>Ga0137377_10003302_pt1 | contig 12445 bp, 10 predicted proteins | sample SagtaG_22_FD_104815 | JGI IMG/M metagenome (GOLD analysis project Ga0137377, IMG submission 104815) | Vadose zone soil microbial communities from Sagehorn Ranch, Mendocino, California, USA - Sage2_L_40_16 metaG | ecosystem: Environmental > Terrestrial > Soil > Vadose zone | place: USA... | reverse complement strand
TCTGGATGTGCTCGCCGATGTGTGCTGTCACGGTTTGCTGGTTCGACGCCCTTGTGACCGTCGTCGTGTTCGCGGGTGGGGTGGGAGAGGGCGTGCCGCCCGAGCCGGCGACGCTGCCGCACGCCGCGATCGTGGTCGCGAGCGCGATGGCAACCAGGCGAGCCTTCATGTCGCTAGAACGACGGTCGCATCCGCAAGTTCCCGCGGCCGGTCGAGAGGCACGTTATGGCCCGCGTCGAGCTCCATGAGGCGCCCGTCGGCGAGCGTCTGGACCATCCGGCGGGCAACGTCCTCCGACAGGACGTTCGAGCGCGTACCGCGCACGACGAGGGTGGGGCAGGCGATACCGGCGAGGGCGTCCCAGCGGTCCACCGCGGGCATGCGGCCGCTCATGATCCGTTTGAGGGCCGCAGGATCGGAGCGCCAGACAAGCCCGCCATCCTCTTCGCGGAACGCGAATCCGAGCCGGTTCTCGTAGACCGCGTCCGGGTATCCCGGCGACGTCTGCTCGAGATACGCCCGCGCCGCCCGGCGGTCCGCGAACCGCGCGGGACGACCGGTGAGGAGCCGCTGAGCGCGCTCCGCTCCGTGCGGCAGCGGCTCGGGACTCGCATCGACGATGACGAGCGCCTGCACTCGCTCGGGATGACGCGCCGCGAGATTGATCGAGTGCAGTCCGCCCATCGAATGGCCGACGACGAGCGCGCGGTCGATGCCGAACCGGTCGAGGATCGCGAGCGCATCGGCCGCAAAGTCGGCGGGCGCGTAGCCGTCGGCGGGCCTCCCGCTCTCGCCGTGCCCACGCGCATCCGGCGCAACGAGCTGGAGGCGTCCGGCGATCGCGTCCGCGAAGAGATCCCAGTACCGCCCGTAATTGCCGATTCCGTGTAGGAGCAGCGCCGGCGGTGACGCGCCGGGCCAGGTCCAGTAGACGAGCTCGGTCCCATCGCGTGTGAGTGCGCCACGTGTGGGCATCAGCCGAAATACTCTTCCATCGTGATCGCCGACCTCCGCGTGCTCGTCGACCGCCGCGAGCTGCTCGTCGACTTCGCGTGGCGCGAGCTCCGCGCCCGGTACAAGGGCTCGGCCCTCGGTTTCTTGTGGAACTTCGTCAACCCGCTCCTGCAGCTCGTGGTGTTCTGGATCCTCTTCGGGGTCGTCCTGCGCACCCGGCCGATCACCGCGTCGGGCGAGCAGCCGTACGCGATCTTCCTCTTTGTCGGGCTCCTCCCGTGGACGTTCTTCGCGACGTCGTTGCAGTCGGGCGCGTCGGCGATCCTGGCAAACGCACCGCTCGTCAAGAAGGTGCGGATGCCGCTGCAGCTCCTTCCGGCCGCGAGCGTGCTCTCCGCGCTCGCCAACTTCCTCTTGAGCTTCGTGGTGCTGCTTGCGATCCTCGCGATCTTTGGGCCCCGCCATCCGGAAGGATTCGTGTGGATCCCGATCCTCGTCGCCCTCCAGATCGTGATGAATCTCGGATTCGCGTACCTGCTCAGCGCGCTCGCCGTGTTCTTCCGTGACGTCCAGCACATCCTCGGGATCCTGCTCCTCGCCTGGTACTTCCTGACCCCGGTGCTGTTCCCGGTCGCGGTGTTGAACGACAGGCCCGATCAGCTTCGCCTGCTGTATCTCAACCCGATGACGGCGATCATCGTCTCGTACCAGCGCGCGATGCTCGACGGCCTCGCGCCGCAGTGGGATGCGCTCGCATACTCGGCGGCCGTCGCGATCGTCCTCTTTGTGATCGGCTTCTGGTACTTCGACCGCGCCAAGGACGACTTCGAGAGCGCCCTCTAGTGGCTCAAGCCCGGACCGCCCGGCGCGTGGCACGCGCGCAGAAGGTTGATGTTCGAAAGAAGGCGCAACGCGAGCGCCCGGTCCTGCGCGGGGTGTTCTGGCGCGAGGTCGCACTGGGCATCGTCTGCATCGAGATCGCCATCTTCATCCTGTCGTTCGATCCGTCCGTCCTCAACGTCTTCGATCTGACAAAGGCGAGCTTCACGCATGCGCTGGCATGGGCCTTGTTGGGCGCGCTGGTCGTCATCGCACTCGGGGACGGCATTCGCATTCCCGCATCGCCGCTCTTCGTCGCGTTCTTCGCGGTCATCGCGACGGAGGTAATCACGACATTCACGGCCGAGAACCAGTACGTCGCGCTCTATGGCGAGGTCGGACGTTATCTCGGCCTCACCACCCACGCCGTTCTTGCGCTCATCGCGGTGGCCATCGCGGTTTCGATCGACTACCCGCGCCGCGCTCCCTGGCTCGCGTGGACCGTAGGGATCGGAGCCACCCTCGCCGGCCTCTACGCCATCCAGCAGGCGACCGGCCACGACCCTGTGCAATGGGTGGACTTCGATCCGCGGATCCGCCCGTTCTCGTCGTTCGGTAACGCCGACTTCTACGGGCAGTTCCTCGCTGTGGTCGCGACCGCGTGCGCTGCCGTGCTGGTCTTCGCACGTCAGCGGTTGTGGCTGACGGCGGTCGTTGTCCTGCTCGCGGTCCTGAACGTCGCGCTGATGCTCGTCGTACAGACGCGCGGTTCATTTCTCGGGATCGCCGCGGGTGCCGTCGTCATCGCGGCGCTCTGGCTGCGAAGGGCGGGGCTGTCGCGCCGCGCCCTGACGCGCTTCGGGCTGGCCTCCGCCGTCGCGCTGCTCGCGCTCGTCGTCACGCTCGTCGCGACTCCGCTCGGGAGCCGCCTGCTGGACATCGGTCGCGGGATCGGCCTGCGTGACCGCGTCCTTCTCTACGACTCCGCGTTTCGGATTTTCCTCGACCATCCGTTCCTCGGGGTCGGCTTCGAGAACTTCGCGGTCGCATACCCGCGCTACCAGCAGGCGGAGTGGTTCGGGATCGCCGGCATGAACACGACGAATACGTCCGCACATGACTGGATCCTCCACGTCGCGGCGACGACCGGCGCGGTAGGGCTTATCGCCAACTTCGCGCTGCTTGCGGCGTTCGCGTTCCACGCATGGCGCCGCGCGCGAGATCCTGACGCGGCCGCTGTCATCGTCGCGCTCGCGGCGGTCGCCGCGTTCTACGGAGGCGGCCTCGTTCTTCCGGGCGCGCAGAGCATCCAATGGATCCCGTGGGTCTGTGTCGGGGTCGCCCTGGCGAGCGAGCTGCGGTCGGCCCGCGTCGTGGCGGCGATTCCTCCACTTCGGCTGCCTGCGCTCCTCCGGCTCCTCATCGTCGTCGGCTTCGCGAGCGTCGCGTTCGGACAACTCGGGAGCCTTCAGGCGAATCGTGCCGCGAAGGGCGCCGAGGCGGCGCTCGGCGGTACGAACGCGGCGCGCGCCGTCGATCTGGCGCGGACCGCGACGACCATCGATCCCGGACGCGCCGTCTACTGGAACGACCTCGGCCGCGCGCTCGAGCTCGTCCCGGACCTTAGTGGTGCGCGTGTCGCGTATCGCCAGGCCACGACGCGGTCGCCCTACACGCCGGCGTTCTGGTGGAACCTCGGGCGGATGGAGCTCGAGTTCGCGAAACAGAACGAGCTGGGCGCGCGCGACGCCGCGTACGAGTCGATGCGCCGGGCCATCGCAGCGGATCCACAGAATCCGGACACCTTCGACCGCTTCGCACGCATGCAGATCGCGCTCGGGGATTACAGGGGCGCGATCGAGAGCGAGCAGCAGGCGATCGCGTTCTTCCCGACGATCCCCGGCTACTACACCGTCGCGTCCGAAGCGGCGCGCCAGCTCCGCGATACCGACGCCGCGATCGAATTCCTTCGCAGAGGCATCGTCGCCACGGACTCCAACGACCTGCGGATCGCGCTCGCGCGCCGCCTCATCGAAGCCACACGGCTTCCTGAAGCACGTGAGGTACTCCGCCAGATACTCGCCAAGGAGCCAACGAACGCCGCCGCTCTGGACCTCCAGAAACAGGTTGGGACGCAATAGGTTTACGGCCGGGAAACGGCGCCTGAGTTAATTGCGGGCGCGACTGTCCGCATGGCCGCACAAAGACTTTACCGAAGCCAGATTCCTAGTTAACTGATACAGCGCTGTTCCCCCTGTCGTGGCGTCACGCCGGAGATTTGTACTTCGCGACCTAGGCGGAGGGACGGATGAACGGGGCGGAACTCGTCCGACTCATCACGAACGTGCTCTTCCTCGTGGTCTTCGTCGGCGCGCTGCGGACGGCGCTACGCGAGCGCACGCGGACGAGCGTCGACGCGACCATCCTCTTCGGCGCGCTCGCGGTCGTCATCGCGCAGAGCCAGGTCGCAACCTTACTCGGGACTCAGCTCCCAGCCGCCTTCGGACTCGTCTCGGCGATCCTGTTGCTCGCCCTTCCGTACCTTCAGCTTCGCCTCGTCGATGACTTCGCCGGCGTGCGTCCGCTCGTCCTTCGCGTCTGCCTCGGCGGTTTCGTCGCGGGGATCGTGGCTGTCGTGATTGGTCTTCTGAAGCTCGTCGTCCTGCCCGCCGCGCTCCCGATCATCGTCGTGCTCGCGCTCCTGTACTTCGTTGGCTTCAGCGCCTACGCCGGCATTGTTCTCATCCGCGAAGCGCGTGAAGCAAAGGGCGTTGCCCGGAACCGGATGGTCGCCGCTGCGTCTGGCGCGCTCGCCCTGAGCCTGACCCTCCTTGTCGCGGTGACCTCGACGATCGTCGGTCCGACCGCGAGCAGCGTCGGATCGATGGTCCTCGCGCTGATCTCAGCTGCTGGGTATGTCGTGGCATTCGCGCCGCCGGTCCTCCTGAAGCGCGCTTGGCGCGAGCCGGCTCTCCGCTCCTTCTTAACACGCGCCGCCGCAATCTCACCGCACGATTCCCCCCAGACGATCCTTCGCGGCCTCGAGGTCGCGATCGCGAGAGCCGCGCCCGGCCAATCCGCGCGCATTGGCCTCATCGACGAGAAGACCGAAGCGTTGGCGATCGCGGACGACGAAGAGCTTCTCTCATCGGCTGAGCTGATGGCGAGCGTCGTCGAAACCCAGACACCGCGCTTCGTCCGTACGACCGCAGGCGCGGCGCTGGCGGCGCCGATCACCGGCAGAGGTCGGCGGATCGGCGTGCTCGTGGTCATGGGCAGACGCGCGCCGCTCTTCGCGTCGGACGATCTCGATCTCGTGCAGCTCCTCGCGGAGCAAGCCGCGATCGTTCTCGACGGCGCGCGGCTGTACGGAGACCTGGCCTCGGCGAACCGCGACCTGAGCCACGCGACCCAGGTCAAGTCCGAGTTCCTCGCGAACATGAGCCACGAGCTCCGCACACCGCTCAACGCGATCCTTGGGTTCTCGGGGTTGCTGTCGGAGCAGCTCGTGGGCTCGATGAACGACAAGCAGAAGCGTTTCCTCCGCAACATTCAGGAAGCCGGCGACCACCTGCTCGATCTCATCAACGATGTGCTCGATCTGTCGAAGGTTGAAGCGGGAAAGCTCGACCTCCGGCCGGAGATCGTCACGCTCGACGTGCTCCTCGAGCCCGTCTCTGCCGCCGGTCGCACCGCAGCGCAAGCGAAGGGCGTGCTTTTCACGATGGAGACGCCCGAGGCTCCCCCGCTCTTCCTTGATCCGACCCGCGTGCGACAGGTGCTCTTCAACCTCGTTTCCAATGCCGTGAAGTTCACGCCCGGCGGTGGTCACATCACGTTGCGCACGTTCGTCGAAGGACGGGAGCTGCGTTTCGAGGTGGCCGACACGGGCGTGGGGATCCCGAAGAGCGCGGCCGACCGGATGTTTGGCGTCTTCGAGCGTTTTCACGAGGGTCGCGCCGAGGCGTCGGGCACGGGGCTAGGTCTCGCCTTGACGAAACGCCTCGTCGAGCAGATGAATGGCACGATCAGCTTCGAGAGCGAAGAGGGCACGGGTACCACCTTCCGAGTGCACATCCGCGATGTGGTGACCGAGCAGGTTCATGGCGACCGCATCCTCATCGTCGAAGACGAGCGCCACGATGCGGATCTGATCGTCGCGGTCGCCGCGTCGATGGACCTTCGCGCCGAGGTCGTGCGAGGACTCGCGGGCACCGAAGACGCGCTCTCGCGCGGGCGCCCCCTCGGCGTGGTCCTCGACCTTCGCCTTCTGGATGGGCGCGGGGAGCAATTCCTCGGACGCCTCCGCACAGACCCCGCCTTTGTCGACATTCCGGTGATCGTCGTGACGGTCGAAGCGGATCCGGCGACCGCGCTAGCGCTCGGCGCCGACGACTACCTCACGAAGCCCATCGACCGCGTCCGTTTGGAGAACTGGCTGCGGCGGCTCACGAAGCGAAGGGTCGAGTCGGCGCAGACCAACGGAAGGGGACAGCTTGCGCATTCTCCTCGTTGAGGACGACGCGATGAATGTCGAGCTCTTCGAGGCGGCGCTCGAGACTGACGGCCACGAGATCGTGACAGAGAGGGACGGCGCGGCCGGCGAAGAGCGCGCGTCCGATTAGTTCGACCTCGTTCTCCTCGACATACAGCTCCCGAAGAAGGATGGCCTGTCGGTCTGTCGAGGCCTTCGTGCCCGCGGCCTGCGCATGCCGATCGTCGCCCTCAGCGCGTCGGTCCTCCCCGAGGAGATCGCACGAGCGAAGTCCGCGGGCTTCGACGAGTTCCTCTCGAAGCCGATCTCCGCGCAGGACCTGCGCGATGCGGTGCGGCGGCTCGGGCCGACGTCTCACCAGGCCAACGGGCAGTGACCAGACGGTGACGGATCAACTCATCGAGACCCGCCGGCCGAAAGTGCTGGTCGTTGACGACAAGCAGGCGAACCGCGAGCTTCTCGAGGGTCGCCTCGCGGATCTCGGCTACGACGTGCGCGAGGCAAAAGATGGCGTCGAGGCGCTCGATGCGGTCGCGGCTGACGAGCCGGACCTCATCCTTCTCGACATCGACATGCCGCGGCTCGACGGGATAGCGGTGTGCGAGCAGCTCAAGGCCCATCCCATCCATCGGCTCATCCCGATCGTGATCCTCACGGCCTCGAGCGATCGCGACACGAAGCTCCGCGGCCTGGCCGCCGGAGCGGACGACTACCTGAGCAAGCCCTTCGACTCGAAGGAGCTGCTCATCCGCACCAAGGTGCTGCTCCGGCAGCGCGCGCTGAACCAGCGGCTGGATGCGACGGAGGGAGTGCTGTTCGCCCTTGCTCGTGCGGTCGAAGCACGCGACCGGCACACGATCCATCACGCCGAGCGTGTTGGCCGATATGCGGAGGCGATCGGTGGAGCCCAGGGCCTCGGGGCCGAAGACTGCGACCTCCTCTATCAGGGCGGGGTGCTCCATGACCTAGGGAAGATCGCCATCCCCGACGCGATCCTGCTGAAGCCAGGACCGCTCAGCCCCGATGAATTCTCGGTGATGCGAACGCATTCGATCGAGGGCGAGCGGATCTGCCTTTCGCTGCGCAGCATCGCGCACTACCTCCCGATCATCCGGCATCACCACGAGCGCATCGACGGGGCGGGGTACCCCGATCACCTCGTGGGGAAGGACATACCCCTGGGTGCGCGCATTGCGGCGATCTCCGACGCCTGGGACGCGATGGTGAGCGATCGGCCGTATCGCGCGGGCCTCGGACAGGACGAAGCTCTACGCCGGTTGCGCCGGGGCGCAGGGACGCAGTGGGACGCGGGACTCGTCCACACCTTCATCGACCTCCTTGACGGCGGCCTGACCGCGCGCGTCACCCGATCGCAGCTCGCGGCGATCGCGTGAAACGTCCGGTCTCGCGCGGCGTCGTCGGGCAGATCGCTCGCACTGATCTCAAGGGCGCCAAGCGATCGTCAAAGCCGGCCGATCTTTCGATCCGGGAGGGTGAGGTCGCGGTCGCGCTGCTGCGCGGAGAGCTGGCCCTTCGCTATCAGCCGATCGTCGACCTGCGTAGCGGCGACTGCCGGCGCGTCGAAGCGCTCCTGCGCTGGCGGCACCCGCGCCTCGGGTTGCTCGAGCCAGGCGACTTCCTCCCGTTCGCGTCGGAACTCATCGAGCAGATCGGCGTCTGGGTTGTCCGCGCCGCGGCCGCGCAATGGACCGAGTGGCGCGGGCTCGGCTCGGGGCTCGGCATCGGCATCAACGTCTCGGCGCCCGAGCTGGCGCGCATTGACGCGTTAGTGGAAGCGCTTGCTCCGTTCGGATCCGGTGTGGTCACCTTCGAGCTCAGTCCGCAGGCCTTCGCGACCACCGCGGCGCGGCCGGCAGCAGCGCGTCTGGCCGCGGCGGGCGCGCGTATCGCGCTCGACGGGGTCGGCATCGCTGACGCGCCCGGACGGACGTTCGCCGCGCAGCTCGACGAGCTGAAGATCTCGCGAGCCGTCGTGCGCCGCGCCACCGAGGATCCGCGGGCTCTGGCCGAGATGCGATCGCTCGTCGAGCTCGCCCGCGACTATCGCCTGTCGTCCGTCGCGGTTGGCATCGAGGATCGCGCCGCGCGCGACCTCGCCCTCTCGCTCGGATGCGATCTCGCCCAGGGCTATTTCGTCAGCCGCCCGCTTGTGCCCGACCGGCTCGGGCCGTGGCGCAAGTGGGCGGCAGGCGTCGCCCTCACCGGTTCGCTCACTCTGACGACCTTCGCAGGGCTTGGAAAGGCCGCGGCAAGCGGCGGCGGCCAGCAGACCCCGACACTCACGAAGGGCGTGCTTCAAACCGCGTGCTCGATCGATCTTCCGAGTGTTGAGAGTCGCTCAGGTATTGATCTCGAATGTGTGCGAGGCGATCGCGCCGATCTCTATGTCGAGGAATCGATCGCTCCCGCCGTTCGCGACGCGCTCGCTGCCGCGATCGAGCGCGACATGGCGAGCGTCGAAGATGAGCTCGGTCATTCGTTCGCGAGCCGGCCCGCGGTGTACGCATTCGCCAGCCGCACGAGCTTCGCGTTCGGGCTGCAGACGGTCTTCGGCGTTCGGGGCCCGGACGCTGGACTCCTTGCCGCGGCGAACGGCGGGATCACGCTGCCGCGCCAGGGCGCGATCGTCATCAATCTCCAGAACGTGCCGAACGACAAGGACTTCGCGATCGTGCGCCATGAGCTGACCCACGCGCTGGTCCACGAGATCGTCGGAGTGAACACGTCTCTTCCCGCGTGGTTCGACGAGGGCCTCGCCACGCAGATCGAGCGTGACGGCGGCGCAACGGTCGCGGCGCGTGGGTCCGCGGTCGCGCTCGGCATCCTGACCGAGGGCAAGACAACGCTGGCCGACCTCGATCAGCAAACGGACTGGGCGCAGCGCAACGCAACACTCGACGGTCAGGCCTACTCCGTCGCCGCCGAAGGGGTGCGTCTCCTGGAGCAGCGCGTCACGCACGATGGGCTCATCCGGATGCTGGATGCGATCGGTGGCGGCACCACGTTTGGGGCGGCGTACCTTGCCGAGGCCGGCGAGACGGTCGCCGACTTCACGCGCGCATTTCCGTCACGCCTCGCGGCCGAATCGGAAGCGCGGATCGTGCAGACGGCGCGGCCCGACGGCGTGCTGTGGACGCTCGCGGGGTTCATGCCTGAGAGCGTCGTGACCGTCGCGATCGACGGCACCGGTTATCACCTCGAGTACGAGGTCCGCACGGATAAGTACGGAATGCATCAAGGAAGCTTCGGCGGCACCGCGCCGAAAGGCGAATACACGATCCGTGCGAGCCGTCCGGGAACGAGCGCCACGACGACGATCCGCACGTAAGCTCGAGCGGCCCGTTGACGCTCGCAGTACACCATGCGCGTGCCGGCGCACTTCGTTCCGGAGCTGGGCGGTGCGTTCGGCTTCAGTGAGTCCGAGCTTGCCGCGAACGCCGAAGGGAGGATGACCGGAAAACAGCGCCTCCGGCTCCTTGCCAATGGCTTCTGGTACTGGCTATTTCTGGCTTTCATCGCGGTGATGACGGCGGCTGTCGCGATCCGGACCGCGATGGTGCTGGCTAATGGTTTCGGGCCCGTCGTCGTCCTCCTCGTTGGAATCCTCCTTTTGTTCGCCTTGGCACTGGGGCTCGTCTGGCGCTGGGCGCTTCGCTCCGCGGCGGAGGCCCGAACGGAGGCGCCCGCGCGATACGAAGGGTCCGTGTCAGTGCTCGAGCTCGAGGCCGACAACCCTCGGGGTGTCGGAAGCTATCTCTCCCACTACCTCGATTGCGGAGTTATCCGATTCGCGATCTCGTATAAGGCTTATCGAATCATGGAGGACAGACAGAGGTGGCGCATTTTCTATTCGCCTCGGAGCAGACGAGTGCTCTCGATCGAGCCACTCTTCAGCTTCGACCCGGCGCGGGCGCGCGAGCAACACCCGCCGACGAGCTACGCCTCCGCCATCGCGGTCTTTTTGTTCGGCCTCGTTCTCATGGTCATCGGACTTGCCATCGGACTTGCCGTCGGGCTGACAGACACGCTCGTAGCGACATTCATCGTCGTGGGCGCTCTCTTCGCGCTGGTGGGTGCGCCGCTCTATGCCCTCGGCATCCGGTGGGGCATTAGTAAGTAGGTAGCGGGTCTGCCCGGTACAGTTCCGACCACATGGGGGAGCAAAAGCCCGTAGATATCGATGCGCTCATGGGCGAAGTGCGCGAGCGCATCCGCACCAAGCGCGAAAAGGGCATCTATGGGCCCGACGTCGAGGCGCTCATGCGCGTTCCGCTCCCCGGTGGACGGCGGATTTTCTCTGACGATCTCCAGGACCCGCTCGCGTCGCTCGCGGAGGCCCTCGACGAGGAGGTCGAGTACGACCCGCGCAGCCGCAAACCGATCGTCGGCCCGGTCATCACCTACGCGCGGAAGGTTGTCATCTCGCTCGTCCGCTGGTGGATGGGGGCGATCCTGGAGCGGCAGGAGCGCATCAACCGGCTCCTGGCTGCCGCCTACGACTACGAAGGCCAGATGGCGCCGCGCTTTGGCGCGCGGCTCGAGCGGCTCGAGCGTGAATGGAAGGAATGGCGCGAGCGCGAGGTCGCCGCGAATCTGCATTCGGTGTACTTCCAGGCACGTTTCGGCGGCGACGAGCCGGTCATCCGCAGGCAGTCGCAGGCGTTCGTCGACCTCTACAAGGGGCGCAAGCGCGTGCTGGACCTGGGATCGGGTCGCGGGATCTTTCTGCAGCTGCTGAGGGACAAGGGCATCGGCGGTTATGGGGTGGACCTCGATCCGCGAATGGTCGCGCAGAGCCGCGAAAAGGGGCTCGAGGCGCACGAGGTCGACGCGCTCACGCATTTGCGGCAGGTCGAAGCGGGGAGCGTCGACGGGCTCTACGCCCGTCACCTCGCCGAACATGTCCTTCCCGGTGAGCTCGTCGAAATACTTCGGGCATGCCGCCGCGCGCTGGCGGCCGGCGCGCCCATCGTTTTCGTCACCCCGAACCCGAGGACCCTTACGGTCGGCGCGCACACGTTCTGGAACGATCCGCAGCACCTGCGGCCGATCCCACCGGATCTCTTCAAGTTCTACCTGGAGGTGGAGGGCTTCACCGACGTCGAGCTCCGTACGTTCGAGCCGACGGAGAAACGCCTCTCCGAGGACGTGCCGGCGGGGGCGATCCGCGAGAACGTGAAGCTCCTGAACGAGACGCTCTTCGGCGACCGCGACTATGCCGTGATCGGATACGCGCCGAGGTGAGGGTCCACCAGTTCCATCCGACTCTCGCCCCGGGCGACGCCATGAGCAACCACGTCTTCGCGCTGCGCAAGAAGTTCCGGCACTGGGGCTATGACACGTTCGCATACGCCGTCGAGGCGAAGCCGGGCGTCGCGGACGTGCGCTCTTACCGGCGTCTCTTCCGCGAAGTGAACCCGGATGACTTGCTCATCGTCCACTTCTCGATGGGCAGCGAGGTGGTCGATCAGCTCATCAAGATCCCTGCGCGCCGCGTGCTCGTCTATCACAACATCACCCCACCGGAGTTTTTCAGCGGCATCAACCCGCATGCGGCGGCCTTCTCCCGTCTCGGGCTACGGCAGCTCTCGCGCATCGCACCCGCGTTCGAGCTCGGGATCGGCGTCTCCGAGTTCAACCGCCGCGCCCTCGCCGAAGCCGGATACGAGGAGACCACACGCGTCCCGATCCTCCTCGACTGGGAACACTTCGCGGTACCGCCGAACGAAGCGGTGCTCGCGCGGTGGAAAGGTCTTCGCAGCGTGCTCCTCTTCGTGGGACGCATCTCGCCGAACAAACGGCAGGACGATTTGGTCCGCATGCTCGCGTATTACCGGCGCTGCATCGATCCGGAAGCGCAGCTCATCCTTGTCGGCGCCTTCCGCGACCAGCCGCAGTTCCACGCGCGGGTCGTGGCGCTCATCGAGCGCTTGGGGCTCGGCGGCGCGGTGCACTTTGCGGGGACCGTCGACGACGGGTCGCTGCTCGCGTACTACCGCGCCGCGACGGCATTCGTCTCGCTGTCCGAGCACGAAGGTTTCGGCGTGCCGCTTCTCGAAGCGATGCGCTTTCGGTTGCCGGTCGTCGCGTACAACGCCGCCGCGATCGGCGAGACCGTCGGTGCCGCGGGCATTCTGCTGCAAGAGCGCGATCTCG
>Ga0137377_10003298_pt1 | contig 12451 bp, 12 predicted proteins | sample SagtaG_22_FD_104815 | JGI IMG/M metagenome (GOLD analysis project Ga0137377, IMG submission 104815) | Vadose zone soil microbial communities from Sagehorn Ranch, Mendocino, California, USA - Sage2_L_40_16 metaG | ecosystem: Environmental > Terrestrial > Soil > Vadose zone | place: USA... | reverse complement strand
TCGCTGCGTGCGCTGGCGGCCGTCGCCGGCACGCCCGCGTACGTGTACTCGAAGGCGGCGCTGCTCGAGAGTCTCGCCGGGTACGCTCGCGCGTTCCACGACGTGCCCCACGTCGTCTGCTACTCGGTCAAGGCCAACTCGAACCTCGGCGTCCTCTCGGTGCTGGCGAAGGCCGGCGCGGGCGCCGATATCGTCTCCGGCGGCGAGCTCTACCGCGCGCTCCGGGCCGGTGTGCCCCCCAAGAAGATCATCTTCTCGGGCGTGGGCAAGAGCCGCGACGAGATGCGCGACGCGCTGAAGGCGGAGATCCTGATGTTCAACGTCGAGTCCCGGAGCGAGCTGCGGGTGCTCGACGAGGTGGCGCGCGAGATGGGGGTCCGCGCGCCGGTCGCGCTCCGCGTGAACCCCGACGTTGATCCCCAGACGCATCCGTACATCGCGACCGGCCTCAAGTCCTCCAAGTTCGGCATCCCGCACGACGAGGCGCTCGAGGCGTACGAAGAGGCCGCGAAGCTGGCGGGCCTCGAGGTCGTCGGCGCCGACATGCACATCGGCTCGCAGCTCACCAAGGCCACGCCGGTCGCCGACGCGGTGGCGCGCGTGGTCGCGCTGGTGAAGGCCCTGCGCGAGCGCCGGATCGAGATCCGCATGATCGACATCGGTGGCGGGCTCGGCATCCGCTATCGTGACGAAACGCCGCCGACGCACCAGGAGTTCGCGACCTTGCTCATGCCGGCGCTGCGCGAGGCCGGGGTGACGGTCCTGCTCGAGCCGGGTCGGTCGATCGTCGGCAACGCCGGTGTCCTGCTCACGCGCGTGCTCTATCGCAAGGACACCGGTGCCAAGAAATTCGTCGTGGTCGACGGCGCGATGAACGACCTGATCCGGCCCTCGCTCTACGGCTCCTATCACGAGATCCTGCCCGTCGACCAGACGCGCCAGGCGCGGGATCGCGAGACCGTCGACGTCGTGGGCCCGATCTGCGAGTCGGGCGACTTCCTGGCGAAGGATCGCGAGCTGGCCCGAGCCGAGCCGGAAGACCTGCTCGCCGTCATGAGCGCCGGCGCCTACGGCTTCGTCATGGCTTCCAACTACAACACGCGACCGCGGGCCGTCGAGGTGCTCGTCGACGGCAACCGGTACACGATCGTGCGCCGCCGGGAGACGTACGAGGACCTGGTGGCGGGGGAGACAACCCCATGAGCCAGACATTCCAGGGTTCGTTCGTTGCGATGGTCACCCCCTTCAGGAACGGCAAGGTCGACGAGGCGAAGCTCCGCGAGCTGGTCGAGTTCCACATCACGCACGGCACCGACGGGCTGATCCCCTGCGGAACCACCGGCGAGTCGCCGAGCCTGAGCCACGACGAGCATCGACGGGTGGTCGAGCTCGTCATCGAGGCCGCGCGCGGTCGGATCCGGGTGGTCGCGGGCACGGGCTCCAACTCGACCGCCGAGGCGATCGACATGACCAGGCACGCCGAGCGGGCCGGCGCGACCGGCGCGCTCGTCGTGAACCCGTACTACAACAAGCCCACTCAGGAAGGGCTCTACCGCCACTTCCGCGCGGTCGCCGAGTCGGTCGCGATCCCGATGCTGCTCTACAACATCCAGAGCCGCACCGCGATCAACGTCGAGACCGACACCATGGCCCGCCTCGTCCGCGACGCGAAGAACATCGTGGGCGTGAAGGAAGCATCCGGTTCGCTCGATCAGATGAGCCAGGTCATCGCGGCGTGTGGGCCCGACTTCTCGGTGTTGTCGGGCGACGACAACATCACGCTTCCGCTCCTGGCCATCGGTGGGAGCGGCGTCGTCTCGGTCATCGCGAACATCGTGCCGCGCGAGACGGCCGACCTCGTGCACGCGGCGCTCGAAGGCGATTGGAAGCGCGCCCGCGATCTGCACTACCGGCTCTTCCCGCTGGCGCGCGCGGCGTTCCTCGAGACCAATCCCATTCCGATCAAGGAAGCGATGGCGCTGGCCGGCATGATCGAGCCCGAGTTCCGTCTGCCGATGTGCCGGATGAGCGACGCCAATCGCGAGAAGCTCCGCACAATCCTCAAGCCGTACGGCCTCATCAAGTAGCGCCCCATGAGCGCAGCCGCCGGGGAGACATCCCCGAACGTCGGGCGCCCAGGCGCCTCGACGGCGGATATCGTTGTGGCGGGCGCCGCCGGCCGGATGGGCAATCGCATCATCGCGTGCCTGGCCGATACCGCCGACATGCGCCTGGTGGCCGCCCTCGAGGCGCCGGGCCACGCGGCGATCGGGCGTGACGCGGGCGAGCTGGCCGGCGTCGGGAAGGCCGGCGTCAGCGTGGGCGCCGACGCCGTGGCCGAGATCATCCGCGAGCGCGTGCTGATCGAGTTCTCCGTCCCCGAGGCCTCGCTCGCGCACCTCAGGCTCGTGGCGCAGGCGGGCGCCCGCGCGGTGATCGGCACGACCGGGTTCAGCGCCGCGCAACGCGCCGAGATCGCCGAGCTCGCGAAGCGAGCGGCTATCCTGTTGTCGCCGAACATGTCCGTCGCCACCAACGTCGCGTTCAAGCTCCTGGCCACGATGGCCAAGGCGCTCGGCGACGAGTACGACATCGAGATCACCGAGACCCACCATCGGTTCAAGAAGGACGCGCCCAGCGGCACCGCGCTCCGGATGGCGGAGGTCGTCGCGGCCGCGCTCGGGCGCGACCTCGATCAGGTCGCGGTCTACGGGCGGCAGGGACTGCCCGGCGAGCGCTCCCGGCCCGAGATCGGCATCCTGTCCCTCCGGTCGGGCGACGTCGTCGGCGAGCACACGGTGTCCTTCGGCACCCTGGGCGAGCGGCTCGAGCTCGTGCACAAGGCCCACAATCGCGACACCTACGCGCGCGGCGCGCTGCGCGCGGCCCGGTTCATCGTGGGGCGTCCCGCGGGACTCTACTCGATGGCCGACGTTCTCGGCCTCGCGTGACGCGATGGGCGACAAGCTCCTGCTGGAGGACGTGCGCTTCTACGGCCAGCATGGGCTGACGCGCGCCGAACAGGTCGTGGGCGCGTGGTTCTCGGTCGACGTCGAGATGGCCGTCGACCTTTCCTCAGCGGTCGTATCCGATCAGGTGTCGACCACGATCGACTACGGCGTGGTCGCCCGGCGCATCGTCGAGATCGGCACCAAGAACCGCGTGAACCTGATCGAGCGGCTGGCCGGGCTGATCGTCGAGGCGCTCCTGCGCGAGTTCCCGGCCCGCGAGATCCGGGTGCGCGTGCGGAAGCTCACGCCGTCGATGGAGGGCGTCGTCGGGACGCCCTCGGTCGAGCTCACCCGGAGCCGGGCGTGACGCGCGTCTACCTCTCGCTCGGCTCGAACGTCGGCGACCGGCTCGCGACCCTCAAATCCGCGGTCCGGCGGCTGCACGGGATCGAGGCCGTCCGGTTCCTCGACGCCTCGCCGCTCTACGACGCCGAGCCCTGGGAGAGCGAGCCCGGCCAGACGGTCAGCGAGCAACGCTGGTTCCTCAACTGCGTCGTGGCGATCGAGACCTCGCTCGGCCCACGCGCGTTGCTCGCCGAGCTCCAGTCGATCGAGACCGCGCTCGGGCGCATGCGCCCGCCGGGCACGCCCGAGGCCCAACGGTTCGCGGCGCGAACCCTGGACATCGACATCCTCTTCTACGGCGACGAGGTGTTGAGCGCGGGCGACGACCTCCACGTGCCCCACCTGCTGCTCACGGAGCGAGGCTTCGTCCTGCAGCCGCTGGCCGACCTCGCGCCCGATCTCGAGCACCCCGTTCTCTATCGCTCCGTGCGCGAGCTGCTCGCCGAGCTCGTGGACGAGCACGACGTGCGCCAGGGCGACTATCCGGCGCGCTGGTTCGCCGACTGAGCGAGCCCGTGGCGTCCGACGAGTTCCATCGGGCCGCGCTCGAGCACCTGGACGCGTTGTACAACTTCGCGATGTATCTGACGCGAAATCCCCCGGAGGCGGACGACCTCGTCCAGGAAACCTACCTCCGCGCTTTCCGGTTTTCCCACCGTTTCCAGCCGGGAACCCACCTCCGAGCCTGGCTGTTTCAAATCTTGAGGAACACGTTCTTGACGTTCTATCGGCTTCGCGAGCGGGAATCGGCGCTCGCGGAGGACGGTGTTCCAGCCTGGGACGCTCCGATGTTTCACGACGCGCCCGAGGAGTCGAGCGGCGCCGTCGAGGCGCACACTGATCTCGAGCGCGCGCTCCGGCGCCTACCCGAGGAATTTCGAACGGTGCTGCTGCTGGCTGAAGTCGAAGGCATGGCGCTCGAGGACGTGGCCCGCGTCCTCGCCTGCCCGGTCGGCACCGTCAAGTCGCGGATCTTCAGAGCCAAGGAGCGGTTGCGCGGACTCCTGCGCGATTACACCAAGGAATGAGCAACCACTCTCCCGAATCCGACGACGCGCTCGGCGCGCGGCTCCGCACGGAGCTCAGGCGCTACTCGGCGCCCGCGTACCTGCGCGGTTCGGTCGCGGAGACGGCCGAGCCGCCGCGCGCTCGACCGTCGTGGCTGGCCCCGACCCTGGCGGCGGCCGCCACGGCGCTCGTGCTCGTGCTCGCGTCGATCCCGTTCCTGCCGCGGATCCTGCCCGCCGACCCGACCGAGCGGCTGGTGCGCTCCGTCGTGGCCGAGCACACCCGCGCGCTCATGTGGGGCGCCCGGCGTCCCGAAGTGGTCCCCACCGCGCTGCCGTGGCTGACTCAGGAGTCCGGGATCGGGCTGCGCAAGTTCTTCGTCGGTGACGATCGCCTCGTGTTCGTCGGAGCCGAGCCGGTCTACCTCGAGGGGCGCCGCGGCATGGCGCTCTACTACCGCGACGGTGACGGTCATCTGGTGAACTACACCGTCCTGCCGTGGCCGGGCCTGCCGCTTCCCGAGTCTCGGCGGGTTCAGATCGAAAACCGGTGGCGACCGGCCCTCATGAGCGACAGCGGGTTCTCGGCCTGGGTGTGGCGCCAGGGCGACCTGGCCTGCTTCATCGTGTCCGACATGGTCTCCGAGTCGGACGTCGAGCGCTTCAAGGACTACTTCGTCCGCCTGCGCGTCGCGACCGAGCCCGTCCCGGCGAATTGATCCTCATCGGGGGAGCGAGCGCCGCTCCCCCTGATCTCCAATCAATGCACGCTGCCGCCGCCGTCGACGACGATGGTCTGGCCCGTGATGAAGTTGCTGTCGTCCGAGGCCAGGAAGATCAGCGTCCCCACGATGTCCTCGGGAACCTCGGCGCGCTTCAGCATCCGCATGCGGACGTTCGCGTCCTTCCCCTCGTCCGGCATGTTCTTCTCGTTCTCGCCGCTCAGCGTGAATCCCGGCGCGATCGCGTTCATCCGGATCCCGAACTCCCCGAGCTCGCGGGCGAGCGAGCGCGTGAAGCCCACCACTCCGCCCTTCGAGGTCGTGTAGTGGATATAGTGGGGCACACCCTTGAAGAAAGTCCCGGAGGCGATGTTGATGATCGTGCCGCCGCCCTGGGCCTTCATCGACGGAAACACCGCGCGCGAGCAGAGAAAGAGGCCGCGTAGATTGATCGCCATCACGCGGTCCCACTCCTCGACGGGGATCTCCATGAACGGCCGGCGCCTGAGCGCGCCGTACAGGGCCGCGTTGTTCACCAACACATCGATGCGGCCGAACCGCGCCAGGGTCTCGGTCGCGAGACGCAAAGTGTCCGACTCGCGCGAGACGTCGCACTCGACGCCCAGCGCCTGAGCGCCGCGAGCCTCGACCGCTTTGACCGTCGGCTTTGGATCCGCGATGTCCGCGACGACGACCCGAGCGCCCTCGGCCGCCACGCCGAGGCAGTACGCGCGGCCGATCCCCCTGGCTCCGCCCGTGACGATGACGACCTTGTCCTTGAGTCGCATGTCCGTCCTCCGTCGCGCGGCTGCTCCTTCTACGCGCCGAGCTCGAACGTCTTGACGTAGACGCCCGGCGAGCCCTGCGCGTGACGCATGTGAGGTCGGATGCGTTGCGTCTCCGGCGCGATGTCCCGCTGGGCGAGCCAGGCGGGGGTCTCCGAGACTTTCGGGTTCTGGAACTCGTAGAACGTGAGGTAGGTCGGCGTGCCCGTCACGGCACGGAAGCGGCGCCCGCGAATCACGCCGGGAACCTTCTCGTAGTTCGGAATGTAGATCGTGTTGTACCAGGTGTTGAAGTCGGCGTCGATTTCCGGCGGCACGTCCATCCGCCCGAGCTGGAGCGCCGGGGCCATCGGGCTATCGGCCACCTGCGGCGTCACGCTCTTGGGATGGATCAGCGTGTAGACGTTGCGGATGTAATTGGTGCCGATGACCTCCGGCGAGCACGTCTTGGTCCACGGCGTCGGATTGGCGCGGACGCGCTTGTAGGCCTCGGTCTCCAGCGCGGCGACGCTCTCGAGCTCGTAGACGGCCAGATGCTTGGGTCCGCCCTTGACCGCTTCGTACCGCGCGCCGTTCAAGAATCCCGGCAGCCGGAGACGCTCGGCCAGATGCTCCTCGTTGTACCAGCGGTTGAACTCCTTCTCCTTGTCCGCCGGAATATCGGTCCACACCATCATGAGCCCCGTGCCCTTCTTGGTCGCCATGCCCGGCTCCTTTCGAGAACTGGATCTTAGACCAGAGCGGGAGCGAGCGCCACGCCTCGGCGGCGTGCTTTTGAAAAAGAGCGGGGCGCCCGAGTAGCGCCCGCGTCCGGATCTACGTCTGCGGCCCGGCGGTCCCGGGCCGCATACTGGCCAGGAGCCTCCCGACCAGCACGTCGGCCAGCCGCGTCGCGCCGCCTTCGCCGCTCACCGCGATCTCCGGCACGAGCTTCACCTTGTGCTCACCGAGCAGGCCGGCGAGCTGCACCGCGGTGTACTCACTGGTGCCCAGCGCCTGGATGCCGAGGCGATACGCTTCGGCTTTCGCGGCGCCGACCGCGCGCAGCGACACCGCTTCGGCCTCGCCGCCCACGCGCACGGCGTGCGCCCGGCCCTCCGCCCGCGCGCGGATCGCCGCGGACTCGCCGTCCGCCTTCTCTCGCATCGCCGCCGCCTCGCCCTTGGCGGTCTCCGCGACCGCCAGCGCGGTACGCTCCGCGATGCGCACCATCTGCTCGGAACGCACGACCTCCGCCTGCATGTTGGCCACGGCGGTCTCGCGCTCGAGCTCCTGCCGCTTCACCTGCGCCTCGCGCTGCGCCTGGTACGTCCGCTCCATCTCCTCGGCGATCTTCCGGTCGGTCTGCGTCTTCATCAGCTCCGCCGGCGGCACGATGTCGCCGATGAGCGTATCGATGCACTCGACGTCGTACGCCTCCACCGCCACCTTGATGTTGGCGAACGCCTCCCGCTGCCGCTCGGTGCGGTTCGAGAGGAACTCCAGGACCGTCACCTGCTGCGCCGAGTTGCGAAAGTAGTTCCCCACCGTCGGCTGCAGCACGTGGTCGACGAGGTTCTGCATCGACCCGACCCGCGAGATCACGCGCGGCGCGTTCTTCATGCCGATATGGATGATCTGCGAGACGTCCAAGCTGAACGCGAAGCCGTCCTTCGAGCGCACCAGGATCGACGACAGGCGCTCGTCATAGTGGTGCGCCTCCGAGCGTTGCGCCCAGTTCAGGACGATGTTCGTCGTGGGCACCAGCTCCACCTTCATGACGCGCGTGTTGATCGGGTGCTTGCCGGGCAGGAGCGGCTCGACCCAGACGCCCTTGCGGCCCCGCTCCACGAGATCGCCGTGGGTGAACGATTCGCCCGACACGTCGAGGTGCTCCTGACCGACGTAGCTGACCACGACTCCGACGTGGCCGATCGGGATCTCCGTGAGCGCGACCTGTTCCACCTCGACGAACCACGGGTTGAGGTTCCACGAGCCGGCGAGCAGCACTTCCTCCTGCAGTCCTCGGCAACCGCCGGCGTCGATGAACGCCTGGCCGCGCTGGAAGCTGTCGTGACCGGGGACCACGGGGCCCGCCATATCGCCCGCGGGCACCGTGCGGCCGTCCAGCGCCGTCACGATGCCCTGCTTGTCCTGCCCGATGTGATAGGAGATCGACGCCTTCGAGCGCGCCGCGCTGACCGAGGCGCTCGCACTCGCCGGCGGGAACGCCGCCGAGGCGGCGCGGCTACTCGGCACCGTCGGCCGGGAAAGCGCCAAGGACCCGGGAAGCACGGTCCGAGCGATGCTACGCCGACTCCGCCGGCGGGCGCGCTAGCCGGTCTCCATCGGCAGCGACGGGTCCCTCGCCCACTCGGAGAGTGAGGCGTCGTAGACCGAGACCTGGTCGTGGCCGAGGAGCGTGAGCACGAACGCGTCGCTGCTGGCCGCGATGCCGCCGCCGCAGTACGTGATCACCCGGCCGGCGCTGAGCGCGCCGGCGTCGGCGAAGCGCCGGCGCAGCACGTCGGGCTCGAGATAGGCGTGCGTCGCCGGATCGACCAGCGCGCGCGCTGGAACGTTGCCGCTGCCGGTGATGCGGCCCGGCCGGCCGTACGCGACCCCGCCGGTGCCGCGATGCTGCTCCTCCGAGAGCGCGTTGATGACGCACGTGGCCCGCTCGTCGAGACCCGCGAGCACCGCGTCCTTGCCGACGAACAGTTCGGGGCGCGGCCGCGCGACGAAGCGCGCCGGCGGATAAGCGCACGGCGCGGTCGAGGTCGGACGCCCCTCGAGCGTCCACTTCTTCCAGCCGCCGTTCAGCACGGCGGCCTGATCGAAGCCGGCCGCGCGCAGCATCCACCAGACGCGCGCGGCCCACATGTTGACCGCGCGATCGTACAGCACGACGCGCGTCCCCTCGCCCACGCCGAGGCGCGTCATCGAGGCCGTCATCTGGTCGACGGGCGGCATCATGTAGAGCGTCGCCGCCGAGCGGTCGCAGAGGTCGTCGGTGAGGTCGGCGAACCCGCTACGCGGGATGTGGCCGGCGGCCCACGCCGCACGTCCGGATTCGGCCTTGTAGCCGCCGTCCGGAAGCGGATGGAGGATCGTCGTGCACTCGAGCACGCGGAGCGCCGGGTCCTCGAGATTCGCGGCCAGCCAGTCGGTCTCGACGAGATACTGGGGATGGGCCCATGCCATGGCGCGCAGCGTAGCGCCGCGCGCGAGGGCGCGTCAAGCCAGGATGTGCCTCACACGAGGCGGCCGATGCCCCAGCCGGTGAGCAGGAACACGCCGAGGACGATCAGCACCGCGCCCGTGACCAGACGCCAGCTCAGCCGTTCGATCCCGCTTGGAAAGCAATAGGCCAAGAGGAGCACGAACAGCGGCGCCGTTCCGGCCAGTGGCACGACCACGCTCACCTCGCCGAGGCCGAGCGCGAAGATCAGCAGAAAGACGCCAGTGTTCTCGAAGGCACCGCCGCCGGCGAAATAGAGGAAGCTCCGCTTGTCATACCGGAGCGCGCCCAGGTTGCCCGAAGCGAGGACGAACGCGGTGGACGCGATCAGCGCGGCCGTGATGTTGATGGCCGAGTCGAAGAGCGGCCCGGCGAGGCCGAGGCCGAGCTTGCGGAGGATCGCGACCACGCCGAAGCACAGGGCCGACGCGAACGGATAGACGAGATCGCGCGGCCGAAAGCCGACGTATCGCCCGCTCGCCGAGAGCAGGATGGTCCCGAGGACCACGACGAGCGTGCCGGCGAGAATCGCCACCGTGATCCGCTCGCCCAGCAAGAGGATGGCGAGCACGGTGGAGATGAGCGGAGCCAGGTTGAGGATCGCCGCGGAGACGGAGGCCCCGACCTTCTCGATCGCGGCGACCCGGAAGAGACGGCCCGCCGCGGTGCCGACGACGCCCGAGGCGATGAAGTAGGGCGCGGCGTGCCAGTTGTACTGATCGCGCGGCACGAGCAGGAGGACCGCCGACCACAGCCCCACCGCGCCGACCGCGACGTTGAGCCAGAAGCCCGCGTAGAAGTTCGAGCGCTTGAGGCCGCGCTGGATCAGCATCGTCGCGACGGCCGAGCACATGGCACTGGACAGCGCGATCGCGTGCGGAGTCAACCGCGCCACTATACCGGATGAACGGCGCGTCGGCTTATGATGAGTCGTGGCCCACCCGCGGCGCCGCACCCTGCCCGACCTGCTCGACGAGATCACCGCCCGCGACCCGGCTCACGAGCTGATCGTCGGCGGCGGCGAGCGCCTCAGCTACGCCGAGACACGCGCGCGGGCCCGCCGGCTCGCGAAGGGGCTCCTGCGGCTCGGAGTCAGACGAGGCGACAAGGTTGCTCTCTTGATGGGCAACCGGCCGGAGTGGCTGGTCATCGATTTCGCCGTCGCCTTGCTGGGCGCCACGCTGGTGCCCATCAGCACGTGGTCGCGCGCCCGCGAGCTCGGGTACGTGCTCGACCACTGCGACGCGACGACCCTCATCACGATCGCGCGCTTCGCCGGCCAGGACTATCTGGGCATGCTGGCCGAGTTGGGCGGGCCGGGCTCCCCGCGCCTGCCGAAGCTCGCCCGCGTCGTCGTCGTCGACGGCGAGCCGCACGGTCCGCTGACGACGTTCGACTCGCTCTGGGATCTCGGCGCCGCCGCGGCCGACGCCGAGCTCGACGCCGCGCAGCGCGCCGTCAAGCCCGACGATGTCGCCTACATCCTCTACACGTCGGGGACGACCTCGACGCCGAAGGGCGTCCAACTCGCGCACGGCGGCCTCATCGAGAACATGTGGAACATCGGCGAGCGCCAGCATCTGACGCCATCGGACCGCATGTGGATGGGGATCTCGCTCTTCTGGAGCTTCGGCTGCGCGAACGCGTTGCTGGCGGTGATGACCCACGGCGGCACGATCGTCCTGCAAGAGGAGCTCGAGCCGGGCGCCGCGCTCGCGCTGATCGAGCGGGAGCGCTGCTCGGTCTACTACGGCACGCCGAACATCGCGCTGGCTCTCACCGAGCATCCCGATCGCCCGCGGCGAGATCTCTCGTCGCTCCGCACCGGCGCCGCTATCGGCCCGCCGCCAGCGATGCAGATGGTGATGGATCTCGGCGCGCGCCAGATCTGCAACGTCTACGGCCTCACCGAGACCTACGGCAACTGCAGCGTCACGGACGCTCACGATTCACCCGACGTGCGACGGTCCACCGTCGGCGCGCCGCTGCCCGGCATGGAGATCCGCATCGTCGACCGACAGACGCGGCGGCCGCTGCCGACGGGGGAGGTCGGCGAGATCCTCGTGCGCGGTTATCTGACGCCCGGCTACTACAAGGACCCGGAGAAGAACGCGGCGGCCTTCGACGCCGAGGGCTTCCTGATCACGGGCGATCTCGGCGCGATCGGCGACGACGGCCGGCTCAGGTTCCGCGGCCGGATCAAGGAGATGGTGAAGACCGGCGGGATCAACGTCGCGCCGCTCGAGGTGGAGGAGGTGCTGCTCGGCCATCCCGCCGTCGAGCAGGCGTACGTCGTCGGACTCCCGGATCCGCGAAAGGAAGAGATCCTCGCCGCCGTCGTCGTCCTCCACGACGGCGGCGAGGCCGAGCCCGAGGCGCTCCGCGCCTTCTGCAAGGCGGCGCTCGCCGCGTTCAAGGTGCCGCAGGAGTTTCGTCTCATGCGGCGGGACGAGCTGCCGGTGACCGCCACCGGCAAGGTGCAGAAGTTCAGGCTCGCCGAGATGCTCGCCCGCGAGCGCGACCCCACCGGCGCATGAGGAGCTTCCTGCCGAACGACTGGCGGCGCAACGTCTGGGCGCTCACCCTCACCGTCTTCATCTCCTTCGTGGGCTTCCAGTTCTTCTCGCCGTTCCTGCCACTCTACATCCGGGAGCTCGGCGTCACGGATCCCGCGAAGATCGCCCTGTGGTCGGGCCTGCAGGCCGCGGTCACGCCGGCGATGTCGGGCATCCTGTCGCCGGTCTTCGGCCGTCTCGCCGATCGATTCGGCCGCAAGATGATGCTGATCCGCTCGCTGGTTGGCTTCGTCGTCATCGTCGCGGCGATGGGGCTCGTGACCTCGGTCGAGCAGCTCTTCCTCGCGCGAGTCATCATGGGGCTCTTCGCGGGTTTCACGCCGATGGTGATGGCGCTGGCCACCACCTCGGCTCCCAAGGACAAGGTACCCGCCGCGATCGGCATGGTGCAGTCGGCGCAGCTCCTGAGCGTCGCGGTCGGGCCCGCAATCGGTGGCTACGTCGCCTCGCACTTCGGGATCCGCTACGCGTTCTTCGCGACGGCGGGACTCTGCGCGCTGGCGCTCATCGGGCTGATCGTCCTGTTCCAGGAGGTTGCGCCGGGCGGCCCGGGGACGCCTCGGCAGCCGGCGCAGAAGGTGCCGCTCCGGCAGGTGTTCGAGTATCCCCACTTCGCCACGGTGCTGGCGTTGCTCTTCGTGGCGCAGTTCATCGATCGCGGGCTGGCGCTCCTGATCCCGCTACAGGTCGCCCACCTGCCCGGCATCGAGAAGATCGCGGCCATCTCGGGCGCGATCGTCTCGATCGGCGCGATCGCCGCGACGACCTCGGCCAACGTCGCCGCG
>Ga0137377_10003294_pt1 | contig 12453 bp, 4 predicted proteins | sample SagtaG_22_FD_104815 | JGI IMG/M metagenome (GOLD analysis project Ga0137377, IMG submission 104815) | Vadose zone soil microbial communities from Sagehorn Ranch, Mendocino, California, USA - Sage2_L_40_16 metaG | ecosystem: Environmental > Terrestrial > Soil > Vadose zone | place: USA... | reverse complement strand
GTGGATGGCAAGCCGGTCACGATCATCGGCGTGACGCCAAAAGAGTTTCATGGCACCTCGTTCGCGTTGAACATGGACGCGTATCTTCCCATGAGCATGGCCGCGCCCGACGACCCGAGCATGTGGACCAGTCGTGACGACCGCCAGTGGATGGTCATGGGCCGCCTGAAGCCCGGCGTTTCCATTTCCCAGGCCCAGAGTTCGATCAGCGTGATTACCGCGCGGCTGGCCAGTGAATACCCGGCAACCGAAAAGGGCGTCAACGTCCAGGTCAGTTCGGAACGCCTCTCGCATCCGGTGCCGCTGCCGAACAACATTATCGCGGTGATCGCCGGGCTCTTCCTCTCCCTGGCCATCGTCGTTCTGCTGCTTGCATGCGTAAACGTCGCCAACATTTTGCTGGTGCGCGCCACCGCGCGGGAAAGCGAAATGGCGATTCGTACCGCCATGGGAGCAAGTCGCGCCCGCTTAATCACGCAGGTCCTGATGGAAAGCATGCTGCTGGCCATGTTCGGCGCGGTGATTGGCATCGCGCTCGGAGCCTCAGTGACGCACTGGATGGCCGACCTCCGCCTTGCCTCGTTCATCCCGGTCACTTTGGACTTTGGTCTCGATTGGCGTGTGCTCGCATACGCGATTGCTGCCGCGCTTTGCACCGGTGTTTTTGTCGGATTGTGGCCGGCCCTGCGCGTCGCCCGCTCGAACGTAAATCAAGCGCTCCGCGAAGGAGGCCGTAGCGGTTCCAGCGGAGTTGCTCGCCATCGCGTACGCAGCATTCTGGTAGGAGCGCAAATGGCGGGCTCGCTGATTCTGCTCATCGTTGCCGGCCTGTTTGCCCGCAGTTTGCAGTCCGTTCAGCGCATGTATCTGGGTTTCGAACCGGGTCACGTGCTGAATGTGATTCTTGACCCGCACGAAATGGGATATGACCAGGCCCGCACGAATGCCTTCTATAAGGAACTCGAAGACCGGGTGCGTCCTCTCCCTGGAGTTCAGTTCGCAAGTCTGGCATATAGCGTGCCTATGGGAAATTACTCCGCGGGAGACGCAGTCAAAATTGAAGGCCATCCCACGCCCGGCGGGCAGCAGCCGCCCGTCATCATGGACAACTTAGTCGATCCCGCTTACTTCGAGACGATGAAGATCCCGATGCTACGGGGCCGCGCATTCACGGACTTCGATAACGAGGCCTCGACTCATGTGGCCATCGTGAACCAAACCATGGCCGCGCGCTTCTGGCCCAACGAAGACGCCCTCGGCAAACGTTTCGAAACCAAGAGCACGTTGTGGCAGGTGGTGGGAATTGCGGAAAATGGAAAATATGCTTTCATCGGTGAAGATGCCAGGCCATATTTCTATCTTCCCTTAAAGCAAAGCTTCGTATCTATGCGGGTCCTGCAGATTCGCACTTCCATGGCTCCGGAGGCGCTGATCGCGCCGGTGCAGCAAGTGATCAAGAGCCTGGATCCGAGCCTGCCGGTCTTTTCGCTTCTCACCATGAACGATTCTCTTGCTGGCGCCAATGGACTCATGATCTTCCGCATGGGCGCCCTGCTCGCCTCCTGCATTGGCTGCCTGGGACTTATGATGGCGGCGGTGGGAGTTTACGGGGTTGTGGCTTTTGCCGCCAGCCAGCGCACGCGCGAGATAGGAATTCGGGTCGCTCTCGGTGCGACACGAGAGCAGGTACTCAAACTCGTCCTGCGCCAAGGTGTCTGGGTGGTGCTCGCAGGCGCGGCTCTGGGACTTCTGGCTACAGTCGGCATCAGCCGCGGAATCGCGAATCTAGTGGTAGGAGTAAGCGCCACCGATCCGCTCACCTTCATCGCCGCAACATTGTTCCTGATAGGAGTTGCGCTGTACGCATGCTATGTCCCCGCGCGCCGTGCGATGAAAGTCGACCCGATGGTGGCACTGCGGTACGAATGAGGAAGAACTATGAATGGACTACCCCAAGACGTTCGTTACGCACTGCGCCAATTACGCAAGAACCCGGGGTGCACCGGCGTTGCTGTGATAACCCTGGCGCTTGGAATCGCTGCCAACACCGCAATTTTCAGTGCGGTTGATGCCGTGCTGGTGCGTGCACTTCCTTTTGGCGCGCCGGACAGACTCGTGTGGCTCAACGGCAAGATACCGATGACGGATGAGGCCGCGGTCTCTCCTCCAGATTTCCGAGATTATCGTGCCAGCAATCGAACATTCGACTGTATTGCGGCTATAGGGTACGTAGCCGGGCCGTCGAACCTGTCTGTTGGCAAACCCCAGCAGGTCCTGACGACCATTGCGTCAGCCAATTTCTTCGAGTGCATGGGTCTCCGTCCGTTGCTTGGGCGAGATTTTGTTTTATCAGATGAACAAGCGAACGAGCCGCAAGTGGCGATCCTGGGCTACGGCGTGTGGAAGCGCGACTTCGGTGCTGATCGCAACATTATTGGAAGCACGATCCGAATGGATGGCGCGACTCTAACGATCGTCGGCGTCCTGCCATCTGATGTGCCACTGCTCAGCGAAGCTCAGATTTGGCGGCCGTCTCCAATGCTGAATCGGTTGATGAGCTTCCGCCTCGGGCATTCACTGAAAGCAATTGGCCGACTCAAGCCGGGTATCACGCTCGAACAATCTCAAGCCGACCTGGATGGCATCGCGCTGCAATTGCAGCATCAGTATCCCGATACAAATAAAGGTTGGTGGATGCGCCAGAGGCCATTGCGGGATGTGCTGATGGGGCCGGTGCGCCCGGCATTGTTGCTCATGTGGGGTGCAGTCGGGATTCTTCTGCTCATTGCCTGCGTCAACGTGGCGAACTTGTTGCTGGCGCAGTCCATCTCGCGCCAGAGGGAGTTCGCTTTGCGCACGGCTTTGGGTGCGAGCCGAGTGCGCATGATCCGTCAGGCATTGACGGAGAGCGTAATGCTGTCCTCCGCCGGAGGCGCTCTCGGGGTGCTTGCGGCTTCGTTAGGAATCCACACCCTGCATTCCTTCGGGCCGCTGAACGTCCCGCGTCTTGGCGAGAGCAGCATGAACCCGGCCGTGCTGGGATTCACTATCGGAATTTCTGTGTTAACCGGCGTCGTGTTTGGCTTGGTTCCGGCTTTGCAAATTTCTGGAAGCCAGTTCAGCCGAGGGCTGAAAGAGTCAGGACGCACATCGGCCCCGTCGTCGCACAAGAGCCTGAGCAGCGCGCTCGTAATTGGCGAAATTGCGATGTCGCTGACGCTGCTGGTCAGCGCCGGGCTTCTGCTCAAAAGCTTCTGGCGGCTGATCCACGTGGCTCCAGGATTTCAGACCGATCACGTCGTGACCGCTAAGCTGAGTCTTCCCCTTTCGACCCATGGACTCTATGGCGACCCCAGGGCACGGGTCCAATTCTGGCGGCAATTTGAGGAGCGGGTGAAAGCTCTACCCGGAATCGAGGCCGTTGGCGCCACCTCCGAGCTACCGCTCAGCGGACAGCATAGTGACGATCCGTTCCACATTCCCGGACGCACGTATGGCCCGAGCGAGTTCGACGACGCTCAATTCCGCCAGGTCACTCCCGGATATTTGTCGGCCATGCGTATTCCTCTCATTTCAGGACGGTGGCTGGATGAGCACGACAACGCGAATTCCCCAGGAGTGGTCGTTGTCAATCAGGCCTTCGTGAGGCGCTTCTTCAGTGGAGGCAACGTAATTGGCCAGCCTTTGCAACTCATGGGCGATCCACAATCGACGCGCGAGATCGTGGGCGTCATAGGGAATGTCACACACATCGCGCTCAGCGAGCCAGATTGGCCGGAGATGTACGTTCCCTACGCGCAATTTGCGCCTCCAACGATGAACGTTGTGGTCCGTGCCGCCGCCAATCCAATGAATCTGGCGACCGCTCTGCAGGCGCAAGTCAGCTCCGTGGATAAAGACGTAACCCTTTCGGCCGTCACGTCGATGGATGATGTTCTGGGCGCGTCGGTGTCTCAACCGCGCTTCTCGTCGCAACTGCTCGGAGTGTTCGCCGCGCTCGCACTGCTGCTGGCCGCGATCGGTCTTTACGGCCTGATGGCCTATTTCGTAACTCAGCGCAGAAGTGAAATCGGTATCCGAATGGCTCTGGGCGCCACGCGCGAGGACATCCTGAAACTCGTGCTCCGTCATGGTGGGGTGTTGGCGATTATCGGAATGACGATTGGACTAGCCGCATCAATGATCGCCACACGCGTTTTGTCGAGCTTGCTGTTCGCCGTGAGTCCAACCGACCCGCAAACATTCCTTGCGGTTGCCCTGCTGTTGGCGGGAGTTGCGCTTGGAGCTTGCTATGTCCCTGCGAGGCGCGCCATGAAGGTCGATCCCATGGTGGCGCTGCGGTACGAGTGAGGCAGAACGAACCATGAATGGATTACTCCAAGACGTTCGTTACGCACTGTGGCAGTTGCTTAAGAATCGCGGGTTCGCATGTACTGTGCTCTTTGTTCTGGCGCTGGGAATTGCTGCCAGCGTGACAATGTTCGCTTTTGTCGACGCGGCACTGATCGACCCGTTGCCGTATGGGAATCCGTCTCGGCTGGTTGCAATTACTGAGACCTTCCCGACCAGCCCAAGTTCGTCAGCTTCGTATTCCAACGTGTCGTATCTCGACTTTCAGGATTGGAGTGCTCGCAACAAGGGCTTTGCGTCGATTGACGCATACGCCCTAAACGGAGGATTCACTTTTAGCGCTGCGGAAGGCGCACAGCAGGTCACTGGTGCTCGCGTTAGTGCTGGCTTTTTTCGCACACTGGGGACGATACCGATGGTCGGACGGGACTTCTTTCCCGGCGAAGATGTAGGTGGCGGACCCCGCCCGGTGATCCTGAGCTACAAGGCCTGGCAGAATCGATTTGGCGAAAGAAAGGAAGTACTCGGGCAGACGATAACGATTAATGGAATTCAGCGCACCATTGTTGGAGTGCTACCGCGCGAGTTCCATTTTGCTCCGGTGGGAGCGACAGATTTTTGGATCACGTTAAATCCAGCAGACCCATGCGAAAGGGATCGTGGTTGCCACAATCTCGGGGCTATTGGGCGTCTCAAAGATGGTTTCTCTCTTGAGGCTGCACAGGGTGCGATGAAGTCTGTGGCGCAACAGCTGCAAGTCGAGTATCCAGATTCGAACCGAGATGAGAGCACTGCGGTAGTGCCGCTCAGCGAAGTCATTACAGGAGATATCCGTCCGGTACTCCTGACTCTCCTCGGCGGCGCGTTACTGCTGTTTCTAATTGCCGCGATCAACAGCTCCAGCCTGTTACTGGCCCGCTCCAGCTCTAGAAAGCGCGAGATTGCAGTTCGTGGAGCGCTGGGTGCGTCGCCCGTGCGTTTAATCGGCTTGTTCACTATTGAAGGCCTTGTTCTCGTAATTCTTGCAAGCTCGGTCGGACTCGTTGTGGCCGACTGGGCAATGCAGACTCTGAATATCCTAATTCCGGCCGACATGATGGGTAGCATGCCCTATCTCCAAGGATTAGGTCTTAATTGGCACGATCTAGCTTTCGCGGTCGCTCTCGCCGCAATTGGTGCTGTCTCATTTGCAGGTGCGCCCATTCTCCTAATATCTCAAGCAGCTTTGCACGACTCCCTAGCGGAAGGGGGCCGAGGATCGAGCGGCATCAATTGGCGGCGGATAGGAGGCAAACTCGTGATGATCGAACTTGCCTTGGCTACGGTCCTTCTGGTAGCAGCCGGCCTGCTTGATAAGAGCCTTTATCGCCTGCTGAAGGTTGATATCGGTATTCAACCCGATCGTTTGGCAACGCTGCAGGTGACACTTCGCAGAGCCAGGTATTCAAAGGACGGGCAGGCTGTCACAGTCCAACGCGAGATCGTGCATCGAATCGCGGGATTGCCAGGGGTAAAGTTCGTCGGGGTCGCTAACGCTCTGCCTGTCAGCTCTGGGTGGGGATCGACCTGGTTCGAAATTGCCAATCGAGCCGATCAACGCGAGCACAACGAGGCCTTCAACAGGCAGGTGAGCTCTGATTACTTCAGAACGATACAGGCGCGTTTACTGCAAGGCCGCTTTTTCACTGAAGCGGAGGATGCCTCGAAGCCATCTGTAGTGATCATCAACCAGAGCCTGGCAAGGCAGTACTTTCCTCACGAAGATCCGGTCGGCAAACAAATTTCCTATTACGACGAACCGGACAAGCCAATGCAGGTTGTGGGTGTGATCGGTGACATTAAAGAAAGCCCGCTCGACGCCGCCACCAGGCCAGCCATCTATGTGCCGTTCAACCAGCACCCGACCCCCGACTTCGGCGTAATTATCCGTACGTCAAGAGCAGATGCAGAGCTTGCGCACACCGCAGCAGCGACTATCCACGCGATCGATGCAGGCATTGCGACTTCGCAAGAAACCACTATGCTCGCGATGGTTAACGATTCGCCCACAGCTTATCTCCACCGAGCGTCAGCTTGGCTGGTCGGAGGATTCGCAGGTTTGTCGTTCATCCTCGGTGTGGTCGGATTGTATGGAGTTGTAGCTTATTCGGTCGGACAACGCACGCGCGAGATTGGGGTTCGCATGGCACTGGGAGCGCAACGCAGTTCGATTCATCGGCTCATTTTGCGGGAGGCGGGAGGGCTTGCAGCAATTGGAGTGATTTTAGGAATTCTTGGTTCGCTTGGAACAGGAAAGCTAATTGGGAAGCTTCTGTTTGGTGTTAAGCCGTGGGATGGTTTGACGCTGTCGCTCGTTGCGGGCGGGCTTTTCACCGCTGCTTTGCTAGCGTGCTTTCTTCCGGCGCGCCGAGCGGCCAAGGTCGATCCCATGGCTCTGCGCTACGAGTGAAGCAGTTTCAGGTGAGAGCATGAGAACGATAATTGAAGACCTTCGATACGGTTTGCGGCTCCTACGGAAGTCGCCTGGGTTCACGATTGTGGCGGTGCTCACGCTCGCGCTCGGTATCGGTGCCAACACCGCTATTTACACGCTGCTCGATCAAGCTCTGCTGCGCAGTTTGCCGGTGAAAGAGCCGAGCCGTCTAGTAGTCTTGCAATTCTCGGGCGACGATACCGGAAGCACGCACGCGCGCGGCGATTCCCAAATTGTATTTTCCTACCCCATGTACCGCGACTTGCGGGACCACAATTCAGTGTTCAGTGGATTGATCGCAACCAGTTGGGCTCAGGTCGGAGTGCAATGGCACAACCAGCCCGACCTTGCAGATGCGGAGTTGGTCTCGGGCAATTACTTCGACGTGCTTGGATTGCAGCCGGCGCTGGGCCGTTTCTTGGTGGCCTCCGATGATCTTGCAGAAAATGCGAATCCGCTAACTATACTCAGCTTTAATTATTGGCAGCGCCGCTTTGGTTCCGATCCGAAGATTGTCAACCAGAGTATTTCCATTAATGGACACCCGTTCACCGTGATTGGTGTCACTCCTCCTGGTTTTCATAGCGTTGTGGGCGGTGACAACCCGGCGGTTTTCGTCTCCATGACGATGAAGCCCGAGATTACCCCCGACTGGAATGATCTCGAAGAGCGGCGCTCCAGGTGGTTGAACATTGTTGCCAGGTTCAAGCCCGGACTCACTCGCGCCCAAGGTCAAGCAGGGATCGATCAGCTTTGGCATTCGATTCGCGCAGACGAGTTGAAACAGCTAGGGCGTAGTTCGCAAACGTTCCGTGATGCCTTTCTGACCAACTCTCATCTTTTTCTGGACGACGGCTCCAAAGGTGTTCCCGTACATGGAACTGTGCCTACAACGCTTTTGATCGTCATGGGCATGGCCGCACTCATGGCCCTAATGTCGTGCACAAATGTCGCCAGCCTTTTGCTGGTGCGAGTGGCGCGACGTACACGAGAAATTTCCGTGCGCTATGCGCTTGGAGCGCAGCGGAGACGTTTGGTCCAGCAACTGTTGGCCGAAGGCTTATTGCTCGGACTGGCTGGTGGTGCGATTGGCATCTTTCTAGCTCCCCAGATTGCGGCGGTGCTGACTCGTACAATTTGGGGAGCCGGACACAGCCAATTTGCATTCAGCCCATACTCTGACTTGCGGATTCTGGCATTCAACTTTGGGTTGGCGCTGGTTGTGAGTGTCATGTTCAGTCTGGCGCCGGCATTGCAATTCCGGCGGCCCGACCTAACTCAGACTCTGAAGCAACAATCAGCGGTCATTGCGGGCTGCTCGATTTATCTACGCCGCGCCACGGTAGCCGCACAAATCGCTCTCAGTCTTCTGTTACTCGTTGGCGCTGGCCTGTTTGTGCGTACGCTGCGGAATCTCAAGACCCTTGATGTGGGATTCACGACTGACCATCTCGTCACATTTACTGTCGATCCGAAGCTCGCTGGGTACGAAGATACTCAGACGCTTGCCTTCTACCAGCAAATCCTGGAGATGCTGTCGAGCCTCCCCGGAGTGCAATCCGCTGCGGCTACAAACGATCCGGAACTCGCCAACAACAATTGGGGAAACAACATCACGATCGCCGGTTATCGCCCCGCCGACGGCGATCACATGAATATCGAGTGGGCGCGAGTGAGCCCCGGATATTTCTCGACAATGAAAACGCCTCAACTCGCAGGCCGCGAGGTCGAGCCATCCGATCGCGTTGGAACCCACAAAGTTGCGGTTGTAAACGAGAGCTTCGCGCGCCGCTATTTTGGCCGGCCGCAGAACGCGTTGGGGCATTATTTCTGTGCCGGCGCGGGCAACGTCACGCCGGATATCGAAATCGTCGGCGTCGTGAAAGACGCCAGGCACACCACTGTCCGCGAGGATGTGCGTCGAACTGTTTTCACCCCCTATCTGCAAGATCCGCAGATGGGGCCGGTCTATCGCTTCGGTCTGACTTTTTACGTGCGTACTTGGCAAGACCCCAAAGCTGCGCAATCCACCATTCGCTCGGCGATGCAGGCGCTCGATTCAAAGCTGGTGCTCGATGCCTTCCGAACGATGCAGGAACAAGTGGAGGACAACCTGAGTGATGAGCGCGTGATTGCCTTCCTGGCTACAAGCTTCGGCGTGCTTGCGGCGTTATTAGCGGCAATCGGGATTTACGGTGTGCTCGCCTACTCGACCGCCCAGCGCACGCGCGAAATCGGTATTCGCGTCGCCATGGGAGCGAGCAGGATTGATGTCATTCGCACGGTGCTGTCTGAAGTGGCACGGCTGGCAGCGATTGGATTGGCAGCAGGTCTACCGCTCTGTGTCGTGCTGGCACGCGCAATCCGCGATCAGCTATTCGGCGTTTCTAATTACGATCCGCTGACGCTCGGCGCGGTGTGCGTCGTGATGTTGGCAGTCGCGTTTGTATCAGCAGCCCTGCCTGCCCGCCGCGCGGCGAAGGTCGATCCCATGGTGGCGTTGCGGTACGAGTGAGGAATAAATGACCGGAATCATTCAAGATCTTCGCTACGCACTGCGCCAGTTCCGCAAGAGCTCAGGTTTCTCTGCTGTTGCGATCGGCACCCTTGCGTTGGGAATTGGAGCGAGTACGGCCATCTTCAGCGTTGTTTATGGCGTTCTCTTGCGCTCGCTCCCGTACTACAAGCCTGATCGAATCGTGCAAATGTGGGAGGTAAATTCCAGCGGGGGGCACGTGCGGTTCGCGGACCCGAATTTTGAAGACCTGCATGCCCAAGCGCACTCGCTTCAAGGTATAGCTGAGATGTATTCGATAGAAGCTGCCGTTTCGGTTGGCGAGGAGCCGGATCGCATCAACGTTGCGCATGTCTCCAAAGATTTCTTCTCTGTAATGGGCGTCCAGTCGGTAATCGGAAGGTTGTTCGCTCCAGAAGAGCTGCATTTTGGAGCTGCTCCCACCGCGCTTGTCAGTTATTCGTATTGGAAACTTCACTTGCATGAAGCCCGCGACCTCGGGGCGGTGAATGTCACGGTTTCAAACAACCCTGTATCAATCGTTGGTGTCCTTCCGCCAGGGTTTGCTTTTCCAGACAACAGTCAGGTATGGCTCGCCCGAGAAACTGATGTCCGCCTGCCGAGTCGCAGCGCACATAACTGGGAGGTTGTCGCACGGCTGCGAGACGGCGCCTCTCTCGACCAGGCGCGGGCCGAGGTCTCCGCAGTCGCTCATCGGCTCTTTCAGCAATATGGCTCCGAAGACATGACCATGGTCGATGCCGCAGTTCTCCAGTTGCGGGAGGCGTTGACGATCGAGGTGAAACCAGCGCTGTTGGTTTTGTTGGGAGTAGCGAGTTTGCTGCTGCTGGTTGCCTCCGCGAATGTGATGAACCTATCGCTTGCACAGGCCTCCGCGCGTGCTGGTGAATTAGCAATCCGCTCAGCACTGGGCGTTTCTCGCTGGCGTCTCGTGAGGCAGTTCCTGGCGGAAGCACTTCTGCTTTCACTGCTCGGCAGCTGCCTTGGCGTAATTTCTGCATATTTCGGGGTCCGCGGTTTGCGGGCATTGGCGCCAGGCAGCATTCCTGGCCTTAACGACATTTCCTTGAATGCACCTGTACTCTGGTTTGCTCTGGGACTGGCTGTCGTGCTTGCGGCCGGCTTGGGCGTGCTGACGGCATTGCGCGCAACGTCAAGCAATCTGCAAAGCACTTTGGCGGCAGGACGCACGCAAGCGTCTACCGTGCGCAGCCAGCGAGCAGGGCGAGTCATCGTCGCGGGCCAAGTTGCAATAACGCTGACTTTGCTCGTCGGCGCCGGACTGCTCGGCCGCAGCATGCTTCGTGTGCTCTCGGTGCATCCGGGATTTGAAACCCAGCATGTGCTGACGATCGATCTGAAGTTGCCCGATCTCGACGCGCAGATGATGCCCCAGCGCGTGCAGTTCCTGGACCAGCTAATCTCGCGTTTTCGAACTCTACCGGGAGTGCGGGAAGTCGGCGGCACCAACACGCTCCCTCTTACGTCCGGCCCGGATGATGGAAACTTCGCAATACTGAATACGCAGGGGCTTTCCCCTGCACAAAGAGATTTGATTGACCGTAGCGCTCACATCTCCCCTGAAAAAGCCGGCCCGGCATACCTGAATGAGTTCACGAAGTTCTTCGACCAACGATTTTCCGACGCCGAACACACCGGGAATGCTGATTATGTAGTGGCCAGCGAAGGCTACTTTCAGAGCCTGGGGATTCCACTGCTGCGTGGCAGGCTGTTCAACGACGCAGACGGACCGAATGCTCCCCATGTCGCTGTGATCAGCGAGTCGACAGCGCGGCAGAAATGGCCGAATCAGAATCCGATTGGTCAAACGATTGAGTTTGGCAATATGGATGGCGACCTGCGCCCGCTGACAATTGTCGGCATAGTTGGAGAGGTGCGCGCGAGAACACTGGAGTCAGCGCCGCGACCAACCATCTATGTGAATTATCGGCAGAGGCCGCGAGCCACTTCCCAGTTCAGTATAGTTTTGCCGACGAGTTCTGATGCTGCGGCGGTCTTCGCTGCCGCCCGCAGAGTCATAGCGCAGCTTGATCCGACGGTCCCGCCGAGATTCAACACCTTACACGAAATATTTTCGGAGTCATTGAACAGCCGCCGTTTCAATTTGCTTCTGATCGGGGTGTTTGCAGGTACGGCGTTGCTGCTGGCGATCGCAGGCGTTTGCGGCGTGCTGGCCTATTCGGTCGCCCAGCGCACACGGGAAATAGGAGTCCGCATTGCGATGGGTGCAAGTACAGCAAACATTCTCAAAATGGTTTTACGCCAGGGATTAATTACCGCCGTGGTTGGGATATCGATTGGGCTCTTGGGATCATTCCTGCTCACCCGGTTCATGCGTTCGCTTCTGTTTGAGGTCGGGCCTGGTGATCCCATCACGCTCGCCGGTGTGGCTTTGTTGTTAATGCTTGCGACCATGCTGGCGTCGTACATCCCAGCGCGGCGCGCAGCCAAGGTCGATCCCATGGTGGCGCTGCGCTACGAATGAGGAGATATGAACGGAGTACTGCAAGACGTTCGCTACGCGCTGCGGCAGTTGCGCAAGAGCCCGGGCTTCGCCGCCGTTGTCGTCATCACGTTGGCCGTCGGTATTGGCGCGAACAGTGCCATCTTCAGTGTGATTGAAGCAGTCATGCTGCGCCCGTTGCCATACAAAGATCCGAAACAGCTCATGCTGCTTGCTGATTCGCAAGACCCGGAAAATGGTGGACTTCTTCTTAAAGATATAAATTCACTGCGGTCTCAGAGCCGCAGGTTCTCAAACATCGCCTTCTATTACCGCGACAGCGGGTTTTCCAATGTCACCCTGAGCGCCGGGACAGAGCCAGAGTTGGTTCAAGGAGCATTTGTCTCTTCCAACTTCTTCCCGGTGATGGGAGTAGCGCCCGCTCTGGGACGCGTCTTTGCCCCTGATGAAGAGAGCCGACGAGAACATGTTGTAATCCTTAGTCACGCGCTCTGGATCAGGCGCTTTGGCGCTTCTCGCGATGCCATCGGTAAGGACCTACTGATCGGTGGTGTTAAGTATCGAGTTGTCGGCGTGATGCCTGCAACCTTCGAGTTTCCCGCTCCAGAC
>Ga0137377_10003293_pt1 | contig 12454 bp, 11 predicted proteins | sample SagtaG_22_FD_104815 | JGI IMG/M metagenome (GOLD analysis project Ga0137377, IMG submission 104815) | Vadose zone soil microbial communities from Sagehorn Ranch, Mendocino, California, USA - Sage2_L_40_16 metaG | ecosystem: Environmental > Terrestrial > Soil > Vadose zone | place: USA... | reverse complement strand
GTCATCTCGCATGACAGCGATCCCTGGCGACTGCCGCAGAACATCCATCGCTTGCGTCGCGATTCCGCGCAAGGTCCGGATGTCTGCCGCTTCGTCCTTAGCGTCGGTATCGGCCTGCCCCGAGATGAGGATCTCGACTGGAGTCTCAACAGGATTTGTCTGGAGTTGCCGGACAGTGATCCATGCGCCGGGGACTTGTCTGTTAAGGGCAGACTGCAATGGCCCGATGATCTTCGGCGTGAGCTCCTTGTCGCTGACCTGAACGATTACCTGGGCGTAGTTTGTCTGTGGAGGCTCTGGAGAGATAGAGAACCAGAAGCGGGGTCCGCCTCCGCCGATGAAGCTGGTGATGGAGGTCAGATTATGTAGGTTCTTGTCATTGGACGGACGCTCTCCCGTGTCTGCGAGGACCTGCCGGACGACCTCTTCAGCTTTGACAGCCGCGTCGTTGGTTGCGGTCAGGGGCACGTCGTTTGGCAGCCAGACGTCGAGATAGAACCAATATTGAACGTCTTCAGGAAAGAACTGCTGCTTGAGATGGGAAGCAACGAAGGCACCAACCATCAGAAATACGAGGGAACCGAGCAGGACGCTCCAGCGGTGTGCGATCGCGCGACCGACAAGCCTGTTGTAGAAACCGTAAAACCCCCGCTCGCGCTTCTCCTCGATACTGAGTTCTTTCTTTTTGGGAGGCCTCTGAATGTAGTAACCCAGGAGTGGAATGAACGTCATGGAAACGACGAGTGCGCAGAGCAGGGAAGCAGTCATCACGATCGGAAGGCTTCGGAGGAATTGGCCCGTATTGCCTGTCAGCATCAGGAACGGAAGATAAGCGATGACGTTGGTGATTGTGGCAAAGAAGATCGCGGTCGCCAGTTTCGTCGGTCCGAGCCACGCCGCAACGCTGCGGGGAAGGCCATCGGCGAGACCGCGCTTGATTCCATCCCCGGAGACCACCGGCACATCGACCAAAAGCCCGAGCGCGATAATAAGCGTTGCCACAGATACCTGCTGAAGATCGATGCCCAGCATGTAGACGACGCCGAAGGTCATAGCGAGTGTGATGGGTATCGCCAGGGCCATGATGAGCGCGAGTCTCCACTCCCAGAACCCAATGAGCGAGACGATAACGACAAGGATGATCGCTTCGTCCAGCGCCCGCAAGAAGAGGTGAATGTTTTCCTTTACCTGCAGGGGCTGGTCGGAGGTATGGACGGTGATGAGATCGGGAGGAAGGATGCGATGGAGTTGTGCCAATTTCGCGTCGATCGACTGGCCGAATTTGGCGATCTGATTTTGATCGCGCATGTAGATGGCGATGGTAACGGCTCGGCTACGGCGCCAGTGACCGTCAGTGTCCTGCCACGTGTAGTAGTTCAGATAATTCGCCGGGCTATGGTATCCGCGGCTTATATCGACGAGATCGCGCAGGTAGACCGGAGCGCCGGCCGTTGCTGTGGTCACAACGATGTCGCCGATCGCCTTGGGACTCTCGAATTGCCCTGAAGGAGTGAGGGTGATCTGGCGTTGTCCCGTCTCAAAGACCCCGCCTGGCGCGATGATATTGCGAGCTTGAATCAGCTTGCCGAGATCGGCAGGCTGGAGCCCGTAGGCGGCGAGCCGATCCTGGGAGAATTCCAGATAGATTGTCTGCTGCTGCACGCCTCGACGCTCTACCTTCGACGTCTCCGGAGCGCCCTGCAGGGTACGGGCAATGAGATCGGAGAAGTCGTCCAACTCGGCGTAACTGTATTTATCGCCTGCAACCTCGGACAGCTTTTTGAGTGTGTCCGCCGGATCGTGAATGATGATCGTGCTCCAGGCATCGGGATGCAACTCCGATGGCTGTATTTGGTTCGCAAAGAATTGCTTGATAAACGCCTGGATCGATGCGTCATCTCGATTGCTTATACCGTCGAGACCAATGAAGCCCGTTCCCTGAATCTGAGTGGTGTTGCTTAGCACACCGGCTTGTATCGCCTGTCTTTCGAAGAGTGCAGCGCCACTTGCGACCGCTCGCGGCGAGACAGATTCCGGGAACGGGTAAATTACGGTGACCGGCTTCGCCGAGGGTGCGGTTTTCTTGTTGGCACGGGCTGAGCGGATCGCTGCCTGAATGGACTGCGAGCGGAGATTGATCTCTACGGAATCCGCCTTCGGACTCGCGACGGTCAGCATCAATGCTGCCGTGTCTCCAAAGTCGCTCTGAAAAGTAATCGGCCCTGCCCCTTGAGGAAGTTGGCCATTCAGTGCATTGAGCTTTAGATTAATGTCGCTGAACTGGCGCTTCAGATCGTCCACGTTATCAACTAGCTGAATATAGACGTAGGAGTAGCCGGGCAATGAGATCGACCTGACACCAAAGTCCGCAGGTGTTCCGGCGTGAATCCACTTGTTCTGTGCGACGGTATCTTCGATCGGCCGCGTTACCAGTTGCTCGACCTGCTGCGCCGTCGCGCCCGGCCAGGAACAACTGGCGACGGCAACTCTGACTGGGATGTTCGGGTCTTTGCGCTGGGGCATAGACTTGTAGCCGAACCAGCCCCAGATCAGAACGCCAACCAACAGCACCCAGGACACCTGTGGGTGTTCCACGAAGAATCGCGGAACGTTTCTCGTTTGTTCGATTCTTTCCTGATCGCTCTTATGTGCCATGATCTCTCTGCCTACGGAATCACTGAAAGAGAATCGCCGTCCTTCAGGAGTTGTGCCCCGATGGCGGCGACTTTTTCTCCGGTCCGGACTCCAGTCACGGACACCGAACTGCCGTGGGTTGCGCCAACCGTGACCCGGCGGATATGCGCCTTCCACTGGCCGGACTGTTGCTCTGCAACGACCACCGCGAACTGTCCCGATTCACCCGGATACGGCACGATGGCGCTCAAGGGGACCGAGGGCTGGGACGATTCGTGTCTCCCGCCAAGTTCGACAGAGGCAATCATCCCCGGCTTTAGCGTGTTCCGGCGGTTCGGGAGAGTGACTTCGACAGTGAACACGCGGCTCCGCGCATCGGCGCTGGGAGAGATACTTGTGACTCGTCCGGAATACTGGGCACCGTCATTCTGCACTTGAAGCGTAAGGTTCTGACCCAGATGAACAAGATTGAGGGCATCTTCCGGCACTCCGAACGACGCCTTGACCGCACTCGTATCGGCGATGGTGAAGGCTGCGGACGACGGTGATGCCAGCGTCCCAACGTCGATGTTCCTCGCTAGAAGGTATCCGGAGAAAGGAGCTTTCAGGTCGGAATCGGATAACGACAGCTGCGCCTGGCGCTGCGCGGCTTTGGATTGGTTCACCGCCGCGAGGGTCGAATCAAAGCGAGCTTGCGCCTGATCGTAGTCCGGCCCGGTTAGACTTTGGGTGGCGTAAAGCGCTTTGGCTCGGCTGAAGTCCTGTTCGGCCTGAGTATGTTGTGCGAGGGCGGCCTCGACCTGGGCTCCGGATTCGTCCGCCTGATTCTTCAAGTCCTGTACCCGAATCTGTGCCAGCACAGTTCCCCGTGTGACGTAGTCTCCTGTCCCAACATCGCGAGTGCGCCCATCAGCTGACCTGATCTGCTTAACTCCTGTAATGTAACCGGTCGTACGGAAAGCAAGATCGACCTGAGCATACGGAATAAGGGATGCGGAGTATCGCAGGCCTTCGGTCGATTGATACAGAGTCACGTCGGCCAAACGGACGGCGATAGGGGGCTTCGCGGGCAACGCGGGTTCGTGGTGGCAGCCGCCGAGGACGATTGTCGCCAGGAGAGCAATCGTTGCAGCTGCTGTCGCCACACAGCCCGGTCGTATCGGTGCATTCGCTGGTATCACGGTGCTACTCCTCCCCCAAAGCTCTTTCAAAGTCAGCTCGCGCGGCCCAGAACGCAAGCAATGCCTGCCGGTATTGATCCTCTGCCGTGGCGAGCGACGCCTGCTGCTGCAGCAGGTCGCTGAGCAGAATTGTCTGCTGCGAGTAAGCGCCAGTCTGATTGCGAAGCCTTTCTCGTTCTGCATCGCGAGCGCTCTCCGCCACGGCAAGCTGTGCTCTGGCTTCGTGTAGCTTGCGGAATTGCGAGTCAACATCCAGGAGAACCTGATCTCGCGCATCTTCTTCGGTGAGAACCGCTTCGTGTTCCGCAATGACTCTCTGGGCAATATTGTGGCGCTTCTGGCCCCAGTCCCACGGTTGCCATGTGAGGAGAGCTCCTATGGCACCGATATTTTGCGGGAGGAAGTTGATTCCTGCCGTGGTTAGATAGTTGGCCTGAACCGAGATATCGGGCAAGTACCGCGTCTTCTCAATCCTGGTCTCGAGGCTTGCCTGGTTCTTCCTGATGGAAGCAATCCTGATCTCAGGGCGTTGCGCCAGCGCGAGCTTTCGAGCTGCTTGAAGATCCAGTTCTTCCTGCAGAGCAGAAGACACCGGCTGCACAGAAAACTCGACAAGAAGGTCTCTGCCAAGCAGACGGTTCAAGGATTCTTTCCGGTCGGAGAGCGCGTCCTCGATCACCATGAGTTGGTATTTGGCTTTGGCTCCTTCAGCTTTGACACGGAGACTGTCCGCCTTGAGAACGGTTCTCTCCTGCAGCCGGCGCTCAGTCAGGTGGTCGAGCTCTTCAAGCGATTGGATGGTCGCACGCTGCGATTCGGCCTGGCTCTGGGACTGTAGCAAAGAATAGTAGGCGCGGCGAACATCACTCACTAGCTGCTGATCCCGTTGTGAATAGCTTTGGCGACTCAGATCTTCGTTCAATCGCTGCTCAGCAACAGAAAAGCGGATTCTTGGAATCTGAGTGATCGGCTGCGTGGCCGTAATCGACGCTATAGCGATCGGGCGCGCAGGAGTGTGCAGGTTGATGTCGCTACCTGGAATCGGTCCCGTCGAAGGATATGTTCCCAATTGGCCTGCCCCGATCGTGAAATTCAGAGGACCCAGAAGTTCCGTACCGAGCAAATACGCGTCAAAACGGGGATAGTACAAGGTTTTGGCTTCGGCCGAGGCCTCTCGCTGCCTGTCGATGTCGAACTTGGCCCGTTTCGTCTCGCGATTGTTCGCTCGCGCTAATTCAATCGCTCGGTCCAGCGTGAGTACGTCCCCGGAAGTTCGCTCTTGTCCCAGCGCCGTCGCGAAGGTTAACGAAGGGATGGCTGCCAGGAAGCAAATGCGTTTCACGTACCTGCCGATCATCGAGTCCGCTCTCCTTCATCGCCGGTGCGCTCCTCAGGCATGGGCCAATGCCCTTGCACGGCGTTCACCGAAAATATAGACGAAATGTCATAATTAGTCTATATTGTCTATTAGATTATGAAGCGAATTTGTGGCTGAGTCCGGGAGACATCTGATAGCTATGATTCCGGTTAGAGGGGAGTGGCATCATTGATACGGTGGAAGAGCCTGGAAGAACGAAATCCGAAGACACGAGAGAGAGAATTCTCTTAGCGGCGATACAGAGGTTTAGCAATTTCGGTTATCGCCGGACCTCTATCAACGATGTCGCGGAAGAAGCTGGATTAGCGCGAGCCACGGTCTACCTGTATTGGAAGAGGAAGGAAGATTTGTTTGTTGCCGGACTCGAGAAGTTTCATGAATACTCGCAATCCCTCGCAGAGAAGGGTGCTGCAACTGAGGGAACCGCTGCTGAGAGAATCCAGGCGATGATCTTGTCGCAATACGGTGCGACCTCCGATATTGTCCACGGCACGACAAGTGGCCATGAGGTGTTCCAAGCCAACCTCAAACTTGGCTGTAAGTTTGTGGAAGAATGCATACTCCACGCAGAGAGAATCCTGACCGGGCTCTTGCAGAAAGGCATTCAAGATGGAGAATTCGATCTCCATAGATCCGGCGCCACACCAGGCGATGTGGCAGGAATCATAATTTCTTTTGCGCAGAACGGGTTGCTTGACCGGCGCCATACTCCAATCTCCTATAGAGAGAACTTGCGCAAAACGCTGAATTTCGTCCTGGATTCGATCCGGGTGTCTTGATGAGAGCAGCGAGGCAGTCACGCCTCCGTGTTCTGTTGAAGACGCGTCCTGTGCCACTGCGAACGGAACCGTTCCGCCCAGGGTGAGACTGATCAAGCCGAGAATAGTTCGGCGATGCGCGAGAGAGCGCAAGTCCAGAAGTTGGATACTGAACTGCCGGGATAGACGCAGCCCAGATCTGAGACGCCTGAGCAAATTCTTGTCCGATGTCAGGTTAACAATGCGTGTGACTGCTGACTGGGACTGTGGGGTAGTCTTCTCGGAGTCGAAGAGATGGTGCCAGCAGGCTCTTCCAACGGATAGCTCCGCTACTTCTGCGTTTCTTCCCGCTGAAGAAGTGACTTGCAGCGGAGGACTTCGGCCACACTCCACGCCTGAGCGATGCAGCCACGCGGAGAGAAGGGAGGCTCCGCGTCGAAGATTTCACTAATGGTACCGACACCACCTTCACTGAGGTGTTCGTCGAAACCGCTGAGGAAAGATTTGAGGGACGCCGTATCGTCCGGATAGGTCCTTCGCCACGCGTCGAAGAAGGGGCCGATGAGCCATGCCCATACGGTTCCTTGATGGTAGGCAGCGTCGCGGGTCCTGAGATCGCCGTCGTATTTTTCTTTGTAGTTCTTTTCTCTCGGAGAAAGAGACCGCAGCCCGACCGGCGTCAATAGTTCTTTTTTCACAATTTCCAATACAGATCTCCATTTCTCCTCCGCGAGTACAGGGTACTTCAACGCTAGCGCGATCACCTGGTTTGGGCGGACCGAGGGGTCATTGCGCGGGTCTACGAGCTGCCCGTCTCTTTCCTCGGGTGAATCGACGACGTCATAAAGACAGTCCAGGGCGGGGTTCCAAAAGCGTTCCTGAAAACTTGCATAGGTGAGATCGGCATGGGCGGCGAAACGAGATCGATCGTTGCTTCGATCGCCGATAATGTCGAGCCATTCCGCCGTCAGTCTGAGAGCGTTGTACCAAAGCGCGTTGATCTCAACAGCCTTACCTCGCCGGGGAGTGACGACCCAGTCGCCAACCTTTGCGTCCATCCATGTGAGTTGATACCCAATTGCGCCCTGACGAAGCAAGCCATCTACGGGATCGACACCGATCCCGAAATCGGTACCTCGCAGATGCCAATGAATGATGTCGATCAGTTTGGGGAGCAGGAACTCGAGGGTATCGCTGTTGCCTGTGATGGTGAAATAGCGATCCACGGCGTGGAAGAACCAAAGAGTGGCGTCGGCGGTGTGATAGAGGCCAGAGGTCGTACCCTCGGGAAACAAATTCGGGATGAGGCCATTGCGGACATAATTTGCGAAGCTGCGAAGAATGTACTCGGCCTCCCGGTGGCGGCCCGTTGCGAGAGTGAGACCTTCAAGAGAGATCATTGTGTCGCGGCCCCAATCGGTGAACCAATGGTAGCCGGCAATGACGCTGCGCACCTCGTCTCCGATGGCATGGGCGCGAACCTGGTCTACGGTGCGACCGATCGGGGTAATGAGGAACTGATCAGCGGCAAGCACGAGTTCGGCGGGAGTCCCCTCGGGTGCCATCTGCAAGAGACGGCGCCTCCGTTCGGTCTCAAGGCCGAATACCTGCGTCGGAGTAAGAGCCTGAACGCGCTCCCAAGACTCGGTGGAAAGAACCAGCGATGCCGGGTTGCCTGTGCTGAGGTTTGCGGCGAACCCTCCGGGTGACCAGAGCCTGCCCTGCCAATCGTAACCGCGGCTTTGTTCGATGCGGTAACGGAGATTAGTGATTTGTTCAATGACGATATGGAAATCGCTCTGCTCGCCTTGCCACGCAAACTTCAAGGTAGGCAGAGTTTCGTTCACGCAGAGTTCGAATCCCTGCTCCACCGCGGTGAAGCGATACTGTGCGTGTGGCGGTCCTTCCAGTGAGCCTTCGTGGGAGCGGACGTGCAAAGCAGGTTGGACGTCGAGCCGACCCTCGCCCTGCAGCAACGTATAGGTGATGCATGTCGTATTTTGGGCGTGCACCAAGCAGACCCGCTTTTCGAGTAGCGCGTCTTCGAGGCGAAATATCCATACCGGGAGACCGGTCTCGAGCCGGAACTCGTGCAGATAGGCGGCGGTCGGATCGGTGGTTGAGAGGGATGGATCATTCATCGCCGGTATTCTGTCAGTTTCTTGACCATGAACGACATCCTGAGAGCTGAAGATGAAAGGCCGATCACGAATGTAAAGGCACTCCCGCAGGCTGTTTGCCATCATGACGCGTCCGTGTGGCGCCGGAAGCGCGGCGATGAGCCATCCATGGAATCGCCTGGTGTTGAGCCCTCCGATAGTTCCTGAGGCGTATCCACCCAAACCGTTGGTGATGATCCATTCCGTGTAGAGCGCGTGAGAGTTCTTCTCCCGGTCGTCGGCTCCAGAGGTGCTGAGCGGAACCTTTCTGATGAGCGGTTTGGGTCGAAATGTTGGCTTCATATTTTTTTGTGATGCCGTAGCAAGCCGTTTGGTTCTTTGCGGTGACGAAGTAAGGCAGCCGCTTGTTGTTGGTCGTGGTCTGCTGCAACTAGTTTGCAGAAAGCTATGAGGGTTGGCAGGATGGGCCAGAATAGATCGAGGTGGAGGACGAGCGAGAGCAGTGAGGCGGGATCGGGAAATGGACCTCTTTCCCATCGAGAGGAAATTTATCCAGCCCATGCTGCTCGCTCGGGAACTTTGTTTCTCTTACCGCTGGTGCTCGACTCATCTCAGGCTGCGGTCCGCTCCTCGTGTGCTCGCTCCGCGTGCCAATCAGTGAGCCCCACGACGGATGCTTCAGCAAGGGAGTTCATCTCGAAAATCTTCGCGGCGTGCGTTTCCTCGAATCTGAAGATCCGGGGTATGAGCCAGGAACTCGAAGCGAAAACGGAGTCCGTCTTTCCATGGGTCTAGAGGGAGAAGACTGGCTATAGCCGAAACGATAGTCGGTGAGGAGAGACAGTGTCGTAGATCTCCGTTGAGGTGATCGACCGGAGCTTTCTCCCGCCAAGCTACTCGTTAAACAGGCTCTCTATGCGGTAGCCTTGCGGGTTCTTTCTAGTCTCAGCGTCACATGCCAAAGCGGCGATGAAATATTTCGAAAAAAGGTTGCTTTGGATTAGCGATCTGCGGAGAAAAGTTAAGTCGTGCAGCTAACAGACAGCCTCGCGACCGAAAGATTAATTTACGGTCTGGTCTTTGAGATCACGGGCCCGTAGAGGGAAGACATGTTTGCACCTATCTCCATCCTGCTATTCGGACGTAGCGCTCAGCTGCTCGCAACCCGAAAGATGGTCCTCGAGTCGGTTGGATATCGAGTTTACCGGGCATCTGATCTATTCACCGCAAAGAATATGCTGGCAGAAAAACAGATCGATTTATTGATCCTTTGCCACTCGCTTTCCATGGAAGAGCGTGGCCGAGCTCTCGCGCTCACCTACCGTTGGCCGATGATGAGGAGCCTGGTCCTGACTGCCAGAGAAGATGGCTGTCCCGACAACCTGCTCACTGCGGTGATCGACACCGTCGGCGAGCCTGCGAAGCTGGCCTTGACTGCAGGCAAGTTCTTTCACCTCGAGAGCCAGACAGATGCTCATGTTCGCTAAGAAAATCACACAGAAGGAAGGACATATGAAACCAAAAGAGTACCGCGAACTCTATACGTTGACGCGAAATGCTCCATATCTGACTGGCGAGGCAGGGACTCCAAGATGCGGAGGAGTACTGAATACCGGTAAGACTGTGTATCTGAAACAAGGGGCTGGAGAGAAGAGGTCGAGTGGTCCAGTCTCAGCTTATGCAGAGGGCATCGGCGTCATTCTGGTTGATTCTCGCTTCCTTATACGAGCATACAGCCCTGAGTTGGGAGAAAGCCCACCAAGTAGGCCACACGGCCCCACTTTCAGAAAATGAGGCTTCACGAGCTGATGGGCTGGCAAGCAGGTGGCCGTCGGCGATTCGCTGGCGACTTATCTCAATGACCGCCTTTGCATGATGCGCAGGCCTTGCATCGAGCACCAGAGTCTCAGCGTCTGGCACCTTGTATTATCGAGGCTTGAAGTCCTCTGCGAGAGTCCGGAACGTGAGGGAATATCGCAAGGCATCCACGGGTGGTGGGATACTATGCTCCCACATCGTTCGCGCCTCACCTTCCAGTATGTAGATCGATCGCGGTAGTACCCTTTGAGACATACGAACCCAGCGATTTCCCTCCTTGCGACGAAAGCGCATCGTCGCTGGCGCTAAAAGCGAAACGCCAACGATCACACCAAATTGCGACTTGTCCTTGTGCTAACCGATACCAGCTCCTGGTGGATACTCGTTGACTCCGCCTTGCTGGAACTCATCAACCCCTCGACCCGCGAACTTCGCCACCTTATTCCGCAGGTCGGCAAGAAACGAAGGAAACCGGTCCGCGGTTTGAACGGACCGCTGTGCGTAATCGTAGCGAAGGCCAAAAGCAGCTACGCGTCGATTGCCAAGATGGCCGTGAAACTCGAACGGTTTGAGCTCGAGCCTCGCGAGTGACGCCACCAGCGCGGCTTCTTCGGCTTCACTAACCATGTCTTCCTCATAGCGAAACCCCGAACTCCCGCCTCCACATGAAGGAATAGATGATTAGCTGGCTGCGTCCATCAAAGAGTTCCGCAAGCGTTCGCCTGCCGCCGATTGTGTCGAAGATATACTGCTTATCCACCTTCACCCAGGGCAGAGCACGACGCTGTTCACTCAGAGCGTCTCGTGCGGGGGTGAGTTCCTTCTCTTTTGCAAGCAATTCTTTGCGCGCGACAGTCCATTCGTCTCGCGTAACGACCTGGTGGGTAGTGGCTGTGCTGGTTGCCATGTTGTTCTCCTCAATTCTGGTGTTCGTTTTCGATTGCGATGATCGAAATCTCGTTGCAAGCAATGCCGCGGCGCCACTGGCGGATCCTGTGCCGAGAAGGAGTGCTGCCACGTTCGCAAAACATTCGGGACACATATTTCACCAACCTTCCGCAATTTCGCCGGAACCGCTATTGGCCCGGCAGGCCATTGATTTCCAACACTGGCCGTATCTCGACCGTGCCTTTGGTGACGGCCGGAATTTGTGCTGCAATTTTGATTACCTCATCGAGGTCTCTCGCTTCAATGAGGTAATAACCGCCGAGTTGCTCCCGGGTTTCAGCAAAGGGGCCATCCGTTACGTGCTTTTTGCCATCCCGGACCTGTACGCTGGTTGCGACGGTGACCGGGTGCAAAGGCGCGGAAGCAATACATTTACCGTCTCTGTGAAGTCGCATGGCGAGGTCCGCCGACTCGACGAAGCAACGCTGACGCTCGTCCTCACTCCAATACGTTCTCTTCGCTGTAGATCAGCAGCATGTATCTCATCCTTGCTCCTCCGTCTGTAAAACGAACGGCCCCCGCCGAAATCGACAGCGTCACCCAATATTTTTTAGAATTCGCCATGGCTTTGGATCCCACCGCTGCCGTCGAGGAACTTTACCGCTCCGAGTGGGGCCGGATTGTAGCCACACTCATCCGATTGCTGGGCGATTTCGATCTCTCGGAAGATGCGGTGCAAGAAGCGTTTGCCGCAGCCCTCGACAATTGGCGGGAGAATGGCGTGCCGGAGTACCCGCGGGCGTGGATCATCCGGACCGCGCGACACAAAGCCATCGACCGGATCAGAAGACAGGCGAACTTCGATTCAAAGATGGAATCTTACGTCGTATCAGGTTTTTTCCGCACGGTGGAAGAACCCGAGTACGACGATGCGGAATTCCTGACGATCGTCTGCGCCTGATTTACTTGTTGTCATCCGGCGCTGACCCCGGATGCGCAAGTCGCATTGACGCTGCGAACGCTATGCGGCCTCGAAACGGATGAAATCGCGCGCGCGTTTCTCGTTCCTCCGGCGACAATGGCGCAACGACTCGTGCGTGCGAAACGGAAGATCCGTGACGCTCGGATTCCTTACGTAGTACCTGAGCTTACCGATATGGCAGACCGCCTTGATGCCGTGCTAACGGTCATATACCTGGTATTCAACGAGGGGTACGCGGCGACTCATGGCATGTCGCTCGTCAGAGCAGACCTTTGCACCGAAGCGATCCGGCTGGCACGACTGTTGCGCATGCTGTTGCAGCCTGATGTTCCAACGGAATTGACTGGTCTATTGGCATTGATGTTGCTGCATGATGCACGAAGAGATGCGCGGACTGATGAGGAGGGCAACATCATCGTGTTGGAGAATCAGGATCGCAGCCGGTGGAATCGAACGCAAATTGAGGAAGCGACGCCACTAGTTGCCGAGTCACTGAAAGGCAGTGTGGGGCCCTATGCAGTGCAATCCGCAATCGCCGCGGTGCATTGCCGTGCACCGCACGCGGAAGATACAGATTGGCGGCAAATTGTCCGTTTGTATGATGCATTGACACTGGCTCAACCATCGCCAGTTGTTTCGTTGAACCGGGCGGTTGCGGTCGCCATGGTTGACGGTCCGGAAAAGGGGCTTCGGCT
>Ga0137377_10003285_pt1 | contig 12462 bp, 6 predicted proteins | sample SagtaG_22_FD_104815 | JGI IMG/M metagenome (GOLD analysis project Ga0137377, IMG submission 104815) | Vadose zone soil microbial communities from Sagehorn Ranch, Mendocino, California, USA - Sage2_L_40_16 metaG | ecosystem: Environmental > Terrestrial > Soil > Vadose zone | place: USA... | reverse complement strand
TAACCGATTTCGAAGCTCAAAAACATCCATTTTTGCAGAAACCGATCTTCAAAGCCGACATGCGGGCATCCCAATGGGTGCCGCGCAGGCAATAGTAACAATCTATCTAATTGACGTTGATGACGACTATGCAACTTTCAAGTTATTCGTGAATCTCGAATACGAAGTAGACGTCGGCTCGACACGATGAACGACTCTCGATTGAGCTTGGGCTTCGAGATCGTGTCGGACATGCATGGCTACACTCCAACAGTCGCGCCAAAATTGCAAGGCAGGTGAAGGTGACGTGTCTGCAAGGAACGCACGCCGCTCGTCAGCTACGCGATCTTAAGCCAACGCAGGTCACCGTAATCGGATTGCGTTCGATTGATTTGGCAAGAGCTTTAGAAGATCGGTACCGAATCCATTTGCTGGCCATCGACATTGAGGCTGCCTGATATGCGAGGTGTGCGGCCAACGGAAAAAAATTAGAGGATCCGTTTCAATGTCCCACAAGCCGACTTGGGGAGTTGAGATCGGATGGGTAAACCCTTCGGCGTTTATGGAGGGTATCGGCGCGAACATGTTGGTCTGATCAGAGTCTGGGAAATATAGGAGCCCCCGCTATGGCCTCGCGTCCCCGCCGCCGGCACAGAGAATTCAAGTCAAGTCGCGGCACGGAGAATTCAAGAGCTCGGGCGGCGGATGCAAGATCAAAATCCGATAGCCCGAGGCACACGAATCCGCCGCTTGGCGTTTCACCAGTGTTCAGAATGATTCGAATTCGACAGTGTGTTAGGAGACGGCCGGCGCTAGAGGCGAAAATGTTCATTTGGGCTCCTGTCAAGACTCTCGGTTAGAAGTTCCCACGTTTGACAATGGTCTCTGAGGCAACGATAATCACCGCCGCCAACAGCCGCAAGTGCGAGGTGCCGTTTTGCCCGACCATCCCGTCGACCTTTACGACAACGCGTGTACACACTTTGCGAACACCGCCGAAGATGGCTGGGGTCGTCCCTTCGCAAGGAGAGAACCATGAGCGATTGGCTGCTGAACCTACCCGTCGTGTGGATGGCGGTTGTAATCCTCGGGACAACATACGCATTTGCCGCAGGGGTGTACGCGCTCATCACCGCGCTCGCGTCAGGTGATCGAGCCCGCGCGTTCAAGGCCATCTCCCCGGGCATGCTGCCGCCACTCGCGGTCGTTTTTGCCCTGATGGTGGGATTTCTCGCGGCCCAGGTCTGGAGCGATGCCGATCGAGCGAACACGGCTGTAAACCGGGAAGCGAGCGCACTGAGGGCGGTCGTCCTCCTGTCGGCGGGGTTTCCCCACGCCACGGAGATCCAGATACGCGAACTCGTGCGGCGTCAGATTCAGGACGCGGCCACCCAGGAATGGCCGACGATGGCACGCGGTCACGCGACGTTGACGATCGCGCCCACGCCGCTGGTGGAGGCCCTGCAGGTGGCGCTTGCCATCAATCCTCAAAATCAAGGACAGGCGGCGGCTCAGCGCGAGATCGTGGGATCACTCCAGACGGCACTCGACGCGCGGCGTCAGCGCATCATCCTGAGTCGGTCGTCAGTGAATTGGGTGAAGTGGGCAGCCCTGCTGATACAGGCCAGCCTCACGTTGGTGACGATCGCCATGGTTCATAGCGACAATCGCGTAGCGAACCGAATCATCCTCGCGATCTTTGCGACCGGAGTCGGAGTCGCCATCGTGCTGATTGCGTCGCACAGCCGCCCATTTACCGGAGAGCTTTCCGTCCAACCGTCGGTTTTACAGCAGGTCATGCCGGAGGCTGGTCAGCCGGCATCGGCGCCGTAAGTCCCCCGAGGCCTTTACGAACGTACTTTCGTGAGTATCCGTTGAACAGCGTGCCGAACAAACCGCGGTCCAAATCAGAAGTTCCAAAGAGCCAGTCCGCAATTGAAAACGTGAGGTTCATGTTGACCTTCGTCATCATCCGCTGTTCGTGATGCGCGATGTGATTTCTGCGGATGGTGTTGATCAAAGGGCAATGACGGACAAAGGAATTCTCTTTAACGATCCATATGAAATGGTGGAGCCAATTGATCATGGAAACACCCAATGAATGATGTCTTGCGAGCGCTTGGGATTCCTGCAGACATTCTTTTGTTGGTCGTCGCTTCAATAGTCATCATCAGTATTGTTGTGGTGAAAACGAGGAGAGGCTGGAGAAGCTGAAGCCGGGCAGGACAGTCCCGATGCCACGTTCGCCCGTCAAAGAGACCGCACACCGCCGCCCTCGAAGGGTGCAGGCCCGCCGCACCAAGCGCGAGGCCCGTGCCGCTCTGAGGATCATCAAGGCGTTCGTTCGCAACCGGTAGAGTCCGGACCCCACTTGCCCGCTGCCGGGTTCCGACGCCACGTCCTCCGGCCGCGCCGAAGGACGTTGGCTTGCTCTTACTTTCCGATCATCAGAATCGAAAACGAACTATAACTTTCCTCGCAGCGGTATGGTGAAGCTTGCTGAGGGTAGACCGCTCACCCGGCTACCTCCTTCCTAAAGCACCAAGGGACCGAGAAGTCCGGATCTGGGAAATGGAACGCGACGCAGCGCCAGGCACTCCCTTCCGACCGCAGTCGGTTATCCCATATGCCCACATACACAGAATAGTAATCGAGCAAGATGGGCAAAATGCTTCTCTCCGAAAGTTCGATGGTGCTCCCGCGCAGGACGTAATGGAGAACATCGACAGGGATGGTCTGCTCATTGAGTCTGTCTGCTTTGCCGTCCCAGTCATGAAGAACATGAAAATCCCCTTGAGTGTTTTGGCTGTCAAATTGTTTTTATGACTTTGTCCAAATTGAGCTGGTTTGACCCAGTCTTGAAAACACCGGAGCGCATACTGTCACGCAGCCGGCGTAAAGCTTTGCTGAAATCCTTCGATTTTGAAAGATCAGTCAAAATCCGTTGGCGGGTTTCTCCTTTTAGAGCCGTTTCAAGCCAATAGGCAAGCGCCATCAAAGGTGATCTCGTTCACAACTAAAAGATCAGCTTCAAGCCAAACTGAATGATGCGCGAATCGCGAGCGCTCGAAACTACGCCGAAACCAGCTTGATCAATGAACCGATTCGGCGGATCCCACTGCGGATGATTAAGCGCATTGAAGAATTCGGCGCGAAATTGCGTGTTCACTTTCTCGCCGATCCTCGTATTCTTCATCGCAGCGAAGTCAAAGTTATTGATGACCGGTCCGATGACGGTTGCACGGCCGGCGGTGCCGAAACGGATCGGTGATTGGCGCTGGAAGCACTCCGTCTTGAAGAAGCGATCCAGCGTTTGTTCGCCGCGGGGCAAGTTCGGGTTGCAGATCAGATCAGGCCGCGCGTTGTCGGTCCCACTAGAGAAGACGTCACCATTGAATTTCACTGTCAAAGGCAGGCCAGACTGGTACGTGTAGATCCCATCCAGCACCCAGCCGCCTACAAATTTTTGCAGTGCGGCCGGCCCGCTAGTCAAGAAAGGTTTATTTGGGCCGAACGGCAGCTCATAGACCGCGGCATAGCTGACACGGTGGCGGTGATCGAGGGAGGCCAATCCTTTGTCGGCTTTTTTATTGAAGATGTTCTGAATTCGGTTGCCGGTGTCAAACATTCCACCGCCACTAAAGCCGGTAGCGTCGGACATGGCCTTCGACCAGGTCCAGGAGGCAATGAAGGTCAACCCGGCGGAGACACGCTTCTCGCCGCGCAACTGCAAAGAGTGATAGTTGGAGAAGGCGGTGCTCGTGGTCTGAAAAACATTGTCCAGGAAATAGAGCGTATTGTTCTCCCATAGATTGATGGCCACAGGAACCAGTCTGCGGAAGCGCTCCCGCAGGCCCGCGTTGGCGACGGGATCGGACAAGAACGGTTGCCCCGTGAGCGGATTGATTGGCTGCGCGGGGACCGAGGAGGCCTGGATGAGCGCATCCGGCCCGTTCGGCTCGGCCGTGTTGGTATTTTCGCGACGGTTCAGACGTGTTCCCTTGCTGCCAACGTAATCCGCCTCGATCATGAAATTCCGGCCGAGTTCGCGTTGGATGCCGAAGTTCCAGTTCTGCACATACGAATTGCGGAAGTTGGGATCCACGTCATTCGGACCGGGATTGAATTGGCCGGGCCCGGGATTTTCGATCAAGTAGCCGATGAACGCTTCGGCTGGAGGCACCGAGACATCCTGGAAGATACTCAGTGTCTGCTGATCTTCTTTGACATTTGGGATGTTCTCGATGACGTCTTCAGTAATAACGCCCTGGACGGTATCGAAAAATATGCCATAGCCACCGCGGACCGCCGTCTTTTCGAAGGCTCGCCACGCAAAACCAAAACGGGGCCCGAAATCTTTCTTGTCCACCGGGAAGATCGAGCGCGGGAGCTCGATGCCGGCGCGCCCCCAGGTCGGCGCCTTTTGCAAGCCTTGCAGCGTGAGGAACTGTGTCGCCCCCTCGGAATAGCTGCCGGGACGGCCCTTCGGAAAGATCAGCGTGGATATCCGGTCGCGCGTGTCTTTAGGCGGAACGTAGAGCATATAACGCAGGCCGATGTTGAACGTCAATTTCGGGCTCATCTTCCAGTCGTCCTGAATGAATGTGGCGTACTCAGTCGCGCGTAGGTTGTGTGCGAAGTCACCCACCCGGCGCCCCTTCTGTCTCGGCAGTCCGAGCAAGAAGTTGGCGAAGGTCTGGCCGGTAGCCGTAAAGCCGGACAGGCCGGTCCAGTTCGCGCTATCGAAGGTGAATTGGCCGCGCACCGTTTGCGCGCGAATCGAATCAAGCCGGATCCGGCGAATCTCGCCACCGACTTTGAGGTAGTGCCGGCCGGTGGTGAACGAAAAGTGATCAATGAACTGAAACGTATTGTTCTTAAGGCGCAAAGGGCGCCCACCTTCGGCATCGCCGAGCCCGCCGTAACCCGAAATGGAGAACTGCGGAGAACCACGCAAGTTCGGATTGCTGGCAAAGGGGAATCCCCGCACGCCCAGCTCGTTGACAATATCGTGGCGGGCGAAGGTGTTTTCAGCGGCCGTGAATTCCGCATAGCGCAAGTAGCCGAAGCGGAATTCATTGAGCGTGGTCGGCCCGACGACGTGGGTGTCGCTGAATGTGAAGGACTGATTGCGGATGAAACTCAACTCTCCATATCCGGGAAAAGTTCGTGGGTTGAAGTCGTCGGCATCGTTAAGGCTGTAGCGACCGAATATGGTGTCTTTGGAGCTCACAAGTTGGTCGATCCGGACGTTGAATTGATCAAAGTTATTAGACCGTGTGCGGCCGTCGAAATAGTTCAGGCGTGGATTGCCATCAGAGCCAAAACTTCCGGCAACGTTGGGCAGCGGATAGAAGAAACTCGGAAGGGCCAGCGCCTTCGCCGCGACTGGATCGAAACGGTCCCGAAGAATGATGTTGCCGGGGAAGGCGTCGCGGACAATGCGTCCATTGACTGTCCGGGTGGTTCGCGGGTCGTAGATGGCGCCGCGAAAGATCGGGCGGCCCAATGCATCGGTTCCCAACTGTTGCGTGGTCAAGTTCCGTGAGAAGTCGCCGCGACGCTGCTCTTCAGTCGGTACGGTGGTCAGCGTGGTGTTACCGCGACGCAGCCGGAAGCCTTCATAACCGCCGAAGAAGAAAGTCCTGTTCCTGCCTTCGTATTTGGGAAGGATAACCGGACCGCCGACAGTGAAACCGAACTGGTTCTGGTTGAAGGGCGGTGCGAGGATCTTCCCCGACTTGCTTTGGAATGCCGGATTCAAGTCGAAGACGTTCCTCGCTTGAAAGGCATTATTGCGATTGAATTCGTAGGCCGTGCCGTGGAACTCATTGGTGCCCGACTTCGTCACCAGGTTGATCTGCCCGCCCGCTCCCTTGCCGAACTCGGCCGAATAGTTGCTGGTCTGGATCTTGAATTCCTGAAGAATGTCGATCGAGGGCCGGAAGTTGAGCAGATTATTAAATTGATCACTGTTGATGGTGCCGTCCAACAAAAAGCTGTTCTGTTCCGGCCGCGACCCGGCGATCGAGATGCCGCCGCCGGGCGCCGTTGCGGTGGTATTATCGCCGGTATTCACGCCTGGCAGCAGCGTCGCCAGTTGGACAAAGTTTCGGCCGTTGAGCGGCAGATCGACAATCTTCTTTTGATCCACCACCGAACCGACTGAAGACTGCTCACTCGTCAACAGTGGCGACTGCTCGGTGACCGTGACGATCTCATTGGTGCTGCCGACCTGAAGACGCACGTCAATGCGCGCATTCTGGTCAACTTGCAAGGTGATGGCCGGTTGCACAAATTTTCGGAAGCCACCAACCTCCACCGTCAACTCGTATGTGGCGGGAAGCAGTCCCCGAAGAGTGTAATCGCCCGTCTCCGACGAGACTGTGCTGCGCACAAACCCTGTGCCGCCGTTGGTCACAGTAATGTTGGCCCCGGGCAGCACCGCGCCGCTTTGATCAAACACGGTGCCGGAAATGGTGCCCGTGCCCAATTGCGCGTAAAGCGGACCAGCGATGAGAAGCGAAGCCGCTACCAAGAACAGAGGCGTGAAATGCATGCCACGTCGCGAAGACATACCACTCCCCCTCAACGGATGATTTTCGGTAGAGAGATTTTATGAGACACGTAAGGTGCGGTGTCAAGTTTCTTGAAACCGGCGCAATCTCAGAAATAAACACGCAGCGAGAGTTGGATATTCCGCTCGCCACCGCCAACGCCGCCGCCCTTGGTGGTTACTTTCCCAAAGTTGGAGCTGGTGGGGTCGAAGTTCACAGCGCTGGTCCCCGGAATACCACCGCTGCCTCCACCCCAGTTGGGATGGTTGATGAAGTTAAACACTTCGGCGCGGAACTGAAGCCCGGTGCCCTCCGTAATCGGAAATGATTTGAACAATCCGAGATTCCAGTTCTGGAATCCAGGTTGGTAGATCAGATTTCGAACGCGCTGAGTGTTGAAAGTCCCGGGCGCCGGCGCGGTAAAGATGGGCGTGCCGTCAGGATTCTTGGTTGCGAACCATTGTCCGGTCGTGCCGAACGTACCGATGATCTTGGGATCGCCATTGACCACCCAGTATTGGCCTTTGACGCCGCAGTCGAAGTTCGAGTCGAGTCCCACGCCTGCGATGTCTCTCGATTGTGCAACGCCGCACGGTGTGCCGGTTTGGAATTGCGAAGCTCCGCTGATTTGCCAGCCGCCCAGCAGCTTGCCGCTCAGTCTCGATGTATCGCTGAAAAACGGCAGACCGTAGATGTAGTTGATCACGAGAATATGGCGTGCATCGAATTCGGAGGGTCCCCACATTGTACTCGTGTCGTAAGTGTTCGGGACGACATCGCGTTGGTTCGAGCCGTTATCCATACTCTTTGACCAAGTATAGGCAACGCCAAATGCCAGCCGATTCGTCCAGCGGCGGGTCCAATTCAATTACAGGGCGTTGTAACGCGAGGTGGCGACATTATCCGTCTGGCGTATGGAGCCGAACCCTTTGTACGGCCTTAAGAAATTGATGTTCGCAGTCGGATCTGCCGCAACAACAGCCGTCGTTGGCTGATTGATATTCGCCTCCCGCTGCAGGTGAAGCCCGCGCCGCCCCACATAGGCGACGCTGAGGAGCGTTTTCAAAATAAACTCTCGCTCTAAGGTAACGTTCCAGTTCCATGCTTCGGGATTATTGAAGCTCTTGCTCTGGCTGGTCACTACTAACGGGACGTTTCTCGGCCCCTCTCCTCCAGGATTGTCCACGGAACCTAACGCGACACTGGCATTCGGTTGAAACGGCGGATTTCCGCCGAGGAAAATAGAGTCGCTGACACCCAGGCGCGTGATGAAGCGTCCAGCGCCGGCTCGAATCACGTTCTTGTCGCTCAGCCGGTAGGCCATGCCAAGACGCGGCTGGATATTGCCCCACTGGATGTTCGAGTAATGGTCGGGAACGCCTCGGAACAAGCGGCTGAAATCGAATTGATTCGGATCCGCCTCAGGGACGCGGCCTTTCGCGGACGCAGCAAACCCATTACCTGGAATGACCATGCCGTTGTATACATCTTTTGTCGAGCCCGTACCCGTAACAAGACCGTTCTTATCGATCGTGCCCAGGATGAGACCGGTGGTGCGATCGATCGTTACTGCTTTGCTTGGATCGTAGAACGCTGGATCGAACACGATCATGTTTCCCCAGAGGGCGTGATAAGGAACAATGACCGTATAACGGGCGCCGTAATCGACGTGGAGTTTTCGCGTTGCCGACCAGGAATCTTGAGCGAAGCCTTCCCACATGTTGGCTCGAAAGAGCGTGTAGGCACGGTGACCGATTTCCGAATAGGTATCGAACAGGCCCAGAGCAGCGTTTGCTACGGCAACTCCGGTTCCTCCCGCGCGGCCGTCCGTGAACTGGAACTGGCCATTCTGGTTGTTTGTGCACGTTGGGCAAGCTTGTACGTTGATCTCATCATTGTCGTCCTCGCCGGCCCGTTCGAACAGGCCACCGAACTTCAGCGTGTGGCTTCCCCGGATCCACGTCAGACTGTCGGATATGGCAATAATGGGACCGGAGGAACGTGATGGATACGGCCCGCCACTCAAGTTCGAGAAGCTCGCCATCGTCACCGTCGGGATCCGATTCGGCATCAGCTTCCCGTCAGTAAAGATGTAGGGGTAATCGAGTCTGCAAGGTAGAGCGCAGGCCTTTGTCCGATCAAAGAAATGCGCCGCATCGACTGGAATCCGGACAACATCCAAGCTCGCAGTAACCAACAGCTCGTTCACCATCGTTGGGCTAATCGTCCACACGTAGTTCAACGAATTGGTCTGGTTGGGCCGGTCAAAAAACTTCGGAGTACGATCGGTGTTCCCGTCCAATGGCTGATACTCCAGATACGAGTAGTTCTGGCGGCGGAAGGTGAGGCGCTGTCTTGCCGTCAGGTTCGCATCAAGAGACAACGTATCCTTCCGCTGATCGTAGGTATGGAGAGCTGCGGCGAACCAGTCGCCGTTTCCGCCAATGTAATCGGAAAGGTTGGGAACCGGCCACGCATTCAAAATACCGAGCCCATTCGGACTTCTCCGGTCTGGCGGAATGACATTGCCGGGGAAGCAACCATTCGTGTTGTAGTTGCCCGCCGAAATGACCTGCCCGCACTGCGAAGCCGCAGCCGACTGCGGGTCCCTGATGAACACGGGCATCTTATTGCCGGCTGAATCTCTACGCGTGATGAAGGGATTATTCGGGTCAAGCAGCTCGCTGAAATCGCCCTGGCGCATCTTCATGGTTGGAACGGTGAGCAGGCCGTTGCTCGGCAGCGTTGAGCCGGACTCGACAAAGTGATACTTGAGCCATTCCTGGCCCCAGTAGAAGAAGAGCCTGTTCTTATCTGTGTTGAATTTTTCGGGAATGTACACGGGGCCGCTGAAGTTGTAGCCAAACTGGTTGTAGTGCATGGGCGCCGCGGATCCGGTCAGCGGGCTGGCATTGCGCGACCACGTATTCGCGTTCAGGGCATTGTTGCGAAGGTAGTCGTAAGCGGCGCCGTGGAACTGCGGCGTGCCCGTTTTGGTGATAATGCGGATCTGGGCGCCCGAGGTGCGGCCGTATTCTGGCGAATAATTCGCCGTAAGAATTTGGACTTCCTGCGTCGAGTCCACGTCAGCCGCGCCAATACTGGCTCCGTTGGAACGCGTGCGAGTGGCGGGAGCGCCATCAAAAGTGATCAAATTTTCGGGGTTTCGGGAGCCATTGAAATTCGCCGGCCCCTGGCTCAAACCGAAGGTGAGGTTTGCAAGTGTAGTCGCGCGAGCTCCAGGAACCAACGCTGCGAGACCGACCGGGTTTCGGCCATTAAGCTCGAGTAAGTCAATCTGCTCTCTCGTGATGAGCTTCTGCACCGTGGCCGATTCCGTTTGTACCGCCGCACTTGTCGCCTCAACAACGATGGTTTCTGTCGTGACTCCCACGGTGAGCGTCGCATCGATCGCCAGACGCCCGCTTGGGTCCAGCTTGTTATTTGTCGATTCGTACTTTTGAAAACCAACCGCGTCGACGCTCATGGTATAGAAGCCGGGTGGGATGTTGGTTATCGTGTAAACACCAGACTCATTCGTCGCCGCCTGGCGTTCGATACCAGTCTTCTTGATCGTGACCGTGGCATTCGGAACAGATGCGCCGGACGGATCCCGGACAAACCCGGAAATTGTGCCGAGGTCCGACTGCGCGAACAGTAATCCCGAAACCACCAGGATCGTGACACATCCCCAAATGCTCGTGCGGTATGCGTTCTTCATATTGCGCTCCGTATGTAGAAATCTTTAGTTAACGACCATCCAATCTCAGAACAATAGCTTCAGCGCGAACTGAATCTGGCGAGGGGCATAGGTCCCCGCCACCATAGTGATCTTGCCAAAATTGGCGTTGCCGAAGCCTGGGTTATTCACGTTTGGATTTCCGAATACCGGATGATTTGCGACGTTAAAAGATTCGGCGCGGAACTGCAGATTGTATTTTTCCGTGAGCTTGAAAATTTTGAAGAGCGATGAATTAACGAAGGCCTGGTTCGGCCCGTATCCCACATTGCGGGGTGCATTGCCCAGCGTGAATTTGGTAGGTATCGCAAATGCTGCCGGATTCAGCCACTGCCCGGCAGCGCCGACTGTGGGATTCGGCATTCGGATATTTTTGCTTACCAGATCTGGACGTTCGTCGGTTGTGAGACCAAGAACGCCGCTCACCGAATTTTGGTCGATGACGCTGAATGGCAAACCCGTCTGCCACGTCACGCTGCTGTTCAATTGCCAGCCGCTCAATACCAGTCCGGACGCACCTTTGAGCGATTTACCGAAGGGCAGCTCGTAGTTTCCGCCAAACGTCCAACGGTACTTGATATTGAAGTCACTCGTGGCCCAGTCGTAGCGTCTCACATTGGTGATCGCCTCTGACAACGGTCCGATTAGACTCCCATAGCCGCCAGTACCGGTGCCGAGGCCCCGGATGTCATCCTCACCGTGCGCGAACGTGAAGCCGGAAGTCATACTGAGACCCTGTGCGAAGCGGCGATTGAAGGTCAGTTGGAGGGCGTTGTACTCGGCCTCGCCTTGGGTGGTGAAATAGCCGATGGTCGTCACTCTCGGCGCGGCGCTGGCGTACGGGCGAGGATTTGCAGTGGCGTTTCCACTTGGAAGAGCTCGATTGATGTCCGGCAGGCCCATCGGAAGGTTCCGTCCCCGGGTGCCGATGTAGCCCACACTTGCCACGTTGTTGCCAAACTGCTTCTCGAACGTCAGATTGAATTGATGGTTGTAGCTGTTTCGGAAATCCAGATCGACCGCGCTAATTGTGCTCGATGGAATTCGAGTCAGATCCAGGACACCGGAAACAGTTGGGAAATCGGTGGGCTTCAAAGGAACCGGAGAGCCTTGCGACAAGGTGCCGATTCCAACCGGACAACCGGTATTGACTAAACTGCCAGTCGTCGACGGACCGCACGTCAGCGCGCTGGTGAACGGCGGATTCTTGAGTGCCACAGCGGAAGTATAGTCGCTCGGGAAGAAGCTCAATCCAAAGCCACCGCGCACGACCATGCCGCTTCCCAGACTAGCCGCGAAACCAAGCCGCGGTGCAATGCTTCGATGATCCGTCCTGATGTTGGTCGTAGCACTGCTGTTCTGTCCGGCCACGAGGATGACCGAAGTCACGGGATCAAAATTGGCTAGCCGCTGGTACTGCTCCGTCTTGGGAGTATAGATGTCATAGCGCAGTCCAAGGTTCAGTGTCAGCCATCGGTTCGCGCGCCAATCATCCTGGACGTAATAACCCGTTTCCCACGAGCGGTAGCCCGGCTTATAAAGGCTTGCCCGACGCTCGACCGTGACCGGCGAACCCGACAAAAAATTGGCCAACCCGAAATCGAAAGGAGCAGGCGCGCTGGATGTGGAGGCGTTGAAAGTGAATTGACCTCGCGGTGAGGGGCTCTGGACAAGCGAGAACTGCCGCCGAATTAGATTCGCCCCGAATTTGAAGTTGTGCGCACTGCGCGTCCAGGTCACCGCTCCACTGTATTGAAACGTATTGTCGAACTGCAGGAGCGGCACAAAAGTGGCGTCGCCGAGGCCCTCGAAACCTTGAATCACCAGGCGCGGTACTCCATAGGTTTGAATATCACCGGTATTCACGCAACTGAGGGCGTTACACGGAAAACCCAGGTCGTTGGAGACATTCTTGCCGTCATTGACCGTCTTCGATTGAATCGACGCTCGCCAAAGGCCGGCCTTCAACTCAAGCAGGAGGTTTGGCCGCAACGTATTTACGAGACTCAACTGCAGATTCTGGGCGCGCGTCTTATTAGGGCCTGCGAAGTTGAACTGCCCCCCCGGATTTATGCCGTTCACATCCGGGAAGCCCGTCGGTTGGACAGTGGTGATGTCGTTAAAGGAATACCGCCCGAAGAAGTTCCACTTTGCGGAAAAGCTGTGGTCGATGCGTCCATCCAACGT
>Ga0137377_10003284_pt1 | contig 12464 bp, 10 predicted proteins | sample SagtaG_22_FD_104815 | JGI IMG/M metagenome (GOLD analysis project Ga0137377, IMG submission 104815) | Vadose zone soil microbial communities from Sagehorn Ranch, Mendocino, California, USA - Sage2_L_40_16 metaG | ecosystem: Environmental > Terrestrial > Soil > Vadose zone | place: USA... | reverse complement strand
GAGGTGGAGATCCCCATGCCGCTCCAAGGCTTCAACGATGGTAGGCAGAAAGGGGATGAGCCGTTTGGCACAGACCTGATTGGCGGCGCGCCATACCTGGGAGAGGGCTTGCTGGACCTCAGGTCCATAGTGAACGGGACGCGCATGCCGAATGCTCGGCCTTGATTCGACAGGATGATTGAGGAGCCACATGGCATATTTGCGGACATAGCCGGTCAGAGCCACAAAGGTATCGAGCAGGAGCATTTTCTGCGCGCGTGACGCAGCTTGATACTGCGGAGCCATGCGTTCAACCAACTCTCGCCGGGCTTGATAACTTAAGGGCGATTTCACTAGGCCCTCCGTCGTGTTAGTGTTGTTGGTGCTATTCCAATGAGGCAGCCAAAAACTGCTTGCCTCATCAGGAATCTTCCTCTTCTTCCCAAGACGTGTCGTTTTGCGGCTTTTCCCCAGTAGGGAAAAGATGCTTCGCGTTGTTGGTACCAGGAGGTGTTTCGGCTGATGTGAGAAAGCGGAGGAAAGGAAATACTTCGTGCGTCGAGAAACCGCCGGGGAAGATTTTTGGTGAGGCAATGCATCGATGAAGTCGAGGGCGGCATCGTGACGCGCTACCAGATCCTCTCGCACCCCACCGAACATGGGCAAGCGGTGGAGGCGGTGGCGCACCACTGTGCCCTCTTTGCACATCCGCCGGGTCTGGTGGCGGGCGACCGAGGCGTGCATTCGGCGGAAACGCAGGAAAAGCTGAAAGCCGCCGGAGTCAAGCGGGTGGCCATCCCAGCCTCGGGCAAGCTCTCGGAGGAACGCCAAGCGCTGGAACACACGCGCACGTGGAAACGCGGGTATCGGAGGCGTGCAGGCATCGAGGGGAGAAGCGCCAGCCTGCGACGCGACTATGGATGGCGCAAAAGTCGCTATCACGGGCTTGACGGGATGGAGCGGTGGCTGGGCCTGGGGGTGATCGAAAGCCTCCTGCGCCGCATCGCCCTGGCGAAGTAAGCCCAACCTCCCGTCAGCAGAAAGTTCATCCACTCAATCACCGATAGCTTGCTCTAAATCCCCTTCTCAAGCCCGTTTATCCATTTCGCAATGCAAACTTGTACTAGCTACCCAGGATGTTAACTGCGCGAGCGGCTAATAACACAATAATAACCAGGGAAAGTATAGCTTCCGCCATCATCAGTAATTTGGCCAGTCGTGTCAATGGAAACGTGTCGGCAGGACTAAGCGCAGTGGCATCTGTGAAGGCGACAAAGAGGTAGTCAACAAATTCAGGGACCCAGCCTGTCTTGTTGCCGTTGGCCTGTTGGGGAAACATGAAGTCCGCTGCTTGATGGCCTGACTTATGCCGTTTATGTGGGCCGCCGCCATCGACTTCCCAATACCATAAGGCAAATACCAGGATGTTAGTGACCCAGAGCACTGCAGCTGAACGAAGTAAAAAGCTTGGTTTAACCTTTTCATATAACAATTCGTAGACGAGCAGGGTAATACTAGCCGCGAGACCCGCTGTAACAACAGCAAGCACAGAGAACGCGAAAAGACGTAGTGTTATATGTGGAATAGGACGACGAGTCATCCCGATAAATATTAATGGAATAAGCAGCACTGCTTCAATTGCCAGGAGTAACCAGCTGGGACCGAAAGTCAGGTTCTCAGGGAGAGCCAGGTAGAGGAAACCAATGGCTAATATGCCGGCTATTACTGCCCAGCGTGGATTAAAAATAACAGTACGCTTATGTGGAGAAACTTCGTCGCAGGTAGTGTCAGGCGTCGAGTGTTGAGACTCATTCGTCGATTTCATCTAGGTTGTATCTCTCTTTCAAGCCCTGCCCTGGCGATAATTACTTTCTTTACCATTGTACAGCATGACAATATTTTAATAAAGCCTGGCTTTGCGTGCAAAATACACGCCCATCTGCTATAGTATGAAACACACAACATAACGGAGGGAATACTATCTTGTTCCTCTCTGGGGGTAAACGTGATGATAGAAGTGGATGAGTACCTCGGCTTGAGTGCCCCGGCAGTTTTAACTGCTCTTCTCAATGAGTTCAGCGCGGTCACTGACTACCGCACTCTGCGCGATAGTCTACCCCGGCGCCTGGCGCATTTGCTCAATTGCCGCTGTGTCTTACTCTATCAACGTCTTGGCGAAACCTTACAGTTTGCAGCGGGTACCTTCGACGATGTACCTGGTTGGTCGATCTCTCTTCTCTCCGTGGCTCATATTAACCCCATTGATCTCAACAGTGGCTTGCCTGAAGCGTGTGCCTGGCGTTCACGTCATGCCAGCACCTGCCCGGCTGAAAGTTCCACCCCGGGGCTTGTAGCTGTACCGCTAATCTACCGGCAGCGTGCCACCGGCGTCCTCGTTGCCTTGCGCAGTAGTGTAGAAGTCCAATTCAGTGCGCCCCGAACGTCTACATGCGCAGCTTATTGGTCAAGTGATGACCTGCCTGTGTTGGAAGCTGTAGCAGGTGTGGTCGCACTCCTCCTGGAAAACACCCGCCTCTTAGAACGCGACCGGGAACGTATTCATGAATTATCGCTGCTCAATAGTATCGCCAGCCAGCTGAACTGCTCAATGTATGAACCTGAGCGCGTACACAATATTATTCTCCAGCGCACCCGGGAAATTACATCCGCCGATCTTTGTGCATTGATCCGGCCAGATGCATCGACACAAGCCTCATCCTGGATTACTCCCGCCCTACAAAACTTGCTGCTTGCACACTTCAGCAGACAAAGAGAACCTCGCCCGCTTATTATCGAGCGCCCGGGTGACTCACACACGATTGAATATCTGACCCATTTGCCGGCAAATATCAAAACCTTTTTTGCTATCCCTCTTCTCGTCAGTGAAGCAACGCTTCACAGGTATGGATACGGAGTAGGTAAACTGGGAGGCCCCCGGCAGGGCTATCCGCAAGAAGTCCTTTTGCAAAGAACCGTAGGCGACAAAAGGCCATGCCGGACATCACTGCACGAGGTTGTGGATGTTCACGGGCCAAAAGTGCTCGGTGTTATCGTTGGAGCCCATCATCGAGCGTGGAAACTGAGACGTGAAGAGCTTGTCTTGCTCCAGGTACTGGCCGGCCAGGCTAGTGCAATTTTAGAAAATACGCATCTGGTGACTGAAGTTGTCGAGGCGCGTAACGAGGCGCGCAAGTTATTGCGCCAGGTTTTGGACGACCAGCGTCTGAAAGAATTGATCCTGGAAAGTGTTCCCAGTGGTCTGATTACAATTGATCTCTCGAGATGTATCACCACCTTTAATCGTGCTGCCCAGGCCATCCTCGGCTACCATCCCTATGAAGTGCTGGGACAGCCTGTGCAGAAGATACTGAACTTGTCCATGCCCATAGATGTTGTGCACAGCGAAGAAGGTCGCATTATCCCTGTTGCATCTCATAACCGGGAAAGCGCAATGGATGCTCTCTCTACTCTTTCCGAAACTCTCGTTACGGTAGATCGACATGCACAAGAAGTGGTGTTAGACGTTCATCTCGTGCCGCTCTACAATGATCAACGCGAGCAGATTGGCTGGTTAGCAACCTTCACCGATGTCACTTCTATGCACCATTTGGAAGAGGAGAAGCGTCGCCTTGACCGCCTGGCATCACTTGGTGAAATGGCAGCTAGCGTTGCTCATGAAGTACGTAATCCCCTTGCTTCCATCAAAACTTCTATGCAGATGCTGGAGGATGATCTGGGTGGCGATGAACAAAGCACTGAAGATGCGCAAGAGTCGGTAGCGGTTGTTCTCAAAGAAGTAGAGCGTCTCGATGCCATTGTGCGTGATTTGCTCTTGTTTGCCAGGCCGCGCCAGCTACATTACGTCGCGTGTAACCTGGTAGAACTCAGCGAGCACGTGCTAAACATCATGCAGGCACAATGCAGCGAAATGAGCGTAATCATCCATCGTGTTTATCACGAGGTACCGGTGATACATGCCGATATGGCGCAGATGGAACAGGTCTTGTTCAATCTCTACATGAACGCTATCCAGGCCATGCCCGAGGGAGGCGTACTCACGGTCTCATGCCAGGTCATACCTGCCAGTGACAATAGTAATATACAGCATGAACAAGGGAGATCATTTGAATTTGGTGAACCTATAGGTGCAATAGATGTATACGAATATAGCCTGCAGCAGAACTGGCTGGAGTTATCGGTGAGTGATACAGGAGTCGGTATCGCTCCCGATCAACTCGAGCATATTTTTCAACCATTCTTTACCACCAAGGCGCATGGTATTGGGCTGGGATTGCCTATTACGCGCCGCCTGGTAGAAGATCACCACGGTCATCTGCTGGTAGAGAGCCAGCCCGGCTACGGTACTACTATCTCGCTGCGGCTCCCAGCAGGTGACTTGGAAATTTCGTAGGCACGAACTCATAATTGTCAGAAATTGTATGTGAGGGGAGGTTGTATTGTGAGTTTGAGTATCCTCATCATTGACGATGAGCCGCATTTACCTCATCAGTTTGCACGTTACCTCAAGAAGCACGGTTATGAGGTATGCACGGCTGCTGATGGTGAAGCAGGTCTGCAGGAACTGCAAAAAAATAGCATTGACCTGGTACTGCTCGACCTGCGCCTGCCTAAATTGGGTGGCCTGGATGTTCTGAAAGAAATTCGTAAGAGCGAGCAGGAGCTACCAGTAGTGATGCTTACCGCCCATGGTGATGTACAAACTGCCGTTACCGCCATGAAATTAGGTGCCTCCGACTATCTTTTGAAGGGCTTTGATCTCGATGAGTTATTGGTGGTGGTGCAGCGGGCCCTGGAAACAAGTGCCATGTACCGTGAACTGCGTCAATTGCGACGTGAGCGCAGCGACAATTACCATTTTTCCTACCTTGTCGGGCATAGCGAACGTATGCGCGAGGTATTTGACCTGGTGGCACGTGTGGCACGCAGTGATACTGCTGCGGTGCTGATTACCGGCGAAAGCGGCACCGGCAAGGAGGTTGTGGCGCGAGCTATTCATGATCAGAGCCTGCGTGCTTCAGGGCCATTCCACCCGCTCAATTGCGCAGCTATCGCCAACCACCTCATAGAGAGTGAGCTATTTGGCTTTGAACAGTATGCCTTTACCGATGCGAAAAAGCAGAAGCGCGGCTTACTTGAACTTGCCGAAGGAGGGACTCTCTTCCTTGATGAAATAGGTGAGATGCCCGTCGATATGCAGGCCAAACTGCTGCGTATCCTGGAAACACGATCATTTTTTCGGCTTGGTGGTAATAAGGAGGTCAATATTAATGTGCGCGTGATAGCGGCCACCAATCGCAATCTTGAACAGGCCATGAAAGAAGGCTCATTTCGCGCTGATTTGTTCTTTCGTTTAGCCGTATTACAGATTGCACTGCCACCATTACGCGAACGACCAGACGATATCTTACTCTTTGCCTCGCGCTTTATAGATGATTTTAACAAATCGTTGGGGCGTAATGTGCGGCGCATTGCCCCGGAGGCCCAGCGTCTTTTCCAGGCCTATAGTTGGCCTGGCAACGTGCGTGAATTAAAAAATGTCATTGAGCGAGCTATGATTCTCAGTAATAGCGATGAATTATTGCCTGCTCACTTACCCTATGAAATCGTTGGGCATGTCGATAGCAACGGCGTAAGTCTGCTGGATCCATGGGAACAGTGGCTGAGCTTACACCCACCTGGCTCCATAGCATTGGAGGAGCTAATTGAACGCTTAGAGCAACATTTCGTACGCTGGGCCTTAGAGATGACCAGGCACAATCGAACTCGTGCCAGCGAACTTCTTGGCCTGGCAAAAGTTGACCAGTTGCGTTATTTGATGCGCAAACACAACATAGAATAACTATGTATGTGCTGATCAACGAATCGAGGAAACCAGCAGTTGATGAGGATCGTAAATCATAGTAGGAAGCACGAAAGTTCGAAATGCTGCCAGGAAGTGGATGCATAAGGGGCAAAGCCAGCCTGGCCATCTTTGCTGGTAATTACAGTGGAGAGCCGGAAGAGCATTTCTATTGTATTGAGAGAGGAATGGATACGATGCAACAGGATACCTTTACCCTGGGTGTAAACTACTGGCCACGCAAAAAGGCGATGTACTGGTGGAAAGATTTCAACCGTTCAGAAGTCGAGACAGAGTTCGCCGAGATTGCTGCTCTCAAGTTACAGGTGGTCCGCATCTTCTTATGCTGGGAGGACTTCCAGCCCACGCCAGATCGCGTGAGTGACCGTGCCCTGGCCAATCTTGGTATCGTACTCGACGTGGCTGGTGATGTGGGTATCAAGGTGATGCCAACCTTCTTCACCGGTCATATGTCGGGCATCAACTGGTGGCCCAGCTGGGCGCTAACAAATGGGGACGATCCAGGCGGTATGCTGCGCATGGCCAATGGTGAGTACACGACGCGTCGCGGGCGCGACCCATATACTGACCCCTTGATGCTCGAAGCAGAATGTCTGCTGATTGCTGCCGTGTGCCGGCGCTATGGGCCCCATCCCGCTCTTTACTCCTGGAACTTCTCGAACGAGCCGGACCTGTTCTTTGTACCAAAACAGTATAGTGATAGTGCTGCCTGGAATAAGAGACTGGCCGCAGAGGTGCGCAAATACTCTGCACTCCCCGTGAGTGCTGGGATGCACTTACCCACCCTCACCGGCTATAACGGCTTTCGTCCTGATCTGCTGGCGCCCAACAATACTTTCCTCTCTATGCATGCCTATAGTATCTATTTTCCGCAGACCGCATTCGACGATCCCCTCAACAGCAATGTCGTGCCGCTTGCCTGCCTTGTAACGGAAGCCCTCGGAGGCAAACGCGTGCTATTGGAAGAATTCGGGTATGCCAGTTCAGAGCAAGGAGATATTTCTGAACATAGAGTAGTACGACGCGGCGCTATTGAAAGCGATCAATACTTTGCGGATGATGTCTCTGGTGCCCGGTATTACCAGGAAGTACTCGAGAAGCTGGCACATTGTGGGGCGCTTGGCGCTTTCAGCTGGGCGTTTTCGGACTACGATCCGCTACTGTGGGGAAAACCGCCTTTTGATACACATGAGCACGAGCGGTTCTTTGGCCTGACCCGCTATGACGGCACGGTCAAGCCTTCGGGTGAAGTGATGCGTGCCTTCAGTGAGTGGGTAGCCGCGGGGAATCTGCCGCCACGCACAGTTGCACCCTTGAAACTCGACGCTCATGATTGGTATCTAGCTCCCTCGGCCAATTTCGATCGGCTCTTCCAAGAGTATCAAGAAGAGGGTCTTATCCGGCCATCGTAAGAACTCTACTTGTGTGGAGTGCCGATGACACTCGAGTTTTTGGTTCTTTTAGTGTTCGTAAGCCTCATCGGGAAGATCAAGAAGTTCTTCCTCTAATTCTTGCCACACTTTTTGTTCCGCTTCGAGATTGCTCATATGCACACGTGGGTACGAAGCCATGGTAAGAGTTTTCGAGACGCGCTGCCGGAACGTGGAGAGAATGGGACGCTGGTAGTCAGGCTTTGGCATGACTTTGAGTTCTATCATGTCTGCTGGATAGAACTCATCCTTCTCAAATGCCAGGGAAGCGAGGTCGCTAAAAGTAGCAAGCAATGCCTGTCGTGACTGCGTGAAATAGGCGAGCTGCGTACTGGAAGCTGAAAGGCATCCTGCAACCTTGCCTCCAAGCATGATTGGATGGGCTGCCGCGCTAACTTCGTGCTCAGTCTGGTAGGCTGGCAGCAGTTTATCTTTGCTGAGGTCGTCGACATTGACGATGTGGCGAGCTTCCACTGCATAACCTCCTAACGATTCCATACCCAGGAAGAGCGCGAGATGTTCAAGGTCGGCTGCCCAGGGATAGGACCCTTTTCCAGCTCGCTCACGCAGAGAACAGACTTTATTAGCCTGGGTTGGTGAGGGAGGCATACATTGTACCAATGTGATAGACATCCCAAGTTGATTGGGGTCTAATTGGGTAAGAACTTGTTTTAATATCAGGTCACTGATACGCCAGAAGCGCAATGCATCCATGGTAGTTGTGCGCATATCGAGTAGTTGGGCAAAAAATTCAGAAGGTATTTGTTCGGAAGAATTCTCTTTCAACCAGGATTGAAAATCTGGATAGACAACTTCAAGTCCTTCGAGCAACTCTTCACGGTATTGTGGTTGAACAACCTGCACCAGGCGCATAAGGTGAGGTCGCTGTGGACTGGATTCTCCATTGGCCCAACGGGTGAGCGTCATTGAAGAGAGACCGAGAGCCGTTGCCATACGTTGGCGTTCTCCCGGCACCTTAAGAATATGTTGCAAGCTGCTTTGCCAGGATAGAACTGTGTCCATATCTTTCCACCTCAACAAAAACAAAGATGTAGTGCGGCAAATCCGTCTTCAAGCAGGAAGAAAAGAGTATCTGCTTGTCCTGGTACTTAATTCCTGGCACTTATCATAGCAGAGGTAGCCGATGACGTCAATTCTTGAACAGGCTTTTCATACAGAAGATGCCAAATTTTAGAAAAAGGGGAAAAACATGGGCTTATTTCTTGAAATAGGAAAGAAATCCAGGTAAGATAGATGCTAGCTCACTAAAAATATGAGCTAGCTGGGAGTAAGTAACTCATGTCAAAGCGCATTTTTGTGGTGGATGATGACAAAGAGATACGAGAGATCGTCACGTTTGTGCTCAAGCGCAATGGCTTTGAGGTCGCTGCTGCTTGTAGTGGTCAGCAACTTCAACACTTGCTTATTCAGTACATACCTGATTTAATTATCTTAGACGTAATGATGCCGGGTGAGGATGGCTATCACATATTTAGCACCTTGCGTAGCGATCCACAGACCCGGCATATACCGGTGGTAATCATGACGGCCCACCCTGAAGACATTTATGAGCGTATCAGTGTCGACTTAGGGGCAGCCGAACATATGACCAAACCATTTCATCCATTTGAACTCGTGGAGAAAGTCAAAGCGCTCCTTCAGGTAACAACGCAAAATTGAGCGGCAAAATACTTGTCTCTCAGCTTAAAAGTTGGTATCATTACAAGCAAGAGCATTTTGGCGAGTTCAAGGAAGCAGAGCATCGATGCCAAACAGATACGAACGTGAAATTGAAGAAATCCTCCGCAATTTGGAGACCACGGAGCCTAAACCGCGTCTTGGGCAGAGATTCGGTAAGCGATTACGCCGCAAACCGGACTATCGTGTAAAACCGCCTCGACGCAGTTTCCCATCTCTCAATTTTAGGGCCCCGGAATGGTTTTTGATCATTGCGGCCATAGCCGCGCTCATTTCTGGCGGCTATGCATACGCTGTAGGTCCGAATATTGTCACCGGGGTATTTGCCATTGTAGGTGTTGTGTGTCTGGTATTGACAGTTGTTTCAGCGTTTATCTCTCGTTCGCGCCAGTCGCGCTCTTCTCGTTATTCTGCCTCATCCTCTCGCTATGGCAAGGTGACACCTTTACGTCGTAATCCCCTCAGCAGTATCGCCACACGCTGGAATCTCTTCCTGCTCAAGATACGTTACCGCCGCAAAAAAGGCTGATGGCAGTACTTGACAGATCGCTAGAGGCGTGCTATAGTGCACACACATTCTTGTAGAGAATGAAGTTCCTACGGGGTGTAGCGCAGTCGGTAGCGCGCCTGCTTTGGGAGCAGGAGGTCCGCGGTTCAAGTCCGCGCACCCCGACCGGTTGGTCAACCATTCTTTACTTTTATGCTTGGTCAACAATATGCGGGAGTAACTCAGTTGGTAGAGTTCCTGCCTTCCAAGCAGGCTGTCGCGGGTTCGAGTCCCGTCTCCCGCTCTTCTCTCTGAACCGTCTCTTTACTGGCTCACCAGAAGCCGCTTCGTGGCAAGCAAGCGGTGAGAGAGTCAGCAAGCAGGCGGTTTTTTGATGCGCAAAAAGGTGTACAGCGACATCCTGCCTCATTTTGGGGTGACATCCTGCCTCGCCCGTCGTGACATCCTGCCTTGGCGAGGACGCAACACCCGGTTGTGTTGCAAAAAATCTCGGGGCACACAGTGGGTATGCAGCTCCTCTCGTTGTTGGGCTTAGGCCGCCACTCCAAAGAGGCGGGCGATGAAGGCGACCTGTCCGCTGATGTCTGCTTTGCCCACCCCTCTGACCTGTCCCTTGCGCATCCTGTTCATGACGCGCGTATCCTTGCCAGGTTCGCTCTGCCGTTTCCAGGGAAAAGAAGCCCATGGCTGGCTTGACCAGCCCTTTGATGAACCGATGATCTTGTTGGACGATGGTATTGAGATACTTGACCTGCCGCAGGTCTGCGTTTGCAGGCAAGATCCCACGCGCTGTGAGGTCGGCCATGGCCTTGGGAGAGGCCGCATTCTTCTCCACGTTGCTGACGCGCGGTGCCGATTTGGCAGCTTGAGGGGCATCCGTTCTGCTCGCTTCCACTGGCTTGAGTAGCTGAACCAGCAGGACGTCCCAAGGCAGTGACGAAGAAGCGTTTGGCCGCCTCCGCATCGCGTGTCGCACTCAAGAGAAACTCGAGCATGTTTCCCTCCGAAGCGACAGCCCGGGAAAGAGACATCCAGGTTTTCTTGACTTTGGTGGACGTCTCATCCACTCTCCAGGAGTCATTGCAGGCTTTGAGGTGTGGCCGAGAGCGTTTTTCGCATTCCGCAGCAGAGTGCTGCACCCAGCGGGAGAGGGTGGTGTGGTCGACCCAGAGGCCCCCTTCAGCCATCATCTCCTCCCAGTCGCGCGAACTGAAGGCGTCGCGAAGATCCCAGCGCACACCCGAGCCGTATGATCTGGGCCTCGAAGTGACGCCATTTGAAGGGACTCTGGTTGTTCAGAAAGAAGAACCTCCTCGCTGGTTCTCGAATCCAGCAGAGCTTCCCATCTCACTGCCTTTTTTGCAACACAACCAGATTTTCCTCCTCATTTCGCTAATCCGAATCTCTTGCTGACCATTGTCGTCAACTTCCTCCTCCTCATTTTAGTGTTCGGCGTTATCTTCTTTATTAGTCGCCGCAGCTTTCTGTCGTCCGCCGCGCAGAGGAATCTCTTTGAGGAAGAATACAGCAATGGTACCAATGACCATGATCACCAGGGTAATGAGGAAGACATCATGGATACCCGCAGTCAGGCCGACCTTCACGGACTCGATGACTTGATTGAACATCGTCACGGCCGCAGAACCTTGATGCGTGGCTTGCGTCAGGAACTGCGCCTCCACATCTGGTTGGAGCAATACCTGCGGGTTGTTGAAGATTCTCAGGAACTGCGCCACCCTGGGCTGCACTGTCGCGAGATGTTTGATCGCAGGTGGCAGCGCGTTGTTAAATGCGGGCAGATAGGCAGAATTCAATACTGATCCCATGGCTGCCAACGCGATTGCTCCACCGATGGAACGGAAGAAGGTCAGCGCTGCAGTTGCCTGGCCAATCTTGTTCGGATTGGCATTCTGTACGATCAGGGTGTAGAGCGACATGCCAAAGCCCATGCCCAGACCGAACACGAGCACGGCCAGCAAGACATCGGTGTTGGTAGAGTGGACATCCAGGCGCAATAGCAACAATGTGCCGCCAACGCTGATGAGCATACCGGTAATGGCAAGCCACTTGTATTTGCCTAGACGCGAGACCAGTTGCCCGGAAACGATGCTGCTCACAACCAGGGTCAGCGTCAAGGGTGTCAGGATCAGGCCGCTGTTGGTGGCAGATGAGCCGACGACACCTTGCACGTACAAGGGAATGAAGAAAACGGCCCCGAAGAGCCCCATGCCAAAGATGAAGGTAACCAGTGTCGAGACAGCGAAGATGCTATTCTTAAACAGACTCGGCGCAATAATTGGTTGCCCATCACGCCGCTCCAACCACGCTTCATAGATCACAAAGGTCACTCCCATGACCAGCGAACCTGCCAACAGACCGATAATTTGCGACGAAAGCCACGCGTATTGTGAGCCTGCAAAGGTGAAGCCCAGCAGCAATGGCACCGTACCCGCGACCAGCAATGCCGCTCCGATATAGTCAATCGACACCTTTTGCGCTTTCCCACGCAGGGTCGGCATGAGGAAGATGAGCACCAGCAAGGCCAGGAGACCTACTGGCAGCTTCACATAAAAAATCCAGCGCCAGGCTGAGTATTGTGTAATCCATCCGCCCAGCGTCGGACCAATAATGGCGGAAAGCCCAAAGACAGCGCCGGTCACCCCCTGCCACTTGCCGCGTTCACGCGGTGTAAAGAGATCACCAACCACTGCTATAGCGATAGGTGTCAGCGCACCCGTGCCAAGCCCCTGGAACGCACGGAAGGCAATCAACTGGGTCATCGACTGTGACGCGCCTGAGAGAGCAGACCCCACCAGGAAAAGGACGATGCCAAACAGAAAAATGGGTTTGCGCCCGAACAGATCGGACAGCTTGCCGTAGATCGGCACCGTTACCGTTGATGTCAGCAAGTAGGCGGTTGAAACCCAGGTATATTGATTAAAGCCGTGGAGGTCAGCGATCACGTGCG
>Ga0137377_10003281_pt1 | contig 12470 bp, 10 predicted proteins | sample SagtaG_22_FD_104815 | JGI IMG/M metagenome (GOLD analysis project Ga0137377, IMG submission 104815) | Vadose zone soil microbial communities from Sagehorn Ranch, Mendocino, California, USA - Sage2_L_40_16 metaG | ecosystem: Environmental > Terrestrial > Soil > Vadose zone | place: USA... | reverse complement strand
CATTCCGGCCGGCTGATGAAGGTGATGCTCACCGGCACCGACGCGCTGTGGGCGCTGTGGCTCTCGTTCTTCCGCGAGCATCTGGCGGCATTCGTGTCGCTCCTCGTGATGCTGCCGCTCTCGCTCGTGCTCAACTGGCGCCTCGCTTTGCTGCTGATCGGGCTGTGCGTGGTGTTTGCCTCGCTCACCGCGCTGGTGATCCGGCGCACCGAGGTGATGCAGCGCGCGGTCGAGCGGCACTACACCGACCTGTTCGAGCGCGCGACCGATGCGATCAGCAACATCGCGCTGGTGCAGGGCTTCACCCGGGTGGAAGCCGAGGTGTCGGGCTTGCGCAGCATGACCGGCCAGCTGCTCGCCGCCCAGCTGCCGGTGCTTTCCTGGTGGGCGATCACCTCGGTGATCACCCGCGCCTCGACCACGCTGACCATGCTGGCGATTTTCCTCGTCGGCATCTGGCTGCACGTGCTTGGCCTCGCCACCATCGGCGAGATCGTGATGTTCATGAGTCTCGCCACCATGCTGATCGCCAAGCTCGAGCAGGCGGTCGGTTTCGCCAACCGCATCTTCCTCGACATGCCGCGGCTGCGCGAGTTCTTCGGTGTGCTCGACACCGCGCCGGCGGTGCGCGACCGCGAGGACGCGATGGATCCCGGCCGGGTGCGCGGGCTCGTCGAGTTCAACGACGTGTCGTTCTCCTACGATGGCAAGCGGTCCGCCGTGGCGGACCTGAAATTCACCGTGCTGCCGGGCGAAACCGTCGCCCTGGTGGGGGCGACCGGCGCCGGCAAGTCGACGGCGCTCGCGCTGCTCCACCGCGCCTTCGATCCGCAGTCGGGCGCCATCAAGATCGACGGCATGGACGTGCGCGCGCTCAAGCTCTCCGGCCTGCGGCATAACATCGGCGTGGTGTTCCAGGAGCCGCTGCTGTTCAACCGCTCGATCGCCGACAACCTCATGGTCGGCAAGCCGGGCGCCACCATCGAGCAGATGCGCACGGCGGCCGAACGGGCACAAGCGCTCGGCTTCATCGAATCCCATCCGGAGGGCTTCGGCGCCACGGTCGGAGAGCGCGGCCGCTCGCTGTCCGGCGGCGAGCGCCAGCGCCTGTCGATCGCGCGGGCGCTGCTCAAGGATCCGCCGATCCTCATTCTCGACGAGGCGACCAGTTCCCTCGACGCGGCGACCGAGCGGCTCGTCCAGCTCGCGCTCGACGAGGTGATGAGGGGCCGCACCACCTTCGTGATCGCCCATCGCCTCGCCACCATCCGCAACGCCACGCGGATTCTCGTGTTCGAGGCGGGGCGGATCGTCGAGAGCGGCCGGTTCGATGAACTGGTCGCGCAGGACGGCAAGTTCGCGGCGCTGGCGCGGGCGCAGTTCCTGACGGGGGAATCGCCGCCGACCGAGGCGATGCCGCTCGAAGACCCGGCTCAGTTCGCGCCGCCCGCGCCAACGGCCGAAGGCGACGAGGCGGCCAAGGCGGCGGAATAAGCGCAGGGAGTAGCCAATGGCGCAGTATCTGAAGCGCGGGATGGACGCGAGCGCGGTCAAGGCGGCGGACGCCAAGGTGCGCGAGACCGTCGAGGCGATCCTCGCCGACGTGGAGGCGCGCGGCGATGCCGCGGTGCGCGCGCTGTCGCAGAAGTTCGACAACTGGGCGCCGGCGAACTTCCGCCTGAGCGAACAGGAGATCGAACGCGCGATCGGCGAGGTGCCCAAGCGCGACCTCGACGACATCCGCTTCGCCCAGGCGCAGGTGCGCAACTTCGCGCAGAAACAAAAAGAGACGCTCAAGGACCTCGAGGTCGAGACCCTGCCGGGCGTCGTGCTCGGGCACCGGCACATCCCGGTCAACAGCATCGGCTGCTACGTGCCGGGTGGGCGCTACCCGATGGTCGCATCGGCGCACATGTCGATCGTCACCGCGCGGGTCGCCGGCGTCAAACGCATCGCCGCCTGCGCGCCGCCGTTCAAGGGCGGGCCGCATCCGGCGATCGTCGCCGCCATGCACTTCGGCGGCGCCGACGACATCTTCGTGCTGGGCGGCGTGCAGGCGGTTGCCGCCATGGCGCTCGGCACCGCCATGCTGCCGGCGGTCGACATGATCGTCGGGCCCGGCAATGCTTATGTGGCGGAGGCGAAGCGCCAGCTGTTCGGCCGCGTCGGCATCGACCTGCTCGCCGGCCCGACCGAGACGCTGATCATCGCCGACGACAGCGTCGACGGGGAAATCTGCGCCACGGATCTGCTCGGCCAGGCCGAGCACGGGCCGACCTCGCCGGCGGTGCTGATCACCAATTCCGAGAAGCTCGCGCGCGACACCCTGCGCGAGGTCGAACGCCTGCTCGCGATCATGCCGACGGCGGACGCCGCCGGCAAAGCCTGGGCGGACTTCGGCGAGGTGATCGTCTGCGCCGATTACGACGAGATGGTGCGCGAGGCGGACCGGGTCGCCTCCGAACACGTGCAGGTGATGACGCGCGACCCGGATTATTTCCTCGAACGGATGCGCAACTACGGCTCGCTGTTCCTCGGGCCCCGCACCAACGTCGCCTACGGCGACAAGGTGATCGGCACCAACCACACGCTGCCGACCAAGAAGGCGGCGCGCTACACCGGCGGCCTGTGGGTCGGCAAGTTTCTCAAAACCTGCACCTATCAGAAGGTGCTCACCGATCAGGCGAGCGCGCAGATCGGCGAAGTCTGCTCGCGCCTGTGCGTGCTCGAAGGCTTCCTCGGCCATGCCGAGCAGGCGAACGTGCGCGTGCGCCGCTACGGCGGGCGCAACATCGGCTACGCCCAGCCGGCGACGTAAAGCGGGATGACTAACCGTCATCCCGCTTTACGGTATTGTTGGAGCATGATCTTTTCCGAAAACCGGTATCCACTTTTCGGGATCATGCTCTGATGGATCTACCCGCGACCCCCTCGTTCCGCCTCGACGGCAAGCGCGCGCTCGTCACCGGCGCGGGCCGCGGCATCGGGCTCGCGGCGGCGGCGGCGCTGGCGCAGGCCGGGGCGGACGTGACGCTCGCCGCGCGCACCAAGAGCGAAATCGAAGAGGCCGCGGCGGCGATCCGCGCGCACGGACGCAAGGCCGAGCCGCTCGTGCTCGACGTGACCGACGTGGCGGCGGCACGGCGCGCGGTTGGAGCCGCCGCGCCGTTTCAGATTCTCGTCAACAACGCCGGCATGAACCGGCCGGCGCCGCTGCCGGACGTGACGGTCGAGGATTTCGACGCCATCTTCGCGCTCAACGTGCGCGCGGCGTACTTCATGGCGCAGGCGGTGGCGCGCCGCCTCATCGAAGCCAAGCTTCCCGGCTCGATCATCAACATATCGTCGCAGATGGGCCACGTCGGCGCGGCGCGCCGCAGCGTCTACTGCGCCTCCAAACACGCCATGGAGGGCTTCACCAAGGCGATGGCGATCGAGCTCGCGCCGCACGCCATCCGGGTCAATACGCTCGGCCCGACCTTCGTCGAGACGCCGTTGACCCGGCCGTTCTTCGCGAACGAGAGTTTCCGCAAGGAGGTGCTGAGCAAGATCAAGCTCGGCCGCCTGGGCCAGGTCGGGGACTTGACCGGCGCGATCGTGTTCCTCGCCTCCGACGCCTCGGCGCTGATGACCGGCTCCTCCCTCGTGGTCGACGGCGGCTGGACGGCGGAGTAACCCTCCCCTCATCCCTCCCCCGCTTGCGGGGGAGGGTAGGGTGGGGGCACTCTCGGCGGGCGCGGCGCTGGAGGATAGTCACCCCACCCGGCCGCGCGCTGCGCGCGTAGCCGACGCTCCGCGTCGGCGTTCTTAAGTGATAAGAACGGCGGCCGAAGGCCGCCTATCCACCCTCCCCGTTCCGGGGAGGGATTGGTGCCAGTTGCACCGAAGGAGCAAACAAATGACCACCCAACCCACCTCCGCCCCTGCCCGCCTGCGCGCGCTGCTCAAGCAGGACGGCATGATCGTCGCGCCGGGCGCCTACGACTGCATCAGCGCGCGGGTGATCGCGCAGGCCGGATTTCCGGCGGTCTACATGACCGGCGCGGGCACCGCCGCAATGCTCGGCTATCCCGACTTCGGCCTCGTCACCATGAGCGAGATGGCGGAGAACGCCGGCCGGCTCGCCGCCGCCGTGTCGATGCCGGTGATCGCCGACGCCGACACCGGCTACGGCAACGAGCTCAACGTCACCCGCACGGTGCGCGAGTACGAGAAGCGCGGCGTCGCCGGCCTGCACATCGAGGACCAGGGCTTCCCGAAGAAGTGCGGCCACCTCGACGACAAGACCGTGATCCCGCTCGACGAGTACCTCGCCAAAATCCGGGCAGCGGCCGCGGCGCGCCGCAATCCGGACTTTTTGTTGATCACGCGCACGGATTCGCGCGCGGTGATCGGCTTCGAGGAGGCGGTGACGCGCATGAACGCCGCGCTCAAGGCCGGCGCCGACATGGCGTTCCTCGAGGCGCCGCAGACGCCGGAGGAAGTCGCGGCGGTGCCGCGGCTCGTCAAGGGCCCGTGCCTGCTCAACGTGGTCTCGGGCGGCAAGACGCCGGTGCTCGACCTCGCCGAGGTGCAGAGGCTCGGGTTCAAGCTGGCGATCCTGCCGGGGCTGTTGTTCCAGACCGCGGTGCCGGCGTTCGACGCGGTGCTCGCCGAGGTCAAGGCGACGCAGCGCCATCCCGACATGAAGGTGAGCATCAAGGAAAAATTCCGCCGCATGGGCTCGGAAGAATGGGACGCGCTGCGCACCCGCTTCCGCGAGGACGCGGGCGGAAGCGGCAGCGGCGTGAAGACCGCGGCGGAGTGAACTACATCTTCACCGGATAAATCGGCTTCTCGCCGCACAGCACGCGGGCCACGTCGCTCGCGCATTTGGTCTGCAACTCCTCGAGCGCTTCGATGGAATAGAACGCGGTGTGCGGCGTGAGGATCACATTGGCGCGGCCGATGAGCGGCGAGTCCTTCGCCAACGGTTCGCTCGCCACCACGTCGAGGGCGGCGGCGCCGACCTGCCCGGCATCGAGTGCGGCGATCAGCGCCGTCTCATCGACCAGCGGCCCGCGCGCGCTGTTGATGAGGCCGGCGCCGCGCTTCATCTTGGCAAACGCCGCCGCATTGAACAGGCCGCGGGTCGCCGGCAACAGCGGCGCGTGGATCGAGACGAAGTCGGAGCGCGCGAGGAGATCGTCAAAGCTCACGCCCTCGACGCCAGCGGCCGCGAGCACGTCGGGCGCGACGTATGGATCGTGCGTGATCACGCGCAGCCCGAACGCCTGTGCCTTGGGGGCAAGCTGGCGCGGGATATTGCCGAAGCCGACGAGGCCGAGCACTTGGCCCTCGAGCCGGCGGATCGGTACCACGGCGGGCATCTCCCAGCGGCCGGCCTGCACCAGATTGTTCGACAGCACCACCTTGCGGGCGAGCGCGAGCAGCAGCGCCATGGCGTGGTCGGAGACCTCGCGCATGCAGTAGTCGGGCACGTAGGTGACGGTGATGCCGCACTGCACCGCCGCCGCCACGTCGATGTTGTCGACGCCGAGGCCGAAGCGGCCGATCGCCTTGCAGCGCGTGAGCTGGCGCAGCAGGTCGCCCGGCAGTTTGGCGTAGGTGACGAGGATCGCGTCGGCATCGCGCGCGACCGCGAGGATGTCGTCCGGCGCCGGGCTCTTCGCCATGCGCAGCTCGGGATCGACGCGCTTGAGCGCGGCGATCGCGAGATCGAGCGAGGGAAACACGCTGTCGGTGACGGCGATCAACGGCCGGGGCATGGAATACTCCAGTGATCAGTAGCCAGTGATCAGAAGATAGACGCTTTTCTGATTGCTGGTCACTGATTACCGATCACCGGTCGAAGACCTGCGGGTTGATGCAATTGGGCGGCGGCTTGCCGTCGAGGATGGCCACGACATTGTCGACCACGATGTTGGCCATCACCTCGCGCAACGACGCGACCGCGCTGCCCATATGGGGCGTGAGCACCACGTTGGGCATTTTGCGCAGCGCCATCGCCACCCTGGGCTCGTGCTCGAACACGTCGAGGCCGGCGCCGGCGATGCGCTTCCTGGCGAGCGCGCGGATCAGCGCCGCCTCGTCGACGATCGGCCCGCGCGCGGTGTTGATCAGGAACGCGGTCGGCTTCATCAGCGCAAACTCGCGGTCGCTGATCATGTGGCGCGTCTCGTCGTTGAGCGGCGGATGCAACGAGACGAAGTCGGAGCGCGCCAGCAACTCCTCGAACGGCACGTAGGTGATGCCGAAATCCTTCTCGTCGCGCTCGGGCTTGCGCCGCGGCCCCCAATAGAGGACCTCCATCGAGAACCCGTGGGCGCGCTTGGCAACGGCGCGGCCGATGCGCCCGCCGCCGCCGATGAGCCCCAGCACCTTCCCGGACACGGCGCTGCCGGCGAGATGATTCGACTGGCCGCCGGGAAAGCCGCCCTTGCGAAGCAGCCGGTCGCCCTCGCGCATGCGCCGCGCCACCGCGATCATCAGGCCGAAGTTCAAATCCGCGGTCGCCTCGCCGACGATCGGCGGCACAACGGTGACGGGGATGCCGCGGGCGGTCGCCTCGGCGACGTCGATCGCGTCCGGCGTGATCGCCATGGAGCAGACGGCGCGCAGCTTCGGATTGGCGGCGAGCACGTCGCGGTCGACCCGGTCGTGCAGCAACGAAAACAGAATGTCGGCCTTCTTCACCGCCGCGATCAGATTTTTCTTAGGCAAAGGCCGGCTGCTGTCCTGATTCATGGTCGCGCGCGCGACTTCGCGCAGACGCTTGGCCGCGCTCGCGGCGATCGGCTGGGTGACGTAGACGCGCTCAGCCATCAGCGCACCCACCGCACGACGCCGGCGACGCCGTCGACCGCGACCTGCACGCCGTCCGGGATGTGGCGCGTGGCGTCGAGCACGCCGAGCACCATCGGAATCCCGCGCTCGCGCGCGAGCGACGCGAGATGCGAGGTCGAGCCGCCGAGTTCCGCCACCACGCCGGCGACGCGCGGCAGCACGTAGGAGAGCGACGGGCCGGCCACCTTGGTGACGAGCACGTCGCCGGGCGCGACGCGGGACAGTTCGCATTCGCAATTGACCACGCACGCGCGCCCGGTGCCCCAACCGATGCCGGCGGGATGGCCGTTGAGGCCGGGATGGCGCAGCCAGATTTCCTCCGGCACCGGCGCCGGCTCGACGTGCAGCGGCCGCGCCTGCAGAAGCTTGAAGCCGCCGTCGTCGAGCGCCCACTCGATCTCGACCGGCTGACCGAGCACATCCTCGGCCTTGCGCAGCATGCGCCCGAGCTGCGTTGCCTGGCCGGGCTCGAGGCAGGGCTTGGAGACGAGCGCCTCATCGACCGGCGCGGCGACTTCGCCGTGGCCGCGCACGCAGCCGGCGCTGTGGGCCTTGCGGCCGGGCTCGATCTTGCGCACGAACCCCTGGCGGCTGAGCAGGATGCGGTCGGGCACCACCTCGCCCTGCGCGATGGCGGAGCCGAGGCCCCAAGTGGCGCTCAGCAGCATCTGGTCCTCGGCAGTGCGGCTGAGCCCCCCGCCCGACGCACGCGCCGCGATGAGCGGCTGGATCAGCACGGCCATGGCGGTCTCGCCGGCGTCGACGTCGTGCGTCTCCATGTAGCGGCGCGCGTTGGTGGTCCACAGCGCCGCCCAGCAGGCCCGCACGGCAGTGAGGAAATCGGTTTCGGTCGCCAGCCCGAGGAAACTTTCGAATTGCCCCGCGAAGGTGGCGCCGGCGCGATCCTCGACCAGCGCCGAGGAGCGCACGACGGCGAGCCCCTGCGCCGCGACCGCGCGCCACGCGGTGAGCAGCGCGGCCAGCACCGGTGCGGCGATCGCGCCCTGATAAAGCGCGAGCCTGATCTCAACGGCGAGCCGGCGCGCGTCGGGCAGATCGGTCGCCGCGATGCACTGCGCCTTATCGGCGAGGCCGAGTTCAACGAGCTGCATGCGATAGGCCTCGGCGTCGAGGCAGAAGCCGCCCGGCGTCGGCAGGCCGGCCCGGCGCAGGCCCGCGAGATTCGCCGCCTTGGGGCCGAACCGCTCGGGGTCCACGGCCTGCGGGTCGTCGAGGGGAACCAGAAGGTTCATACTGCCCTGCGCTGAGCAAACAAACAGTCGATACGGGTCATTCCGGACTCGCGGGCTCGCCCGCGCTCCGGAATGCCGGCCCGACGTTTGTCACCTCACGTGATCGCCGTAGCCCGGGATGGGATCGACGACGGTGATCTGCTTGACCGGAAAGTTGGAGATGATCTCGGTGCGATCCTCGTGCACGATCAGCATCTCTTCGATGCGCACGCCCCAGCGGAATTTCTTGCCGTGCTGGGTCTCGAGCGCGAACACCATGCCGGGCTTGATCTCGATCGGATGATCGAGCGACCAGATGCGCGAGATCACCGGCTGGTCATATTGCGCCAGGCCGAGGCCGTGGCCCCACAGGTTGGCGGCGGCCTGATCCTCTTCCGCGTAACCCCAGGCATCTTTCGCGGACGGCCACTTCGACGCGATCTCGCGGGTGGTGGTGCCGACCCGCACGGCCTCGATCGAGTCGTAGAGCCACTCGAGCGCGGTCGCGTAGACGTCCTTCTGCTCCTGAGTGGGCTCCTTGCCGACGCAATAGGTGCGGTAATAGCAGGATTTGTAACCGTTCCAGGTGAGCGCGGCGAGGTCCATGAACACGATGTCGCCCGGCAGGATGATGCGGTCGGAGAAGTTGCGCCAGTTGGGCCAGGTGTTCGGGCCGGAGGAAACAATCACGTCCTCCACGTCCTCCATGCCCGGGATGGCGTAGAGGAATTCCATCAGGTGCGCGGTCACCTGGTTCTCGGTGATGCCCGGGCGCAGGAACTTCATGCATTCCCAGTGAGTGGCGTCGCCGATCGCGCCGACCACGCGCAGCGCCTCCTGCTCGTCCTCGTTCTTGATCGCGCGCGCCTCCATCATCGGCGTCATGCCGTCGGTCCAGTTGATGTTCTTCTCCTGGAAGATGCGCAGCATGTTGATGTCGATGAAGTCGACGCCGAGCTTCTCGCCGGCGACGCCGTGGCGCCGCATCTCATCGAGAATCGCGTTGGTGAACTTGGTCACCTGCTGGGTCGACGCCGCGCCGGCGGCGCCCTTGATCCAGGCGTAGGACCATCGAATGTTTTCCTTCGGAATCCACGGCACGTGGCGTTCGATCTGGAAGCCGATGTCGCCCTGCTCGAACAGCACCGGCGCGCCGTCGCCGCACAAGAGCGCGTAGCGCAGGCCGGGCTTCAAACGATTCCACCCGGGCGTGAGCGTGCCGGTCACGTAGCGGACGTTCTCGTCGTACATCAGCAGCATGGCGCCGAGCCCATGCGCCTTCATCCGCTCGCGCGCGCGCTCGAGCCGGTATTTGCGCAGTCGATCCCAGTTGATGCGCTGCTGCCAATCGAGGCCGACGATCCCAGCATTAGCCATCGTTATCTCCCATAAGCCTCATCGTGCAGGCGAGCCTATCGCAACCTGAGGGCGGGGCAGAAACCATCAACCAGTACGTGTATATCGGGCGCACATACACGCCTCTCATCCCCCGCGATTCCCCGCCGAATCGGCCACGATCGGCCTCATCAGGGTTGTGGAAAAATTTACCTGGACGCGGCTTGCAGCTGAAATAATATCTTCTACGCAAGGGCATCAGGTTTCCTAATGTCAGACGTTAGCCTACGGCAGATCCGCGCCGTCGTGGCGGTGTGCGAGGAGGGTTCGTTCACCCGGGCGGCGGCGCGGGAAAACGCGACTCAATCGGGCATTTCCCAGCACATCGCGGCGCTCGAACGCTCACTCGGGGTGCGGCTGTTCGAGCGCTCCAACGCCGGCGTGCGCGCGACGCCCGCCGGCCTGCGCTACTACCGGCGCTGCATCGAGGCGCTCGGCACGCTCAAGACCGGCACCGAGGAGATGCGCGCGCTCGCCGACCGCGTCACCGGCACCCTGCGGGTCGGCCTGATGCCCACGTTCACGCGGGCGTGCCTGGCGCTGACGTTACGTGACTTCGTACGCGACCATCCGGACGTGAAGCTGCGCATCGTCGAAGGTTACAGCGGTGTACTCACCGAGCGCGTGCTCGCCGAGGACCTGGACTTCGCGATCGTGCCCACGTTCGAGGGGCGCGTCGGCCTGCGCTCACGGCTCCTCGCGCGCGATCGCGAGATGCTGCTGTCAGGTCCGGCGCGGGGATTTGCGCCTTTACAGCCGCTGCGCCTTGCCGACTGCGCGCCGCTGCGCATCGTGGTGCCGGGCCTGCCCAACATCCGCCGCCGCAACATCGAGACCTATTTCCAGACCAACGGCGTCGTGGTCGAGGACATGATCGAGATGGACGCCATGATCGGCACCCTCGAGTTCGTGGCGGCGACCGATTGGGTGGCGGTGCTGCCCGGGCTGATCTGCGTCAACGACATCGGCCGCAACGATCTGGTCATCAACCCGATCGCCGATCCGCCGCTCTATGCCGAGTTCGTCATCATCGAGCCGGCGCGGCGCGCGCTCAGCGTGCAGGCACGGCTGTTCCTGCAGCGGCTCGAGGCGGAGGTCGCGCGCGTGCGCGGCGTCTGGCGCCGCACCCTCGCGCCGGCGGAGCTGGTGGAGGCGTGAGTACCAGTGATCAGTGATCAGTTATCAGTGACCAGAAAGAGATCTGACGGTCACTGGTCACTGATGACTGGCCGGGGCGCCCGGTTGCTTGAGCGGATGGGCGGCGGCGAATGCCTCGATCTGCATGCAGGCGTCGACCACGCGCGCGAACGTCGGATAGGGCTTGAGGTCGACGCCGAAGAAGCCGGCGCCCGCGGCCTGACTCGCGAGGCAAATGTCGCCGATGGTCGGCTGCTCGCCGCAGCAGAAGCGGCCGGTCATACCGTCGTGCGCCAAGTGGCTCTCGATCGCGTCGAGCGCTTCGCCGATCCAGTGGCGGATCCATTTCAACCGCGCCGGCTCGTCGAGCTTGAGCTCGTTCTCGAGGTAAGCGCGGATGCGCGGCACCAGCAGCGGATGGGAATCGCACGCGACGATCTGGGCGATGCCGCGCACGAAGGCGCGCGCCCGCGGGTCGGTGGGCAGGAGCGGCGGATGCGGATGCACCTCGTCCAGATATTCCATGATGGCGAGCGACTGAAACAGCACCGGCCCGTCGCCGTCGACGAGCGCGGGAATGACCATCTGCGGATTGACCGCCTTGAACGCGAGTGTGCGCTGGTCGCCCTTGATGAGATCGATGGACACGACCTCGGGCTTGAGGCCTTTGAGATTGAGCGCGATGCGTACCCGGTAGGTCGCGAGCGAGCGCCAGAACGAGAACAACTTCATCTGATAATCCTCCCGATATGCCGCGAGAATAGGCGTCGTAATCGTGTCCATGCACGCGTCTTTTCCATGCGCGCGCGATCGCGTAATTGAGGCGCCGCAACAGGGAAGGACCCGCCATGGCCCGCACGCCCGAGATCGTCTACGCCGAACTCGACGCCGACCAGCGCCGCGTCTACGACGCGATCATTGCCGGGCCGCGCGGCCAAGTGCAGGGGCCGCTCAAGGTGTGGCTGCAGAGCGCCGAGCTTGCCGACCGCGCCCAGGCGCTCGGCGCCTTCTGCCGCTTCGGCACCGGCCTGCCGCCGCGCCTCTCGGAGCTGGCGATCATCGTGACCGGCGCCCATTGGCGCGCGGGCTTCGAATGGTTCGCGCACGCGCCGATCGCGATCAAGGCCGGCATAGATCCCGCCGCGGTCGAGGCGATCCGCACCGCCAAGGAGCCGAAGCTCAAGCAGGCGGACGAAGCGGCGGTCTACGCCTTCGCGCACGAACTGCTGACGGCGCACGAAGTGTCCGAGGCGACGTATCAGACCGCGGTCGCGCAGTTGGGGAAAAAGGGCGTGGTCGAGCTGACCGGCATCCTCGGCTACTACGGCCTGATCTCGATGACCATCAAGGCGTTCGAAGTGCCGCTGCCGCCCGGTACACCGGAGCCGTTCGCGGATGTTTGATTGTTGTAGGATGGGTTTCGCTTCGCTCAACCCATCCTACGTGCCCAATACACCGAATGCGCGCCGGCGTCGCGCGCGCCCCAGCCGGCGCGGCTCGCCTCGTCGAAACAGGCGAGCGTGTGCTCGACGAGCGGCATGGCAATCCCGCGCGCCCGGCCTTCCGCCAGCATGACGCGCAAATCCTTGCGGCAGGAGTCGATGTCGAAGGTCGCCTCGCCCCCCGCGCCGCCATTGAGCATGTCGGCGATGGCACCGCCGCGGACTTTCAACACGTTGGGGCCGCCGGAGGTGTCGGAAAACAAATCCATCAGGCGCGCTGGATCGACCTTGACCTCGCTACATAGCGCCAGCGTCTCGCCCAACGCCTGCCAGTAAATCATCAGCGGCATGTTGATCGCGAGCTTCATCACGGCGCCGGCGCCGACCGGGCCGACGTGCTCGAGCCGCCGGCACAATT
>Ga0137377_10003273_pt1 | contig 12484 bp, 10 predicted proteins | sample SagtaG_22_FD_104815 | JGI IMG/M metagenome (GOLD analysis project Ga0137377, IMG submission 104815) | Vadose zone soil microbial communities from Sagehorn Ranch, Mendocino, California, USA - Sage2_L_40_16 metaG | ecosystem: Environmental > Terrestrial > Soil > Vadose zone | place: USA... | reverse complement strand
GTTCGACATCATCGATGTCCCACTCCGGGCACTGATCGCTGATCTCGACGCGATGATGAGCTCGCTGGCGCGAGCGAAGTCGCTGCACTATCAGTGCGATTCACCGCCCGCCAACGTCTTCACGCGTACGGACCCGGACAAGCTGCGTCAGATAATGATCAACCTCCTCTCCAACGCCGTGAAATTCACCCAGGAGGGCGGGCGCATCAGGGTTTACTGCACGGTTCAGGAGCGATCCGTATCCATTCACGTCGAGGACAACGGCCCGGGTATCCCGGCGGAGAAGCACGAGGCCGTGTTCGAGCCGTTCGTGCAGCTCGATCGCGCACTGACCCGGACGACCAGCGGGACAGGTCTCGGACTCGCGATCAGTCGTGGTCTCGCACGAGCAATGGACGCTGACATCACTCTAAAGAGCGAGGAGGGGGTCGGCTCGACCTTCACCCTCACGCTCCCCCGATCAGTTTCCCGGACGGCGCCGAGCGACATGCGCGACTGATCGCTTTTGCGCGATCGGCTGCAACGGGAAGGCGATAGATTCCCCGGAATTTTCGGACCGCAAACCGTGTCTCCGGCAGCGGGTTACTCGTCCAATAGTGTATCCGACTTCCCTCTCCGAAATCCGTCCTTGGCTAACGATCAGGCGTTAACGAGTCCAGTCAGGCTCGCTGCTCTCCACAAAACAGGACTTCTCGACACACCGGTAGAGGACCGCTTCGACGCTCTCACCAACCTTGCCTCGGAGATTCTGGCAGTTCCGACGGTACTGATCTCCCTTGTCGACGCCGCTCGTCAGTACTTCAAGAGTGTGGCTGGCGCGGGCGGCCTGACATCCCCTGGCTGGCACCCTCTCGAAGCCTCGTTCTGCCAGGATGTCGTAGGCTCGCGGAGGCCTCTCGTGATTGCCGACGCGTGGAACGAGCCTGCATTTACCGACCGCGGAACCAAGGCGCGGGCCTACGCCGGTGTCCCCCTCATCACCGAAGGCGGACACGTACTCGGCGCTCTGTGCGCCATCGATGAGAGCCCACGCGACTGGACCAGGCGAACGGTCGATGTCCTGACCGCCCTCGCCGCGGCGGTGATGTCCGAAATTCAACGCCGCATTGCCGAGCGAGCAGCGCACGACACACAGCTGCGCCTCGTCGCCGAGAGAACATTAGCCCACGCCGTCCAGCAGCAGATGCCGGTTGGGGTGGTAGTCGCTGAAGTCCCATCGGGTCGGCTCGTTTCCGTGAACGCCCAAATGACGGAAATCTTTCGGACGTCGTTCAAGCCGGCCTCGGATCTCCATGGCTACGGCGAATGGGTGGGCTTTCACGATAACGGCGCGCAGTACACCGCTCTCGAGTGGCCGCTGGCCCGAACGGTGCTCACGAAGGAAGCCGTCCCTGCCCAGGAAGTCCGCATTCGGCGGGGAGATGGAACCGACGGTTTTATTCGAGTGAGCTCCGCGCCCGTTCAGGGCGCTGAGGGAAATGTCGTGGCAGCCGTCGGAATCGTCGTCGACGTGACCGAGCAGAGGAAGGCTGAGCGCGCAGTGCGCGCGACCGATGAGCGCTTCCGCTTCGTGGCAAGGGCCACCAATGACGTCATCTGGGACTGGGATATCAAGACGAATGCGCTGGTCTGGAACGATTCGGTGGAGAAGGTTTTCGGGCACCGGCAGAACAGGATCTATCCGGAGATCCAGTGGTGGCGCGACCATATACATCCAGAAGATCGTGACAGGGTGATCGCCGGCCTTCAGGCTGTAATCGACACCGGTGGAACGAGCTGGAGTGACCATTACCGCTACCGCCGCGCCGATGGCAACTACGCGAACGTGATGGACCGCGGCTCCATCGCGCGCGACAACACAGGCACCGCCGTTCGTGTGATCGCCGCAATGACGGACGTGACAGAGCGCTCGCGCTCGGAAGCGGCGATACGATTCCAGGCGCAGCTCCTCAACGCGGTGCAGCAGGCGGTCGTGGCAACGGATCCCGAGGGAATCGTCATCTTCTGGAATGATTTTGCCCAAAAGCTCTACGGATGGGCAGCCGAAGAGGCCGTTGGAAAGTTGATTCAGGAGCTGACGCCCTCGCCGTTCCTGCGTGAGCACGGCGGAGACATCGGCCAGCGCGACGCGGGCGCCGAGAGCTGGACCGGCGAGTTTCTCATGCAGGGAAAGTCCGGAAAGCCTTTCCCGGCACTTCTCACCACATCTCCAGTGCTCGATCAACGCGGCACCATCCTCGGGTACGTTCGCGTCTCGATTGATCTCAGCGAGCGTCGCGCGCTCGAGGAGCAGTTTCGTCAATCGCAGAAGATGGACGCGGTCGGCCGATTGGCTGGCGGCATTGCGCACGACTTCAACAACCTCCTCACCGTGATTCGGCTCAACACCGAGATCCTGATGGACGGATTCGAGCCCAATGATCCGCGCAGTGAGGACGTCAATCAGATCAGGAGCGCCGCCGAGCGTGCCTCGTCGCTCACCCAGCAGCTACTCGCGTTCAGCCGCAAGCAGATTCTTCAGCCGCGCGTGCTCGACATGAACAGCGTAGTGGCGTCGGTCGAGCCGATGCTCCGCCGGCTGATCGGCGAGGACATCTCCATAGCCTCGAGCTGCGTCGCGCGTGGCTATGTCGTAGCCGATCCGGGTCAGCTTGAGCAGATCCTGGTCAATCTCGTCGTCAACGCTCGTGACGCGATGCCCCAGGGCGGGACCATCAACATCGAGACCGACAACGTCGAGCTCGACGAGAATTACACCAGCGAGCACGCGCCGGTCGTGCCCGGCCGTTACATCATGCTGGCGGTGGGAGACAACGGCGTCGGCATGAGCAGGGACACGAAAGAGCATGCCTTCGATCCCTTCTTCACCACGAAGGAAGCGGGAAAAGGTACCGGGCTCGGGCTGGCGACCGTCTATGGAATCGTCAAGCAGTCGGGTGGGTACGTCTGGATCTACAGTGAGCCCGGTCTGGGCGCCACAGTCAAACTGTATTTTCCCGAAGTCAGCAGCGCCACGGCATTCGAGACGGGGGAATACAAGGCGACGTCGAGAGACGCCGCACGAGGATCGGAGACGATTCTCCTGGTGGAGGACGAGGACGCCGTGCGCGGACTCACCTCCCGAATTCTCGAGAAGCAGGGATATCGCGTCATAGCCGCTCAGCATGGGCGCGAAGCGATGGAGATCGCCAGCAAAGAAGAAGGCAGAATCGATCTGGTGCTGACCGACATCGTCATGCCCGGAATGAATGGCCGCGGTCTGGTGGAGCGCCTCGCCGGGATTCGTCCCAGAATCAAATCGCTCTACATGTCGGGTTACACCGACGACGATATCATCCGTCGTGGCTTCATCGAGCCATCGAGAAGCTTTCTCCAGAAGCCCTTCACATCGGACGCGCTGCTCCAAACGGTGAGGAAGGTTCTGGACGAGGGCTGAGCTCTGAACGAGGCCGATCTCTCGCGTCGCCCCCTCCTCGTTCGGCCGGTTGAGAGCGCAAGCTCCGCTCTGTATATAGAAGGATGATTCCGTTGCACTACCGCGTCGCAATTGCGCCGATCGCGCTTGCGATGCTGGCGACAGACGCGCGCGCCCAGGACACCGCGACCCGCCTGGCGCCGGTGGTAGTGGAAGTCGGACGCGGGGCGCACAGATCGATCCTCGAGCTTCCCTTCGCTGTCGCGGTTCAAACTCCGGACTCGCTGCGCCCTGGTCAGCGTCACCTGTCCCTCGACGAGACGCTCTGGCTGATTCCGGGTCTCTCTGTCTCGAATCGAAACAATCCGTCACAGGACCCGCGAATCTCCATTCGCGGGTTCGGTGCGCGCTCGGCTTTCGGCGTTCGTGGCATCCGCGTCCTCCGTGATGGAATCCCCCTCACGCTGCCGGACGGCCAAACGCCGGTCGATTATCTCGATCTGGAGTCGGTGGGCCGCGTAGAGGTGATGCGTGGCAGTGCTTCCTCGCTCTATGGAAATGCCGGCGGTGGCGTCGTCGACATCCGCACCAGCGATCCGCCACCCGTCCTGGTGTCGGCTGCAGCACGCATGTGGAATGGCTCGTTCGGAGCGCGTCGCCTTGTTGCCAAGACCGCGGGCGCTACGGACGGATTCGGATATCAGGCCAACGTGGCGCGAACAGAAAGCGACGGGTATCGCGACTACTCGCGACAGCGGATGACAAATGGATTTGGTCGTTTCTCGTACGACGATGGCGGCTCTTCGTACGCTCTGCAATGGCTCGGAGTGAATACCCCGGTCGCCCAGAATCCGGGAGCGATTACCCGGGCACAGTTCGAGGCGGATCCCCGAACGGCAGACCCGCTCTCCATAACGAAACGCGCCCGCAAAGCGGTCAAGCAGTCCCAGTTCGGACTGACGGCGCGCCGCAGTGGCGCGCGTGGCGAGATCGAGGCATCGGCCTACGTTGGGACACGCGCTCTCGACAACCCGCTCACGTTCGCAATCGTCGATGTCGATCGCGCCATGTCGGGTGGACATCTGCGCGCTACACTTCCCCTCTCGCTGCTCGGCGCCGATCAGCGTCTCACCTTTGGCTCGGAGCTGCAGCTGCAGAACGACTGGCGAAGGAATTTCACCAACTGCAACAACGCTCCCCAGCCGCTTGTCCCGGTTCCGACTCTCTCCTGCCCCAATGTCGGAAGTGAGCGCGGGACGGTGACGCTGAATCAGCGCGAGCTCGTCTCCTCGGTAGGGTCGTACATTCGCGACGAGCTGGACGTCGGCGACCGTTACACTCTTACCGCCTCGGCGAGGGCCGACGCGGTGCGCTTCCAGGTAAAGGACAAGCTGATCAACGCGACCAACCCTGACGATTCAGGAAAGCGACTGCTTGATGCCGTGAGTGCAATGGTCGGCATTCTCGCTCGTCTTTCCGAATCGCACAGCGCCTACGCGAACATTTCCACCGCGTTCGAGACTCCGACCGCCACCGAGCTCGGAAATCAGCCGAGCGGCGCGGGCGGCATCAATCGCGATCTGAAGCCGCAGCGTTCGACTACGTATGAGGCCGGGTTGAAGGGCATCGCCAAGAGTGGGTTGCAATACAATGCGGCGTTGTTCTCGACCGGCGTCCATGACGAGCTGATTCCGTTCGACATCCCGGCCAGCGGCGGGAGACGATATTACCGGAACGCCGGCCGCACGTCACGTCGCGGCATCGAGCTTGGCGTCGGCGCCCCAGTCGGACCGCTGGAGTTGGGCGGGGCCTACACCTACGCGAATTATCGCTTCGTCGATTTCACCGTGGACACGGCGCACTACGCCGGAAACAGGATACCCGGAATCCCGCGCCAGACTCTCCAGGCCAGCGCCGCGTTGCACGGGTCGTTCGCCACGCTCGTGACGGAGGGGACTCTCACCGACAGAATGTTCGTCAACGACGCCAACTCGGAGAGCGCTCCTGGATACGCGATCTTCAATGCGAGAATCGTGTCGAGCGCGCTGTGGGAAGGATCTGGCGGCGAGGTCACGGTAGGAGCCCAGAATGTGTTCAACACGCGTTACATCGCGTCGGTCAGCGTGAACGCCGCGGGCGGCAAGTTCTACGAGCCTGGCTCTCAACGCTCCCTCTATATCGGGATCAGTCTGCTTGGAGCCACGCGGCGATCGCGCTAGTGCACGCACGCTCTGGGGCTGGATAGCCGAACAGAACGTTGAAGCAGCCTCTGTCACAGGAACCTCGGCGCGAGAAACACGATTGCGTACAGCGCAACCCACGATAGTGCCACGAAATACCAATAAACGGCGTTCGCGGTGATGTCGACGTAGTGTCTGTCTTCCATCGGTCCGGTGAACATCAGGATCGTGATTATGAGCGTCTCGAGTGTCGCTGCCAGGATATGAGCGAAATGGACTGCGAGTATCGACCAGACGACCGAGCCGTATGCGTTCGTGTCCCAGCGTGTGTGCAGAGCCTTGAACTCGAGGATCCTGAGCACCATTGAGGCGATCCCGAATAGCACGCACAGCAGCAGCCACAACCCGATCACCCGCGGTTTATCGTGCCTGAGAGCGAGTCGTGCGACGTATAGCATCGGCAGAATGCTCACCACCAGTATTGCGACGTTGAGCGTCGAAACGCCGAGGTCGGGAAGCAGCGTTCGCGACGGCGGCCACGTGTCGAAATTCCGCCGGATGTAGAAGTAGGTCGCGATCAGTATCGCGAAGCCAGCTCCCTCGATCATCATCATCAGGGTATTGCCCCACCAGATCGGGGGGTGATGGCTGAATCCCTGATCGGGCAAAGCGGCAACATCGAGTACGGGACGTCGCTTCATCTCGGCTCCGTCTGCCGCGATCGCGGTATATGGGGAGTGGAATCAAAGAAAAAAGAGGGAGCCCTTCGGCTCCCTCATTCATTTTACCACTCTTTCAAGTCGCGCGAGCTCGTCGAACCGGCACTGCTTCCGCAGCTCGATGCTGCCGTTAACGCTGCTCGCTCTAATATCGCGTCCCCCGTTTCCAATCGTGCCTGACGCGTGTCGCGGGCCCCACTTCCCAGTCAGTGTCATTGGAAAATCGCTGTCGATTCCACCGTGAACGGTATCGAAGCGGAAATTGGCGTCGAAGCGCGCAGGCACGTAGATCGAGACCGACCCGTTGACGGTCTTGAAGTTCATGTCGTCGTCGCCCTGAAGGCTGACCATCCTGGCATCGACGTTTCCATTGACGGTCTCGGCGGTCACAGGACCGACCGCGGTGTTCACATCCACACCGCCGTTCACCGTCGTTGCTCGCACGGGGCCGCTCGCATTCCGGACGGTGAGGTCGCCGTTCACTGTGTTCGCCATCACTTCCGCGCCCACATCGCGTACCGACACCACCCCGTTGACAGAGTGCGCCCCGACTCTGACGCCGCGCGGGACTCGCACCGTGAACCTTACGTTCGAGTGATTCTCATTGCGATCGTTGTGGCGGTACTGCGCAACGCCGCCATCTTCGCACCGGGAGCTGTTGTTCCAGATCGCGCAGATCGTGACGTTGCCGCCAACCTGAACGACCTCGAAATGGATATCGTCCATCTCGTACCCGTTCGACCGCTTCTCGGCGACGAGATGAACCATGTTGTCCGAGCTCGGAACGAATTCCACCGAGCCGTTGACGTTGAAGACGTGCATCCAACGGCCGGCGTCGACCCGACCATCCCACCGCCATATATCGGAATCCCGCCCATACTGCTGCTGCGCGCCGAGTGCTGGCGCTGCGAGCAGAGCGAGTGCCGCAATGAGTCTCGTTCTATTCATCATCTCTCCGGGTGTCTGAACCGCTGTTGATCACTATGCGTCCGCTGAATGTCTGCGCGTTGACCTTTGCCCTTCCGTCACCGATGGTGAACTCCACGCGGCCCTCTCTTCTTTTCTGGGTCGGCTGCAGCGTGACCGGAAAGTCCGTCGACAGGTCGCCGCTAAACGTCTCGACGCTGAACTGGGCTCCCGCACCGCGCGGAATGTTGAGCCGCAGCTCTCCCGAGTGGGATTCGAAGCTGTACCTGCCAGACGGCTCGATCGTTCCCGTGTAGGTGATGTCGCCGCTGACCGTCTCCGTGCGCACGTCCTTGGACTGAATTCGCACCAGGCGGATGCTGCCGCTCACGGTGCTCGCCTCGACGTTCCCCGAGACGTTCTCAGCACGCAATTCGCCGCTGACAGTCTCCGTCCGAAGATTCCCGTTCACGCTGGCGACGCTGACCGATCCGGAAACGGCCTCGGCGCTGACCGAGCGCAGTCCATCGCTTACGTCGACGTCGCCGCTGACGCTAGATGCCTCGATCTCACCCTGCGAGCCCCTAGCCGCAATGTCACCTGAGACAGCTTCGAGGATCAATCGCGAGCCGCGCGGGACCGATACCTCATAACGGGCGTCGCCCACATTGTTGTGTCGGCGACCCCTCCGGCCATCATAGTCGGAGTCGTCCACACTGAGGCTGACTCTCGACGAGTTCGCGTTGAAGCGCAGCAGACCGCTTTCGATAGTGGCCGAGACTTTCACATCGGGACGGTCCCATCCGGTGACGTGGATCTTCCCGGAGATCAGTGAAAGATCTACCGCACCGCCGCGATCCAGTCTTACCGTAGTGTCTATCCGAGTGAGACCGCGTATCTGCAGTCCTTGATTGTCCTGCGCCCCTGCCGACAGTGGGACGGCCGCGAGTACGCCTGCGGCGAGGATAAGCCGCGAGAGCGCCATTTCTTTTTTCATCATTATGTGCTTGCCGGCAGCATGGCCGCCGTGCGTAGGAGCTCGACTTTCTTGTCGAGCGTATGTGTCAGCTGCTGGCTGAGCATTTGGCTGGCCGGATCTCTTGCGAGAGCGGCCCTGCTCTGCTCGATGGCAGCGTCGATGATCTGAAGATTTCTTTCGATTATCGCGATCGTCGAAGAATCGAGCTGAGTCTTTCGCTGGTTGACGATCTTCTGAAGCATGTCGATCTCTCTCCCGTAGACGAGATCGGAATGCGCCTGCTCGGACGTCTGTTGGCTCGCGAGGGTCACCTGCATCCCCGCTTGACGATCTGGAAGGCTGGTCCCCGCGACCCGCGCTCCTGAACCGCTCTGCCGAGTGCCCGTGCTGCCGAAAACAGCCTGGGCCGGTTCGGTCGAGCCGGCAGCTGCGGCTGAATCGGAGCCACCGCCAGGCTGCGCCTGGCTGTCGACGGGCGTTGTCTGCGCGATAGTGCCGTTCTGGCTCGGCCGGAAGGATCTGGCGGTAAGCATGTACGTAACACCGGCAGTGCTCATGATGAGCGCCACCGCCGCGATTCCCATCCACGCCGGTGCGACGCGCCGCTGCCGCTCGGGACGAGACGCCAGTGGAATCACCGGAGCCGCGATCCGCGCCTCAATTCCCTGCCACAGGTCGCGCGACGGAGCGAGATCGGGCAGTGCCGCCGCTTCCTTGCGAATCTTCTCGAGATCTCTCAGCAGACTGGTGCACCGCACGCACTCGCTCAAGTGCCGCTCGACCGCGGCGCGAAGCGAGTCGTGCAGCGTTCCCTCGAGATAATCGGGGAGCGCGGCATCGAATTCTTCGCAGGTGATGTTGGAGTTCGTCATCGTTCCAGTGCCTCTCTCAAAAGAAGTCGCGCGCGGTGCAGCTGCGCCTTACTTCCGCCCGAGGTGATACCCAGCATCTCACCGATCTCCTCGTGCTTGTACCCTTCCACATCGTGGAGCACGAAAACCTTTCGTGCTCCGGCTGGCAGCTTTGATATAGCGTCTGTCAGGTCCATCCGTTCGATGTGGAGGGGAGCACGCGCCATCTCGTCCCACCGTTCATCGTCCACATCGCCTTCTTCAGTTCTAGAGGCTTGCTTGCCCTCGGTCTTTCGCGCATTCAGCACCACGTTCACCGCCAGCCGGTGCAGCCAGGTCGAAAATGCGCTTTCTCCCCTGAACTGCGGAAGCTTTTCCCAGGTCCTCACGAACACGTCCTGGGTCAGCTCCTCACCCCTCACCCTGCTTCCGGACATCCGCGCGCAGAGTGAGAACACCCTGTTGGCGTGCGTCCGATACAGCCGCTCGAAGGCCAGGCGATCCCCGCCCGCGGCCAGCGCCACGTCCGCGGAATCACCCATCGGTACTCTTACCACGTTGGAGAGCGCCGCCGCCATTCGATCGTTGTCCTCGCCTTGGTGCGTGATTGGATAGCTCGGACGGCTCAAAGGTTTGAATGCGGGGCAATAGGTATATCCTGTTGCTGCAGATATGACAGCCGGGTCAGATCCGTTGGTTTGAACCGGCTTTCGGGGCCGTTTCGGCGGCCCATTAAGACGCTTGTAGGACGGGGTCAGCCGTCGCCGTTACGCAGTCCCAGGGCAAGCCGGAGCTCATTGCTGCCTCGCTCCAAACCGGCCGGTGTCTGCGCCACAAGCGTGACGTGACCAACCTTCCGCTTCTCGGTGGGAGCCTTGCCGTAGAGGTGCAGGTGCGCCCCCTCTACCGCCACTACGCGATCGACTGATGGAATGTGTCCGATGATGTTGAACATCACAGAACCGCCGCGCGGGGTGGTGACACCGAGGGGCAGCGATAACACCGCTCGCAGATGATTCTCGAACTGACTGGTCTCTGCTCCCTCGATCGTCCAGTGACCCGAGTTATGAACGCGAGGGGCCATTTCGTTCGCAAGCAGTGTCCCGTCGACGGAAAAGAGCTCCAACGCGAGCACTCCCACGTAGTCGAGGCGGTCCATTACCCGCCGACAGTACTCGATTGCAAGGGCCGCGACTTCGGGCGTGACACTCGGTGCGGGAGAAATCGACTTTCGCAGAATCCCCTCGCGGTGGAAGTTCTCGATCGGCGGATAAAAAACCTCGCTGCCGCTCGTGTTCCGGACTCCGATCACGGAAAGCTCGTGCTGGAAATCAACGTACTTCTCGACCAGCAGCGGTGACCCCTGGAGTTGCAGCCATGCCGCATCGACGGACGATGAATCCCGGATTACGGCTTGTCCTTTCCCGTCGTATCCCATCCTGCGCGTCTTGAGCACTACCGGCAATTCGATCCGGGAGATTGCGCGCTGCAGGTCCTGGATATTGTCGACCGCCGCGAACGGAGGAGTCGGAATCTTCAGGTCCTGAAAGAGCTGCTTCTCCAGCAACCGATCCTGTGCCGTTGCCAGTGCCTTCAACGGCGGAAATACTTTGGTACGCTCGGCGACGAATCGTACCGTCGACACAGGTATGCTCTCGAATTCGTAGGTGACGACGTCGACGCCGTCCAGAAAACGCTCGAGCGCAGCGTGATCTCCGTAATCGGCGGCGATCAGCTGCCCGATCTGGCCGACCGGAGCGCCGGAGTTGGGATCGAAGAACCTGAATTCGAGACCGAGCTGATAGCCGGCGATAGCGAGCATTCTTCCAAGCTGCCCGCCGCCGAGTACACCGACTCTCACTCGGCCGCAGCCGGGTCGGGTTGAGCCAGAACAGCGTTCGTTTGCTCGGAGCGAAACGCGCGCAGTCGTTCTCTCAGGTCGGGACGGTTGGCCGAAACTATCGCCGCCGCGAGCAGCGCGGCGTTGATCGCGCCGGGCTTCCCGATCGCCAGCGTCCCGACCGGCACTCCCGCTGGCATTTGCACGATCGAGAGTAGCGAGTCGATGCCCTGCAGCGCTTTTGATTCCACCGGAACGCCCAACACTGGCAGCGTCGTCTTGGCGGCCGCCATGCCGGGCAAGTGTGCCGCTCCGCCAGCGCCGGCGATGATCACTTCGATGCCTCTCCGCTCGGCCGATTCGGCGTACTCGAAGAGAAGATCCGGAGTACGGTGCGCCGACACGATCTTCGTCTCGTGCGGGACGCCGAGCGCATCGAGAATCTGTGCGGCGTGCTGCATGGTTTCCCAGTCGGACTTGGAGCCCATTATCAGTCCAACGAGCGCTTCCGCCACGTCGCTTCCTCTCGGTGTTGTGATTCGGCCTGCGTCGTTACAGCTGCTGTTCCAATCCGTACTCGAGGTCGTCGAGATCGATGTCGGCGTCGGCGATCAGCTCGTCGTCGAGATCGTCCTCGTCGGGAACTCCGACGTCATCCAGCGCTCGCCCCTCGAGGTCATCCATCTCGCTTTGATGTTCGAGCTCGAGCAAAAGATCGCTGATGCGGCAAAAACTCTTGCGATGGTGCGGTGTGATTCCGTACGCCGTGAGTCCTGCTACGTGCGCGCGCGTGGTGTAACCGGCGTTGTGGTCCCAAATATAGTGCGGGTAGCGTCGGCCCAGCCGCGTCATGAGGAGATCGCGCGTGACTTTGGCGAGGATCGATGCGCAGGCGATGCTGAAGCAACGAGCGTCACCATGCACGACGGCCGTATGGGGGATCGGAAGCGTGCGCATTGCGCGTCCATCTATGACGACGTAATCGGGCGGCACCTTGAGCCGGCCCAGCGCACGGCGCATTGCGAGGACGCTCGCCTGGTAGATGTTGATGCGATCTATCTCGCGCACGGAAGCGGCGCCGAGCGCGAAAGACACGGCTCGCTCGCGAATTTTGGTGGCGAGACGGACGCGCTGATCGTGGGTCAGTCTCTTGGAGTCGTCGACGCCAGCGATGGCGCGAGCGTCAGCCGGCATTATCACAGCGCAGGCGACGACCGGACCAGCGATTGGTCCTCTTCCTACTTCATCGACGCCAGCGAGGAGCGGACCCTTCTCGATGCGCAGATCGCGCTCGATCGTAGTCCAGCGTTTCCGCCGCGGGAACCGGCGGCGAGTTTGTTTGGCGTTTGGCGTTGGACCTTCCGGGGTCGACTGGGGAGTGCCCTGTCCGACCTCGTCCTGCATGCTGTTCTACGCTCGCGCAGCGAGGAGAGCGCTAGGCCTCGACGCCGGCTTCAGCACCGGTTTCCGTCACAGTCTCCGACCCCGGCACCGTCACCTTGGCCTTCCGCTCTCTGATCCGCGTAGCCTTGCCGGTGAGATGGCGCAGGTAATAGAGCTTGGCGCGACGAACGCGCCCGCGGCGGACGACGAC
>Ga0137377_10003272_pt1 | contig 12485 bp, 9 predicted proteins | sample SagtaG_22_FD_104815 | JGI IMG/M metagenome (GOLD analysis project Ga0137377, IMG submission 104815) | Vadose zone soil microbial communities from Sagehorn Ranch, Mendocino, California, USA - Sage2_L_40_16 metaG | ecosystem: Environmental > Terrestrial > Soil > Vadose zone | place: USA... | reverse complement strand
GAGATCTTCGGCATTTTGGGGCCGAACGGAGCGGGCAAAACCACCGCCGTCGAATGCGCCAGCGGGCTCCGGCGGCCGGACGCCGGCATGATCCGGCTGCTCGGCCTGGACCCGCACGCCGATCCGGACCAGGTCCACGAGATCGTCGGCGTTCAGCTCCAGTCGGGCGCGCTGCCGGCCAAGCTGCGGGTCGGCGAGATCCTCGAGGAATACCGCTCCTTCTATCGCGATCCGGCCGACGTGGGCGAGCTGCTCGACGTTCTCGGCCTGGCCGCTAAGCGCGGCGACTACTACCGGTCGCTGTCCGGCGGGCAGCGGCAGCGGCTATCGGTGGCGCTGGCCCTCATCGGCCAGCCGAGGATCGCGGTGCTGGACGAGATGACCACCGGGCTTGACCCGCAGGCCCGCCGGGACACCTGGGAGCTGATCGAGGGCATCCGCGACCGCGGCGTGACGATCGTGCTGGTCACCCACTTCATGGAAGAGGCCGAACGGCTCTGCGACCGGGTCGCCCTGATCGACCACGGGCGCGTGGTCGCGCTGGACACCCCGGCGCGGCTGGCCGCCCAGGCCCGGGGCGGTAAGACCGTTCGGTTCCTGCCGTCCGCCCCGTTCGGGGACCGGCTGCTGACCGAGCTTCCCGAGGTATCCCGGGTCGAGCGCGAGGGCCAGCACGTGGTGGTGACGGGGACCGGCGAGCTCGTCAACGCGGTCATCCTCGCCCTGTACGCGGCCGGGGTGACCGCCCGTGACGTCCAGCTCGACTCGTCGAACCTCGAGGACGCCTTCGTCAAGCTCACCGGAAAGAACCTGGACAAGGAAGGAGCCCTGGCATGAGCTCGCTATCACCGTCTCTATCACTGGCACTGCCGTGGCCGAGGACCCCGCGAGCCGCCGCGTTCGGCCAGGTGGTGCGCAACGAGGCCAGGCTCGTCCGGCGCCAGCCGACCAACATGATCGGCAGCATCGGCGTGCCCGTGGTGCTGATGATCATCTTCGGCGAGCTGCCCTCGTTCCACCAGCACATCTCGGTCCTCGGCGGGCTTCCCTTGTTCGACACCTACGTGCCGATCATCATGGTGCTCGGGCTGACATTGCTCACCCTGCTCGGCCTGCCGAGCCCGCTCGTCTCCTACCGCGAGCTCGGCATCCTGCGCCGCTTGTCGACCACCCCGGTACCGCCGTCCTGGCTGCTCGCCGCGCAGGTCGTCGTGCAGCTGTGCATCGCGCTGGCCGGCCTGCTGATCGTGAACGTGGTCAGCGTCGTGGCCTTCGGGGCGCCGGTCCCGAAGAGCCCGGGCGGGCTCGCGCTGTCGTGCCTGCTGGCCATCGGCGGGCTGTTCGCCCTCGGGCTGGTCATCGCCGCGCTGGCGCCGACCGCGAGCAGCGTGAACGCCATCGGCCGGCTGGCCCTCTTCCCGCTGCTGTTCTTCGCCGGCCTGTGGCTGCCGCGCCCGCTCATGCCGGCCGTCCTGCTGGACATCAGCAACTACACGCCGCTCGGCGCGGCGGTGGAGGCGATCCAGGACTCGGTGCAGACGGGCTTCCCCCCGGCCGCGCCGCTCCTGGTCCTGGCCGGGTACACGCTGGTCTTCGCCTTCCTCGCGCGCCGCTGGTTCCGCTGGGAGTAAAGGCAAGGAGGCCTGCTCATGTCCACTGTCACCATTCCAAGTCCCGACCTCACCACCGAGGACGTCGCCGCGGCCCTGCGCAAGGGCCTCGGACCTCGCTACCAGGTGCTGTCCGGCAGGAGGACCGGGACACTCCCCGGCGCACCCGACCCCGGCTGGCCCGACTCCATCGTCGTGGGTACCGGCTCCGCTCACGTCTTCCGGGTCCAGCTCGAGATCGACCACCGCGACGGCGGGACCCGCGTCCGGGTGCAGCCGGCCGGCCTGTCGGCGATCCGGCTGGTGAACACGTTCGTGATCGCCCGCAGGGTCCGCCGCGCGCTGCGGACCGCGTTCGGCGTCTAGCCGGGCGGGCCGCGGCCGGCGGGCCCGCGGCCGAGCGGGGGCCGCCCTGGCCCAGGTCGTTACCCCTGGGCCGGGGCGCTCTACTCCAGGCAGGCCCGGACGGCCTGGACGAGCAGCCCCGCGCGGTTGTCGTTCAGGTCCTGCCGGATGTGACTGACCACGGAGCCGAACGCGACACCGCTCTCCGGGTCGCCGAAACCGAGCGACCCGCCGCGCCCCGGATGGCCGAACGAGGTCGGGCCGCCGAGCGGGGACTCCTCCGTCGGGAGCATGAATCCCGAGGCGAAACGGCTAGGTACCAGCAGCACCTGGTCGGTCCCGAAGGCCTGCTCGGCGGTCGCGGCGGCGAGAGTGGCGGCGTCGAGGATGCGGACGCCGTCGACCTCGCCGATCAGGGCGGCGTAGAGCCGGGCCAGGCCGTCCGCGGTGCAGATCCCGTTGCTGGAGGGGATCTCCGCGGCCTGCACCTCGGGGGAGTTGAAGTCGATGTCGGGCGTGCTGAGCCCGAACGCCCGGTTCATCAGCGAGTCCGGATCGGTGAACGCGGCCACCAGCGGGCGGAACTGCTCAGGAATCTGGTCCAGCGGGATGCCGGCCAACTCGGCCCCGGGCGGCTCATCGATGATCATCCGGCTGACCCGTCCCCGTTCGGCCGCGGGCAGCCCGATATAGAAGTCGAGCCCGGCCGGCCCCGCGATCTCCTCGGCGAAGAACGTCCCCACGCTGCGGCCGGACACCCGCCTGATCACCTCGCCCACGAGCCAGCCGAACGTCCGGCCGTGGTACCCGTGCGCGGTGCCGGGCGCCCAGGCCGGCCGCTGGGCGGCCAGCGCGGCCGCCATCGGGTCCCAGGCCAGCAGGTCGGCCAGCGGCATGGGGTTGTCGATGGCGGGCAGCCCGGCCCGGTGCGACAGCAGCCAGCGAACCGGGATATCCGCCTTCCCCTGGGCGGCGAACTCCGGCCAGTAGTCGGCCGCCGGCTTGTCGAGATCCAGCTCGCCGCGCTGCGCGAGCAGGTGCGCGCACGTCGCCGTGGCCGCCTTGGTGGCCGAGTACACCAGCTGCAGCGTGTCCCGCGTCCACGGCCTGCCCGTCCCGGCGTCGGCCAGGCCGCCCCACAGGTCGACCACCTTGCGGCCGTTGCGGTAGACGCACAGTGCCGCTCCCACGTCGCCGTTGCTCTCGAAGTTGTCCCCGAACACGTCCCGGACCCGCTCGAAGCCCGGCGCCACATCACCCTCGATTGAGACCACACCGTCACCGTAGCGGAGCGATCGGATCCGCCTTCGGGGAGGTTGTGGCGCGGGTAATAGTGACTTCCCGGCTCCGTGGTGTATCAAATAGCAGGACAACGTGCTCCGTCTAGAAAATGGGGTACCGGCACTGTTGAGGCGCTCATGGGGCTAAGGGCCAGTCGGCCGGGTCTGGCCGGGCATGACGACCCGGCGGCCGCGACGCTGCCTGCCCGCGCGGCAGCGGGCGACCAGGGCGCGTGGGACGAGATCGTCGAGCGGTATGCGCCGATGGTGTGGTCGATCTGCACGAGCTTCCGGCTGAGCGACCGCGACCTCGAGGACGTGGCGCAGAACGTGTGGCTGCAGCTGGTCGAGCAGCTGGGGAAGCTGCCGGAGCCCGCCACGCCGTCCGGTTCGCTGGGCCGCTGGCTGGCCGGCTGGCTGGCCACCACCACCCGGCGTGAGTGCCTGCGGGTCGTGACGGCGGCCCGCGGACCCCAGCCGCCGGGAATGGAGCCGCCCGGGACGCAGCCGGACGACGCGGTGATCGGCGAGGAGGTCATCGTGGCCGAGCGGAATGCGGCGCTGCGGGCGGCGCTCGCCGAGCTCCCGCCCTCCTGCCAGCCGTTGATAGGCATGCTCGTCAGCGATCCGCCGTCCTCGTACACGGCGATCAGCACGGCCCTGGGCATCCCGGTCGAGAGCATCGGCCCGCGGCGAGCGCGTTGCCTGGAACGGATACGCGAGTCCAGCGCCCGGCTCGGCCTGGCTGAGGTCGGCGGCAACCGTCCCGGAGGTGATCCAGGTGCTTGACGGCTGGGGCGACGAGCAGCTCCTGACGGCGCTGGGCGAGGCGATGAAGGCCCGGCGCGCCGTTCCCTCGTGGTTCACCGAGACGGGCAAGAACGCCTACGCCTGGCACAATATCGACGCCGAGCTCGCGCAGCTAACCTACGACTCGCGAACCGACACGGACGCGATGGCGGTGGCGAGGTCGGGGTCGGAGACCGCCTCGATCCGGGCCCTGACCTTCACCTCGGCCCACCTGTCGATCGAGCTCGAGGTCGCCGACGGCTCCCTGCTCGGCCAGATCGTCCCGCCGCAGTCCGGGACGCTGGAAACGCACACGAAGGCGGGCGCGACCACCTCGCCGGTGGACGAGGCCGGGTTCTTCGCCCTGGAGCCCATCCCGCCCGGCCCCTTCCTGCTGCGGTTCCGTACCACGGACGGCGCGTACGTGATGACCGGCTGGATCACGCTCTGACGGCCAGGCTCAGGCCGCGCCCAGCGCGATGACCGACATCGCAGTGGCCTGCTGGACGGGATCGTCGGCCAGCCCGCGCCCGGGCGCATACAGGACCCTCTCCGCCGTGGCCGCGCCGTCGGACGCCAGGCCGGGCCCGCGGGCTAGGTGACGTGGCGGTGCTCTGGGTAAGGTGCCGAACGGGCTCGCGTCCACGTTCCCGCGGACGGTGCGACGCTGACCATACGGTCGCCCAGCGCGGGCAGCAGCGCCCGCGGGCTGGTGTGTAGCCGCGCGGGCACCTCGCCAAGGCCATTCACGCACTGGGGATCCAGGTCCCGTCAGACTGCGGTAGATCGCATCCGGTCCGGCGAGAACGCCGAGGATGCTGCCGCCGCCTTGCTGGCCCAGGCACTGGCCGGGGCCATCCCAGCGCCGGATCGGTCCTGCTCCCCGGCTACGACCACGCAGGCACGCACTCCCGGCCCGGTAACCCGCGTCTGGCCAGCCCCGGCCACGCCCAGCCACCGCCCGTGAGGACGGCGGCCAGCGCCAGGACGCCGAACCCGACCGAATACGAGGTCGCGGTCGCGATGGCACCCACCACGAACGCGCCGAGCCCGGTTCCGGCGTCGAAGCTCAGGTTCCACGCGATGCTGACGGAGTCCCGCGCCGGTTCCCCTGCGGCCGCGAACGCCTGAGTCAGCGTCAGGTTCTGCAGGCCGCCATAGGCGACTCCCACCAGGAGCAGGCCGGCGACGACCAGGACGTGGCCCGCGCTGTCGTGAGTGCTGTCCGCTCTGAGCCCGATCGCGGCCAGCCCTAGCGCGCCGGTGAAGAGCAGTGGCGCTATCGCCGCGGTGGCGCCGGAACGGTCGGCGAGCCCGCCCGCCGCCCACCTGCTGATCGCCGCCGTCCCGGTGAACGCGAGCAGCCCCGCGAACCCGAGGGCCGGGCTGACGAGTATGCGCGACGTGAACGTGAGGATGGCCCCGCCGGAGGCGGTGATCACGACCAGCGCCGCGATCGGCCCGGCCAGCACGCGCCATAGCGCGGCCGGCGCCCCGTGCCCGGAGCCGTCGGCTCCAGAGCGGTCGTCCGGCCCGCGCTCACGGTCGCCCACCGTTCGCGCGATCGGCCAGGCCAGCGGTATGGCGAGCGCCGGGACGACGCCGAGCCCGAAGACCAGCCCGAACCCAGCCCGTTCGGCCAGCCAGGGCGCGGTTGGCACCAGGATGAACTGTGGTGCGGCAATCGCTAGCCCGAGCGCGCCGAGGGCCCGGCCGCGCCGGGCTGGTTCCACGAAGGAGGCGACCGCCGTCGCTCCGCACACTGTGACGATGCCGAACCCGAGCCCGCGCAGCGCGGCGAGCGCGATGACCGGCCCGAGCCTATTCGTGGCCAGGTGACCGAGCGCGGGCAGCCCGAGCAACCCGGCGCCGAGCACGAGCGTCCAGCGCCACCCCAGGCCGGCCAGCGCGTGGTGCATCGACAGCTGGGCCAGGACGGTGCAGGCCATCATGACCCCGGTGACCAGCCCGGCCCCCAGGTCGTCACTGCCGCCCCGGATCACCCACAGCGGCGCGACGGACACGAGCAGCGCGAAGCCCGCAAACCACAGCATCGCGGAACCGAGCAGCCAGGGCATGCCGGGCGCCCGCCAGACGGAACCGGACGCTGGCACCCCCTCAACGCCCATCCGCCCAGTGTTCCATGCGCTCCCGCGCCCCTCTTGCCGCCCGCCCTCTTTCCGCCCGCCCTCTTGCCCCGCCCGCCGCCCCGGCCCGCCGGTGCATGTGCATGGTTGCCTCAGCCATGCATATGGGAGAGCCTGTAACCTCAGATGTGTAAACATTTTTGAATTATTTTCTTGAGCTGGCTTACCGCGGCCTACCCGGGTAGGCGGTGTCGAGCTCATTGAGGGCCTCGCGCCAGCCCGTGACGCGCTGGCCCTCGACCAGGAGGGCGGGCTGGTCGGCGCCCGGACGCCACCGACATGAGAATGTCGCCTGCTCAAAGGGTCGCAGGTCAACCACCGTTACAGAGTATTGGCACCCCACAGGATCACGCTGTGACGTTTTGCGGCTGGGCGGCTTCGCGGCTCAGGCGGCGCCCATGGCGACTAGGGAGGTCGCGGTGGCGTGCTGGACCGGGTCGTCTTTGAGCGCGCGGCGCACGCGGTAGAGCGACTCGGCCAGTGTCCGGCCTGCGCGCAGGTGACCGTGCAAATCCACCATCAGCGGGACCAAGGCCTGGTCGTTCAGCGGCACCAGGCCCGCGATGATCCCGGCCGTCCCCAGCGGCAGCAAGCTACTGGCCAGGCCGAGCAGCTCGTTAGCCCCGGCAGGCGCCAGCACGGCGCCCTCGCAGCTGGACAGGACCAGCCGGTACGGCGCGCGGTTCAAGCGCTCGAAGTCGTAGACGGTCAGCGGCCCGTCCTGCATCCGCAGCGAGGAGAACAGCGGGCTGTCGGCCCGGAAGATCCCGTGCGCGGCGATGTGCGCCAGCCAGGCCCCATCCAGCGCGGACAGCACCTTGTCGGCCGTGGCCGCGGCGTCGTCCAGCACCGTGACGTCGTCGTACAGCTTGGCTAGTTCGGGTACCTCGGCCCCTTCCGAGACCAGACCGGGCCCGCGGGCCAGGACGACGTGGCGGTGCTGGGGCTCCGGCGCCCGGTGAGCGCGCATCCAGGCGGCCGCGGACGGGGCGACGCTTGTTACCCGGTCCTTAAGCGCAGGCAGTATTGCCCATGGGATGGGGTGCAGCTTGCCGGTCGGGACGATGATGACCGGCCCGTCGCCCAGATGCCGGACGGCCGGTCCGAGCAGCGCGTGCTGGAGTGCCGGTCCCGCCTGGTCCAGCACGGCCAGCGCGCTGGCCGGGTCGGCGCCAGGCCGGCTGCGGGCCAGGCGGCGCAGGGCGAAACGAGCGAAATCCGCGGCCTTCAGGGCGTCGCTGGCCTGGCCCGCCGCGAACTGCCTTATGCGGCCCGATCCGCAGATCAGGACATGCAGGTCGCCGTCGACGTCGACGATCTCGACCAGCTGGGCAGGGCCGAGCTCGTCGAGCAGGTCGGCCGGGCTGAACGGGGCGCGGGTCCACCGCCCGTTACCCCGGGCTCGCAGCGCGCTGGCGCGCACCTCGGTTTCTAGCCGCAGTTGTTCTTTCTGCAGCGACGCGCTCGGCATGCCTTGGATCCGTGCCTCGTCCAGGCCCCTGGTCACAGTGCGCAGCGCGGCCAGGCCGGCGTTCAGCTCCGCGTCGGCTGACGGCCGCACCGGGGGAACCGCCCATGCGGTGGCCCGCCAGCGCTCGCTCCAGGTCAGCAGGAGCCGCGGCTGGCGGGCCTGCGCCGCATGTCGCTGGGCGAGGGCGGCCAGTTCGGCGCCATGCACGGTGGCCTGGGCTCGGAGTTCCGAGGCGCCCAGGGCCAGCCGGTACTCGTCAAGAACGTCGAGCCCTCGTCGGCAGGCGGTCAGCATCTGGCTCGGACGGCCAGCAGCCTCGGCCCGCAGGGCCTCGCCGAGCCACCCGCTGACCCGCGACAGCGCCGGGCCGCGCCGCCGGGTCCGGGCCAGCGCGGCCAGATGGCGTTCCGCGTCGTCGCGGCGTCCGAGTTCGAGCGCCACCCGTCCGGCCAGCAAATGAGCCTGGGCCGCGTCGCTCGAGCCAAGCTCATCCAGCCGGGCGGCCGCCCGGTTCGCCTCGCGCAGCAATGGGGCCGACACCGGGCCGACTTTGTCGCGCGCTTCGATGACCACGCGCGCCGAATGGGCCTGCTGCCAGGAGCGGCGCTGCGTCCGGTACAGGCGGTATGCGGCCCGCGCCCAGTCCAGGGCGGCCTGGGGCTGGGCCGCGGCCAAGGCGCAGTTGGCCGCCATCAGCAGAAGATCCGCCTTCTCCGTGAGGTGGCCGTGGATCTCCTCTATTTCCCCCAACGCGGCCTCGGCTTCGGCTAGGGCGTCGCCAGCCAGCCCGGCGGCCAGCAGCACGGCGCACCGTTTGACGCGCAGCGTTATCGTCGGCACCTTCAACCGCTGGTAGCTGGGGGTCGCCGCATCGAGGTAGGCCAGCGCGGCTGGGAGGTCCCCCGACGCATAGGCGGTCAGCGCGCGATTGAGCATCGGAGCGAGCGCTTCCAGTTCCTGCCCGATCGTGGAGTACAGCCGTATGGCGGAAACGTAATCGGCGTCGGCCCGGCTGGTCGACCCCAGCCGCAGGTAGGCGCTCGCGCGGAGGTTAAGCGCGCGAGCCGTCCAGAGCGTGTCGCCCGCGCGCCGCAGCACAGCGACCGCGTGCCGCGCGTCTTCCAGAGCGGCCGGGAACCGGCCGAGTCTGACGAACAGGATCCCCCGCCGGTACAGTACCTGCGCCGCCAGGACGCCGGAGGACCGGCGCAGGGCGGCCTCGAAGGCGGCCAGCCCGGCCGCCGTCTGGCCCGCGTAGAAGAGCGCCACGCCCAGGCCGGCCAGGACATCGGCCTCGCGCTCGGCCAAGCCCGTGCGGCGGGCCTGGCGCAGCGCCTGGCGCAATTCACGGACTCCGGCCTCGACGTCGCCGAAATCGCGTAGCACGATCCCCGCGGCCTGATGGGCCACGGAGGCGTCATGAGGGCCCGGCCGGCCGGCGAGCACGGCCCGCGCTCTGGTCAGTGCAGCCCAAGGCCGGGACGTGGCCAGCGCGACCAGATCGTCCACCTCGCGCGGACCTGCCGCGGGCGCGCGCTCTCCCCCAGCCACCGCCCGATTCTATGTCTCCAGATTCACGCGGTCCACCTGTATTAAACCGTCACATTGGCTCCTCCGTAGATTGCACCCCAGACCGCGAGCCTTGGAGAAACTGCAGACCGGCCACCAGTGCCCGCTGTTAGATCGGGTAAATGATCAATTTCGGGAGGCCACAGTGACAGAAGAGAGTTTCTGGTATAGCCACCTCGAAGATAGGGCCAGCCGCGAGGCCGCCATTATCGTCGACGCGTTCGGCGAGCGCGGAATCGACATCGGAGGCGAACACGACCCGGCCGAGCATGATCGCGACCTGCACCCTGGTGGCATTGGCTTCATGCACGACAGGGATCACATTCTCACCCGCGAACAGCATCTCGGCGGGGTAGGCGGGGTGCGGGGGCACCAGCCTCTGGCGGACGCCAGCAAGCGACGAGGAGTGCTGGACCTGCTCCAGGACGGCGATCGTGTCCAGGAAGTCGAGGTGGTACGAGTGGCCAGGGATGTCGTGCTCCTCTGCCTGAAGCCGCGGCGTCATAAGCACACCCGTGACCACGACTACGGTGACGAAGGGGGTGGTGAGCACGCCGACGTGCTCGATCTTCTCGGTCTCATCGATGACGAACTGGGCGAGGGAATCGCGGCGCCTGATCACGTGCTGACCGCCGCGCAAACGTTGCATCCCTGTTCAGCCACGGAGCCGCAGCAGGTTTATCCGACGGCGGGACCTTATCCCGCGGTCTGCCGGGACGGCGGCGCCCGGGTGCGGATCTTCCAGGCCGACACCGGGTTGGTGGCGGGTGCGGCGGAAACCTTTCCGTGGCTCGCCGGCATCCACGGCGACCCCGACCCGCGGCATCAGTCGGACGGCACGATCCGGCCCTACGGGGGACACGGGACGTTCGTCGCGGGCGTCATGCGGTGCATGGCCCCGCAAGCGCAAGTCCACGTCGCGAATATCTTCGACACCGGGGGCAGCGCGCGGGAAACGGACGTCGCGATGAGGCTCATGGCGGCGTTCGGCTTCGGCTGCGAGATCGTCCACATAACCGCCTCGTGCCTAACCAGGAAGAACGTCCCGCCGCTGGCCCTGGAAGCCTGGCTGGAGCACCTTCGGCTGTACAAGGGTGCCATCTGCGTCGCCGAGGCGGGCAACAACTACACCCGGCGGCCGGCCTGGCCAGGCGCATTCCCCGACGTTCTCGCCGTCGGGGCGCTCGCGGCCGACTGGCGCCACCGGGCGGACTTCAGCAACTACGGGGGCTGGGTCGACGTGTACGCACCGGGCGAGAACCTCATAAATGCCATTGGCAGCGGTACCTACACCTGCCAGATCGCGCCTAATGTCGGACAGGAAAGGAAGTTCTCCGGCCTGGCGCAATGGAGCGGGACTTCTTTCTCGGCCCCCATCGTGACCGGGCTGATCGCGGCGCGGATGGCCCGCTGCGGCGAGAGCGCGCGGGAAGCGGCAGCGGCCCTGCTGGCCAAGGCCCGGACGATTCCGGGCGTGGGTCCCGTTCTGCTGCCCTGTTGCGATGACGACGACGAGCACTGCGGTCATTTTGGGGACGGCGCACGCTGCGGCTGCGCAGGTGGTTGCGCTTGCGGTGACATGTGCGGGTGCGGCGGTGGTCATGGGAAGCACGGGCGTATGCCACGCTGATCGGCAGTCAAGACCGCAGCCTAAGAACTGGACTGCGCCGGTCACTCATGAGCTCGGGCTGCGGCGGCTATCCCAGGGATTTTGGGCCGTGCCGGTCACCAGGGCGGGGTCCGGGCGACCACCGTCACCGGATCGTCCGCCTCGTCGACCGCAGCTCGAAACCGGCCGGCGCGCCCTGGGCCTGGCCGACACCAGGACGCTGGCGAGGATCGCGCAGGCTCGGGCGAGGATCCACGCACACGTGTGGAAGCAGGGCCACGAGCTCTACCACATCCTCCCTGTCGTTCAGTCTGGTGCCGGAGGCGCTGATGTGCATCAAGTCGGGGCCGAGCGAGGGACACGCCCTAGGGGTTCAGCGCGTCGATGAGGGCCTTGGTGACGTCCGCGGTGGAGGCGGCTCCGCCCAGCTCGCGGGTGAGGATGCCGGCCGTGGTGGTCGCCTCGATCGCGGTGTGCAGCCGGGCGGCCTGTTCGGGCAGGCCGAGGTGATCGAGCATCAGGGCGGCGCTGCCGACTGCGCCGATGGGGTTGGCCAGTCCCTGTCCGGCGATGTCCGGGGCCGAGCCGTGCACGGGCTCGAACATGCTGGGGAAACGCCGCTCCGGGTTGAGGTTGGCGCTGGCGGCCAGGCCGAGGCTCCCGGCGAGGGCGCTGCCGAGGTCGGAGAGGATGTCCGCGTGCAGGTTGGAGGCGACCACGACGGAGAGGTCCTCCGGGCGCAGGACGAACTTCGCGGACATCGCGTCGACCAGCACGCTCTCGGTCTCCACGTCGGGGTAATCCGGGGCGACGCGCCTGAACACGTCATCCCACAGCACCATGCCGTACTGCTGGGCATTGCTCTTGGTGACGCTGGAGACCTTCCGCCGGGTCCGGGTGCGCGCCAGGTCGAAGGCGAAGCGCATGACGCGTTCGCAGCCGGCCTCGGTGAACAGCGCCGACTGGACGGCGACTTCGCTGCCGGGACCGCGTGCGGAGAGGTTGCGGCCGCCAAGACCGGCGTACTCGCCCTCGCTGTTCTCACGCACGACGACCCAGTCGAGTTCGGTGTCGTCGGCCTTCCGCAGCGGGCTCCGCACGCCGGGCAGGAAGCGCACCGGGCGGACGTTGGCCCACTGATCGAAGTTCTGGCAGATGGCCAGCCGCAGGCCCCAGAGGCTGATGTGGTCGGGCACGCCGGGCCAGCCAACCGCGCCGAAGTAAATGGCGTCGAAGTCCTTCAGGACCGTCAGGCCATCCTCGGCCATCATCCGCCCGGTGCGCGCGTAATACTCGCAGCCCCAGCCGAATTCCTGCCAGTCGAACGCGAACGCCCCGCCGCCGGCGGCCAGCGCGTCGAGCACCGTCCGCCCGGCGGCCACCACTTCCCGGCCGACGCCGTCCGCGGGAATCGCCGCGATCCGGAACCTCTGGGTCGCGCTCATCGTGTTTGCTCGAACAAACGGCGCGGGTTGGCGGTCAGCATGATGGCGATCTGCTCCTCGGTCACCCCGTGCTCGCGCGCGTACGGCAGCACCTCGTCCTGGATGTGCAGGTAGTGCCATTGAGGCAGGAACGGCAGCACGTTCGGGTCGATCCAGTCGATATAGCAGGCCGCGTCCTGGGAGAGCACCATGCGCTCGGCGTAGCCGCGCCGGCACATCT
>Ga0137377_10003271_pt1 | contig 12485 bp, 15 predicted proteins | sample SagtaG_22_FD_104815 | JGI IMG/M metagenome (GOLD analysis project Ga0137377, IMG submission 104815) | Vadose zone soil microbial communities from Sagehorn Ranch, Mendocino, California, USA - Sage2_L_40_16 metaG | ecosystem: Environmental > Terrestrial > Soil > Vadose zone | place: USA... | reverse complement strand
TCGAAGTACCCATCCACTATCGTCACCGCAGCCAAGGTCGCTCGAAGGTAGCCGGCACGATCGCTGGCAGTATGAAGGCCGCCTTCTACATGGTGCGTACAACGCTGCGCTATGCAGGAACGAGGAGGACACATGCCTGAAACTGCCCTGGCAACTATGAAGGAGTTTGTATGACTACAGCCAGGATGCCCCTGCCGCGCTCGATCTACATTGAACCGACCAGCCGATGTAACGAACTGTGCCAGCAGTGCCCGCGCACGCTGCTCTCGCGGGAGGATGACCGCGACCTGAGCTTCGAGGACTTCCGCTACATCGTCGATCAGTTTCCTGAGCTGGAGCGCGTGGTGCTGCACGGCCTGGGCGAACCATTGCTCAATAAAGACCTGCCGCAGATGATTCGTTACCTCAAAGCACGCGGGATTTATGTGCTCTTTAACTCCAACGGGATCCTGCTCAATGCCAAGCGGGGCCAGGAATTGATCGATGCTGGACTGGATGAATACCGTCTCTCGATGGACGGCGTAACGCGCGAGACGTATGCCCGTGTGCGTGGTGTGGACGCCTTCGCTAAAATCTGGCGCAATATCCGCGCCTTCATTGCCAGACAGCAAGAACAGAACGCCAGCAAACCAGCAGTCTCTCTGTGGTTCACCGCTATGAAAGAGAACCTGCACGAACTGCCGGGACTCATCGACCTGGCATACGAGCATGGGATACGTGAGGTCTATTTGCAGCGACTGGTCTACTTCGAGCGAGGGCTGGCCCACTCACAACAGAGCCTGTTCCGCCGTGCCACACGCGAAGAACTGGACCTCGTACAGCGTTGCGAGCAGAGGTGTCAGGAACGTGGCATCGTTTTCAATGCAGCAGGTTCCGCCACACCCCTGGAGAGCCTGCTACGGGATTTTGGTGATCGTCCCTGGACTGGTTGCCGGCGCCCTTACACGCTGACTTACATCACTTCGAGCGGGAATGTGCTCTCGTGCTGTTTTGCTCCCTTCGGACATAAGAGTGCCAGGGAGTATCAAGAGGAGCGCGTGTTGGGGAACATCTTCCAGGAATCTATAGAGGCTATCTGGCACGGTGAGCGGTATGGGGCATTTCGCCGGGCTTTCGAGAGCGATCAACCCGCCAGGCACTGCTCGCAATGCGGCCTCAACTGGAGCTATTAGTACAGCCTACTTGCAAGAACCTGTAACAGAGAACACAAAATAGCTCCTCCTTGAGCCTGTAAAAAGGAGCTCTTCCCGGTAGGATTGGGGGTGTCTCTCACTTGGAATTAAGCATCAACAAGCGTCCACTCTATACGCTTTCCTACACTAGCTGCATAGCGTTGGAGGGTCGATAATCGGGGATCGACAATACCTGCCTCGAGCCGTGCAATAGCAGGCTGTGAAGTTTTTATCCGTTTTGCTATTGTTTTTTGTGAAATCTTAGAGCGACTTCGAATAGCAGCTAGATGACTCAGCAGTGCGCGTCTTTGGCGCGCTTCCTCCATTAACGTGGGGAAGTCTGGGTTTCTCTTTGTTGATTCTTCGATCATCTCGTCAAGAAAATCCTGTTCCATATCATTTCTCAAGGATTGCAGCCCGATCTTCATCAGGTAACGAAAAAAGGAACTCCCTAACAGGTTGTACTCCGTTTTCAGTTCGATAGTCTCGCCACTGTCTTTCATATTCTGATTGCTCACGACTCATCTCAAGCCCCTGTTCGAACTATATCATATTTGATATAGTTTTTCAAGAGAGAAATATACAAATATGGATTTAATTTCTTCATGTGTTATGTCGCTACTTTGTGGACTCGGGAAAAGCATATCCTTGCTCGTTTTCTGATGGCTGATGACACCTTGTGTTTTGGTATCTAAGAGCGTAAAGCTGATTGCTCTCAGGTGCTGTCTCCTGGGCATCGCTCTCTCCTCAAAAGGGAGGATGCAATGCCTGATGAGGACTCCTCTGCCGCCCTTGCCAGGGTTGACTGCCTCATGTCCCTTTCAGTTCGATGCCAAGCACGAGCTCAAGCAGACGCCTTCTCCAGATGAAGCGCAGTGCAAGCGCCCACAGCAGCGCAACACCTCCGATCACCGCTGCATCGAGCAGCGTCAGTTCTTGAATTTCAAAAAAAGCGCGCCCGGTCGACAGACTGAGGAGAACGACTAATCCTGTCACGAGCACCGCTGCCAGGATCGTCGGCCGCCAGTCCCCCTGCCCGCGCAGGACGTCACTCCCTGCCCAAAAACGTGTGGGAGGTGCGACAAATACCAGCAGGAGGATCCCACAGACTGTGGCAAAGACGGTGATGGTTGAACGAGCCGTCGCGACTGCCAGGGTTTCTGATAGTCCCGTATAGACGGCAAGCAGGACAGAGATCAAGAAGACGAAAACTGTTGCGAGACTTGTCGTCAAAGCGGCCGGGATGACAAAATAGGCCAGGCGCCGGAGCAGGGATTTGCCATGTGTTGGGCCTGGTTTAGCCCAGACTGCCAGGGCGTCAGTACCCGGCAAAAGGCACATGCGCCCGCGGTAAGTTGGTACGCCATGCTTTGGGCTCCTACCCGCACAGCCTCATACTGAGCGCGGCCATTCACGCAAAAGCTCCCTGAATAGACAGTATCGCCATTACTTTTGCGAACCAGATCGGACTCACCCGTAAGCAGAGATTCATCGACATCGATCCCTCGCGTGTCCACCAGGGGACCATCGACCACTATCTGGTCCCCTGGTTGAGCCACGAGCAGATCCCCAACGACCAGGTCAGCCGGGTCAATCGATTGCTCTTTCCCGTCCCGTATGACGGTGGCTCTGGGACGACTGAGCAAGGCAATGCGGTCGAGGGCTCGCTTCGCACGGATCTCTTGAATGAGACTGACCACGATATTGAACGAGATGATACCCACCGTGCTAATGGCATCGAGCGGGCGGCCGAGCAGGAACAGGGCAGCACTCAGCGCGAACAGGATGATATGGATCAGGGTCACGAGGTTCTCACGCAAGATCTGAGCGTAAGAGCGACTGGTCGGGAGCCCGACATTGTTGCCCTGATCATGGGCCCGGCGCGTACGCACTTCGTCTTCTGACAATCCCTGCATCAGGGAACGTGGTAAACTGAGGGAATTCATACACTTTCCACCCTGAGACATGTCCTCGCTAAGGCCTTCTGATTACGACTCAAAAAAATGTGCAGGCCGGCTTGCACCGGATATCCATTTTCTAGCCAGCTATCGCAGGTCTCAGACGCATCGCAGGATGGGGTACGCCACCGCTTTCCTCCAGGATCCGTTCCGTGGTCAGGCGAGCCGACAGGAGCACCATTGGCAAGCCGGTACCCGGGTGCGTGCTGCTGCCAACAAAGTAGAGGTTGCCGTAACGGTGGTGTCGGTTCTGTGGCCGCAGGTATCCCACCTGCATGAAGTTGTGGCTGAGTCCGAATGCCGCCCCTTTCGCCAGGTTGTAGATGCTGAACCAGTCGCGCGGCGTGTAACTGACCTCAAACTTCATGTGCTGTTCCAGGTCGGCGATGCCTACACTTGCTGCCAGGCGACGGATCACGGCTGCACGGGCACGCGCTTGCAGGGCATCCCAGTCCTGAGCGATGCTGGCGTCCAGGTGCCCGGCGGGAACCAGCACCATCAACGTGTCTTCGCCGGCCGGAGCGGCTGATGGATCGGTGCGTGCTGGCGCATGCACGTAGAAGCTGGGCTCATCCGGAATCAGGTGATCGTTGAAAATGCGGTCGAAACTGGCACGATAGTCGCCTGCCAGGAACACGTTGTGCGTCCCAAGCTGCGGATAGACCCTATCGATCCCCCAATAGAACATGATGGCCGAGCATGTGTATTTCAAGCGTTCCAGGCGGTGAGCCTCGGCGCTGTCAGGCAGTAAGTGGGAGTAGACATAAGGGAGGTCCGCATTGGCCACAATCACATCGGCGCCGAGAAAGGAGCCGTCCTGCAGCACCACACCGGTTGCACGATCACCATCGACCTCGATCCGTTTTATCGGCGTGTTGTACAGAAAGCGCACCCCGTGCGCCTTTGCAATCGCGGCCAGGCTTTCGATGACGCGGTAGATGCCTCCTAGCGGAAACCATACCCCATCGGCCAGTTCGGTGTACTGCACCAGCGAATAGGTGGCCGGGGCATCGAACGGGCTCAGTCCCAGGTACATGTTCTGAAAGGTGAAGGCCGCCTTAAGATGCGGGTCCTCAAAGTAATGACCAACGTTGTCATAGTGCTTGACCAGCGCTTTCAGTTTGAACAGCAGTGGGAGGTTTTGCAAGCTGAAGTAGTCGAAGAAGTGGGAGAAGTTGCGCCCGACGAAGCGCTGCAGGCAGAGGTGGTACGACTGGTGCCCTTCAACGAGGAACCGCAGCAAGCCGCCGAAGCTGCCAGGCTCGATCGCCTCCACCTGGGCCTGCAGCGCGTTGAGATTGGAGGTGAGGGCGAGCTGCGTGTCATCCTCGAAGCGAATCTGGTAGGTCGGATCAATGCGGCGCAGCTCCAGGTGGTCTTCCATGCGCTCACCGAGCGCCGCATAGGTTTCCGCAAAGACCTCGGGCATGAGAAACAGGGTGGCGCCGGTGTCGAAGCGATGTCCATCACGCACAAGCTGGTTACATCGACCACCCGGAACATCTTGCTTCTCCAACACCCTTACCTGGAAACCCGCTCGGGCCAGGCGGGCAGCGGTGACAATACCTCCGAGACCAGCGCCGATCACCAGGGCAGTGGGGCGCGCATAACTATATTGCTCCTTCATACTCTTTCTCTCTCCTTTCACACCCTGCGCACAGTAGCTAAGCGCAGCAACGCCTGCGACAACAACTGGGGCGGCAGGGAGGGCATCATCAAAAAGTTTTCCCACGGCGAGACCACCTCATCCAGAAAGCGGAAGATCCGCTGGGCCGGATTGCGCTTGAACAGCGCCGTGAAGATCGGTTCGATCCTCTCTGCGCGCTGGGTCATGATCGCCAGCATCGCTGAGTCAAAGAAGCGGTAACGGCGCGGACTATGCGGCACGCTGAAGGGATGACCCACCGAGAGCAACGAACGGACAATAGCAGACGAATCCTCTTGCATGCGGATGAAGGCATACCCCGTGGAAGGCTTGACCCTTCCACCCAGGGTGCCAATGGTCATGATGCGCTCACCGGTCTGCCGAGGGAAAGGCCAGTCGGTCAAGGGGCTGATGCCCTGTTCTTCGCGCGTGATACTGTACTTTTTGATTCCCAGAATGGTGGCAAGGTAGACACGCAACGCCTGCTCGCAGGCCTCCCAACTAACGGGGGTTGTGGTACACAGGACGGACTCCACCAGCGCATGGCGCTCGGACAAGGGTAGCACATAAAAGAAGTGCGTTCCCTGCTCCTGCGACGTGCGAAAGTCTAAGAAGGTAGCTACCTGGGCGTTGAATGTTCTCTCCGGTGTTACGATCTCAGAGCCCTTGAACTGCTGCTTGAGGGCATGGTAACGGGCCTGGTCAGGTTGGAACGCAGACCAGTCGAACAGGCTATCAAAGATCCAGGCGCCTGTATACCTCTGCCCGTCGACCAGCACGCTGGCCTGTCTCTCGCCGTCCTCGATCCGGTCCACTCTTCCTTGCAGAAATTCCACCTGTGGATTCTCCGACAATGCTTGCCGGACAAAGCGGTAGAAATCGATCCCACGGATCATGTTGTAGCGGTACGCATGCAGGTCCAGGGTCTTTTCGAAGCGCTTGCCAAGCACCTGAAGCTGACTCCACGAGCGATACACAATGCTCTCAAAGAGCGTGGGCCGGTCCGTCCAGAAGCACCAGGTGCGGTCGTTCTGATCCTTGGCATCCTTCTCCACGATCAGGACTGAGCAATCGCGCAGGGAACTGCACACCAGGTGATAAGCCAGGCTCAGTCCCGCGGCGCCGCCTCCGGCGAGAATGACATCATATGACTTCATATCCACCTCTCCTCTCTCTATCGATTCCGCCACCAGATGCCAGGCAGCCTGCGCGCTTTGCCCCAGGCGCTCACATGCGCCCGCCGGTTGAAAACGTCATAGTCGTGTGCTTCAATATCGCTCAAGATGGCACAGTAGAGTTCGCTGGCAGCCGCAACAGCGAAGCGTCCATCTCTGTTTAACAGTGCAATACCCGGTCTAGCCTCGGAGTAGAGGCGGCGATTACGCTCGATCTGAAAGCGCATAAACGCGCGCCAGCGATCATCCACCTTCCCCCTATGCAAGTCTGCTTCTGTCAATCCAAATGCGGCCATCTCGTCCAAGGGCAGGTACACACGACCGCAGCACCAATCTTCCCCGACGTCGCGCAGGATATTGGTGATCTGCAAAGCGACACCCAGCTTGACCGCATAGGGGATGGCCTGTTCGCCCGCGAAGCCGATGATGTGCATGCACATCAATCCAACGGTGGATGCTACGCCATAGGCGTACGTAACCACGTCCTCGAACGTGCGATAGCGTTTCTGGCACAGGTCACGCCCGACGCCGTCGATGAGCTGTTCAGCATAGGGCTGGGGAATCTGATAGCGAAACCGGGTGTCCGCCCACGCGACGGCAACCAGATCACCAGGAGGTGGCGCAGGCGCGAGCGCTTTTCGACGCCAGACTGCCAGCGCTGCCTCCGCGTGCTCTTCCGCGCCGTCGACGATGTCATCGCTCAATCGGCAAAATGCATAAAGCGCCCGCATAGCTCGCCGTTTGTTGGGTGGCAGCAGACCGGTCGCTACGTAGAAGGTCCGGCTGTTCATGGACGTGAGCGCATCACAATACGCATAAGCACGATCAAGCAAGACCTTATCACTCACCGGTGTGGGAGTCGAAGCAACAACCCGATGTTCTGCTTCGTAGGCCAATGGGAGCAAAGTGCGCTCCCACGTCTGTGGAGACACTGTAGCCATAACAACCTCCATGTACAAGATACGTATGCCTGTTCTATCACCAGGCCTCTGCGCTTCTGCGAGCAGGGCTTCTCGGCTCAAACTGCTGGAGTAGCCGGTGCACGCGGTAGAACGTCGCCTAGTACCAGCATATGCTCTTGATCTCACAGCGGTATCAACACATGTCCTCTCAATTTCACAGATATATCACAGCAATGTTGGCTACTTCCTCGTGTTCCTTCATCCTATACCGGTGTCTTTGCCAATACATGAAAGGAGCTGGTGACCCTTCCTCGTTGTTGCCTCCAAAGTAACTGTGAGACACGTGTGACTCCATAGGCTGCTCTTGTGAGCAGTGAGTGATAGGCGAATGGTAACCCTCTCTTGATGAGGACAAAGCAGTTGCCGGGAGACGGGAGATCGCTGTCGGAAAAGGAACGTCATCATGCTCCATCACGGCATCCCATAAACGTTCTGGACAGGCTCGTTGAAAAAGAAGCAATACAGGTGAAAGGAGAAGACAATGTCATTCCAGGTTGAACAGCTAACATCTCAGCTCCCTAGTGGGTCAGTTGCCAACTCCTGTCGTGTTGTGATACGATGAAGGCACAAGAAACCCATCCCCCCACGTATTCGAAGGAAATTTTCATGTCTCATCCCCTTACCCAACCCCTTCGTGTCCTGACTGAAGAGGAACGAACCGAACTGGTACGTGTGAAGCGCGCCCCTGGTGCAGCGGTTTGCCGTCATCGTCGAGCAATGGCCTTGTTGGCTGTATCCGAAGGCAGCAGTCTGATCGACGCTGCGAAGAGCGCTGGCTGGCGCGCCTCTGAGACGGTTAGTCGCTTGATCCGTCGCTTCAACGCGCGTGGACTCGCAGCCCCGGATGATCTGCCTCGATCCGGACATCCCCGCCAGTATGGACCAGCCGAGCGCGCCCGTATCGCACAAGAACTGCATCGCCCCCCGTCTCGCAAGGAGGATGGGACGGCGACTTGGTCGCTCACTCTGTTACGCCGAGCTCTGCGGGCGGCTCCAGATGGCCTGCCGCGTGTGAGCACCTTCACGATCATCCACACCTTGCACGAAGCGGGCTACAGCTGGCAGAGAAGCCGTAGTTGGTGCCAGACCGGCAAGACGTTGCACCGCAGCAAGGATGGCGAGGTGTTCGCGCGCTTTGATCCGCTAAGCCAGAAAAAACAAGCGATGATCGAGCGAGCCTATCAGCTCGCCGAGCGCCTCGGGCTGCAGCTCTGGTGTGAAGATGAAGGGGGCCCGTACCAAACGATCCCGCAGCCGGGCTCCTCCTGGCAACCCGAAGGCCAGCCGGCACGCCTGGCCCATCAATACATCCGTGGCAAGCCACTCAAACTGCTCACCCTGTTGCGTCCGGCGACTGGAGAGCTACGCGCGGAACCGGTGGAGCGGACTACCAATGCTCTCCTGCATCCCTGGCTGAAGCGGGAACTCTCCGCCATCCTCAAGCAGTGCCCTCCACCGCCAGAGGTGGTTCCCAAAGGGCGACGTTGGCAAGATTGGGATATCTATCCGGCCGCCAAGCAGCTGGACCGCTTTTTCCCTCCGGTGCGGGTGCTGCTCATCTGGGACAATCTGGCTGGGCATAAAAGCCACAGCATCGTGCAGTGGTGTGCCGAGCAAGGCATCCTGCTGCTCTCAACACCCAATGCCGGCTCCTGGCTCAACATGGCCGAATCGGTGCAGCGCATCATCAAAGGGCGGGCGCTTTCGGGGCAGCATGTGTATGACGTGGAGATCCTCAAAGACTGGTTTCGTGACACTATTGACGCCTGGAATAGACACCCCACTCCCTTCGTCTGGGGAGGCAAGCGGCATGCCCGTCGTGACCGCGCTTATGCCAGGCGGCATCGACTGGGTGGGTCAGGGGCTACCACCACCTATGTCCTCCCACAACGTATCCGTTCCGTTCACTTCTACAAACTGGCAGGCAACACGACAGGAGTTGGCAACTGACCCACTAGTGCAGCAGGCGCTGCGCCAACATCACAAGCCGGAGCATCGAATGGCTCTCGTGTGTTATTCGTTGATAACCTCCGTATCCTCCTGATCAGTATGGTTCTGGTGGTGCACCTGGACGATACCTATGGAGCGATCGGTTCCTGGGATTATCACGATCCAGCCACCAATCTGCTCACCGGGATCCTCCTGACGATCCCGAATGCCATAGGCATGGCCTCAGGCATGGGCTCTTTTTCTTACTAGCTGGCTACTTTACGCCTGGCTCCTATGATCGCAAGGGTCCCAGATCTTTTCTGCGCGATCGGAAAACTTCCAAGCTATCGAGCAATCGCTGTGTTTATCTTCGCGCTGGGTCTCGTGAGCTTTGTAGTGCGCATCTGGGGGCCGGCAGGCTGGATTTTTCAACCGCTCAACGTGCCAGTAGGCTATCTTCCCCAGTATATTAGCCTCTACATCCTCGGTCTGATCGCGTATCGTCGCAATTGGTTCTTCGAGCTCTCCCCCAGGATGGGAAGGGACTGGTTGCTGATCGCTCTCCTTGCTACTCACATCTTTGGAGGTCTGGTGTTTCCCTCGATGATGCAAGCTGCGAGGGCAGCAGGAACGCAACAGGCTGGCTATCCCCTGGCGGGTGGTTTCCACTGGCTTGCGTTTGGCTACGCGCTCTGGGAATCGTTCATGGTTGTGGGAGTGTGTATGGGCCTGCTGGCCCTCTTCCGACAACGCTGGAATCATCAGGGGAGGTTGGCGAGAAGCCTGGCCGCCAATGTCTACATCGTGTACCTGATCCATGCCCCGGTGCTTGTAGGTTTTGCCTATGCCTTCCACGTGGTGGCGCTGTATCCTCTGCTCAAATGGGGCATCGCGGTGCTCATCACGCTCCCGCTGTGCTTCCTGGCGAGCCTCTTGATCCGCAAGATTCCTTTGGCCAGCAGGATATTGTGAAGGACCATGTATGTTCCTCTTCACCACATGAGCTATCAACAGTACCAGATCACCCCCTCTGCGCGCTCTTTGATGCCAAGCATGTTCTGCCGCACCGCGATGAGCTCGACACCATCGCTGAAGAGTTGGAGGATGCCCGGAGCGATGTCCAGAGGTAGGGAGCATTATGGATCCGCCAGACCAGGCGCGTGTGACTTGCATCGACGGGGTAGAGAGCCAACACGTAGCTATCATGCCCACTCTGGCTTGCCCGCACGAGGGAGCGGTTGGGGTCGACCGCCACGACCTTGAAGTTGTTTCCCTTCCAGATCGGCACGTCGTCGCCGACCTTCATGCGCTGCAACTGTGGGATGATGCGGTCAGCACTCTTAATCCCATCGTTATCAATCCAGTCATAACCGTACCAGCCGGCGCGCCTGTATCCTATTTGCGCCAGCCAGGGCCAGATCTGCTGCAGGTTTTTCGTCGTGAAATACAACAGCGTGTTGAAAAAGTCTCTGAAGTAGAGCTTGGATACTATTGTGAGCATCAGTGACGTAAGGAGAACTATCATTTTCTATGGTAAAATGCTCTGTAAAGACGAGCGAACCTTGACGAACAAGAAATGCTTGCCAGAAAGGAAGGGGGACGTATGGAACAACCTCAGCGGAAAGACACGTGGGCAAGTGGTGCAGCCTACGAGCCCTATGTAGGCCGTTGGAGTCGGTTGGTCGCCCGCGAGTTTGTAGCCTGGCTCTCGATCCCACAAGGCGCCCGTTGGCTCGATATTGGGTGCGGTACAGGTGCGCTCAGCCAGACCATTCTCGACATGGCATCGCCTCGCGAAATCATGGGTATTGATCCATCAGAGGGATACATCACGTTCGCACGCCAGCAGGTACGAGATCGTCGTGTCAGTTTTCGTCTTGGAGATGCACAAGCCTTGCCGGAAGCATCAGCCAGCTATGATGCAGTCGTCGCTGGACTCGTGCTCAACTTCGTGCCGCAGCCGAGCCGTGCTGTAGCTGAAATGCAACGTGTGGCGCGAGTGGGGGGGACAGTTGCGGCGTACGTCTGGGACTATGCTAGCCAGATGCAACTTATGCGATACTTCTGGGATGCAGCCGTGGCGCTCGATCCTGCCGCGTCCAAGCTGGATGAGGGGCAACGCTTCCCCATCTGCCAACCGGAGCCACTCATGCAGCTGTTTCGCACCGAAGGTTTGCGAGAGGTCGAGGTACGTATGATCGACGTCCCCACTGTCTTCCGTGATTTTGATGACTACTGGTCACCTTTTCTTGGTGGTCAAGCGCCTGCTCCTGGCTATGCGATGTCACTCTCAGAGGAGCAACGCAGTGCCTTGCGAGAGCGCATTCGTGCCACGCTCCCGATGGCCGCCGATGGTTCGATCCATCTCATCGCGCGGGCCTGGGCTGCCCGTGGCGTACGTGACCATCTGTAGACACACACGCCAGATGGGCAGCACGGCAGGTCGGGGGGCAGATAGTCGCTCAGACGCGAGCTCCTGGTCGTCGTCTACTGTATTGAATGTTCTCCTCATGCTCACCAGTAAGACCATCACTGACGGAGGGTGTATGTGCTTCTCTCCGACAAACTGCTAGATGACAGCTTTTGATAGTTTCGTGAGGAGTATTCCTTCCCAATTGTGGTCATTACGCGTGAGCGAGAACCGACGGCAGGTTGTGCGCCCACTCACCAATCGCCTCCCAGTTGCGCCAGTCCCCCTCAGCCGAGCTCACAGCCTCGGCAATGCTGCGGTCGGGCCCTTCTATCGTGCTGTAATCCAGCTTGCCCGCGAACAGGCCAATGCTGACCGGCTCGTGCAGGGCGCGCACAGGATCGAGAAAAGCTAGCACCTGGCGCCGCGTCTCGGGAGTATCATTTCTGAGCAACCCGCTCACCAGAAAGTAGGCGGTCGGGATGCGACTCAGGGTCTCGCGGTTGCTTTTGACAAACCCCACCGCCTCAGGCAACCAGTGACCCATGCGAATAGCACTGCCAACGACGACGGCATCATAGTCCTTCACCTCGTGCACCGCCGTGACGGGCTTGACCTCCACGGTAGCCCCCCCGGCGCGCAGCACCTCGGCCACGCGCGCAGCGACCTCGTAGGTCGAGCCTGCACGGGTAGCAAATGTCACCAGAATCTTGTTCATCTTCTTCCTCCTTTTCCCAGACGACTACATGCGGTTTGAAAGAGTCCCGATCATTGCACGCCTCATTACGTTGTCATATGGATACCTTTCCATTGTGGAGTGTAATGCTTGGACCTCACAGGCAGATCACAGCCAGTCGGTTCCCTCGCACGAATTAGTCACGATGGCAGACCGTCTGTCTGAACGAACAAGGCTTTGCCGCCTGCGGCCTGGATCATGTGCTCCGCACATTGGCTGTACTACCATGAAGCTGTACTACTGCCATATGGTCTTCTATCTCCTAATCATATGCTGGGGTTGTCACGAAGGGGTAACGAGATTACTGTTTTCTTTCACAATTGAAGCACGGTATTTGCCTTGAGTGTACCTCAAAGTGAAACCGGGGTAGGACACCATAGTGTAATATTGATTCTAACAAAAGATAGCCAATAAGTCTTCTGGAGCCTTACCGGATATGTCATACTCCGTTCTAAGAAACAGGAGGTTTTGAACGGGTGATGACACAACAAAAAGGCT
>Ga0137377_10003264_pt1 | contig 12495 bp, 5 predicted proteins | sample SagtaG_22_FD_104815 | JGI IMG/M metagenome (GOLD analysis project Ga0137377, IMG submission 104815) | Vadose zone soil microbial communities from Sagehorn Ranch, Mendocino, California, USA - Sage2_L_40_16 metaG | ecosystem: Environmental > Terrestrial > Soil > Vadose zone | place: USA... | reverse complement strand
CGGGAAGACGGGGTCAGCAGGGGAAGAAATGGGGTTAGAGGTTAGACGTCCGATGTCGGATGTCCGGTCAAGCGAGGACCTCCAAGCCGCCCTCGCCCAGTTCGCCGAAATCGCTACAGACCTGAAGCGGTAACACGATCGAAGCGACGACCTCCTCGTCGGTAGCGTGTTCGGTAGTGCGATATCGTATCCCCGATATCGGGTAGATAAGAACCAAATGACTTTGAATCAGTTGGTTGAAGAGCTCGTGCTCTACCTAATTTGAGCAGAAATATTCTCGCCAGCCGTAGCCAGCTTATTGCAGGAACAAAGCACCGTATAGGCGATCGCAGCTATAACACATGAATCAACAACGAGTCGCAGTACGCGAAAGATTTTCGGTGTCTCAAACCGAAATTGGCTAGGTCCGCAATCTGTCGAAAGAGGGCCGTTACTGATCGAAGGTTCTCCTTTATTCGCTCATTTCTTAGGCTTGCCTTTGACGGAGCCCGCATCCGCCGATCTCTTTGTGGTTCTTTCTGAGGACGATACGTCAGTTGGCTTGGAGCTTGGTTTGGAAGCCGACATAAATTTGCGAAAGTCCGACGCTGATGGTGGTTCCCCTGTGGAAATCACGTACTCACGATAGACGGTGCCCTGACCCCGTGCGACGAGCACTGGGTCGCTGTGAACTAATTTGCCCTTCCTAAGAATCTCGACTTGGCTCGCGTCTTCCTTGACACCCTCCGAAGGCGTAGAGATTGGCTCAATACCTGGGCCGGCCATCAGGTCACTAATTCGCTGCGCCAAACTTATCTTGCTTGCCTTCACACCTGACTCTTGCTGCTTGTTGCTCTTCGTGCCCAAGGCGATGCTGAAATAGCCGTCATCGTCGGTCGTAGTAGAGAGCGTCTTGGAACGGGTCGCCTTACTTCCCGTCAGGCGCACTGTCAAACCTTTAAGCGGCGCTAAGTCGGCGTCGGAAACGAAGCCGTGAAACACGTGATCCTTGCTGGCGACAGCCACCAGCGCACGTTCGATGCGAACCTGCCCGCGTTGGGCCATCGTCTGCAGCACACCGGCCTGCTCAATCGACGATTCCAGAGCGGCCACGCGCGGGTCATTCTCGATGCCAGAACTCAGTACGCGCTTGAGCTCGCGTTCCTGCGAAGCGACAAAAGCAGCGGGGAGCATGCTCAATAAATTCCCCAGCTCTATGCCAGAACCGAGAGCCGATTGCCCTGCAGCCTCCAGAGGGGCTTGGATGAATTGCCGCCGCAGGGTCTCGGCCGATTTGGTGTCAGCAAAAAAACCGGGAAATTCTCTTCTATTGGATTGGGTTGCCATGATAGATGCTCCTGTAAGTGGCCATTGGGCCGGTTAACGGTTTGCTCCTGCAACTCGGTCCCCGCATTCGCTGGGACAGAACGCAGTTACAAACGCAAGATTGTCTCTGAATATACGCATGTTCGGAAGCAGAGCCAAGGCGCGCATGCAGTGAGTGGCCTGGTTGTCGGTAGTGGTATTCATGCCCCCGACGGACAATGACGAGAACCCCGCGTGCATCCACGTCTCCGAAAAGCGGTTGTCAGCCTCGCGCAAGCTTCCTCCTGCCAACACTGCATCAACGAAGAAGAAGACGTTAGTGCTCGTGATCTCGCACTGATTGTCGGTCATGCCGAGATCGTCGAGCGTAAAGATCAGGATCGAACTTATGCCGAAGCCGAATGGCTCATCTATAAGGTCCAGTGTGATCTGATTTTCGGTGACGAGGGTCTTCCCAGTGGTCCATTGCCTCACCAACGGCGGCCAGAGCGAGGGTGGACTGCTTGGATTGATTAAGCCAATCAGCTTGGCGAACTGGCAGTATTCTGGCTGCGCCAGATTCTGGCCGAGAAGCAAGACTATGATGAGACCGAGGGTCCACTCGTTGCTAAGTCCGAGATTGCCCATCAGGACGGTGGCGGCGATCAGGTCCAGCCCCCGACCAGTCGTGCCCTGTGTCATCAGACGATTGCGAGCCACCACAACTTGGCCAAGTGCGAAGAACGTGACCGCGCGCCCGAGTGGCGCGACGATGATATTGTCACGCATGGAGCAGGTTGGAATCCCGTTCCGTATCGAACTTCTGCTGATAAAGCTCGAGGAAAACGTCGAGCCACCTGCCTGCTCTATAGTGGGCAAGACTATCCAGATGTGGACCCCGCCACGCAATCCGTTCTGGGCATTGATTGCCGGCGCCTCAGTTTTTGGTCCATTGTCGAGAATGCGATTGTCATCGAGTTGTAGCGCCTGTACAAAGATCGCGAAGACACCGCAGATAGGTTCGAGATGGCTAGTGCCGTTGGCAACGATCTCGTTGCGAAGAACGCGCAGGTCGGTCACCTTCGCCAACGCAATGCCGCCATAGGCGACGAGAAATTGCATGGCCGCGCTGACTTTCGCCAGGTTGCGCCGCATGCAGCGGGTGATGAAGTTGTCGGTGATGTGCAAGCCGTGCACGCCGATCATGTCGCCCCCGGTAGCGAGATCAAAGAATCGCACTACGCCAATCCCGTTAATGCCCATGTCGCTGATACGATTGCCGATGATCTTGATGTCGTACAGGTCGCCTGCAGACTCGAAACGCACATTCCCAGGTGGGTTCGGGTCGTCGTCGGTCAAGTCTACTGGTGCGCATGGATCGCACGGATCTTCAGAGACTGGCTTGTCTGGCGTGTCGTTGGGATCATTGGAGCCTATCGCCCGCAGGCTTCCCAGCGTAACTCCATTCCAGATGCCGCCACGAATGATGTTTTCCAAGATGCTAACCCGATCGGAACCGCCTGCCAGTTGGATGCCGCCACGAGTGGCAAACCCAAGGATGATCGGATCAGGCGGCGTATTGACGTCAGCTGGCGCGCCGACTGTGCCCAGAACAGGGGGTACGGTTGGAACTGGTGGTCCACCTTGTCGGGGCAACACTTCGATAATGTTTGAGTCGATTAACACATCGTCGCCGCGCGAAAAGATCCCTTGCCATAGAGTCGGCAGATCTCGCATCTGAATCAAACAGCGCCGCACCGTGACATGACGTGCGTTGCTGATCTGGACCGCACTACGTGGTCCTGAATCGATTGCCATGTCTTCAAGCGTTATCTCGGTTGAGTTCGAAACCATAAATGCTGGCAGCGCATTGCCGTTCGCATCTACCGTGGCGCGCACCCTGGTCCCGGATCCACAGCCGTGAATAGTGATCGCTACTCGCGAATCGATGACAACACTTTCGTCGTAGACACCAGCGAGTACGCAAACCTGACCGCCACCCGGCGGCAGGGCGTTTATAGCGTCTTGAATCTTGCTGAAATTCCCATAACTATGCGTGCCGTCACCAACCGTGTAGGTGCAACAGCCCCTCACTCGCGTAAGTGGTAGAAACGTAGGACGACAATCATCAGCTACCTCAACGGCCGCACCACCGCCAGGCCAATGAAGAATTCCCAGCGGGGCCATCCAACGCCGGACGCCGTGCGGAGCCCGGCCGCTACCCAGTTCCCAGGGTACGACTGCATCGGGCGTTTCGGGACGAGCGGCGATGATCCAGAAATCGTTCTTTCGCAAATTCGTTCCCGAAAACGTCACCTGAAGACCAGTCTTCGCCAAGGAAACTGGAGTACCAGGTACAAAGCTAATCGGCAGCGAAGTTATGTCGGCGCCTCGGTTCCAAACGCGCATGTAGAAGTACACATCTTCCGGTGGATCTTCGTTGCTAATTGCCGCGTTGTCGCTACGAGCACTCCATCGTTGGCCAAAAGGCATAACGGGGGTTCCCGTATCGTTACCCGGAGCCGTAACGATGTGTAGATCCTGCGTATCAGGGTTGTAACCACCGTCGATCTCTGCCATGAATCCCGACAGCTCCGCATTCTTTTGTCCATTCGAGAGGAGTGCGGACCAAGGCAGCAGCTCGATCACTTGACCTTCGAGCGGATAGTGCGCCTGGTCCTTCGGAACGGTAAGCATATGTATTCGACGAAGAGCGCCACCGCCGTCCGCTAGAAGTTTTACCCGATATAAAGGCGCGCCGTTGTCGAATCCCCAGGCGAACTGATTGTTTCCGACAATCTGTACGCGTACGGCTTGGTTCTCGGCGCCGAGATAGCCGCCACTAACCGGTGGCGAGCATAGATCGTCAGTAGTTGTAGTGCCGTCCGGCTCAACCTTAAGAGTTGCGTTCGGTACCAGCTCGAAATCGCCGTTGAGCGTTCCCTGCGTGTTCAGTGAGGTCAACAATTGCGTCCAGGCGGCACCACAATCAACATCACCAACGTTCGACAAAACGTGTGCGCGTCGCATAGTGCGAATTCGCGCGGAAGTATCGGCGCCACCGAGTGCCGCCTCGAACAATTCCTTGTCCTCTACTGCTGAAACTGGTTGCTGCCAAACTTCTAACCAGACAAAGTCAAATTGTGCGCCGGCGGGTGCTGTTAATATTTCGCCGGGGCTGGATCCTTGCTGCAACCAATCCTTCTGAAGGTTAAAGGTTTCATCGTTCTCCAGCTCGAGACGAAGTCCGCCAGCGTAGAACGTGCCGGCGCTCAACGTCAGTTGTCCGGCGGTCACCTTGAGTTTGAATCCATCATCAGGACTTCCGGCCGGCCCGATTACATCGACGCGGACCCGACGCGAATCTTCCGCATCGAGCCGTTCGGCTTCGTTGAAATCGTCGTCGGTGAGCACGCGTCCTTGTAGCATGTGCACGCGGTCGTAATGTTTCCGGAGGTCAGTTTCGTCTCGTGAGATGTCGATGTTAGGCATAAGTCCTCGAGTTAGGTTTCAAATACATAGACTGGGAAAAGACCAAACGGAGCGAACTCATCGACCTTCGCCCGCAGACTGTCGAGTTTGATGGGATTCAGCAGGCTGCTCAAAGCACCTATTTCGGATCCGTTTTCTGCGCCGCGTTGTAGAAACTCCGGCGCGCTTTCGGCCAGTTGCGCGAAGCCGGGCTGGCCAAACACTCTCGATGTAAACATGCCATCAAAGTCTTTAACGAAATACGATTCGTAAGGGTGCGGCACACGGCTATGGGGAGAAGCGGGATTCAGTGGATCTTGCCGTTCAATCACGGCACCGAAACGGAAGCATCCCTCCTGCGTGTTGGTTACGTTCGTGAACCCAGTGATCAGAGCTTCGGAGGCGTCGAGCCATTCCACCTCCACTTCACCGAACACAGTTACCCGTCGCATGGTGACGCGACCAGCCGGAACGGAGATCACTGGTGTCGCTGACTCCTGCCCATCGATAATCGAGTCGTTGAGGTCCAGGTTCGTCAGCTCTCCGGCTCCCTGAACAAGAATGGGACCAACAATGGAGTTCTCTATGGTCAGTCTCTCGACATTGCCACGTATGCTGAGTGGCACCGGTCGAATGAGGTTGCCGCTCGCATCAACGCCCCCGGGATCAAGCGTCATATGACGAAGCGTCACTGTCTTGTAATCACCCAAGAGTCGAATTGAGAATGCACCGCTCGCGCCGATCCACAATCCGTCGAGCGTCAGTTCGGAATCCACATTCGCCGACGTGTTCAGTAACCAGTTATGCGTCAAGCGAAGATAAGGCCGCCTGCGATTAGCCGCTCGAAACTCCAACTGAGTTATCTGATTTCGATTGTCAATTGGCGTGTAGTTACCAGAATCAAGAATCTCTGCGACATCGGGATTTACTCCTCCTGGCGGCAGGAAGTTCGCACCACCGGGAAAGCCCGTCTGAATTGCGCCGCCACCGCTGATAACATGTGTGACTGCGGCGGTTAACGAGTCTGCGCGATCGTAACCTCCGGCTCCGATGTCGGCTGAGAAGCCGTAATGATAACTCAGTAGAGGTTGAGGCGCCGCCCCAGTTCCAACCCAGCGCAAGCGGCCACGCTTCGGATCGACGACCCACTCTTTCGCTACGCCGCCAATGCTCGCGGTAAAGTTTTCGAGATCGCCGCCAACGACGAGTTCTCGCGCCACAGGGACAAAGCGAGTAGGAACTAGATCGTTCCGAAACCTCTTCACCACGACCGAAGCCTCAGATGTATCCTCCTCGGTCGAGATCGGAGCCATGTTGGCGGCATAGACGCCGATGGGGAGCAGCGCTCGTTTGCCACAATCATCGATTAACGCCATAACCAGTAGTTGGTCCCAAGCGAGGGGATTGCGCAGAGCAGTCGCGAGTGTTGCCGCTAAGGCTGCCGAAATCTGGAAGAGTCGCGCCTCGCTTGGAATTCGTTGTTGATGGAACCTGCGTAACAAGGCGAGGATCACGTTGGCATTCGCCGCAGTGAGAGAAATTGGAGGACTTGTAAGAATGGGGTTCAGCGCCGCCAGTACCTGCTCTCTAATCACGAAGCCAACGTGATTCAGGACGCGGCAACGCATCGGTGACGGGACTTCCCATTCCTTTGCTGATATCCACTCCTCCCAATCGAACCGTTTGCGATCATCTGTGCGATGGCGGCCAATGAATAAGGGAATGTCGCGACCAGAAGGGTCAAACGTAAACGTTCCCGCAAGTGGACCAGGTCGCGGTGTAATGTCGTCTAACCGAGTTGACTTCAGCCGATAGAGATGAAAGCCGAGCTTTGCGATTCCGTAGCGACCGTCGCGACCGCGTGGGCGTCGGACGTCAGGCGTGTGATGAAACTCATCAAACGGCGAGTCTGCCAACTCAGCGCCGTGCGCGCTCCGCAGATTCGCCCAACCTCCTGGCTGCGTTCCGGTAAGTAACCCCGCAAGCGGCTCTGGAAATGGATCGAGACCATGTCGCGTTCGCCCCAGTCGACGAAACTCTTCGACGAGTTTGCCTTCCCAGCCGGTGATATCGGCGATCAGTTCTTCGAGAATTCGCGGAGTGCCCGCGCGGCGACGGTAATAAATTGTCTTCGCGACGTCGACGCGGCGTGCGCGCAGGTTCAGCGCCGACACCATGCGCGTCGCGACGAGTTCGCCGATATAGGGAACGGCCCACTCGGCGCAGAGATCGATGAACTCATCGTCCCATAGACTGTCGTTACTCCGCCGTAACGTCGCTGCCTGTTGCGCAAGCACTTCGACGAAGCCGCGCAGAACACCGGGCGGTTCTGCCAGTCCATCTTCTTCGCGATAGTATTCCGGGATTAACGTCCAGATCTTCTCCGCGAAGTAACGGTCGAAATGATCGTGACGTTCCGCCATCACGCGTTCCTCCCGTTGAGATAGAGGCCATCAGTGAAATCGAAGTAGTGGCCGGCTGGAGGCTTGATCCCATAATCTGAAAACGACGAATACCAATAACTGAGACCGGTTACCGAGGTGACTCCCGTTACGCTCAACAAGAAATCAAAAAGCTTGCTGCGAAATAAGGGCTTGCCGATTCCGAGTCTTTCCGGTGGAAGTAATCCAGTTTCAACATCCATCAATGCGGTCCTAGCAGCGGCCAGTACGTCGGTTTCGAACCGCTTGGGATCGTAGGAGATCTGGATTGTAAGTCTCGCTGCCGTTGCCGCGGCTCGCTCAACCTGGATCGGGGTGTCCGGCTGAGCTAAACTTCTCAACTTATTAAGCAGCAGTTCGGTGAGATCTCCATCGGCCAAATACCATACATGCGCCGCCGGCACTTGCAGCGTCTTACTCCATCGCCACTCCGCTGCTACGGCGCGCATTCCCGAATAGCTTGCCGCTGCTGCCTCGAGATCAGGTAAAGACACCGCGCGGCCCAGCAGAAGGGCTGAACGAGGTGCATACTTTTGCAAACTGTTTGCTGGTTCAGCATCAGCTCCGCCGTAAGGGGCAACCGGACTGCGAACACTCTTCAAGCCTTTGACTGGCTTTGCCACCTGGGTTATGGATCCTGCAGGAGGCATTGCCGCACCGCCGCCATGCCGGTAATACGCGACAACCGGCGCGCCTGTATTTAAGCGTCGGCCGAATACACCATCCCCAAAGGTGACAACGCTTTCATTCTTGTCGTTCTGTCGAACGATGTAGATCTGGTCCCCGGCCCGGTGCCCGTAAAAACTTGGCGTCTCGGTCCATTGCAAACCGTCAACATAGACTTTCAGCGTGCTGGTGAGTCCCGATGGAGTGCTCTCGGACGGCGCGGGCAGATAGGTGAGCGGATTTTTCTTTAAGGTAAAACTTTGATTGGCGGTTGCCGCGTCACCTGATCCAAGGAATTCGCCCTTTACCGCTTCTCCACGCGACGTCGAGATAATGTTCCCCAATAGTTTCACTGTTGTTGCCAGGGTGTTGGGCCATGGATCGCCCTGGACCGAGAATTGTCCGGTCGCAAAGTTCAAACTGCCCGGCCGCGCCAGGCCGACGCCGTTCTTGTCTTCAAGCTGAAACTCGCCGGGTGCGGAGCTATCACGCGGCCGCTCAATCGGCGTGCGGACGTTGAGCGGATCGCCGGTGCTGACCTCGGTCAGCGATTCGGTGATCACAACTCCGCCGTCAACAAAAGCGTGGTGAACGTTGATTTGCGGCGAGGCGCCGGCCACCGTGCTATTGATGTTATTGGTGAAATAGACTAGCGATACTGGGGCGCTGACGGCTGGCACAGTGACCGTCGTCGCGGTTCCTCCGGTTGGTGTGAATGTTACACTGCCCGCAGCCGTCAGTGTCCGGGTGCTGTCATCGTTATGATCCACCGTGATGGCATGCAACACGCCGCCGCCCTCGAGCACGACGTACTGACCGTTTCGGATTTGGCGGTTCACTGCGTCGAGATAGATGTAGTTGACGCCGACTGCGGTCTCACTGTTGACGCTACGTTTCCATTGCGAAGCAATGGCTGAGGACTTCAGAAGCCGAACCGAGCTGTAGGCAGTGTTAGGGGTCACAATCAGAGACGAGTCGAAACCGACGCGGGTGTACTTTTCGCCGTCAGCGCCGGTGTAGTCGCTCACGTCCGTGACGCGGCGAGGTTGAAGCGACGAGTCAAGTCGCACGATGACTATGTCATCCGCTTTGACACTCACTGTGCCGGGCTTGCACAGCAGAAACGTCTGCAACGTGCTGGTGACAGGCAGATTCACTGGTCTGACTGGTAGGAAGGTCCATTCGTTCAGTAGCGGGTGAATCTTAGTCTCCGCGCCCAATTCGAAAACCTGCGGCGGATTGCCGGAGAACGCCCCTGAACGAAAGGCGGTTCCAATCGGCAAACTCACCACTTGACGTCCGTCCGCAGATGCGGCGAGTTGTGCGAGCGCCGCTACCGCTGGTCTGGGGATGTAGCCGAGCAGGTCGACTAGTTTTCTAAGTGAATCGCGACGACGCGCGGTTCGCACGTAAGATTCGTGGGCGAATACGTCGTCGTAGAACGAGGTCAAGTCGCAAACGTAGGCCCACATCTCGAGCAGCATCATTCCGAAATCCCTTGGATGACGTCCGCGCCATTGCGCAATCGCTCCCAGCGACTTCTTCAATCCATCGCGATCGCGTTCGATGAGATATCGCAACGACCAGAGGGGATGTTTGTCCAGCAACAACGTAGTGCGAATCGAGACTCCATGGAGCAACGCGCGACGAAACTCAGCGAACGTCCCCGTTTGGCGCGGTAAGCGCGTCAAACCAGGAGAGATCACCGTTTCCGGAGGGAATTGAAAATCATCGCAGATACAGTTCATGCGCCACCCTTCATCACCAGGCGTACCGCTCCTCGCTCGGGTAATTGCGGATCGTTTTGAACGCGAATGATTTCGTCCGCAGCCACGGAGTAGACCAGTTCATCGAAGAGTCGCTTCGCGAACCAACCACGCCTCCGGATATAGATCTCTTCGACCGCCCGCACACCGGGCACTTCTTGAATGATGGCCTCGAGCCGAGCACGCGAAAGCGGATCCCCAAAAGTCCAGTTGTCTGGCGAGAAGAATCCGGGGTGCGCACGGACACCGCGCTTGCCAAACAACGCTTCGAGCACTGCTTCTTTGACTTCGCCCTTGTAAGAACTCGGCGCGACACAGATGTGAATTTCAAGATCGAGATTCGTGAATTTCGGATTCAATCCATGCGCTTCGCGTGCGGCCAGCCGGTATCGATCGAGCTGCCGTTCCAGATCGCGGCGTTCTTCGGGAGTAGGAGAGAAGCTACCTTTGGGATCCGGCGTTGCAAACAGCGTCAGCCAACTTCCGGTCCAGCGAAACTGCGCGCCTGCACGCTGGACCCAATCGAGCTTCTCAATGGCTGCGGCATAGTCTTCTGCGCGTACCGCGCGAAACGTTTCGGTCCGGAAGGCCTGAGGGGCAAGATGTTGAGCTTCATCGGGTGTTTCCGGATCGACGGCGTCAGTAACGCCAAAAGGATTTGTTACGGCAGTCACAAAGGGAAGCGTTACGACACCGTCAAAATCGGTAAGCGAGTCGACAGCTACGTTGTCACCTCGCCCGTGACCGAGCCGATAGGCGACTCGCAGATTCATGCCGCGCGTGGGAACTTCCCCAAACTCACCATTTCCAAATTGGAGACTCGCGCCAAGTGCGTTCGCGTAATCGAATTGAACAAATTCCTGAGGTGTGTCGGTCTCATCGACGCGACGGTAGCTGGCTACTCGCCGCCACGCTCCATCGTCGACGGTGAAATGCTTGTCAGTCGGGAACGAGGAACTAACTCCTAACATTGCGCGTTTCCATTCCCATTCGCTGGATGTAACCCAAACTCCGGCCATCAGCGTGCCATCCATTACCCGTACCTCAGGCGCCGAGTGCTCGAGGTTTCGGCCATGTGACACAACGTCGCGTTGCTCCGAACCAGGTAGCGTGAAGAGCAGCGCCGATCGCTCCACGGCATAACTGGAAAAGTTTTCGTTATAATACGAGTTTGTGACCGGTAGGTGCGTAGGTTGCGGAGCCGGCAGAATCAGCGCCTGCGGATTCGGTTCAATCTCAAAGAAGGACTCGAGTGTTTCGCCGGCAGTCGCCGGCACGATGTTGCCGCGAACCACAAGCGTTTCGAGTTCCATTTCAAACGGCGTTGCTTGTGCCGCTTCCCACTCGAGCCGAGTAATTCTCGCTGGCGGTACCAGGGTCACCACGTCGGGCGTGAGCGGATCGAGTTCATTTGTAACGTGAATCAAGCGCACTAACCAGGTTCGGACCGCAACGCTGGCGTCATTAGGGTTGGTCTTTAACACAATCCATTTGCCCGGGACGTCCGGATTCGTAAAGTCTTCGAGAGGAAGATCTGCGGCGTGGTGACCACTAACGTGGAGAAAAGTCGAACCCACGAGCAAGCAGGTATCACTGTCGTCCCACTGAAAGGCCTTCAGTTCATTTGCGCCGTTTCTTAGGTTGAAATTTGAGCTCCTATAGATGTTGCTCTGCGAGGCAAGCACGCCAAGCGGCGGCGTCAATCCGCTGTGTCCTTGAGCGATACCATGTCCGACTTCATAAACAGAAGGACTGCGACTGCGTCGGCTCGCGGCGGTTTCCCCAGGTTGAGCAGATGGCGGTAGAACCCATACAGGGGTACCGGCGGAGATGACGTGCACCGGTGCGGCGGCATTAACGCTGAGGTCGAGCCACGTCGAACCACCTTTGCCATCGTGCAGGTAGTAGTCGACCATTCGTGCATGGCGGCGCACGGATCTGCGTTGCGTGGCCGTTTCAAAATACCGTTCGCGCCCGATTCGATCCTGGTAATAGGCAAACTCGTCGCCCATTGCGCTCATAACTTCCGCCAGCATCATGCCGACGTCCGCTTCCAAACGATCTTTCCAATCGGGATGGCGATCGGAACCAAAGTCGAGCAGCGCCTGACGAATACTCCAGAAATCCCGCGCCAGGTAATTAACTGGATAATCGAGGAGTTCTTCGTCGGGACACTCGTGAGGTAGCGGCGCACAATCCAATTCGCTGGGACAGTTTGCCTTGAAGCTAAAACCAACTTCTTTGAAATAAGGATCTACCAGTGGATGGTTTAGCTGGAATCGGTATCGTGAGAAATCCCCGGGTTGCGCGGTTATCACTTGCAAGACGCGACGACCATCGCGAGTCACCCAAGTCGGCGGGAAAGCAGCATTCAACGGAACGATAGGCAGCCATTCACCCCCCGACGGGCTATAGATGTTGATTTGTGATGCCAGGATCGCGCCAAGAATCTGCTGCGGTGTCAGCGTCGCAGAGGGGTGAAAGTAAACGAAGAGTGTTTTCTGATCCTCACTTACGTAAACGAAGTCCAAGCCGACGATGTCGTCGCGCGCTCGTAACGTTTCAATGCGATCAATGGCAGCCATGGTTACCGGGTCACTTCCAGATTAAGATAACGACGTTCTCCTCGAGCCTTCAGCGTGTAGGCGATTGTGATCTCCAGCCTTTCTTCGATCGCGAGTGCCTTAACGTCGTTCACGGTTATCGCCGTTCCCAACCAACGAGTTAGTGCTTGAACAATCGTCACCTGTGCGAGCGAAGCTGATACCTCACTGTTAGGTGCAAAGACCAATCGTTTCACTCCGCAACCGAAATCAGGACGGTCGATGCGTTCGCCCGGAGCGGTGAAGAGCACCTGGAACATCATT
>Ga0137377_10003263_pt1 | contig 12499 bp, 8 predicted proteins | sample SagtaG_22_FD_104815 | JGI IMG/M metagenome (GOLD analysis project Ga0137377, IMG submission 104815) | Vadose zone soil microbial communities from Sagehorn Ranch, Mendocino, California, USA - Sage2_L_40_16 metaG | ecosystem: Environmental > Terrestrial > Soil > Vadose zone | place: USA... | reverse complement strand
AGTAATTTCTGCAGGACGATTTCTAGATTACGCAGGGACTCGGCACAATGGCTTTGCAGCAGTTTCAGCACTTCCACAGCTGCTGTATGCGATTCGCGCCGCAGCGTCTGTTCCAGGTTCCCCTGAACGGCTCCCAGGGCTTGTAGCAGCGCTCGTTCCTTGCCCCACATAGCTCGCTCTAAGGCGTTGATTTTGCGCACCACTTCGCTATCATCAGCAGCACCCTGGCTCGACTCCTGTTGTACGGCCAGTGTGGAGGTGAGGAGATTTTCCATGTCCCGGTACTCATCACGCAGATCGCGCAGGGAGAGCCCCGTTGCCATCGCCTCACGGCGGGAACGGGTGATATCTTGCAGAGCTGTCCCTGCTAAGGTGGCTCCTTGCTCCTGAATTTTTTGACGACCCCGTTTGGCAATTTCCTCCTTGTCAAACTGCCACAGACTCCTCAAGCGGCTGGCCTGTTGCTGAGCTGATTGGTCTTTCAACTGTGACGCCGTCGTTTGTAAGGCATGGACGGAAATCACCTCGGTCAAGCATTCAATCAGATGCTTGTAGCGATCTTCTGGTGTCTCACCCTGCAGAAAACTCGTCAAAGCTCCTAGCAACGGGCCAGCTTGACGCTCGGTTTTGGTTGTACCAGGAATAAAGTATTCGCCACTGGCAGACTCAGAGGGTTTGCCACCAAAGACCAACATATCGATCAGGCGCACGGCATCGCGTTGAATAATCTTCTCTTCCAGGTCCCCCAGGCTAATGGTGACGGCGGTAGAGGAGGAGAGATGGGAGGGCAAAAGGGTCTGCCAGTCTTGTTCGCGCAAGACATGATTATCGACTTCGCGTTCCTGGAACTCTGCTGCGATATCGGTAGCGGGATCATGTGTCAGCCGTACCAGTGCAGCCGTGGCTTCGATCAATTGGTCTATGGAAGCCATGTAGCGTTCACTGCCCCATCCAACCATGATCGTGCGCCCTCGATAGCTTTTACTCCCACTATTATTTCTGGAGAGCCGCGAAGCAGCCATTTCAGCATATAATGCCAGCGTATTGGACAAACCCAGATCGGTGACGCCCTGCATCCCTGGTTGCAGGATAAACACATCAAGATGTAAGGGAGAGGGAATACTGGCAGTTTGGGAGCAATCAACGATCATATCCACCAGGCGCTCCAAGGTGCCACTCCCTGTAGCCCCGACGGCGCTGACGACCAGGGCAATGGAGAGATCGACCTGTCCTCCTCCGCTCTTGACCAGATCTGTAATGCTAGTAGTCAACCAGTCCTTCATGCGCACACGGTTGATGGCAATGGCTCCGGCCGCATTATAACGGATGCTGCCCCCGCCCGATCCTTGGATTTCTGGCAGGAAACCAGGGTAGAGCAATTCTTTCAGGTACGGATAATTTTCTTGATTTCTGCGGATGGTATCCATAAACTGCGGATTGATGGTCATCTGGAACCATTCGCCGCTGCGTAGTCCACTATAGCGCGTGGGCAGGTGGGCAGTATCGATGTAACGGACCACTGGCTGTAACTCGCAGGCTGGATGGGCCTTGACTTGTTTGCTGAATTCCAGTCCAACTCCAGCGGCGATTGTCCCGGCTGTAATCACGAGGAGTTTATGGGTCATGCTCTACTCTCCCTTGTTTCTCTCTAGTTCCTAACGATAGCTAAAAAGACATCTTTCTTCATTGGTTCTATCTTATTTATGTCCAACGCTTCCCCGGTGAAGTCTCGAAAGAAGCGATTTTTCTATCATTGACGTAAATCTTACGTCCTGGCTTGATTTCAATTTCTTTACCTGTCACTTCTTTTGGTTTAGGCTCACCTGGAAAGTCAATAGCAATTTTGGAGGGATTGCTCCTTGTCAACCTGATGTAGGCCTTTCCATCCTTTGGAAACACCAACTCAAAGTTTGCCAGGCCAAAGTTGAAGTGCCCCTTTGTCTGCAGGTCGATGGAGCTAATGACAGGCCTGCGGAACCTGCTCAAGTCCACGTCTCCATTAGGCCTGCCATTGGTCAGGTACCCATACGGCTTAGGTTGTTCTCTCTGCCTACGTACAATCAGCCAAACTAACCAGGCTACCAAACCTATGAGCAATAGTAGTATTGGCAAAGAAACCAAGATTACTGCCAGGCGATTCTGCTGCCACTGGCATTGAATATCTGTCAATGAACATGGCTTCGGTGGGGGTGGTGGTGGCACCGATGGCTTAAGCAGTTGCAGGGTGAGGCTCGTTTGTCGCTTGACCTGTTGATATGTTCCCTGGACCTGTATCTGTAATTGGCCAACCTGATTATAGATCAGGGTCTGTCCACTGAAGATGGCGGTATTTCTCTGCTGCCTCAGTACCACATCATTGGTAGGGGGACCTGCAGGCTGTCCGTTCACCAGTAAAGTGACACTGGCGACGATTTGTCCTTGCCCTTGTGAAGGGGTAAGGATATCCTGGCCTTTGAGAAATTGTGCCTGGATTGGCACAACTGAGTTATCATAGGCGATCGTCTTTGGCGTAGGTGCAATCAGTTGTACTTGGAGGGGGGAACTTACCAGCGCATAGACCTGTGCATTGGGGTCGCCCCCGGTGTTGACAGTATAGGTGCCAGCAATAATGGGTCCCGAGACATTGAGGCTATCAATCTCGTAGTGGCGATCGGTTGACCGCTGCACCCCCTGGGTCACACGTTGTCCATCCGGACCAACCAGAGTAATGTTGTAGTTGTTATCTGAACGGAACGAGACAATGGAGACCTGTTGTGCGAAAGTGTCGATAGACACGGGGAAATTGCCCCCCTGCCCTTGCACAGGAGTGAAGGAGAGATTCAGCCAGCGGGCATAGAGAGTGATAACTTCTCGGGCCAGGTCTTCTGGACTTTTCACATTGCTATAGGTTGCACCAGTCCCCTTCGTAATATCCGAGAGCAGGTGGTTGGCATCTTGCCCATCGGGTGTGTTGGAATCGATAGTCAGCCCGAAAGCACTGACGGGTATGCCCTGGTTACAGAACTGTGCAATCAGGTGGTTGCGAATGTCTTGTTCCTGGTGAGGCCCATCGTTATTGCCCAGGCCTGTCGGGTTTCCATCGGTGATCACGATCACACGAGAGCCAGGAGGACTGCCTTTTTGGTGGAGCAGGTCAAGTGCCTCGTGCATAGCCGGGCCAAGAGGGGTGTCGCCACCAATGGGATAGTTCTGCACTTTGTTTTTCAGATCGGCTCTTTGTGTTGGGTCAGAGAGGGTATCAGGTCCGAAAATTGGCAACTGGGTCGTGTCACCGGCAAAAGGAATGACCGCCATCTGTCCCGGCCACAGATCGGTCAGGGCTTTGGTCACCGAGGTACTATACCCGTTAGGATCGGTCGGCGAGGTCCCTTCAGTCAAACTACCAGAGCGATCCAGCAGCACAACCAGCAATGATTGATTTGTTGGTGCCGTTGGACTTGGACAGGCAACTGTCGCCATGTGACTATCATTTTTAGCCATTGCGTGCGCGGCAGCTACATTAAAGACAAAGCCTTTTCCCAGGATACCACTACAAATGATGAAGATAATGCCGAAGAGGAATGTACATCGAAGAATATAACCCCTGCTTCTATGGGATACAAAGCCCCACATTATAGACAACTCCCTCACTCTCAAAATAAAAAGGACGCTACGAAGCACAATGAAAAGGTAAATTAATTTCTGTCGATATAGTTGGGTTATAAGGCTAGACCATCTTTTCTAAGAAGATAGACGTACTGGAAGGGCTGAAATAAAATCCGTTTTTTCTGATACGCTGATATAAATATGATACAGGTTGTCACCGATTACTGGCCTCCTCACAAAATGAACCTGGCTTTGATGCAATGTATGAGCCTGGTAAGCTAGCCAATACACACTACCATATTCCCTGAGAATATGCAAGAGATTCTGTATATTACTTGAAGTATTCATTTTTAATATTAGCACTTAAAAGCTACTCTTTGAGCTCTTTCTGCATAAAATGCAACAATTCTCGCAGCAAATTCTGCTACACCCTCTCTTAGTTCTTGTGGCTCAAGTACCTCGACATTCGTTCCGAAGCCGAGCATGGAGGTGCGGGCGCCTTCGAATGTCTCGAAGGTGAGGGTCAGGGTTATCCAGCCCGCGGCATCGGGCGGATCGGCTTGTTGGAGCAGGGTATGAATGCCTTCGCCGAGGACCTGGGGAAGGATGGGAACGAACTCAGGTGCTACACGCACGGTTACAGGATATTGGGGCCAGCTCGCTCTGAACTGGCTGCTCCACTCAGCCCAATAGATCGCCAGGTCGAAGCCTTCAGGACGTTGACAGGGTTCTTCCGTTATTGTTGCTGCCTGTACCCGCGAAATTCTCAGGACTCTCATCTCACCTTTCATCGCTCCCACCAGGTACCAAATACCAGCTTTGGCGACCAGGCCCAGTGGATCGACCACGCGCTCGATAATTTCTCCATTGGCTTTGCGGTATGTCAAAAGCAGCTGGCGGTCATGCCAGACCGCCTCTTGAAGCGTATGTAGATAAGGTCCTGCCTCCTCGGGTGGGTGCCAGCCTACTACATCCAGGTAGATGCGCTGGCGCGAACGCTCGGCATCCTGACGGTGGGCCGAAGGAAGTGCAGCTAGCAGCTTGAGCAGCGCGGCTTCAAGGGCCTGGCCTAGCTCTAAATCGGCCAGCAGTCCAGAGGCACCGGACATAAACAGGGTACGTACTTCGGCTTCAGTGAGGCCGGTCAGGTTGGTCCGGTAGCCTTCAGCGAGGACGCAGCCACCTCCTGGCCCAGATTCGGTATAGACAGGCACCCCTGCCGCACTAAGTGCCTCTATATCGCGATAGATTGTTCGTTCCGAGACCTCTAACCGCTTTGCCAGCTCGTGAGCTGGCAGGCGTCCCCGGATTTGCAAAAGCATGAGCAGTGAGAGCAGCCGGTCTGCACGCATATATGACCTCCAATTGGTGTGAAGTTTCTTGCTTAAAGAATACCATAGAATCTTGACAGAAGGTGTCAGGGATAGCATGGTATGCTTCTCATGTAAAGCAAATGAAGTAGGTCAGATGAACAGCATCAGACAGGAGGAAGACCGGTGAACCTCTTTCTTTATGAGAAGCAGATTGTAGAACATTGTCACGATCTCCAGCGCGAGGCAGAGCAAGAACGTGTGCTTGCCAGCCTGCACCATAGTCGTCAGAGCGTATTGCGGCATGCAGTCGGTAGACTTGGGGGGCTGCTGGTAACCCTTGGTAGCAGGTTGGAGGGGGTCGAGCAGTATAGGGAGCAGGTTGGATGTAACGTATAATTAGGAGCAAGGCGGCAGTTCATACTCGTCCCAATGCACACAGCAAACGAGGCCAGGGAAACTCTGGCCTCGTTTGCTGTGTGCATTGGGACGAGAAAACTAACACCAGGCAGCCGGTCTTTACACCTGGAATAGGTAAACGCATTTTTGCTAGACTCTTATCATAACGATATTTTCAAGAACTGAACATCTGCATCTGTTTTGGATAAGGGTACATATGCATGAAACTCGGACTGTATTGGTCGTATGCCACGCGTTCGCTGGCTCGTGGGGGGCAGCGCACAGTACTTGCCATCTTCTGCGTCGCGGTGGGCGTCATGGCCATAGTTGCCTTACAATTGGTGAGCTTGAGCGTCAATCAGGCCCTTATTAGCAACATCGTGGAGGCTAATGGCGGTGATATCCGCCTCAGTGCAGATATCACTCCTTTGCGTCGACGTGACCTGACTGTCCTTGACCAGTTGAAGCGGCGGGGGCGGATTACCGATTATGCCACCTCATATGACGCGGGCGGAACCATTTCGCTCCCCTCGGGCGATGAGGCAACCTTCAGCTTTATCGCCGTCTCAAACAACTTTCCCCTGGTGGGCCAGGCGAACTTCATCACGCCATCCCACAACCTGGCTATCCAGCAGGTCGTCACGGGCAATAATGTCGCCATGAGTTCGATGGTCTTTCAACAGCTTGGTGCCCATATCGGCAGTAGTTATCGCGTCAAAACGTTCGATGGCCGCCTGGTATCCATCAAGGTTGCCGCTGAGTTCCAGGAAGGGGGTGCATTCCTGGGGCCACAGATTCTCCTTTCGCAGGCTACCCTGGCAGCAGCAGCTGGTCCCAACGGCTTGCCCCTGCCTGCCGAGTACGATACGGTCTATACTACGGTGCCGAGCGCGAACATAAACTCGGTCAAGACACAGGTGAGCCAGGCACTGCCATCGGTGCGCGTCGTTACTGCCCAGGATCTGCTCAAGCAGCGTCAGAAGCAGGTGGATCAGATCGAACTCTTCTTGCGTATTGTCGGCTTGCTGGCACTCTTCATTGGCGGTATTGGGATCATCAATACCATGCAGGTGCTTTTGCGCCGCCGCCAGGTGGAGATTGCCATGCTCAAGACGACCGGCTATCGCCAGGTCGATTTGTACACGCTTTTTGGGTTAGAGGCGGCATTGCTCGGTATTATTGGAGGGATTGTTGGTATGGCCGCGGGCGTAGGGGCCAGCTATCTCGTTCGCAGCGTTGTCGAGAAGGCGTTTTTCCTGCACCTGGCTGTTGTGTTAGACCCGTTGACGATCATAGCAGGTGTCCTTATTGGACTGGCAACCGCTCTCATCTTTGGCTTGCTGCCGATTGTGCAGGCCAGCCAGGTACGTCCCTTAACGGTACTGCGTGAGATCAACGAAGGGGTGAAAACCTCCTCGCGGCTCACCACTATCGGGCTGCTTGTTTTGCTGTCGCTGCTCTTCGTTACACTGGCCTCAACTATCCTGGGAGATGTAGTGACGGCAGTAGTGGCGGTGTATGGCGGTGCAGGAGTAGTTTTCGCATTGGCGCTCGGTTTTGGCCTGCTGGTGCTGGCAATCTCGAAGTTACCGGTATATGAGCGACCTCGTCTGCGTATGCTGCTATGGATTTTGCTCGCCCTGGGTATAGTCGTCGCGTCATCGCTTGTATTTGGTGGTCTGGCCTTCTCAGGGATGTTCGTCAATAACGCTTTGACAGGACTGGGATATAGCGTGCCTGGCACCTATGCGCTGGTGGTGCTGGGTGGACTGGGTATCATCCTGCTGGGCGGCTCGCTGGTCTTCTTGCTGGCGACGATCGTCAACAGCATCATGATGTTCACGCCGCGCTCCTGGAAGACCGCCGTTATGCTTGCTTATCGCAACATGGGCAGGCAGCGAGTGCGCACAACAACGACGCTGACCGCCCTCTTCGTCGGCGTGTTCGCCATCGGTCTCATCCTGATATTGGGTCAGGGTATCAAAGATGCCATTAATAATACGTTAAGTACGCTGTTTACTCGTAACGTATTTGTCATCGTGTCACCAAACCAGAGGCAAGCCGTTGAGAGGCAACTAGCGAACTTGAAAGGCATCGATGCCAGCAAAACACTCGTCAATCCGGTAGTGCCGCAGATGTATCCTATTCTTGTTGGCGGGAAAGATATCAATACGCTCCTCAAGAGTATCAGTAAGACAGATAAAATCAATAGAGGGGATATTCTTGGTAATCTCAGCGATATGGAGGGTTTCGAACTTAAGGCTGGCAAAAAAAATTTACCCACTATCCAGCTTAAAGGTGGTCGCAATCTAAGCGCCTCGGATGTTGGTACGAACAACGTAGTGGTGAATTCTCAACTCCAATATGCCCCGGTTCGCCTGCAGCTGGGAGATAGCATCCTGGTGCAGAGCGCAGATGGAACGGTCACCAGAGTACTCAAGGTAGTAGGTTTCTATGATGGTAGATCGCAAACAGGTAATCCAAACTTTGCCAGCATACTGGCCGACTCGGCAGTGACCGAGCAGCTCGGTAAATCATTTACCCTGGAAGTTTTTTCGCTAAAGGTCGATCCCAGCGCCTTGCCCGCGTTTAAGAAACAGCTGAACAAGTCCGTTCCCTCGGCCGTCATTTTTAGCGTGATAGACATCGACGCGCTCATCAACCAGGTGCTTAACAACCTCATCATTATGTTGACCACCGTTGCCTCGCTGGCTATGATCGCCGGGTTAATTATCATCGCCAACGCGGTAGCCCTGGCTATGTTGGAGCGCAGGCGCGAAATAGGCATTTTGAAGTCTGTTGGTCACACCAGCGGCTCTATCCTGGCAACCGTCCTCATCGAAAATGGCATGGTAGGTATGCTGAGCTCAGTGGTGGCCATGCTGCTGGTGACAGGAGCCATTTTCGCTCTCAGTACCTTTGTATTTCATGTAGCTATAGGTCCTGGCGCTGGCTTAATCGGGCTGATTATTGGATCAACCGCCCTGATTACCATGCTGGTGTCCCTGCTTGTTGCCTGGAGAGCCGTGCGGGTGCGGCCCCTGGATGTTTTGCGCTACGAGTAAGAAAATTCATAGGCCAGCAAACTTTCAGAGGTCCATGGTGTAGCGGCTGGGATTGTTGGGATCAATCAGGACGGGCACTAAACTCCCTTAAGGACGCACGGCGGTGCCATCGGGAGTGCGCGTCAGCGTCCATTCCGGCGGACCATCAGGGCATGGATATTTAGCTGCCTCTTTTTCATCAATATCGATGCCTAAGCCTGGCTTATCATTGGGATACATATAACCGTTTCGCACTTCGGGACAGCCAGGGAAGACCTCTCGCAACTGCTCGTTGAAACCGCTCCACTCCTGTATGCCAAAGTTCGGGCTATTCACATCCAGGTGCAGATTAGCGGCGTGGCCTACGGGCGAAGTATCGTCGGGACCATGCCAGGCAGTGCGAATACCAAATGCCTCACAAAGCACTGCAAGTTTTTTCGCTGGCGTCAAGCCACCGATGTGGCTAATATGGACGCGTATAAAATCAATCAGGCGGTTGGTAATGAGAGGTATCCATTCTTGCGGATTGTTGAATAGTTCGCCCATTGCGATGGGAATGGCGACCTGTTGGCGTAGCATGTGAAACCACATGTTCTGCTCGGGTGGCAAGGGGTCTTCCAGGAAGAAGAGCCGGTAAGGCTCAAGTTGCTTTGCCACACGTATGGCCTCAATGGGCGTGAGACGCTCATGGATATCATGCAGTAGCTCAACCTCGTACCCCAGATGCGAACGGAGATGCTCAAAGAGGCGGGGGATACTGCGGGCGTAGGCGTCGGGATCAAAATATATGCCGGGCGACGCGTTGTCGGGCGAATGCCTGATAGGTGTTCTACCGCCATAGCCACCGAGCTGGCAGCGGATGTAGTGATAGCCCTGCTGCATATATGCACGCGCTCTATCCAGCACCTCGGCCACCTCTTTGCCATCGGCGTGCCGGTAGACCGCCGCAGCCTCACGACATTTGCCACCGAACAACTGATAGATGGGCATACCTGCGAGCTTACCCTGGATGTCCCACAGCGCCATGTCCACACCTGAAATCGCATTATTGAGGACGGGCCCATTACGCCAGTAGGGATTCACCATCATGGTCTGCCAGAGGTCTTCAATACACTGCACGTTCTTGCCGATCAAAAACGGCTTAAGGAAATCTTCAACTGCCGAGTGTACCGTGAGATGACGCTGTGTAAAGGTCGCACAACCCACCCCATAGAGTCCGGGTTCAGAGGTCTCGACCTTGACGATAACCAGGCGGCTATAACTGGGCATGGTGAGGATCGTGCGTACATCTCGAATGGTAGTTGTTGACATGAGTTCACTGTTTCCTGCTACTGGCCTGACCGATCTTCTCAACTACATTGAAGATACCAGAAGTATAATCCTGTCGTCAATCCATCACCTGCCAGGCTAACGAAGCAACTAGCCACCTATGGTTTGTTCACCTATTAAGATGTGGCACCCCAGTACATGGGTCGGACCGCTTTTAGCAAGAAATGATATTACCTCGAACGTGCCGGGTGTGACGGGCTTTAGATTTGTATCGACAAAATCCCCTGGTGGGAAGATGCTATTCAAATCTGGACTTGTAAAGATTTCTCCATCTGAAGTTGTTCCTGCTGGAGAGGCATGATCTGCTTTAAACCTGGTGCAGTCAACCTGGTTTTGTTCACCACTCCATAGTTGGAAGAAAAATTCGGTTATATGTTCTTGACCGTCCTTTCCTTTTCCCACGATGACCTGGTAATGGTATTGATTCCCATCCGCGGGATTGGGTTGAAAGTAATACACTTTATTGGGATTGGCAGGTGCTACTTTAGCAGGCGCACCCAATATGGTAACAAAATCCTGAATAGGTGCGCCTATTATAAGACGCGCTATGTGAGTAGGCGTTACAATTGGCGTTGGCTTTTGTGTAACACTAGATGTTGGCGACGGTGACGTTGAGCTGCCGCAAGCTGCAAGTAGCAGCAATGACGAGGCTAATAGAAATAAAGACCTTTTCATTTTCAGACTGTTGTCGACTCCTTTGCTAAAACGAGTAGAGAAGCCAAACCCATTCTCCTTCAGGTAAGTACAGCAAACTTCTGGGCCGAATTGTAGCATCTCAGGCATATCGCAGTCTAGATGTGCCAAGGCAAAAAAACATGAGTTATAGAAAAGTTTTGAAATATGTGATGCTTGTGCCGCCATCGGCGACACAAGCATCAGAAAAGATGGCAATACGAGGGATCTGGTATGCAGGAACAGCTTTTTAGGCATCTCATCTAAAAGAGCAAGCCGGAATTGAACTGAGGTTCTCAAACTTTGATATGACCCAGGTCCTCCCAGGACTCTATACAAATGCTGTACAGCCACTGATGCTGCTGACGCCTCCGCAAGCCCGTGCCGCTACTTTCGGGGCATATACCATCGCGACGTAGGCGAAGTTGAAGTTGCCACCGGAAAAGGTGTAGGTGAGCCCACCACTTCGGTCTATTCTGATAACGAGAAAGGTCGCCCCGACCCTGCTCGTCACCCGCCCCCAGTTGGTTCCACAGGTGGGAGAATAGCGCAGTTCGACGAAAGAGTTGCTGAAGACTGCCGTTTGCACGGTATAGGCATCGGCCGAACAGCCTGTCGTGGCAGGATTTTGGCCGTCACATCCCTCGCCTGAGCACGTGACTTGAGGGCGGCTACGCCGGGTCACATGTGCACTGGTCGCACGCGCATTGGCCACATGCGTATGCGCAGAGGCTACACTTAATCCAGTGAAGGCCGTCATCCCAAACAGGGAGAGCAGGAGGGCGGCTGAGAAAAGGAACAATTGGATTCGTCGCATGAAGTTTTCCTCCTCTTTTTACTCGATGATTTTCTATTTCCACTTCCTCACTACGAGCGAAGCTACTCATATGATGGGAAACCTCTCTTTATACATGACGTTTTAGAGGAAGAAATATAAAATTTTGGTAACGATAGATGTGAAACTTCACTCATTGGAATAGATCAACGCTCTACGACTTTGATCTTTTATAGAGGGTATTTCCAATGTTAGCTTCTTCGTGAGATTTTCTCTTTCCGCTTATTTTATAGGAGAGAGGCTGTGTGAAACGTGATATAATTCGTGGGAAGGAGGAGGGATTATCACAGTTAGCAGCAAGAACAGTACGTTTATTCATTTAGCGTCTATTTAAAGGGATAACACATGAGTACTATGACAGCAGGTGAGCGCGTCCGTGCAGCAGTAAAAGGGGAAGCAGTAGATCGTGTGCCTTTGTGCTTCTGGCATCACTTCAAGCCGGAAGGATCGGGAGAGCGTTTGGCACAACTGACCCTTGAGTTCTTTGTCCAGAAATTCAAGTTGGATATAGTAAAGATAATGCCTGATTTACCTTATCCTGCGCCGGAGCATTTCCTGACAGAAGCAGATCAGGTACGTTCCCTTCCACGGCTCGATCTCACAACGCCAAGTTTTCGGGAGCAACTGGTTTGTATTCGCACATTACGTTCATACCTGGGCGATGACTATCCACTGATTCTCACCTTATTTAGTCCTTTTACCACAATCACGCGCTTTATGGGAAAAGAAGTGGCCATAGAGCAGGCCCGAAAAAATCCTGACCCATTCGGGCAAGGCATGACAACCGTAGCAGCCAACCTGCGCGATCTGATGGCAGCTGCTATCGAGGCCGGGGTGAGCGGTATCTTCTTCTCGTGCATGGGAGCAACCAGTGCAGATTTCACACCCGAGGAATATGCCCGTATTGTTCGTCCGTATGATCTACAGGCTCTCGAAGGGGCTAAAGCTGGCTGGCTCAACATCGTGCATGTCCATGCCGATCCCACCCAGGAGGGAGATGATCTCTACTTTGAGGATTTCGTGGACTACCCTGTCTCTGTCATGAGTTGGAGTGACCGGCTGACAGGCCCAAGCCTGAGCGAGGCATTGACTATGACCGATAAGTGTCTGATGGGTGGCCTGTGGGAGCGAGGGCCTCTCACGCGTGGTAGCGAGACCGAGCTTGACAATGAGATTATGTCTGCCATCAGTCAGACCAAAGGGCGTCGGCTGATCCTGGCTAATGGCTGTTCTGTTCCGATGATGTGGATGAGCAGTGGCTACATGTTGCGCGCCGGTTAGTAGATAATCTTTCCTAATGCATTTGCCCTTGACCTTTTCGGGTT
>Ga0137377_10003259_pt1 | contig 12500 bp, 18 predicted proteins | sample SagtaG_22_FD_104815 | JGI IMG/M metagenome (GOLD analysis project Ga0137377, IMG submission 104815) | Vadose zone soil microbial communities from Sagehorn Ranch, Mendocino, California, USA - Sage2_L_40_16 metaG | ecosystem: Environmental > Terrestrial > Soil > Vadose zone | place: USA... | reverse complement strand
GGAAAGTGTCCGAGACTTATACGCTCATGGGAAGAAATCAGCTGCGCCAGCCCGTCGGCGTCTCTCGTATTTTTCATCTCGCCTTCTCTTTGATCAAAATATTACTGGCGCAAGACGCTTTTTCGGCCGCTCACACAGCGGGAAAACTGGACGCGGCATCGCCCGCAGGCGACAGCCTCGGTGGCCGCACAAAGATTATAATCTATATTGCAAAAGATTGGCGTCGCGCTTGAGTAAGCGATGTCGCCATCTTGAAGGGCTTGCTCAACTGGCACCGATCGCGACGCTGCGTCGCTTGATCGTCATATCGCATGGTGGCGGAGCATTTCTTCGATTCCGTGCGGCTCGATGCCCAGCGTTCCGAATCCTGCACAAGCGGGCGAAGCAACGTTGTCCATTCTCATGAGCTCGACTTGGTTTCGAGTGATCGGCGGTCGCGGCAAACCCTCCGCGAGGAAAGCCAGTGCTTGCCAAATTACGAATGGAACGGGAACGAGCACGCGTCGCGAACCGAGATGCTCGCCGATCAACCGCAGCACGTCCTCGTAGCTGTAAATTTGCGGACCGCCTAGTTCGTAGACTGTTTCCGCCTGAGGGGCGTCGAGCGAGCGCACAATCGCATCCCCAACATCTTCCACGCAAGCCGGCTGCAGCGCTGTCCGGCCGCGCCCGAGCAGGGGAAAGACTGGAGATTTGCGCAACAGTTTGATCAGTGGAATCAGAAACGCATCATCAGGTCCGAACATAATTGCCGGGCGAATAATTGTCGCAGCGGGAAATGCGGCCCGGACGGCATTTTCGCCCTCTCCCCGGCTGCGGATGTATGGCGAAGGCGACGCCGCATCGGCGCCGATACCCGAAACATGCGCCAGCCGCGCCACGTCCGAATCTCGCGAATGCATCGCCACCCTGGCTGCGGCTTCGACGTGTACGGAATGGAAGGTCGGCCCGCCCTGCTCGACGTAAAGGCTCACGGCATTGACGACGCCAAAGGTCCCCGCAACGACTGCGCTGATGGATCCATCATCGCTGATGTTCGCCCGGACGAACTCCAGCGCTGACGACTTGCCGCGAAGGATCCCCTCACCGCGTTCTGGGTGGCGAGATGCAACCCGTACTGCAAAATGGCGATCGAGAAGGTGTTGAACGACACGCCGGCCCAAGAAGCCCGTGCCGCCGAAGACCGCAACTTTCCGCGGCTCCGTCACCCCCGATACCCTCAACGTCGCGGCTTGTCGCTCGGTTCGGCGATATCCTTCAGCGCGCCTTGGGCGGCTTCGTCTTCCGAACGGCCGAGATCGGCGAGCGAGAGGACGCCGACGAGCCGTTTGGCCCGGTTGAGAACCGGAAGGCGTCGTACCTGATGCTTCGCCATGATTTGCGCGGCGCCCTCTGCGTCATCATCTGCGAAGCAGTAGCAGATACCCTCCGACATGACCTCCCGGACCGTCGTATTGCCGGCTGCCCGCTCGTCGGCGACCGCGCGCACGACGATGTCCCGGTCTGTGATCATGCCGATCAGGCGGTCGTTCTCGCCGACGGGTAGGGCGCCGACATTATCGGCCCGCATGCGCCGCGCCGCATCGCGGATTGTCATGTTGGGATCGGCAAGGTGTACCGTCGGAGTCATGATTTCATTAATTTGCATGGTTGACCTCCAGTCCTCGAATAATCCGCGCTCTTCCAACTGCTGCGTGCAGATTTCAGACGCCGAGGCGTCCGCAATCCTACCCGGATTTTCCGCAACGACTTAGTGGCTTCCAACCGTCTTGCCCGATGTCAGGTCTTGGGCCATCTCGAGATGATGCCGCAGCGTCGGAAGCATCTTGTCCGCCCAACCCTTCAATTTCGAATTGTCGCCGCCCTTGGCGTAGCGCTCGAATAATGACACCGCGTCCTTGTGGCCACTCAGTTGATCGCTGTCATAGCGCGAACTGAAGTCGGCGCCCTTGAGCGATTTCAGCTTGTCGATTTCGCTTTGGTGGGAGCTATCCAGCCCGGTCGGCAATTCTGCCTTTACATCGCCGCTGGAAATCATCGACTTCAACTCATCAGATGTTTTTTGGTGATCCGCAATCATGGTTGCGGCAAAGGATTTCTCCGATGCATTGCCACGCTCTCGCGCCAGCTGACTGGACTGAATCTCGAACATATCGCTTGTCGCGGCCTCCTTGACGAAATCCGCGGTCGCAGGCGTTATGCCGAGCGTGGAATTCACCCCGGTCTTTTCTCCGATCGACTGAGCCAGTGCAGGCGTCGCCAGAAGAACGAGCGCCAAGCCAGAAGCAAGGTATTTCATCGTTTGGACCCTTTGCTGTTTCGGTAAAGCATCTGAACCAATTGGCAATCTTCTCGATCGTTCCTCGGGCGTCGAAGGCTTTTCTGAAAGCCCCGGGAACTGGCGTAACCGATGGAGGTCGCTGGAACAGAGGGTTCTTGACCTCGTTGAACAGACACCAGGGCCGACACAGAAAGCCAGCGCTGGGCGCGCCGGGCCGACGAGCCCACGGCGTTCGCCGCCTGGCTGGATCACCTTGCCCTGTTTGGCGGCGTGGACGCTATCGCACCATTCCGGCGCCCGCTCGCCCGCCACGCACAAAAGATGAGAGCATTTTTCGGAATTCTATCGTGTCGCCGCCGGTCGAAACTGAGATCAAGTTTGAGATTCCCTCGTCCGATGTGGCGAGACTAAACAAGCTTGCTCCGCTTCGCCGCGCCGAAACCGTCAGACCGGCCAAACAAGTCTCGATCTATTTCGACACGAAAAAGTTTGCATTGCGCAAAAACGGGGTGCTGTTCCGCGTGCGACGCACCGGGCGTCATTATGTTCAAACGATCAAGTCGGCCGGTAGCGGATTGCTGGACCGCAACGAGTGGGAAAACGAACTCAAGAGCGGAAAGCCCGATTTCGGCGCCGCGCGCCACACCGCGCTGGAGCCTTTGCTGACGAAAAAGCTTCGCCGGAAATTGCGACCGGTGTTCGAGACCCGGGTTCGTCGCACCACCTATCCGCTCAGAGCATCGCAGATCGAAGTGACGGTCGATCGCGGCGAGATTGGCACGGGCGACCGCACCAAGCCGCTATGTGAAATCGAGATCGAATCCAAGTCCGGCGGACGGGATGCACTTTTCAGGCTGGCCCGCACCATCGCGCGTGTCACCTCCGCCGAACTTGCCATGAAGAGCAAGGCACAGCGGGGGTACGAACTGCTCGATGGCAACGATAGCTCCGCGACAAAAGCAGATCCGATCGTCCTCAAGGCGGATACCAAGAGCCGGGACGCCTTTTATCAGATCGCGGTCTCATGCTTGAAGCAGGTGGTTGTCAACAAGCCCGCATTGCTGGCGGGAAACCCCGAGGGTGTCCATCAGATGCGGGTCGGCTTGCGCCGGCTCCGCGCGGCAATGTCGCTGTTTTCCGACCTGCTGGAAACGTCCGAGGCGAACGCGATAAAATCGCAGCTCAAATGGCTCACCGAAGAATTGGGGCCGGCCCGGGAATTTGAGGTCTTTCTGACGCGTGTGGTAGCGCCGGCAAGGCGCCATCATAGCCGGCTGATCGGAATGCAGCGGCTATCCCACGATTTAGCCGATCAGCGCAGGGCATCAATCGAGAGAGCTCGCGATGCGATCCGTTCAGAACGGTTTCGTCGTTTGCTGCTAAACGTCGCGACATGGCTCGAAATAGGCAACTGGCGCCATCCACGAGCCGATCTGTTGGGCCAACGCGGAGACACGCCGATCGTGGTTTCTGCCGCTGCTGCGTTGGGGCGCCGATCAAAGAAAATAAGGAAGAAAAGTCGGCAACTGACGAAGCTTGATCAACGCGGGCGACACAAACTGCGCATCCGTGCAAAAAAACTGCGCTACGCGACCGAATTCTTCGAAACGGTGTTCGCAGACAAGAAGGCGTCAAAACGGCGCAAGGCTTTCCTCGGGGCGCTCGAGGGCATGCAGGACTGTCTCGGCGACCTCAACGACATCGCTGTGCATGAAACATTGACCGAGGACATGGCGACAAGCCTTACGCCGCACACCCGGGCCAAAGATCGATCCCGACGGGCATTCGCCGCAGGTGTGCTGACGGGCCATGAGGAAGCTCGCGTTAACGCGGTTCTGGCAGACGCGGTCGCTGCCTGCGAGACGTTTTCGAAGGCCAAGCCGTTTTGGAAATAAAGATGACGGATGCTGAGCGCTATCTGGCGCCGCGGCCCTGAGCCGGATCGCGGCCGGGCACGATTTGCGATTAATGCGCGAGAATAACGCGACAGCCCACCCGGCCCGCACGCCGTAGCGGCGTGCTTTACAAAGGCGCCTCCAAAGGTTCGCCTGGTGCCCGATCGAGTGGCTGGTGCGGACGTGCCAGACTTGAAGCGCCGGCCATCGGTGGGTCGCCGCCCGCCACCCGGAATCCCTTAGGTCCGGTCGCGATCACGAACGCCGTAACGATGGCGATAGACAGTGTGGCGCACGCCACAAGCGCTGCTCGAATATGACGGCGATCGCGGCTTTCCTGTTCCATCCCGGTTCATCCTTCTCGCGGCGCAGGCTTGCGTTTCGCGTCAGCGGACTTTTCTGTCGACATAGCAACCAAATAGCTCCGCGAAGGTTCATGGTTGGCTGGGTGGCTTATTACAGGAGCGCTCCATGTGCGATTATAGCTTGCATGCGGTCGCAACGCGTCCCGCGGAGGTGGCGGAGACGTTGGTTTCGACCAAATTCCAATCCACCACCACCCGCGGCTTTGCCAGCCCGGACAATCCGCGGGTCGCGGTCTGCCTTCGTCCCGGCACCGAAATCGCGTTCGAGAATGACGCTCAAGCCGAAGGTTTGTTCTTTCGCAAGAATATCCGCGCTCGTTTGGCGCGGTTTCGCCAAATAGGTCTCAACCAGCCAGCCCAACATCACGATGCGCTGGAATTCTCAAACGGTGCCATCGTCCTGCTCACTGATCTCGTCGTCGGGCAAAGAGCTACGGTGTTGCAATTGCCGGCAAGCCCCATCAAGCCAAAGCTTGTGACCCCTCAATCCGCCGTTCGGCACGAGACCACCGAAACCTGACGGCCTTTTACCGTGCCGGACAGGCCCGCTTTCTCATAACCCACGCCCGCCCCTGCCCCAGGCGGGCGCCCATGAATGATCGCTGCGCCATGAGCCCGGGCCAGTCACGGTTGGCTACCGAACAAAGCCGACATACTCCCCGGGGAACGATTGCGGGCGTTTGCGCTTTACAATGCATAGTGCGGATGGCGGCATGATGGCATAGCCATCGACGAGCGGCCCATGAAGCCATAATGTGATGGCACGGGTTTTGATCGGAACTTCCGGCTGGCATTACGATTCCTGGCGCGGACCTTTTTTTCCAAAAGGTCTGCCGCTCCAGAACCAGCTTCAATACTATGCCAGCCAGCTTCCGACCACCGAGTTGAACGGCGTGTTTTATCGAACGCCGACGCCGGAGGCTGTGACGAACTGGCGCGACCAGAGCGGAAACGATTTCGTATTCGCCTGGAAGGCGTCGAAGTTCATCACCCACTGGAAGCGCCTGTCGGACAATTCCGTCAACAGCCTCGAATTGCTGGAAGACCGGCTGTCGCTGCTGGGCGACAAGGCTGGTCCGGTACTGTTTCAACTGCCACCGCAGTTTTCCGTCAACGCCGACCGGATGGCATCATTTTTCAGGCTGCTATCGAACAAGCGCCGCTACAGCTTCGAGTTCCGACATCCGAGCTGGTACACGCCGAAGATCCTGAAGCTACTCTCCGATCAGAATATCTCGCTTTGTATTTCGGATCATCATGACGCACCGGCGCCATGGAAGCGTACCGCCGATTTTGTCTATGTCAGGGGCCACGGCCCTGGCGGGCGTTACAAGGGGCATTATCGTCCCGGCACGCTGGCCAACTGGAGCCGTCGAATCCGGTCGTGGAAGAAGCAAGGTTATGACGTCTACGTCTATTTCGATAACGACCAGAAAAGTGCGGCGCCGGCCGATGCGCTCAAACTGCGCTTGCTGCTCGAGTAGAATTGCGGAACCAACTCCCGCGCTTGGGGTTCCTCGAAAATCAGGTATCTGAGGAAAACGTCATGTCGGTATGGTTCAAAGACGATGGACTTCTCTTTTTGAGGGAAAGCGCCGTGCAGATCGCATGGGACTTCCTTGAGCGGGCTGGAGAAATCGACGACCCGACGGAAACAAGCCATTTTCTCGCGGACAAAATAGAGTTCATGATCGGACAAGGCCAACGGAACAGGCTCATGCTGTCAAACCGGGCGATTGCCGAGTTTCAGCGATACAAGTTGGCTCGGACGATTGAATCCTCGCTTCTCTCCGGATAGCGCAAGAAGAGCGACTGCAGCCGGCCTCGCAGCGAATGTTCGGCCCGCGCTTGCGTTAGTGAATGACGAGCAGCGGCAACCGCGGCAACTACCGCTTCCGGTGGACGCCCTTGAACTTCTTCTTCGCGGGTGCCTCCTTTTGGGCCATAAAATCGCCGGCGGTCTTGTCCCGTGTTTTCACCGCGCCTTTGCGCGCGTTGTCTCCGATCGGCTTGTTGACGGCCGTCGTGAGCCTCCTGTGCTCTACAGATAGGCGCGATGAGCGCCCTTGGTTCCTTTCGGAAACGCCGACCTCGACCGGTTCGGAAAATTTGCCGAATTCCGGCTGTCCAATGGGGAACGCGGCCAGGCAATGCCTGTTAGGGCTAAAAGCAACCAGCGAGGTCCGACCATGAAAGTCTGTGACGCAATGACCCCCGACGTTCAGCTCTGTACCCCCGAAGACACCTTGAAGGACGCAGCGGAAGCGATGGCGGCGCTCAATGTCGGACTGCTGCCGGTGGCCGAGAACGACCGCCTGGTGGGCATGATCTCCGATCGCGATATCGCTGTGCGCGGTGTTGGCATGGGCCGCGGACCGGACGCGCGAATCCGCGACGTGATGACGGCCGACGTCAAATACTGCTTCGAGGATCAGGATCTCGAAGAGATAACGGCGAACATGGGCGACATCCAGGTCCGACGCCTGCCGGTGCTCAGTCGGGACAAACGGCTGGTCGGCATCATTGCACTCGGCGACATCGCGCAGGTGCAGGCGAGCGACGGGACCGGAGAGGCGCTCAGCCAGATTTCACGATCGGGCGGCCAGCATGTGCAGGTCTAGCCTGGCAGAGGTTCGGCCCTGATCAAGATCAACTGATCTCAAAATCCGAAGGGGTAGGGCTCGGGAAGACCCGGCTTGATGTGCTCCGGCCGCAACGGCGTCACGGCGCTGTCCTGCGCAACTGGCGATGAGAGCGGAAATGCTGCTGTTTTCGGCTGGCGTATCAGTTCGCGGCAGGTTGGGCATGGGATCGCTTCCTCAGCCATCAACTCCGCCCCCTGCAAAGACGATTCCGTGAGCCGCGTGTTCCCCCACGGATGGCTTGATTGGCTAAGGCTTGGAATGCAGTGCGCTCTTGCCTTCCTCGCGTGCCGGCACGCTCACATGAACCTCGTGACCCTGGCGGATCGCCAATGACGCCGCGGCAACAGCCGACTCGAAGGCGGACTCCTTGGTGGCATATCCGGCGTTGATGTTTCCATCATGCAGCACGCCCCATTCGTCGCGCACCGGAATGACCGCATATTGAGCAAGTCCCATCTTCAATCTCCATTGGCGAGCTGACGAACAGACCCGTACCTGATGATCACCTCTTCTCGGGCTGGTTGTTCGACCGCACGGCCTTATCGCTGTCGGACATCTTGTCCCGTCGTTGTCGTCCCTGCCGCCCGAGGTGGACGTCCCGCTTTCGCTCGGACTCGGCTTCATTGCACTTCATGTCGTCGGCGACGTGTCGGGATTGGACGAGCTGGCGGCGGGATCGCCGGTTGTCGACCCGCGGCCGCTCGGCGCGCCGGCTTGCGCAATCCGCATGCCGGAGAGTTCGGAATACACTTTGTGTTTGCGGTGCGATTCGCCTCCACTGATCGAAGCGCTTGTCGTAGTTGATAGAGCTGCCGGGCTGCCCGCCTTAGAACCGCCGCCTGCGATTCCGCCAATGGTTTGCGCGAGCGCGAGCGAGGAGCACACTGCAAATGTCGATGCTAGTGCAAGGGCTGCCAGTTTCATGGATTCCTCCTGGAAGCTGATGAAACTAATCGGGCAGTCGCGTAAATGTTCCTGACCGCCGGCCCGGAAGGCTAAGCGCCAGCCGCAGACCGGAAGCAGCGCGACCACATCATCCAGTCCGGCCCGTTCGAGAATCTCGGACCTGCAATCGCTCGTCACATGAGCTGTTGCCCATGCCGACTAATGTCGTTTCATGATCGACCAAGAGCGTCAGCTGCGGCAGTGATCGACAAACTCGACCGATAAGCAAGCCGGCGGTTCCGAACAGCGGGCTGGCTGGAACTGAAAACCTCACGGCCGCTTGAATTGAAACCCGCCTGATTTCGGAACGCTCGCTATCGCTATCCGTTGGCCTCGTGTCACTACAATGGAGACAGCGAATGCACTTGAAGCTCTTAACCGCAGCCGCAGTTCTTACCACTGCAATCGCCGCGCCTGCATTGGCGCAGGATCCGGCGGCGAGAGCGCAAACCGTCCGCCACCATAACCAGGCGCGCGTTTACTATCCCGACAGCCGTTTCTGGCCGGGCGACGTGGCGGCTGGCGTCGTCGGCGGCGCCCTCGGCACGGCAGGTGCCATTGCGACCGCGCCGTTCCGTGGCGACGCCTATGCCTATAACGACGGCTATTACGGGTACCGCTATTACGGTGGTTACAACAACGGCTTCGTCTGCCAGCCTGGAACGATGTTCACAGGTGAGGATGGCCTGCGCCACATTTGCCAGTAAGTCACATCTGGAGCGCATAACCTTGAAGGAGGCGGCCTGATGGCCGCCTTCTTTCGATTTCGGGAATGCCAGCCGTGATTCTATTCGCCGATGAGGCCTTGTTATGCGAAATGGCCATGATACCTCCCCGGCAAGCAGTCCCCTAAAGGAGCGGTCTTTCGTGCACCGTTAGGAACTTCGCTACGCCAACGTTTGTTCTTGAAAGTTACAGAACTGACGGGAAAAGCGTCCGGAGCATTGCCGACCGATGACGACACCACGACAACTTCCGAAAAACCGCAAAGTATCGCGCCCGAGGAACATGGCGCGGGCTCTTACGTCCGATGATTCCGATTCAGACGAGCTATTGGATGACTGGATGGTTGCTTGTCCGGCGGCGGAACTGGTTCCGCCGAACTAGCAGTCTTGCGGTTTCTTGCTCGGCTTACGGGTCATTTTGCTCAGTTCCCTCAGGAACCGATGCGGCTTCCGGCGCTTGCCCCGCGGAGGTGCCTACTGAGCGCCTTGCAATCGACATCGCCGAAAGCAGACTTGGCTCGTCAGATTGACGTCGCCGTTCACCTCACGGACGTAAACACGACATCACCGAAGACATGCGACTCAGCGGTTTCCTCGAACTCGGATTCTGCGGCTTCCGGTTTGCACCAGTCCCTGCCGAGCGGGTCATGGGTTGCGGCCAGGCTGCGGGCTTCGTCCTCCGTGTTGGCTGCAACGACCGCAATTTGCCGCCCGGCCCTTAGCCTGTAAAGCCGTCGCGTTTCCCGGACGGCGAACGCACCAGCGCGTTCGACCTCTCCACTGTCGACTGGCTCGACAGTGGCAACCTCCGGGTCTCCAGTGCTCGGCCCCTTCTGCATCACCAGGATATCGCAGTGATCTCGGCTTCATTCTTGCCGGCTCTCACCGTATCGCCGACCGATCTGCCGAGAAGCGCACGCGCAACCGGAGACACGTGCGAGATCGATCCTGCAGCCGGGTCCGCCTCGTCCTCGCCAACGATCCGGAAGGTCTGCTTGCGCCCATCGTCCCGTAATATCGCGACCGTGCTGCCGAATTGCACCGTCGCGGTATCCCGGCCAACAGGAACGACCCGGGCTGTCGCGCGGCGAGCGCTCCAATAACGGAGTTCCCGGCCGGCCTTCGCAAGGGCGTCCCGATTTCCCGATGCCTGGGCTGCGCCGTAGTCCCGCTGCGCCTGCGCCAGGGCGGCTTTCATCAGCGCCAATCCCCGCTCGGTGACATGGTTTGGCTGTCGGGAGACCGGTCGATCCGGCAACTCCTGGACGACAATATCTTCGTTTACGAACGCTCGACTCATGCAACAGAGGTGGGTATTCGGCGAGTGTTTTTGTACCCACGTCGACACCGCATCGACCGCTCAAACCTGGCACTTTTGATGGCTCATCCCACCGGCGCAAGGCAACCATGATGGTCGTCACGCGATAGGAACGTACGGCTTTGCGGCGCAAAATTGCGGGGACCGGGAACAGGAGTTGCGGGACTACGTTCTGGGGAGAGGGGGCAGGTTTTTCGCTTCGCGAACGCAGCCGGAGATCCCCTATGGCATCTTATTTGCGCGATATCAGCGGCCCCCGGTGGAGCCGACGCAATTTCCTGGCAACCTCGATGGCATCGACCATGACAGCCACCCTCCTCGATCGTCACCCCGCGACCGCAGCGCCGCCGCCTCCGGGGAACCCGCGCGATCCCTTCGTTACCCATACAACCATCAATAGCCGGCATTATCGCCTCGCGCTCGATGTGCGTACAACGCTACTCGACGCGCTTCGCGAGCACGCCGGCCTCACGGGCAGCAAGAAGGGTTGCGATCACGGACAATGCGGCGCCTGCACGGTGCTGGTCGATGGCCGCCGCGTTTTGTCGTGCCTCACCTTGGCGGCAAGCGTCGAAGGCAAAAACATCACGACGATCGAGGGACTTTCCGAAGCAGACGGCACGTTGCACCCGATGCAACAGGCCTTCATCGATCACGACGCCTTTCAATGCGGGTATTGCACTCCAGGGCAGATCATGTCCGCCGTTGCTTGCGTCAAGGAAGGCCACGCAGGCTCCGAAGCCGACATCCGGGAATATATGAGCGGAAATCTGTGCCGTTGCGCCGCCTATCCCAACATCGTCGACGCGATCGAACAGGCAAAAATCAAAATGAAAGAGGCCTGATCATGCAGCCATTCCGTTTTGCACGGACAACCGAAACAAAATCCGCTGTGCTGATGCACGGATCGAGTGCCAACGATGCATCCAGCTCGGAAAGCGTGAGCGCGCAATATCTGGCTGGCGGCACCACGCTGCTGGATCTGATGAAATTGGGCGTCATGCGCCCGGAGCAGGTGATCGATATCAACGATCTCGAACACGGCAAGGCCGGCAACATCGAGTTTGGAGCGGATGGTCTCCGGCTCGGGGCAATGTCGCGTATGTCGGCTGCGGCCGATCATCCAGATATCAGGCGAAACTTCCCGGTGGTGTCGCAATCGCTTCAGCTCGCGGCAAGTGCGCAGATTCGAAACATGGCTTCGCTCGGAGGCAACGTTTTGCAGCGGACCCGATGCACATATTTTCGCGATGTTTCCTACGAAAATTGCAACAAGCGCAAGCCGGGATCGGGATGCGCGGCACTTGACGGATTCAATCGCCCGCATGCGGTGTTGGGAACCAGCGATCAGTGTATCGCGACCTATCCCGGCGATTTTGCCCAGGCCCTGATCGCTCTCGACGCCCTGGTTGAAGTTGTCGGCCGCAACGGCATTCGAGAGTTTCCGTTTTCAAAGCTGCATCGCCAGCCCGGAGAGGCACCGCATCTCGAAACAACGCTTGCGCCGGAAGAGATGATCATGTCGTTCTACATTCCAAAAAGCCCCTACGCCCGGCGGTCTCTGTTTCTCAAGGTGAGAGACCGGGAGTCGTATGAATTCGCGCTCGCCTCGGCCGCCGTCGCCCTCGAGCTCGACCGCGACCGCGTCAAGCAGGCTCGTATCGCGCTTGGCGGCGTCGCCACCGTGCCATGGAGGGCATCCAAGGCCGAGCAAATTCTGGTGGGAGAACGCCTGAACGATGCGATCCTGGATACGGCGGCAGAGGTCGCGTTCAAGGATGCCGTATCGCGCAGCCATAATGCATTCAAAGTCGAGCTTGGCAAACGGACACTCGTTCGCGCGGTGCGCGAGGCCGCAGCAATGGAGATTTGACCATGTCGAGAGCTGCTCCAGATCCGCAAAGCAACATGGGAAATCCCGAACCGCGTCTCGACGGTCGCCTCAAGGTGACCGGCGAGGCCCGCTACGGGTCGGATTTTGTGGTTGGAAATCCCGCCTATGCATTTCTCGTGACCAGCTCGATTGCCAAAGGCCGCATCGAGTCGATGGACTTACGTGATGCCAGAACCGTGCCCGGGGTGCTGGAAATCTTCAATCACGAGAACACCGGCGAACTGAAAGATATAAAGTACGCAAAGGGCGGCGGCGGGCCAACCTCGTCGATCCAGGGATTCGGTCCCCAGATCCAGTATGGCGGGCAGATTGTTGCGATGGTCGTCGCCGATACGTTTGAGGCGGCGCGCGAGGCCGCTCACAAGGTTCGCGTGAGCTACCAGCCTGACCAACCGAGCGCTACTTTCGATTCGCTGGGCATTTCCGAACAGC
>Ga0137377_10003257_pt1 | contig 12501 bp, 9 predicted proteins | sample SagtaG_22_FD_104815 | JGI IMG/M metagenome (GOLD analysis project Ga0137377, IMG submission 104815) | Vadose zone soil microbial communities from Sagehorn Ranch, Mendocino, California, USA - Sage2_L_40_16 metaG | ecosystem: Environmental > Terrestrial > Soil > Vadose zone | place: USA... | reverse complement strand
CGGGGTACTGGAACCACAACGTGCACTATCAGCCGGTCATCCTCCGGGCCGTGCCGCCGGGCTGCGGCGCCGCGCTCGAGGTCGGCTGCGGGGACGGCCTGCTCGCCAGCAGGCTCGCCGAACGCTGCGCGGAGGTCACCGCGATCGACCGGGACGCGCGGATGACCGCGCTGGCGCGGGCCCGGACGCAAAGGGCCCGCCCGGGCCGGGTGACGGTGGTCGAAGCGGACTACCTGGCTTACCCGGTGGCCGACGCCAGCTTCGACTTCGCCTGCGCGAACACCTCGCTGCACCACATGGACTTCGCGGCCGCCCTGACCGCCATGGCCCGCGCGCTCCGCCCCGGTGGCCGCCTCGCGGTCGTCGGGCTCGCCGCGAACGGTGCGGTCGGTGACTACCTCGCGGACGGGCTCGCGATCCCGGTCGGCCTCGCCTACCGGGCGGTCCACGGCAAGGGCGATCCCGGCGCGCCCATCAAGGACCCGGAGATGACCTGGGCGGAGGTCCGGGCGACCGCCCGCCGCCTGCTCCCGGGCGTGCGCTACCGTCGGCACCTGCTGTGGCGTTACTCGCTGCTGTGGCGCAAGTCGCCCGAATGGCACGATCAGATCCGTCAACGGCCATGACTTCGGCCTGAGCGCGTGGGCATCCTGCGGTCGGGGGAACACAGGGTCAGGAGACTGCGGACCTGATCCGCTCACGGATCAGGCTGCCGAGGTCGGCGTCTGGCTGAAGGTCGCTTCGGCTGGCCTTCGGGATGAAGCCCCGCACGGTGCGGCCTTCCTGGTCCATGAGAAGGAACAGTCGCTCGGTTTCATGTGCGCCTGCCAGCGCCGACCACGGAAGGAAGACGGCCGACCTGTCTGGCGCTCGCCAGGCGACGCCGTCGTGCCTGAGCTTGTACTCGTATGTCCCGCGCGGCCACACGCCGTTCGCAAGCGCCTGGCGGGCCTGCCGCCCGGGGGACAGCCGCCACACCCGCAGCGCGCTCCAGCAGACCAGCAACAGGCACAGTCCTACGCCGGCGATCAGTTCGTACAGCAGGAGGCCACGGTGAGATCCGTAGGCCGCCGCTGGCCTGGCGGCGGCGAAACGCAGCAGCACAATCGACTCTGCCAGCAGGGCCACGAAGAAGACCCCTGCTGTCAGCCAGGACCGGCGCATGAGGGTGAGAAGGCGTGACGCCGCCATTACCTCGCGCACCTCTGCCCAGCCGAGTTCGCATCGCAGAACAATCGTGTCTTCCGCTGCCGCCATGGTCATGTTCCAAATGTAATATGAAGCTCCGCTGTTGTGAACCTCGGCCCGCTATCGCTTTACATGGAGTCGCGCGCACGCTAACACGCGCCGCCGCGTTCGGAGAATGGCGCAGCGCATCCGGATGGCGGCGCGTAGCAGATCGGGCTTCCGGCGAACACCGACTGGTCAGAAGGTTGCCTACGCCGTTAACCGGCCTACTCTATTGTTCCGGTTGCAAGCTTCCTGGTGAACTCCTGACTAAACGCATGCGAGCGTCAATATTTCTGCCCGATTCACCCATGTTAAACGTCATGGGCATGTTAACTGTCATGGTTAATTGATTACGATGCCCACTTGCGCATGTCTCGCGGTATGAGAAATCTGGAATAGTCACGTCCCATATGCCGAGGAGGCAGATGATGAACGACCAGAAGAAGCTCAAGCTGTCGAAGGAGACCCTGCGCTGTCTGGACGACGACGCACTTACCGACGTCGTGGGCGGCGGGAACCACCACGGCCGCGGCGGCGGTGGGGTCTCCAACGGCAACTGCGACTCGTTCGGCTGCGCCAACCTGTCAATTGCCTGCGTCAGCGATCAGGGCCAGTGCGTGAGCGGCCTCCTAGGGTGCATCTTCGTCTAGGCGGACTCGCGACAGCATGAACGGGAACCGAGATCAGCAGCCTAGCCTCCAGCCAGCCCTGTACGGGACCGGCTGATGCGCGTGCATGCTGCACCGGACAGCGATGCCCCGGTCTCTGAGGGGGCCGGGGCATCGCGTCAGCCGTTGCTGTCCGGTGCACTCAGAGATCGCGCCCTGCAACTGGCCGGCGCGCTCACCGAGGCCCTCCGTCCAGCACCCACGGCCGGACCCGGGGACGGGTCCTTGTCGTGCGGGTTCGCCGGCCTGGCCGTCTGCCATGGTCAGTTCGCCCGGACACGCCGCGACCGGCAGGCGGCCGACGCCGCCTGCACGCATCTCGAGAAAGCCGTGGACGTGCTGACGACAGAGCCACTCACAAGCTCGCTATACGGGGGATTCCCCGGGGTCGCCTGGGCCGTCGAGCTGGTGGACCGGCTGCTCGGCACCGAAGGCGAGGACCGCAACGGCGACATCGACGACGCACTGACGAGGCTGCTGCGGCAGTACCCGGAGCATGGGCCGTACGACCTGATCAACGGGCTCACCGGGCTAGGTGTCTATGCACTGGCCCGATGGCCGCGTCCCGCCGCGGCGCAATGTCTTCTGGGTGTGGTAGAGCAACTCGCCCGCCGGGCCCGGTACGACCGCGATGGCGCCTACTGGTGGACGCCGCCGTCGTGGCGCGGCCCGCGACAGGAACGCTACCAGCCAGGCGGGGTAGATCTCGGAGTGGCGCACGGTATGGCGGGCGTAATCCCGTTCCTCGCTCGCATGCACAGGCTCGGGCTGGCCCAGCAGACCGTCCGTCCGTTGCTCGACGAAGCCGCGCGCTGGCTGCTGGCCCATATGGTCGACACGGCGTCGGGGCCCACCGTCCCCTATTTCATCGCCGACGGTGTCGAGCCGGGACCGGCCCGCTCCGCGTGGTGTTACGGCGACCCCGGGGTGGCTGCGGCATTGCTGCTCGCCGCGCGCGACGTCGGCGAGCCGGCCTGGGCGGCGGCGGCGACCGGTCTCGCCGTGCGGGCCGCCCTTCGCCAGCCTGATCAGGCCGGCGTCGTGGATGCCTGCATCTGCCACGGGTCGGCCGGCCTGGCCCACCTGTTCAACCGGATGCACCAGATAATCGGGGAACCGGCCCTCGCCGACGCCGCGCGGTTCTGGGTCGAGCGGACTCTCGATCTGTGCTCTGCGGCGGCGTCCGGCCAGGAGGCCACATTCGCCGATGCCCCAGAGCCACCGTGGAAGGGCCCCGGGCTGCTCGAGGGCGCCGCCGGCGTCGCGCTGGCCTTGGAGGCCGCGAGCACCACAACCGAACCCATCTGGGACCAGATGATGCTCGTCTCCACCATCCCGACTCCCGGAACGGAAACGCGATGACCGGCTCCAGCCCGTCCCACCCCATCGCGACACCGTCGGGGTTCTTCGTGCTGCGAACGCCCCTGCTGCCGTTCACGGAGGTGCTGGCCTGGGGGGACGGATTGCAGGCACCGATGGCCGTCGGCGACTCCGGCGTTCTCAACGAAGCCGTGGCCACGGACCGGACCCTGCTGCGCCGCAGGCTCGAGGACATAGTTACCACGCCCCAGTTCCGGGATGCCTTGTTCGTTGCCTCCCCGAGCCTGGCGGCAGCGGTTGACGTGTGGCGCAAGGAACCGGACAGCGACAAGGGGCGCGCCACCGAGCGTTCCCTCGTGTCCTATCTCCTGCGGGCCGCGGCCAGGCCCACTCCTTTCGGGCTTTTCGCTGGGTGTACAACGGGCACGATCGGCGAGCGCACCTGCATGCGGCTCGACGAAGGGGCCCGCTACCGGCGCCACACCCGCCTGGACATGGACTACCTGTGTGCCCTGGCGGAGGCGGTTGAGCAGGATCCCGCCCTGCGCGAGGAACTCGACTACCGGCCGAACTCCAGCCTCTACCAGCTCGGAGACCGGATGTTGTTCGCCGAGGCGCGGCAGAGCCGGTCCGGCCGCTCCTACAAGCTTGTGGCCGTGGACGCGACGCCGTACCTGGCGCAGACCCTCGCCCGCGCCCAAGACGGCGCACGGCTCGACGCCCTGGCCACAGCCCTTGTCGACGACGACATCACCCGCGCCGACGCCGACGAGTACATTACCGAGCTCGCCGACAGCCAGATCCTGGTGGCAGACATCCGGCCGCAGCTGACCGGGGCCCCGACGACGGACGCCTTCGTGGCGGCATTGCGCCGCCACGAACGCGGGGCCAGCCTCGCGCGCCAGCTCCACGAAGCGGCCGGCCGCCTCGCGGCGATCGACGCCGACGGCATCGGGGCGTCGGCGGAACGGTACCGCGCGGCCGCCGCAGTGCTCGACGGCCTTCCCGTGTCGCCGGACCTATCGCGCTTCGTGCAGGTCGATCTGATAAAGCCGGCCCGTGAGGTCGCCCTCGGCGCCAGCGTCGTCTCCGAACTCCTCCGGGGCGTCGAGGTCATGCATGCCCTTACCCGCTACCGCGGGCACGAAAGCCTCCGGCAGTTCCGGGAGCAGTTCACACAGCGCTACGAGACCCGCGAGGTCCCGCTGGCGCAGGCGCTCGATGAGGAGAACGGCATCGGGTTCGAGCGGTCAGGCTCGCTGGCCGCCGAGGCGACGCCGCTGCTGGCCGGACTGCCGCTGAGCCGCCGCCAGGATCACTCGGTCCCGTGGATCCGCCGCGATGCGTTCCTGCTCGACAAGCTCACCCGTGCGCTCGCCGCCGACAGCGGCGAGATCACGATTAAGGCATCCGAGGCCGCAGCGGTCCGCGACAGCGATACCCCGCCGCTGCCCGACGCTTTCCACGTGGTGGCCACCCTTGTGGCCGACGGTAAGCGGGCCATGAGCCGCGATGACTTCCAGGTCGTGCTGCACGCAGCGTCGGGACCATCCGGCGCGCGGCTGCTGGGCCGCTTCTTGCACGCCGACGACGAGCTCCGCCGGCTCGTCCGGGCACACCTGGCGGCCGAAGAGGCGGTCCACCCGGACCGAGTGTTCGCCGAGGTCGTGCACCTCCCCGAGGGACGGGTCGGCAATATCCTGAGCCGCCCTGTGCTGCGTGGCTACGAGATCCCGTACCTGGGGCGCTCCGGCACGTCGGCCGACCGGCAGCTGCCGCTGTCCGACCTGCTGGTGTCGGTCCAGGGTGAGCGAATCGTGCTGCGCTCTCGCCGACTCGGGTGCGAGGTGATCCCCAGGCTCACCACCGCGCACAACCACATCGGACGTGGTCTCGGCGTTTACCGCTTCCTGTGCGCATTGCAGTATCAGCAGATCACTCCCGGCGCCACGTGGGATTGGGGGCCACTGGGGCTGGCGCCTTTCCTGCCCCGCGTCGTCAGCGGCCGGGTGATCCTGTCCAGATCTCGCTGGAACCTCGGCGAGAGCGAACTCGCCGCCTTCCGCGAGCCCTCGGGGACCAGGATGTTTGCCGCCGTCCAGCGACTGCGGGAACGACTCCGCATGCCGCGGTACGTAGCGCTCGCCGACGGGGACAACGAACTGGTAGTCGACCTGGACAACGTGCTGAGCCTGGAAACGCTCGCGCACGAGGTGCGAGGCCGGGCGTCCGCACCGCTCGTCGAGATGATCGCCGGTCCTGACCAGTTGTGCGCGTCCGGGCCAGAGGGACTGTTCACCCATCAGGTCATCGTGCCGTTCGTCCGATCGTCGCGGCCTGCCGCGCAGCCGTCGGCCCGGCCAGTCGCAACGGCGTGCGCCCGTCGTTTCCCGCCCGGATCGGAGTGGCTCTACGTCAAGTTGTTCGCCGGGACGGCGACCGCGGACCAGGTGCTGCGGCGGGCCGCGCACGCGGTCGAGTCGTCGCTCGCGGCCGGCGGGGCCGACCGGTGGTTCTTCATCCGCTATGGAGATCCCGGCTGGCACCTGCGGCTCCGGGTCCACGGCGCACCGGACAGGCTGCTGCGCGAGACGCTGCCCCTGCTATACCGCGCCACCGCACCGCTAGTCGAGGCCGGCCAGCTCTGGCGCATCCAGCTCGACACCTACGAACGGGAGGTCGAGCGGTACGGTGGCGAGGCCGGGATCGGCTTGGCCGAACGCGTCTTCCACGCCGACAGCGACGCCGTGCTCGCCGTCGTTGGCCAGCTCACCGGGGATGCCGGAGCGGAGCTGCGGTGGCGAGTGGCCCTGCGTGGCATAGACCTGCTGTTCGATGACCTCAGACTGACACTCGAGCAGAAGCTGGCCATCGCCCGGCGTGCTCGGCACGGCTACGGGAGCGAGTTCGGCGCCGACGGTAACTTTCAGCAAGAGGTCAGCCGCCGGTACCGCACCGAGCGAGTCTCCGTGGAGGCCCTGCTCGATCCGCGGTGGGACCCGCCGGCCGAGTTGGCCGCATGCATCCAGGCGCTGCACCAGCGGTCCGCGGTCCTCGCGCCGGTCGTGCGGGAACTGCGTGCCCTGGTTGATGCGGGCCGACTTTCCGTGGACATCTGCGACCTGGCGATGAGCCTTGCGCACATGCACGTTAACCGGGTGCTGCGCTCGGCCCAGCGGGCCCAGGAGCTTGTCCTGTACGAGATGCTCGGCCGTGCCTACAGCTCACAGGCGGCACGGAGGTCCCGATGAGCGACTGGGACGCCATCTTCGGTGAGGCGGCGCTGGGCCTCGACCTGGCCAAGGCGGATCCTGCGCGAGTCGGCTCCGGTCAAGCGCCAGGCCGCCGGAGCGAGCGATCAGCCGGGACGGGCACGACGAGCTCAGGTACCGCGCCGGCGATTCAAGGAACCCGTCCTGTCCAGAATGCCCGGCCGTCCCTGAAGCTGGCCAGCCGCCCGACGGCGCCGACGGCCAGCCGGGAGGCGATCTTCCGGCGGGAGGCGCTGGAGTTCCGTATCCGCGGGCGCGACACCCCGAACGGCGTGGTACGCCTAGGGGCCCGGTGGATCCACTTGACCTACCGGATGGCGCTTGTCCTCGTCGTGGTGGCTATAGCCGGCCTGTGGGTCGTCCACACCGACGAGAGCGCCACAGACCCGGCGGTGGTCGACGGCCGGAGCGGCACGGTCACGCTCCTACTACCGGCCGTGGTCGGCCGGGACCTGGACGGCTCGCAAGAATTCACCGTCGCGCTCCCTGGCGGGCGTTCCGTAGGGATCAGCGGCCTGCACGCGCAGCTGGCCAGCGACGCCGCCATCCGGAAGGCCGGGCTGGCACCGCTGGCACAGCCCGCCATCCTGGTGACCGGCCAGCTCAACCCCGGCGCCGGGGCGGCCTCGGTCGCGCGGGACGTGCATCTGCGGACCCATGCGTCCGTCGTACTGCGCTCTGAATCGCTGGCGGATCTCCTCGGCCGCCAGTTCCACGCGATGCTCAGCAACGGGAGCTCACCATGAGGCGGACAATCCCGTTCATCCGGCAGATGGAATATGCCGACTGCGGAGCGGCGTGCCTGGCCATGGTGCTCGGCTACTTCGGCAAGCGCGTCGATCTCCGCGAGCTACGGGCCCTGACCGGGGCCGGCCGCGACGGCGTCAACGCGCTGTCAGTAGTCAGCGCCGCGCGCGCATGCGGGTTGCGGGCACGCGGCGTCCGGGCGGACCTCAATGACTTCCGCCACCTGCCGCGCGGATCGATCCTGCACTGGGAGTTCAGCCATTTCGTGGTCTTCGAGCGCATGACGCACAAGGGGATCCGGGTGGTCGACCCAGAGCATGGGCGGCGGGTCGTGTCAATGGATGACCTGCGCCACGCCTATACCGGCGTAGCCATTATCTGTGAGCCTTCAGATGACTTCGACCGCAGCGGCTCTGGCGCAAAAGGCACCTGGCGGTATCTGCGGCCGATGCTCCGGCAGAAGAGAAACATGGTCAGGGTCATCGCGGTATCCCTGGTCCTCAGGCTCGCCGCGCTCGGGCTGCCGCTGCTCACCGTGCTCGTCGTCGACGAAATCGTGCCGCGCAACGACTACCATCTCCTCCTCGTGCTCACCGCCGGCGTCGGTATGGTCATCGGGTACAACTTCCTGTCGGCCTTCCTGCGCGCCAACCTCCTGCTCGAGCTGCAGACCCGGCTTGACATGGGCCTGACGATGGGGTTCATCGACCATCTGATCAAGCTGCCGTATAACTTCTTCCTCCGGAGATCCGCCGGCGACCTGATGATGCGTCTGCAGAGCAACACGTCGGTTCGCGACATCCTTTCGAGCGGGACCATGTCGGCCGCCCTGGACGGCACCTTCGCGAGCCTGTACCTGATCACGCTGTTCTTCATCAGCCCCGTCGTGGCGCTCGTCGTGCTCGTGCTTGCAGTGCTCGAAGTCGCCGTGATGGTGCTGTCCTGGCGACGGAGCCAGCGGTTGATGGCTGGAAGCCTGCAGGCGCAAGCGGACGCTCAGAGCTACGCCTACGAGCTGCTCGCCGGCATCGAGACGCTCAAGGCGTCCGGTGCAGAGCACCGTGCCGTCGACCATTGGGGCGGGTTGTTCACCGATCAGGTCAACATCAACCTGACCCGCGGACGCCTGATGGCCGCGGTCAACTCCGTCACAAGTACCCTGCAGATGGCCTCGCCGCTAGTCATCCTGATGGTGGGTGCCTTCCAGGTGCTGGCCGGAAACATCTCGCTGGGCACCATGCTGAGCGCCGCCGCCCTAGCCGCCGGGTTCCTTGAGCCCCTGGCCACGATGGTTTCCAGTGGCCTGCAACTGCAGGTGCTCGGCAGCTACATGCAGCGCATCAACGACGTCCTCGACACCCCGCGTGAACAGCACGGCGAGCAGGTCCGGCCCGCGCCCCGGCTAAGAGGCCAGATCCGGGCTGACGACGTGTCGTTCGCCTACGGCCCGCTCGCTCCGACCGTGGTCAGCCATGTCTCGCTCGAGATCCAGCCGGGCCAGCACATCGGTATCGTCGGCCGGTCCGGATCCGGGAAGTCGACTCTTGCGCACCTGCTGCTCGGCCTGTACCGGCCGATGTCCGGGCGCATCGAGTTCGACGGCCTGGACCTCGCCGACCTCGACGCCGGGTCTGTCCGTCGTCAGCTCGGTATCGTCACCCAGCGCCCCTACCTGTTCGGCTCCTCGGTCCGGCAGAACATCGCACTCAGCAACCCGGAACTTCCGCTGAAGGCGGTGGTTGAGGCAGCCAAGATCGCCTGCGTCCATGACGACATCGTCGCGATGCCGATGGGCTACGACACTCACCTGCACGACGGCGGCGCCTCGGTATCCGGGGGCCAGCGGCAGCGCATCGCACTCGCCCGTGCCCTCGTCCACCGGCCCTCGATCCTGCTGCTCGACGAGGCGACCAGCGAGCTGGACACCGTGACGGAGCAGAGGATCTACACCAACCTCGACGTGATCTCGGCGACCACCATCGTGATCGCGCACCGCCTGAGCACCATCCGCAACGCCGACCTGATCCTCGTCATGGACGAGGGCAGGATTACCGAGGCTGGAACGCACGAGCAGCTGGTGTCGCGCCAGGGGATATACACCGCGCTGGTCCACGCCCAGTCCGGCGCCGGGCAGCCCGCCACCCCGATCAACGGGGCGGCGGGCGATCGCGCCCTGCTCGGGGTGTTCCCTCCCTGAGCAGGGCCACGGGTCTCCCGGCCGGGGCGAGCACGCCCCGGCCGGGAGACGACCATCACATCGGGTTACGGTGCGGGTCCACCGCTCGCGGCCGTAGTCATAGCCATCCCGCCTTGTCCGCGATGCGGATGGCGTCCACGCGATTCCGCGCGCCGATCTTGGTGAGGATGCTGGAAATGTGATTACGGACCGTGCCGGTCGTCAGGCAGAGCTGTCTGCCGATCTCGGCGGTGGATGCGCCGTCTGCGGCTAGCCGCAGCACGTCGCACTCTCGCGGCGTCATTGGATTGACGGGAGCGTCAAGCGTCGCGAACGCCAGGTCGGGATCAAGGGCCTTCATGCCCTTGGCCACCTGGCGGATGGCTTCGCCGATGTTCTCCGGAGAGGTGTCCTTCAGCATGAAGCCCGCCGCGTGGGCGGCGACCGCCTTGCGGAGGTCGCCGAGTTGAGGCCTGCTCGCCATGATCAGGGCATGGCACGACGGGGTGATGGTGTGCAGCGCCTCGATGACGGCGAACCCGTCATGACAGGCGATGTCGTCATCGATCACGGCCACATCAGGCCGCAGCGAGGCGATCGTAGGAAGCACCGGCTCCCGGCAGTCCAGCTCCGCCACGACCTCGATGTCGCTCTCCCGTGAGATACAGGCCACGAGCCCCGCCCTGATCAGGCCGATGCGTTCGGCGATGACTGTGCGGATCACGGAATTAACCCACTCCCGGCAGGGTCCCGGCAGCTGGCAGCGCCTGCTTCACGGTGGCCCCCACCGGACCGGTGTCAGGTGCCGATGTCGGCGCCGTCGCCGACACGGATGCCGTACCAGCCGACGCCTGGCCATCGGCGGTCTGGCCAGCCGGCTGCGTCTTGGCGTCCTGGCCCGAACCACCCTGGCTGGGTGTGCTCGTGGCCTGCGCCGCGCCTTGCACCGTATTGCTGGCCGCAGTAACCGTGGCGGCGGCCGCCGCCACCGGTGACTGGCTCGCCGGAGCGGAGCCCGTACCGGAACCGCCTGACGAACCTGACGAGCTGGTCGAGGCGGTCGGCGCCTGGGCGTCCTGGCCCGAACCACCCCGGCTGGGTGTGCTCGTGGCCTGGGTCGCGCCGTGCACCGTGTTGCTGGCCGCCGTGACCGTGGTGGCCGCCGCCGTCACCGGCGCCTTCGCGGCCGCCGCTACCGGCGCCTTCGCGGCCGCCGACGCGGCTGACGTCACGGTCGACGTCACGGTCGACGTCACGGTTCCGGCCGCCTTGACCGCGGTACCGGACGCTGTGGCCAGCGACTGGGTGGTGCCCTCCAGCGCCTGGCTGGCGCCAGTGACCGTCGCGGCAACCGTCGCCGTCGCCGCCTGGCCTGTCTGGCTTAGGGCCGAACGGGCGGCGTCCTGCACCACCGGCACGGTAGACGTCACCGCGGACGCCAGCCCGCCGGCCGCCTGGACTGCCGGGCCGGTCGCGCTGGTCAGGACCCGGGTGGTGCCCTGTAGCGCCTGGCTGGCGCCGGTGACCGTGGCGCTAACCGCTGTCGTCGCCGTCTGGCCTGTCTGGGCGAGGGCCGGACTAGTGCTCCCCAGCACGGCCGGCACGGCGGACGTCACCGTGGACGTCACCGTGTCTACCGCCTGGACTGCTGTACCGGACGTGGCGGCCACCACGCTCGTCACAGCGGGAACCACCGAGCTGCTGGTCAGGACCCGAGTGGTGCCCTGCAGGACCTGGCTGGCGCCGGTGACCGTCGCGGCAACCGTTGCCGTCGCCGCCTGGCCCGTCTGGACCGCGGTACCGGCCGCGGCGGCCACCACGGTCGTCGCCGCGGGAACCACCGAGCCGGTCAGGACCCGGGTGGTGCCCTGTAGCGCACCACCGGCGCCCGCGACCACTGCGGTGACAGCAGGCGCTGGCGTGTGGCCCGCGTAACATGCCGAGCAGCCGCCGGCCGGGCCTGGCGACGGGTGCGGGCTCACCCCTGGCGCCGGGCCGGATGCGGGCGGCGATCCGGCGGCCGACGGAGGCAGCGGCGAACCCGGCTGCGGCTTGCCGGTCGCACCGGGGGCACCCCGTCCGAGGGCGCCAGGCAGGACCGGAAGGATGGGCGGCCCGGTCGGGACCGGGTGCTGCGGAAGGACCCGGTGGCGCGGCTGGCTGGGGTTCGGCTGGAGCACAGGCGCGGAACCTCCCCCGAACAGGCTTGGCGATATCGAGGGAACGATGACCGACGCCACGAACGTGAGGAGAACGATGGCGGTCACGATGACCGCGCTAGGGGCGGCGACTCCCGCGGGATGCGCGCGCGCAGCGGCCACGACGGACCGAGAGGTCGTATGCATGATTGAAAAGCTCGCTTTCTGCTGAGGTTCATGGACTGGACCGGGACCAGGAACTGGCCCGGGTAGGGCTGACCGCGGGGTCAGCTATCCAGGGACCTCGAGAGCAGAAAGCCACGCCGAACGTGGTCTGAGCGGATTCGTCCTGCGCAGCCGCAGGACGCCTACGGTGATGAGCAGCGAGGCGGTCAGGACGGCAGCCAGGCCCGTTCCGCCGCCATGGCCAGAACCGCCCATGGTGCCCAGCCCGGCAGCCTGGCCACCGGTGACCCACGGCACCGGGTTCCCGTAGGGCAGGTACGGCCAGGACGGCGAACCGCCGCCCGCGCCCGCGGACATGGTCGCGCCGCTTCCGGACAAGCCAGCAGGCATCCCCGCCGAGCTAACCCGGAACCCAGGGGCATGGCCATTGCCGGTGCTGGAACCGGCCGGCCCCGTGCCGACTCCAGGCGTGCCGCCAGTCCCGGAGCCGACCGGGAACGCACTGCCAGCCGCTGGATTCAAGGCGCCGGCGATGCCCGTGCTCGTCCCGCCGACGCCGGGGACCGCACCTGCAGCCACCCCGGTGCCGCCGCCGGTCACGCCCGGCAGCGCGCCGGCCGTAACGCCGGTGACCCCGGGAACGGCGCCAGCGGCGATGCCCGTCACGGTCCCGGTGACCGCGGGCAGCGTGCCGCCGGTGAGCCCCGTCACCGTGCCGGTCACGGCGGGGAGCGTGCCTGCCGTGAGGCTGGTGACCGTCCCGG
>Ga0137377_10003256_pt1 | contig 12502 bp, 12 predicted proteins | sample SagtaG_22_FD_104815 | JGI IMG/M metagenome (GOLD analysis project Ga0137377, IMG submission 104815) | Vadose zone soil microbial communities from Sagehorn Ranch, Mendocino, California, USA - Sage2_L_40_16 metaG | ecosystem: Environmental > Terrestrial > Soil > Vadose zone | place: USA... | reverse complement strand
GACCCTCCCTTTGTTCGGGAGTCAGTTCATCACGCTCCATGACCACAATCCTATAGAATGGGGCATTGACTGCTCGCGAGGCACGCCGTGCCGCTTCCAGCATGACGTGAATCTTCTCTTTTTCGACTGGTCTCCAAGGTTGAAAATAACGAATGGATCTACGGTTTCCGACTACCTCTTTGAATTCCATTGGGCTTCCTCCATTAATTGTGAACAAACTCTCACAGTGCGATCCTTCGTCGCACCTACAATGACAAATCACTACTAGATCCTTCGCTGCGCTCAGGATGACAACCTGCGCTTACAATGACAAATCACTACGAGGATAGATCTCTACGAAGACATATTACACAGAGAAGATATGAACGGCCATGGCAGCTGCGTCAAAACCGATGTGTCCACCGCCGTTTTGTGTCAGCCCAACTTTGCAATTCTCTACTTGCCTCCGGCTTGCTTTTCCTTGAAGTTGCCAAACTATCTCTACGATCTGGCCCAGCCCTGTTGCTCCAATTGGATGTCCCCGAGAGAGCAACCCGCCGGATGTATTGATAGGAAGTTTTCCTCCTAACCATGTTACCCGGTCCTCAATCAGCTTCGGTCCTTCGCCAGGAGCACAGAATCTCAAGTCTTCGTAAATGCTAATCTCCGCCGGGGCAACTGCATCATGGACCTCGGCAAGGTCCACATCCTCGGGACCTATCCCCGCCATTTCATATGCTTTCATTGCTGCCCGCCTGGTAGATGGCTCCATGGAGCGGTTGTCGCCTCGCCCCGAGACCAGCACCGAGGCATCCACTCGTGGACCCTTGAGGCCTTTATTGCGGGCGAACTCCTCGCTCACGATGAGTGCTGCTGCTGCACCGTCTCCCAGGGGGGAACACATGAGAACTGTCAGTGGGCCTACCACGGACTTACTTTGCAGAACCTGTTCGAGTGTTACTTCTTCCCTATACTGGGCATAGGGATTCAGGCTCCCGTGGTAGTGATTCTTGACGGAAACCAGCGCCATCTGTTCACGTGTCACGCCGCCAATTGACTGGCCAGCAGACTTACCAGAGCTGAGCATCGAAATGTAGAGGTCCATGAACAGACTTCTGTTCGTGGCCCCCTCGCCGCTTCTTCCAAGCCGCTTTTCTATTTCGGCCAGCTCAGTAACATCCACAGCAGCGTTGAACGCACGTAATGATTTCGCTTTATCCGGGTCAGAAAGTTTTTCCACACCCAGTGCCAGCACACAGTCGTACAAACCAGATGCAACAGACATCCAACCCAGGTGAAATGCCGTCGAAGCGCTCGCGCAGGCATTTTCGACGTTGACGATAGGAATACCCAACAGCCCGGTATGACGCAAGACCACCTGACCACGTATGGTTTCCTGACCAGTGATCAATCCTGCCACCGAGTTGGCGACATAGGCGGCCTGTATATCTTTGATGTCAATACCTGCATCCTCTATGGTGTTGCTGACGGCTTCCTCGGCTAACTCCCGCAACCCACGGTCGAGGAACTTGCCGAATCGAGTCATTCCTGCTCCTACTACCCTAACCTTTTGCATATTTTCCATCTCCTTTCGTCTTGCCGGAGGGGCCGATTATGCTGTTTAACTTATTAAGCGGGTTACCAGAACATCCACCGAGGGCCGATAAATCGGCACCTACGGATGCCCGGATTCATTTGTTAATCAGCATTATCGGGCCTTGATCGTTACAGATCTCTGGAGACGACATATCCAGCCGCCTCGCGGTCCCACGTTCCTGGGGTAATCCCCTCTTGCTTCAAGATAGTGTACTCAATACGGTGTGTACCAGTTTTTGGTAGCGAGTCTCTAAACTCGACGTACCTGGGGATGGCATAGTAGGCCATCTTTCCCTGGCAGAAATCGAGTATCTCTTCCGGTGTCGCCGTATTCCCTTGCTTGGGGACAATTACCAGTTTGATCTCGTCTTCAGAAAGCTCTGACGGAACGGCGTGTGCAGCAGATTCCAATACTGCTGGATGCTGGTTTACTACGGACTCAATCTCCCATGCAGAGATATTCTCGCCCCTCCGTCTCATCGAGGCCTTCTTGCGGCCAGCGTAGAAGAAATCGCCCTCTTCGTCTATCCAGGCCAGGTCGCCTGAGTGAAACCAGTCGTTACGCCAGGCCTCATTGGTGGCATCCTCCTTGCCATAGTAGAAAGCTGAGTCTTTGCCAGCGTCAGAACGGAAGACGAGTTCACCTACCTTCCCCGGCGGAACATCACGGTCTTCATCATCAACGACATGAAAATCAAATCCCGGCAGGGACTTTCCCATCGAACCTATCTTGCCAGTTGTATTCATCAGGAAACCAGGTGAGTCGACCATGCCAAACCACTCGATGATGCGAAGCTTAAAACGCTCCTCCAAGGGCTGCCAGGCATAAGTAGGACAGCCGGCAGAGAGCACCACACGGACTGGATTGTCACCATCGTCTGGGCGCTCCGGCTGTTTGAGTAGGATAGGGATCATGGCGCCTAGTGTGTTGAACTCCACCGCATTGTACTTCCTGCAATCATCCCAGTGCTTTGAGGCAGAGAAGCGCTCGCCGAGGGCCAGTTTGTAGTCGAGCATGATTGCGCCCAGTGCTGAGACAGCGAGGGCATTGCCGTGGAAGAGCGGCAAAGGGGTATAGATGGTTTCGCCAGGGCGTACCCCTGTTGGCTCCCACAGTTTGACGATGTTGCTGGGATTAATACCTTTGTTGACAACTCCTTTCGGTGGTCCAGTGGTTCCAGAAGTATACAGGATGTTATCCGCAGAGGCTTTGGCAAGTGAGCCAATGGGAGGTCGACCACGACCAGTTTTAAGCCATTCCTCAATGGCAATGACATTGCCTTCCATAGATGGCATGGTCCCCCGGATAATCATCAGGCGCACATTGGGAACGCGATCCTTGATAGCAACGAAATGCTCTACCAACACATCGTCTATGATGATGGCAGACGCACCTGAGTCATTGAGGATGTAGGCAAGAGCCTCACCTCGCTGCGCCACGTTTAATGGCACTGCTCCCACACCCATGAAGACCATTGCATAGTACGCGTATAGAAATTCCGGGCAGTTGCCCACCATCATGGCCGCCCTATCCCCGGTACGTATTCCCGCATCCCAAATACCTGCAGCGACTGCATAAATATGATCAACAAAATCCCCCCACGATATCTCATCTTCCTTCCACTTCAGAAACGTTTCGTTGGGATGTGCATCGCGCCGCTGAAGCATGACGCCCTCCATCCCGGACAAGAACTCAGGCAACGAGATCACCCCCTTGTGATGTGTTCCCTTGAAAGCGGTCCAATGTCTACTCTGTCTAGATCCCCTGTTAATTGCAGGAGATCGTGGGCAAGCTCCACTTGTCGTTCGAAGGTGAGCGCATCCGTTTTTAACAAGTAAACATCGTATCCCATCTCCTCAAGTTGTGGGGCGTACCTGAAATCCCGCTCATCGAGAACAAAGTGAGTACAAAAATCGCGATATAACTGACCTACAGACAGAGGGCTATGAGGAAGTCCAAGCGAGGCCAGAAGCCTCTCGCGACTGCGGGCACGCATCCGCTCTCCCGCAGGCAACGCAAGACCATCGATGATCGGTGAGACAGCCCACACTTTCTCCTTATTCCTTATAAGCACCTCTCGGACACCAGGAACTGAAACGATGGGGAGAACACTGGCCACGGGGTTACTAGGTGCGATGATGATAGTGCTCGAGGATGCGATAGCCTCAAGCACTCCCGAGGCCGGCCTGACGTCTTCTATTCCTTCATAGCGAACTTGACTGACGTGCGGCTCACAACGCCACCGGATAAAGTACTCTTCATAATGGAGTGTAGCCTGGGATACCGTTTCAATCTGTGTTTCTACCCAGGAATCGGTTGCAGGTATTATGCGAGATTGGACGCCAGACAGATGGGCCTGCCTGGTGGTAACCTCCGAGAGGCTCCACTCGTTACGCAGTAGTTCGGAGCGCCATACGTGGGTAGCCATGTCTTTGTCTCCCAGGCCGAACCAAATATCTGGGTAGAAGAGACGTGAACGGTCAAGGAAATTGAAGCTTTCCGTGTGCAGCCCCCACCCCCTGTCGTAGTCGGCAGTGCCGGACAGGTAGTAGATGACTGTGTCAATATCGGGGCAGATGGTCAGACCGAACAGGCGAATATTGTCTCCGACGTTACAGATACATGTGATCATCGCCGGATCATAGACGTAGCTGATGCCACGAGCGAGTCTGGCTCCCCCCGTACCGCCGCATATCGTGCAAATCATGATACATCCTATATCATCTGTTGCTACATCGCTGATAAAGCAACGCGGCGTATCCATACCGCATATGCTTCAGGTGACAACTACATACATTGGAGCCTTAAATAAATTACGTACATTGGAGCCTTAAGAAAGTATACACGATAAGCAAGTTGAAGTACAAGCCAGTTGGCTATTGGGCTGTGTAGTAAAAAGGATATTACAACTTAGGTTCTGAACAATACATGCTATACTTAAACTTGGCTGCTACACAGTAGTAGAGAAAGGACCGGAATAGGATGATTGAGAACGATATAACCATAGTAAAGCCAGGATTATCTTTATCTAATACTTGACGTAAGAAGCATCGCATATCTAAAACGGGCTATTATCTGAATACATGATAATTCGCAAGGCTATGATTCAGGAACCCAAATTGCTTGCAAAGAAAGAGCATAGCGGATACAGTACAACATGACATTATCATAGGGAGTATGTCCATGCCACAAACGAGCATAACGATTCGTGTGCCTTTCCATGATGTGGATAGCACAGGGCGCATCCACTTCACCGCTATGTTTCGCTACATGGAGATTGCTGAGCATGAACTGAGACGCTCAATCGGCTTCCCCGAGGCTACCTCATTCAAGGATATAGCATTTCCTCGTGTACATGTTGAATGCGACTTTCGAGGCCCCATTCGCTATGATGATGAACTCACGGTTAAAGCGCGGGTTGACCGTGTAGGGCACAGTTCCTGGACGGTCGCTTTCATTGCGCGCATCACTCAAGAGGCAGGTAAAAGAGAGCAGCAAGGAGTGTCACCACTAGTTGCTGAGGGGCAGATGACGATGGTCGCAATAGATCAAACGACAGAACGAGCTATCCCTTTGCCAGAAGCCTTGCGCTCAGCACTTGTCAATCCATAGATTTTGTTTCGGCTTCTTGCTCTCAAGTTATCCGGGCAAGGGCGAAGCAAGCGTCCCCACCACTCATCCACACCACGCCCGCCCCTACGCGGCTTGTTACCCTATCCAATCTCGGCCGACACCTTCTAAGAATTTTCCCAACGATAGTCTAGCAAATTGTTGTACACTTTCAATGAAATCCTCTTGAATAGAGAAGGGAATATTTGTTGTGACAACAGGATCATATGAATTCGTTGACCAGGCAGTCGAACAAGCCACACCCGTAATCAAACGTATTGCTAACGAAGTATGGCAGCTCGCCGAACTATCGCTCGAGGAGATAAGGTCAGCGCAACTGATTATGGATATTTTGCAGGAACAGGGTTTTACCATGACAAGCAAGGGTACTGCTGGAGTGCCGACCGCCTTCATCGCAGAGTATGGCTCCGAGACACCGATTCTTGGTCTCCTGGTCGAATATGATGCATTGCCCGGCCTCGGGAACGAACCTGTACCATATCGAGAGCCGCGCAAAGACCAGGTCACCAGTGGCCATGGCTGTGGCCATAACCTTCTTGGAGCAGGAACTGTAGGGGCAGCCATCGCGTTGAAAAATTTGATGGCTGAGCAAAAGATCCAAGGCACCATTCGTGTGTACGGCTGCGCGGCGGAAGAGACCGAAGGAGCCAAGGTCTACATGGCGCGAGCAGGGTTGTTTAAGGACCTTGACGCCGCTCTACACTGGCACCCCAGTTCGTTTGCTGAAGTTAGCAACTACCGTTCAGCGGCCGTCAACCAGATAAAGATTGAGTTCTTCGGGAAAGGTGCTCATGCCGGCGGGAGTCCCTGGCTTGGCCGGAGTGCAGTGCACACTGCAGAACTCTTCGCCCATGGCATCAATCTGATGCGCGAACATGTTGAACCCACTGCCCGGCTGCATTACATCTATGAGAGCGCCGGGTTGGCGCCGAATGTCGTGCCTGATTATGCCAGGCTTTGCCTTTACGTACGTGACTCCGATCGTGCGCATGTCGAGGCCTCTACTGCCTGGGTGAAACAGATAGCCGAGGGCGCTGCACTTGCGACGCAGACCACCGCAAAGGTCCTGGTCTACACCGGCTTCCACGACCTCTTGCCGAACACTCCCCTGGCTGAACGCATGCAAGTCCACCTTGAACACATAGGTGTCCCTGCATTCTCCGAAGAGGAACAAGCATTCGCAAGAGAGCTACAGCAGAACTACGGCGCTGAGCCAGAGGGCATGGCTTTAGAAACGCTGTCTCTTGGTGATGAGAACACTTCGATGGGCTTCTCGACGGATGTCGGCGATGTCAGTTGGAACGCACCAACCATGGGCTGCGGTATGCCCACCATGCCGCTTGGGGTCTCAGTACATACCTGGGCAGCCACAGCATGTCACGGTACGAGTATCGGGTTGAAAGGCGCTCTTCAGGCAGCCAGGGTACTGGCATGGACAGGTTTCGACATTATGACCGATGCAGAATTACGGCAGGCGGCTCGCGCTGACTTTGAACGGCGCGTCAGTGAAAGGTCCTATGTCTCACCCCTCTCACCAGAGATGAAACACCCATTAGGGCTTCCTGAGTGGCTCATTGGAGATGCTCTGCAAGTATAGGGCAAAAAGAAGAGTAGTATCATAGTTGGACGGATTGCCGCCTGACATGGAGGCTGAAAGGAAAAAGCTGAATGACCGCAACAAAGATCAGCCAAGAACGAAGACGCTTATTGCTTCAGAACACGCTGGAGTGAACACAAACATTTTGTCCGATGAAGTGGAAGTAGATCCACTCTCGGGTAACGCTGTTTTAAATGGTATCCCGGTGGTAGTTGAAAAGGCGGTCAATGAATAGAGTGAACGGGCGACCGCGAGGGACGCCTCTACATTTCATGTGGGAATACTGGGCTGGGACATGTTGAGGCGATCCTCGCGGTCACCCTGGCCTCTTTCTTGTGCAGTATCTAAGCGATGTGAAATACGGCCTTCCCATTGACCTTGCGGTCACGCAAGGCTGAAGCGGCCTTGTACACATTCAGCCAGCTATCCTCCAGGCCAATCTCAGGCGTCAGCCTTTCTGCGGCAACCAGCGAAACCAGTTTTGCTAAATCAACTCCCATAGAAGCTGGTGTGCCCGATTCATAGATGAAGAATGCGAGCAAGTGCGCACCGGCATGCCCAGCAAAGTTGGCAAAACTGAGAGGTGTTTCTTCTCTAGAGGAATTGTCAAACACGACGATGGTGCCACCAGGAGCCACTTTGCTGATTGCTCCGGCGAGCGATGATCCACCGGCCGATTCTAAAATCAGGTCAAAGAATCCTTCTGCTTCTTGTATGTTTGCGACTACCGCAGTCGCTCCCCGTTCAGATAAGCCGGCAGCACGATCAGGATGACTGACCACTCCTGATTGTTTCGCTTTATTCTTAAATAGGGGTCATAACATTTTTTCGTACCATTTTCCCCGCTAATACTTCCCCGAACGAAAACGAGCCCAGACATTCCCCGCTAAGCCGAAAACAGAGCCTTCTAGCCCCATTGGATGTTCATTTCGTAATTATTCAGTGAGGGGCCATCAGACCCGCCGACGAGATGGACAGGCGCTTTGGCCTGAGCGGTTGTTAGGGCTTGCTAGAGATGGAGATAAAGAAAGCCAGTGCAGCGTTGACCTGCTGCACTGAAAACAATTCTGGTTTGAAGTGCTTCCCAACCCATTGCCGCATCTCCCGATGTTCCGGATGGCTCCGGTCCCGCCATGCTTCCAGGAACTGCTGGTAGCCTCCTACCCCTCCCACGTCTTCAGGAGGGCAGGCTCGTTGCCCATCCAGGCACCAGGGATACGGCGGTTCATCTTTCGGTGTGGGTGCAATGTCTTCGACGGTGATCTCATGTTTCCAAGAGTCGCCGAAATCGTACTCATAGAGGAAGGTTGCGCCCTTTTTCGGCGCGATTTGAGCCAGGCGGATCAGTCGATCATCCTTGTGGAAATACTCGTCCTCTGGACTCGGTTCACCGTAGTACGTGCTTTCGTTTTCGCCCGGCACAATAAACTGATGGAGATGGGAATGCGTCCAGCCCATCGTGACCTGCAACACCTGATGCAGCTGATGCAGCGTCAGGTACCCAGGCGCGACAATTCGCCGCCAGATCGCGGGCTCAATCTCTGCTAATCGGATATAGAGCGTGTACTCATCGTGAGAGCGAGCAGGTGGCATGGCCTTCTCCTTTTAAAACAGGCACTACCCTTTCAAGGGATCTTCGCCGTTGGTCATCCGCAGCAGCGTTTCCAACCCGAGCTCGAAGTCACTTTTAGCTAGCTGCTTCTCAATCGTGCCCTTGCTCAACTCCTCGGCCAAGGCGAGTACGTCGCTGTTGATCTGGCGAAGTTTGGCCATCTGGCCGCGCAGGCGCGTAACCTCGGCGCGCTGCTTAGCGGTAAGCTGCCCTGCCTGCCAGCGGCGCAGTTGCTCCTCGAAGACCCAGAAATCCTCACGCTGGATGGTAAAGGCTTGCTTGACACGAGAGACCGTGTAGTCATCAAGGACGTAGGGTCTGGTCCTGGCCTCTTGCAGGGTCGTCAGCTGCTCCTGGTCCGCCTCGACCATGCCATCAATATGCCAAGCGATCGTCGCGAGCATCGCAATCGGGTGCCAATGGGGTTGCTCTGCCATCGTTCTCCTCTTCTCCTCTTTTTCTGCCATTCTACGGACCTGCATTTCCGCTTGTCAATCGCTCCGCCTTTTCGTAGGATGGATGGGTTCGTACCTCTCCCAGTATGAGCGTTCTCCATTTCGGCGGCTAGCCTAATGGGACGTGAGGGAATGTCTTTCCCTTTCTCTCCTGTGAATAATTCGTTCTAAGAAATCGGCTTACTGCTCACCATACGCATTTTGTCGGAGCTGTTCCACCCGTGTCGAAAGTTGTTCGACCGTCGTCGGCTGACTATAGATCCTCGTGGTATCAAGGGAAGTATGTCCGAGCAGGGTTGCCAGCCCAACCACATCGCCGGGATACTGCGCCAGGTAATTACGCGCGAACGTATGCCGCAACGTATGCGCACTCGTTTGCGCCGGTACTAAGCCGCGTGCCGAGGCATCTCGCACTAACATATCAATCATCTGCCGCATGGCTGAGGTCGTCAGCACGCCCTTTTTCTGGCTCTGCCACAGGAGCATCGGTTGACTGCCGGGCATGCGGCGCGGCCAAGCATATGCAACTGCCTTCCCTGTTGGATCGCACTGCAGACGTGGGGCCAGGTACTCTGCCAGCACAAGGCGTGCTGAGGCATTGAGGGGAACGGTGCGTGCCTTGTTGCCTTTGCCCTGCCGGATCGTCACCCGCCCGCTGCGCTCCCCGAACTCAATATCCTCCAAGGTGAGCTGGCTGCACTCATCCAGGCGAATGCCAGTCTGTAAGAGCATTTGCACGATTGCATAGTTGCGCAGCGCATCACGTGATGCCTGGGCCTGACGCAGCAGGGCATTGGCCTGGGTATCAGAAAGGCCCTCCCGCTTCGAGGCCTCCTGTCGGCCCACCAGCTTGATGCGCCTGGCGGGATTGATCTCCAGGTAGCGCTCTTCTGTCAGCCAGGCACACCAGGCCCGTAAGGCACTCAGGTGTCCATTGACCGTACTGGTGGCGCGGCCCTGCGTCCGTTGCACCTCATTGCGATAGCCCACCAGAGCGATGGGTGTCAGGGTTGCAAAAGTGAGTGGCCGTTGTTCACAGCGTTCGTACCAGGCGAGGAAGCTCTCCACCGCACTCTTGTAGCGCCGGATGGTGGTATTCGGCGTTAGCAGCTTTCACCCCCACGGACATGCGCATGCCGTCAGAAGACGAGGTGGTTCCATCCCCCCAAGAGCGCGCCAGTGGAGCTGAGAGCACAAAGTTATCCAGACAGGCCAGAGACGCCAGTAGGGTCTCCTCACGGATATGCCAATCCACCGACCAGGAGAGCTGGCGGTAGCTATAGAGGCAGGATTGTTCCATCTTGGTCAGCCCCAGATTCATACCCATCCCCATCAACGCGGCAACGAGGACCAGTTTCTCTTCACCGACTGGTGCATCGCCACTGGTCAGGTGGATAAAGGGACGCAGGAAGCCTGTCCAATTGTCTAGCTCCAGGAGAAGATCAGGAAGTTTGACCTGGAGAAGCATGCCATAGACACGCGGGCGCAAACGTTCTACCTCTGCGGGGATCTCCTTTTCCAACGGTGGCAGGTATAACTGGCCCTTCTCGTCCAGACACAGACTCCCCTCGACCTTCCCAACACTCTCTTGAAGAGCAACCAGCTTCTCAGCGATCTCTCGCTGTTTGTCCGCAAGATAGGCTTCCGCTTCATTGGTCACGGCCAGTCTGGTCTGGTCTTTCTGGGTAAGCTGTTCAAAGTGAGATTGAGGCAAGAGGTAACCTTCAAAGGCACGATAGCGTCGGCTCTCGCCCACGGCGATATCTCCTGAGCGAACCCGTCCTTTGAGAGCCTCAAAAGCAGCAGCTTCATAGTAATTGGGCGCAATCTCGTCTCCTTGTAGCGCATGCTTGCGCCAGCGCTCGGTGAGGTGTCCCAGAGGTGCGATCATCTTGACCTTGCCCACTTTTTGTTCGCGGGCGGTGACCCGCTTGTGATGATCTTCCAGGTGCGAGACATACTCCAGCGCTTGGAGTGCGGGCTCACTCCGGCGCACAGGTTGGAAGTCCAATGCCCGGTAGAGCGAGAGAAGGCTTTGGCGGATGGGGGTATACCGTGATTCGATCAGGTCCAAAGAGTCCAGGTTTTCTGGGCGAAGCAGGTTTTTTGCCGAATCGACGGTGGCCTGAAGTTGGGACTCTGAAACCTGGCCGAGAACAGCTGTGACAGGATCGGCCCCTTCCGCCCTGGCTTGTAAGAAGGCTTCCGCTGCCCTGGTCAGCACTGTCAGATGGCTATTCAGCTTGCGAGCATTGACATGGAAATGTTGCTCTTGACGCCGCTCTCCCTTGCGCATCAGGTCACCCAGCAGCTTATCAAACTGATCGAGCGCCTGATCGGTGAGCTCTTGCGAGAGCTCAAAGAGGTGAGCCACTAGCAGCGCGTGACGCCGTTCCGCTGTGAATTTGAGCAACGGCTGCGTCTGATATTTGCTACACTTGCGCGCCAACTGCAAAACTCTGTTCTGATGCAGCGTGGGTGGTACCGCTGGCAGTTCCAACCTGCGCAGGAACAGCAAACGCTCCACAATCTGCTTCACACTCTTCGCCGAGGTCACTCCAGGAGGTTCCCGCAGCCAGCTTAAACGGGAAGTTCCTCGTCGCCCGGCATCTGCATGTAATAATCCATCCAGCCGTGTCCGATGCTCCAGCGTGAGGTTGGCTGTCAACAGGCGAAACAGCCGCTTCTCCGCCGCCTTGAGCACAATCCAGATGAGTCACTCCAGATGCGAGAGTCCAGGGGCAATAATGCCTTCCTTGCGCAGTAGTGCCAGAGCCTGTTCAATCAATGGGACAGGACGATCGCTTTCCATTGCCAGAGGAAGCAACTCGTGAGCGAGCCACAAGTACTCTCGCCACCCACACTCACGGAACCCGTATTTCTGTCGTATTTCATCCAGATGCTCATACACCGTATTGTCTCGATCACCATACCGGGCAAAGGCGGATGCCGGTACCTGGATCTGATCAGCGATGACTGCAAGCACGCGGCTTGGAATCCCTGCTAAATCCTTCAAGGGACGTCCAGGAAAGCGCAAAACAGCCAGCTGAACAGCGAAGCCCAGGCGATTATGAAGACGCCTCCGAGCTTTGATTAGGTCGAGATCCTTCTGCGTGAAGGTGTAATAGCGAGCAATCTCGCGATCGGAGAGGTCAGCCGGGATTTGCATGAGTGCATGACGCTGTTCGGGGGTCAAATAGGTCGGGGTCCTTGAGGTGAAAGGCACGTTCTTCTCCAAATACTCATAATAGATGTCTTCTTCTTACCATGAGTCTCTGGATATTGTCAACGAAACTGCTTCTGATGGGACATGAGAGCTATCTCTCCCGCTTAGCGGGAAATATTCGGGCATCTCTCAGCCTTGCAAGAGCTTAGCGGGGAAAATGGTACGAAAAAATGTTATGACCCCAAATAGCGCTCATTTTGCGCGGTATTTTATTGACGAGCTTTGTTTTCATCTGTGCATGCTGTTTCGTTTCTTCAGTGTACTCTAGAATGCTTCTCATTCACAAGTCTTGAAGAGAGTGTGGCAAACTTGACAATTGTCCCAGATTTGCTCATGATTCTTTCAGGAAGAAAGGGGAAAAACGATGGTCCCAACAGACATTCAAACTATATGGCTCAATGTGGAT
>Ga0137377_10003254_pt1 | contig 12504 bp, 17 predicted proteins | sample SagtaG_22_FD_104815 | JGI IMG/M metagenome (GOLD analysis project Ga0137377, IMG submission 104815) | Vadose zone soil microbial communities from Sagehorn Ranch, Mendocino, California, USA - Sage2_L_40_16 metaG | ecosystem: Environmental > Terrestrial > Soil > Vadose zone | place: USA... | reverse complement strand
GCGTCGAACGGCTCTCGTCGAGGGAGTCGTCGATCGCGGAGAGGCCGGCCGCGGCCTCGGGGGTGATGTAGAAGTCGCGAGCGGTCTCGAAGTCCTTGTCGATGGGGCGCGGCCATTCGACTCGGTACTCGTATCGTTTCTCGAGAGGCGCGAGGAGGATCTCGAGGGGCTTCTCGCCGCCGAAGAGCGAGGCGATCGCATCCGGGTGACCCACGGTGGCGGAAAGGCCGATGCGCTGGAAGTCCCGGTCCGCGATCCGCCGAAGCCGTTGAAGTCCGACGGCAAGCTGGATTCCCCGTCGGTCTTCCGCGAATTGATGGACCTCATCGACGACGACATACCGCACCGCCTTCAGGTGACGTTGCATCAGTTTCCCGGAGAGGATCGCCTGCAGGGTCTCCGGGGTGGTGATGAGGATGTCGGGTGGATCAGTAGCCTGCTTACGGCGTTCGAGGGGCGGGGTGTCGCCGTGCCTGACAGCAACAGTGAGTTCAGTGTCTTCCACAAGCCGTAGTACCCTCTCAATCATATTCCGATTCAGAGCTCTGAGCGGAGTGATGTAGAGGGCCCGTATGCCTCCTCGCTCTTTGTCCCTGAGCGATCCGAGGACTGGAAGCAAAGCGGCCTCTGTTTTTCCAGAACCGGTCGGAGCGACGATAAGGACGCTCCTTCGTCCATCTAGAAGTCTCTGGAAAGCTTCGGCTTGCATTTTGTTAAGCCTTCGAATACCCGTGCTCGCCAAGAGAAGACCGACGGTTTTCTGGAGGCGTGGATCTAATTCAGTCAACGCCGAAGAGAGACCTTCACCGCCAGATAAGGGTAACCGTAGGTCCAAGAAAACGACAGCGACCGCCCAACTGGACTAATGGCGTAAAAGCAAGCCTCGCAAGGATTTGATCAGCCTCACGACCCCACGACTTAGTCCATCGAGCTTAGGAGCCACTTGGCGTTCTGCCCTCGGTCGGATGCAAATGGATGTCCAATATCGTCCCGGGAGCGCATAAGCATCAACTCGAACGGAATTGCACATGTCGCAACTCACAAATCGGATAATTCCCAAAGCGTCGTTAACGTATCCGGCGTAAGTCTGTCCTGGACAGGCGAATGAGTCAAACATATTTTCAGGACAGTCCTCTTAGGATTTCAATTCCCCCGCTACATGCACTGTACACGAAGTGGGGTGCGCGCGCTCGGCAATGAGTGTCGCCCTAAGGGTTCGGACCCCACGGGATTCGTTCCTCGGGGAACCCACCATGTTCGAATCCCGCCGGGAGCATTACACGGGAGGGAGCGCCCCCTTGGCCGGGGCGCCGGCGTCCCGGCCCGTTTTCTTTCGCTCCCGCGATTGGACGCGACCCCCGTGGCCGGGGTGCGGGCCGGATAGGGATTGGCGAGGCCCCGCCAGCCTCTGTGGCGCAGCGCGGCACCGCGTCGTGCTCCCGGGCCTACGCATAATCGGGATGAGGCTGGTGCGCCGAGCCATCGTGAGCGAAAGGGGCTGGCCTGTCACGCGGCCTTCAGCCGGTAGATTGACCTAAGCTCTGCTTCGATGCCGCGATGGAGCTTGCACAAAGGACACTTGGCAGTCCACTTTTTTTCTTCGGCTTTAGACTTGTTGTACGTTGGCTGGAACCCGTGAATCCCGAGGCATTCGAGGATGGGAAGATCCCGGTCTCCGCTAACGGAGTAGACGTCGATACGCGTAGCGTTACCAAACCAGAACTCGTTGAAGTGACCAGCGACGCGGCCCCCACCTCCGGCAGACTTCCCGACGTACAGACATCGATCCTTGGCCCAGAACGCATAGATGCATCGTTTGTGTCGTACTTTCGTCTTGTACCATTTCTTGAAGTTCCTCTTCTTGGCGTCCCGGCCCCGCCCTTTCGCTTTCCGGTTGTACCATCGGTGCCGATCCTCCACCCGGTCCGAAAACTCAGAGCGGGCGAGACTCTTGGCAAGAGCATCGGAGGCAATTTCCTGAAGTCGCTTGATGGCCTTGTTTACCGTTTTGCGAGAGAATTTTGTCGGCGGACCCGGGCGTCCCGAAAGACAGTGGCGCAACCAGTCCGTCCTCCTCTCGTAGAGAGCGTCCAGTTCCCTCCGGAAGTCGGCCTCTTTCGACAAGACAACCCCCTCATTCCGAGGCGTCTCTTAGCTCTTAGCCTGCGGCGTTTGGCCGGCTCTGGGCCAGTGCGGCCCGCCGCCTCTGGATTGACATGCCCCCGTGGCAACGTTCTAGGCCGTCGAGTCCCACGCCCGGCGCACTTCCGCAGGAAGGAACGAGGGCAAGCTGTCTATGCCCAGTCGGCGCAGATACGTCACAGTCTCCACAAATCTCATCGCGACTGCGTCGTTACACTCCTTCCGGTGTGCCCACTTTAGGCGGTCCGGATGGTCAAGAAACGTCGGCGTTAGCGCGAGATCCCGCACCCCTTCCCTGAACGGGATTCGGTGAGCGACTTGCAAGGGATTGTCCGCCGCATCCCGCTGCCCGCAGACCTCGCAGAAACCACTCGGTGGCCGCGCTTTCCTGAAGTCTCTCTCCGCATACCGGACCGGCATCCGGTTCAGGTACGTCCTCCACTCCGCTTCGGTGAGGAATGGCTCATTCTCGAAGTGACAGGCCCACTCACTCCACCAATCTTCGGGCCACCCTGACCCTCGGCTCTTCGGCATCGCAACCACGTTCACCGAGCCCATGGCAAGACATAAGAGTGCCGGGCGGAACTGCGAGAGGGCGTCCAATCGGAGAGCAGCGCCTCGGTCGGGATGCGGAGCCCTCCCGTCGTGCATCCGCTTGAACTCGCGAGGTAGCACGACCATCCGAGTGTCGCTTGTCCCATCACGCCCGCCGCGAGGCGGGCACCTTCCCTTCTCAGGGTTTGGGTTTTGGTACTTCTTGGATCAAGGGATGGCTTTTGTGAAAAGTGTCGGATTCCTTCAAGATCGAAGGGAGCCCGGGGATGTCACGGTTCTCTAGTAATTCCTCATCGCGGAGCGCTTGAAACACCTCCTGGCCTGCGGTGTAGTCGACGAGAAAGAGATTGAGGCCGCCCGTCGTATTCTGTCCATGAAGCCTCGCGTGCGTAAGCTTCCGGAGGCACACGTCAGTATTCACGTGAGGGGTCTGGGCACAAAGAGCATTATCCGAGTTTTGTGACTTCCAAATCACCAATCGCTCCCAAGCGGGGAACGCTTTCGGCCACTCTTTGCCTGACAATTGTACCAGTGGTTGATAGGCGACGTGCACGCTTCCGACGAACGGCGGCACATCGACCTTAAGAAATTCCTCGTAATACTTTTGCCATTCCGCCATACTTGTCATAACCTGGTTCCAACGCTTGAGACCTTTGACGCCCCGGTCACGCCGGGCCTTCGCGGCCCGGCACTTTCCCGTTTTGGCTGTTCGAACCAGTCGGGAGGACGGTCGTGTGCCCGGCGCTCAGGGACCAGGTTGAGCGATCAAGCCCCCGAGTTGAATCGCAATCGGCTGAGCCCCGGACGGCTGCGACGCCGGTGGAGCTCCAATGCTAACGTCCACCACGCTGGGAAGCACATTGACCATGCATTCAATCGAGAGGTCACCGAGGAAGTCTACCACTAGGGGCGGTCGTGCACCCTGAGTAGGTTGACGTGGACTCGCCAGTAGAAACTGGGCATTCCAAAATCCCGGCCCCTGGGGCAGGTCGAATTCGGCTGGGCTCCGATGCTCAATCACGATGGCCGGGATCTGAGTCCTCTTGTCCCGAGCCATCTCCATCACCCGATGAGTGCCGTTGCCGAGGATCAGGACGTTGCCGAACCTCCGGACTTGTACAAGATTGTGGTGCTCGAACGTGAGGATCACTCTGCCCTGCTGAACACGCCGATGGACGTGTTGCAGCCCCATTCCGTAGCGGGGTGAACTGAACCGGACACCACTTGGTGTAATCATGACTTCCCCTAGGATAGCGGCGTCCACAGGCAAGGTGTAGTCGAGCAACGCCATCAGATCCTTGGACTCCGGCGGAGGCATCCGGGGCTCCAGGTTGCAGAATGTCTGGAGCGGGGTGATCCGATCGATGGGAACAGATTGAAAACTGTAATTGAGGCCCCCAAAACTCTCTTGAAACGAGTCCGTTGCTTCGACCCGCGCCAAGTGTGCTTGCGCCTCCGCTGGGAGAGGACGGAATTGCGGATCACCAGTCGGCAAAGGTTCTATCGAGGTAAGCTTGGTTCGCGCCATAGCATAGTCCGTCCAGAACCGTGCTTTCGCCTTTGCGTCCCCCATCGCCGTCAACAGCTGGGCTTGCGCCAACACCTCGTTGCGATTCAGAAAAGCAGCCAGAATCCTCTGTCTCATGACTGCCATCGGCATCCTCCTTCCAATAGTCAACCTCCGAGGAACTCACGAAGCTGCCGTTCGATGTACCCCCACGAAACCAGGCCGGGCTTGGTGGTGATTGTCACAGTTGCCAGACTGCCGGAGATTTCGTATGTCCCCAAGATCAGACCGGAGAAATGTCCCGAACGGGTGTTGCCGGTCATCGTGACTCCTCGCGCTGCGGCTTGTTGCCGCGCATACCGCAGCTTCGCTTCGAGATCGCCGCGGACCGGAATCTGAAACGTCTGCCCCATCTGGTCCTCGAAAGACCGTCCCGGCTCTTGAACGGTTCGTCGCCCGTCTTGCGACGAAGCGGTTATGTACTCACGCTGCGTTGCCGCGTCTTGCAGCGCAGGCGCATACAGATGCCGCGATATCGCACGATTCGGCTCCGGGAAGAGGATTATCGGAAGATGAAGGACGTCCAGAAACTCCTCCGCAAGAAAGGGACGGACAGCATCGACTGGGAGGAACTGCGAGACAAGCAGGATCTCGTCGATCTCCCAGACGAGGACGAAGAGGGCAGCGAGGACTTCGGCTGGGGTCTTCTCGTGGGGCTCGGCGCCGCCGCGCTCGCGTACTTCCTGCTGAAGGACAAGAAATGACGGGATGCACTCTGACGAACGGCTCAATGGCCCCCGCCGTGGGGAGGAGGTGACACGAAATGCACGATGTTGTCACTCTCGTCCGCTGGGCTGTGAGAGGCGTTTGCGACATCCACGGCCAGGGAAGTCCTCAGTGCACGGCAGCAAAGGAGGCCGAGACGCTGGCGACGACTACACTCCTCGGTGCCGCACTCGGAACTGCGCTAGACGGCGAGGATGGCGCTGCAGCCGGCGGAATCCTCGGATTCGTCGCGGGACTCGTCATCAACCGGCCACCGCCGACCTGAAGTCGGAGCCCGCCTCCAGTCTCAAGGACCCAAATATTTCGGGCCGCCCGGCGACGATCGTTCGTAGAGAAGCCCGGGCGGCCTGTGGAGGGATGCTTGCAGGGTCGGAGTTCGGCTGATTGGGGACCGACGGCGCGGCTCACGATCTTGGAGGGAGCGTGGGACGCTCCGCCGGCTTTCCCCGCCGCCAGCGGATTGGGGCTACAAGTACTGTACTTGCAAGTCAATATCCAGGACTCCTCGCCCTTTAACTGAGGGGTGTCCATATCGACGTAACTTGACCGAGGCCGAGATTCTCGTTCCTCCTAATGAAGAAGTTAGCAGGCGAATGCGGCGAGTGAGGAGTCGCGGGACGGGGCTCGAGCGGGAGATGGAGAAGATCCTCAAGAGCCTGCGCCTCCGATACGAGCGGCAGCCCGATCTTGTTGGGCACCCTGATTTTAGAGTGACGGGTACGCGCACTCTGATTTTCTGCGACAGTTCATTTTGGCACGGACGGAGGGACAAGGATCTGACAGGCGAATCTTTTAGTCGAAACCGAGGTTTCTGGACCCAAAAGATAGCCTACAACAAGAGCCGCGATGCCCGAATCACCAAGCAGCTAAAGGCGGCGGGGTGGACTGTGTTGCGGTTCTGGGACACTGAAATCATGAAGGGATCCAAAAGCGTGACCCGACGCATCACGAAACACACAAGTCGTTCAGCAAGACCGTGATGCACCATGGTTTCCCCTCTAAGATTCACGATGAAATTCGAGCCGGCGACAATTGAACACCTCGGGCTCAAGCTGTACGTCTCACTGCCTCCGGTAATCGGAGAGCTTGTGTCGAACGCTTGGGATGCCGACGCCGAAAGGGTGGACGTTGTTTTCCCAGAAGGCCCGATCACCGAGAGTTACGAGGTAGTCGTTACGGACGACGGGTCCGGAATGGATGCAAGCGATATCCAGGAGGCGTACCTTCGCATTGGCCGGAACTGCCGCGAGGAGCTCGGTACGGAGTACAGCCCGATCAAGCATCGGAAACTGATGGGGCGGAAAGGCATCGGCAAGCTTGCCGCGTTTGGAGTCGCTTCTGAGTTAGAGGTCAGAAGCATCAAAGACGGCGCAGCAGTGTGCATCCGCTTAGATTACGAAGACATGAAGGCCACCCCTAAGGGAGGGGACTATGAACCGAAGGTTGTCAAGTCCAGGACCGGACCAACGGCCGAGAAGAACGGTACGGAGGTAAGAATCACAAAACTCCATCGAGAGCGCGCAATCGCAGAGGATTGGCTGCGGCGAGAGCTCGCCCGGCGATACACCGTCGTCGGGGACGATTTTAAAGTTTATGTCAACAAAGTAAGGATCACGCCCAAAGACAGACGTCTAAGGGACGACTGCAGGAAGTCCTGGGATATTGCAAAATTGCCAGATGGCGACGTGATCAATGCGGCATCAGGCTGGAAAGTTTCTGGCTGGATCGGCCTTGTCGAGAAGTCATCGCAAGTAGAACGCGGGGTCGACGTTTTTGCCCGCGGGAAGGCTGTAGAACTTGATACGATGTTCGGGCTGAAGACGACTGACGTCCAGTTCGCACGTGCGTACGTTGTCGGCGAAATTGCGGCGGAATTCGTCGATGATGTTCAAGATAACATTTCAACCGGGCGCAATTCGGTTCAATGGGAGTCTACCGCAGGCCAAGAACTTCAGGAGTGGGGCCAGAAAGCGCTGAAGTGGGTGTTCGATCAGTGGCGACTGCTCCAGCAGAAGGAAAAGGAAGAGAAGATCATCAAGACCGCCGACTTCGACAGGTGGCTCAAAACCCGTACCGCCCGCGAACAGAAAGTCGCGATGAAGCTGGTAATGGCGTTCGTCGAGGACCCGAATGTGGAGCCCGAAGCTGCCGCTCCGCTGCTGGAGATTGTCAAAGCGAACATCGAATTCGCCGCCTTCCAGGAACTCGTGGACGAGATTGATGCGTCAGGGGCGAACGTCGAAATGCTCATGAAATTGGTAGGGGACTGGAGGATCATCGAAGCGCGCGAGCACCTCAAGCTTGCGGACGGTCGCCTCGGAATCATGGAAACACTATCTGATTACATCGACAAGGGGGCCTTAGAGGTCCAACAGATACAGCCACTCTTCGAGGAGCACGGCTGGCTCGTAAATCCATCGTGGGGTGAAGTCACAGGACAGACCACGTACACCCAGCTCTTACGAAAACAGTGTGCCGAAGCCAAGGATCTAGCAACCGAGGATCGTCGCATCGACATACTGGGGTACTCCGTCGGAGGAACGCTCCACATCGTCGAACTAAAGCGGCCGCAGAGAACATTGTCACGTAAGGACCTGGATCAGATAGAACAATACGTCGATTGGGCCCGGACGAATATCTTGGGGAGCGGGACCAACGCACCCACATACATCCGCGGCCTACTCATCGTCGGGAAGCTGAGCGGTGACGGATCGGTCCGTGAAAAGATGAAGCGGCTCGCGGGCGATGACATCCGAGTTGAAACGTTCCGTGACTTGCTCAATACGGCAGAGACTGTCTACGGCGATGTGGAGAAGAGGCTCAAGAAAATCGCGCCGGAATATGCGCGAGAGTCTCGCAAGTCCCGCAAGAAGGGATGAAGCCTCAGGAACTCCCCTCATCAAGTTTCTTCGGTGGGCCCAGAGTCGATTGTGTGGGGACGGGGATTCTGTTTTGCCTGACGTAGCGTGACAAGCTAGCGTATGGGAGGTACTTCTCGTCGAAATACACCACGGTCATCTCGTTAAACGCAGCCGTCTTGATTGGCGCGGTCTTGCCCGAGTCTCCCACCGTACTACTAAACGCGAAATCCTCTCGTTCGAGGCGGTCAGCCTTTACCTCCCAGACTACAACAGTGTCGCCTCGATCGTCGCTAGACTTCCAGGAACCGGCCTTTGAGGAATCGACGAGCACATACCGCATTGTGATGTACCAATTGGCCTTCGGCAGATGACCCTTGGGACCATTTGTGTCTAGAGCCACTTTGACCTCCACCCCCTCAACACTCTTCTTAGCCGAAACCTTGGTTTGGCCCCCCGGGGGAACAAGATCCGGATGAGTGTGAGGGCGGTTGCGTTCCCACACGCCGCCGGAGCTTCGAGCCAACGCACCCGCGAACAGATTTCCGACGAAAGCCGACAGGTTCGCAGTTTCGACGAGACGCGCTAGCTTCGGGGACCCGCTCTGTTCTAGAGCGTCGTCAATGGTGTCCAGGACGGAATAGGTGGTCGACAGTGCGTCTAGAATAGCCCTGGCGCTGATTTTTGGGATCTCGGGTTCCTGGACCAATCTTCCTGTAGGAATCCTCGGCGCGGACGAACCGGTCAACAAATCCTGCAGCCCAACTCCGAGGGCAGCGCTGATGGCCAAAGCGGTCGTGAGGAGAGGGTCGCGCTCGCCGCGCTCAATGAGACCTATCGCGGTTCGGTCAAGACCGGAAATTTCGGCCAACTTCTCCATCGACAGACCTTTGGCCTTGCGCAACTCCTGGACATGTTCCCCAAATTTGTGGCCGGGCAACACATTCAGCAAGGTCCAATAAACGCTTATATATGGCCGAGACAGTTGTCACCCCGTGTCCATGCGAATGATGGACCTCTTCTGTGGGACGGGAGGATTCGCCTCGGGGGTTTGCCAGGGTCTCGGGCCAAGCTCCGCCGTTGTCTTTGGCATCGATAGCCTGGAGGTTGCGACAAGGACTTTTCGGGCAAATCATCCGGGAGCCGCGATCGTTCACGGCGATATCAGGAAATGGCCACCACGAAAAGTCCAGGAAGTTCACGGTATTGGGCCCGACACGGTCGATCTCATTGTGGGCGGCCCACCCTGCCAGGGATTCTCATCGATACGTCCGCATCGTTCAGCGTTTGATGAAGACGAACGAAACGGATTGTATCAGGACTTCGTCGAGTACGTCGACTTCTTTCGGCCCCCGGCGTTCGTGATGGAGAATGTCGTCGGCCTTGTCACGCATCGAGGAGGCACCACCCTCGAGTCTATCATGCGATCGTTCGTTCAACGGGGATACCAAACCGATTGGCGCATCCTGAACGCGGCTAACTTCGGAGTTCCACAACGAAGGGAGCGGCTGATCATGATAGGGTTGCTCCATGGAGCCGATCCACCTTTTCCCCGACCGACCCATCTGAGTAATGGCGGAACCATCGGGCTTAGCGACAAGACTAGACTCATTACGGATCAATCTACCTTGTACCAGACTCCCCCGAAGACGAAGGCGGTCACGGCTTGGGAAGCGATTAGCGATCTACCTCCGGTGGGCGCCGGCGAGGAGGCTATGGAATACATGATTCCGCCGAAGAACGAGTATCAGAACAGGATGCGCGGGGCAACCACACGTCTCACCCTCCATAAGGCGACGGAGCACACGGCTAGAATGGTAGAAATTATCAAACACAGCGGCAGCAACATCAACTCGTTACCACCGGGCATGGTCACGAGTGGTTTTTCGTCGAGCTACTCCAGACTTGATCCGGAACTACCGTCTGTGACTCTCACTGTCAACTTCATTCACCCCGCTTCGAACAAGTGCATTCATCCTTTCGAGGACCGAGCGCTTACTCCTCGCGAAGGCGCGAGAATCCAATCGTTTCCAGACTCCTTCGAATTCGCTGGCAACAGGGCCCAGATCGTCAGGCAAATCGGCAACGCTGTGCCACCGCTACTTGGAGAATCGTTAGGACGAGCTCTCGCTCCTTTTCTGAGGTAGTCCGTTGAAACGCACCGCCGTCGAGTCCTCCATTATCAAGAGCATCGGATACGATCTACGGGGTGGCGTCATGGAGGTGGAATTCACGGATGGCTCAATCTATCAGTACGAAGACGTACCTTCGGAAGCTTACAAGGGCATTCTCGAAGCTTCCTCGGTGGGATCCTTCTTCAACACGCGCATCAAGGGTCGCTTCGGCCATCATCGGGTTTTGTGACGGGCGCCCGGGATTTGGGCAGTATATTGGGCGTAAAACAACCGCGATCCTCTGTCCCCCTTCGCGCGCTTCCCGAGAAACCAGAACCCTTTGCCTCCCGTCCAATGGTTCCCTTTGACTTGGATCCCGTACGTTCTGCCCAAGTCGGACGACGTTGCCATCAGGTCCACCCCTGGAGCGTTTCGCGTTGTGGTAGCGACCACGAATCGTCGACCCGCGAGTTCCGCGGCAGTCAGATACATGCTCACCGTCTGAGCGACGTAGCTCTTCGTGCCTCTCGTAATCCTCATGGGCTCTTACATCTCACCAAGGGGTTTTCCCATTGTCGACTGATGAGATGACTATAGTCACCGCACGCCGTTGATCGAGACGGGCCGGACGATCGGCGTGGGGCGGCCGAACGAATTTCATTCTGCCAGCTACACGAGAAGGCGCTGGTTGGCGTGGAAAGTAGTTCCACTCCACCGCATCAGTTGCGAGGGAGAGCGGGAATCGCGCTTTCGACGCTTCAGGAGAGGACTCGGACACCCCCTCTCCTCGAAGGACCTTCGGGAGTTCCGAGACATTGAGGCTAGAAAACAGGACTCCGCGGGTCCCGGTCGAACGAGCCAACAACCTTGGTCCTGAAAAACTGATAGATCTCGCTTGGTGCGGCGTTGTCCCCCGCACGCCTCAGGACTTCTTCAATTTCCGGTCTCGTGAGGACCGCGATCCCGAGCTCGGCGGCGGTCTTGCTCTCGGTCGTCGTTACCTGCCCGACCGATGTGGCAGCCATAGGGAGGACCTCAAAGTCGGGCAAAGCTTCCCTGAGCAAAGAACACCGGTTCGCGAACTTGACCAGCTTTGTCGGGTTCAGGTCAGCCGTCGTACACTCAATCGCTAGGACGTTGCGCGATAGGGGTACGAACGCGAGACAATCGACTTCATCGTTTAGCTTCCCGGCGTGGAGCCCGTGCGAAACGGTCTGGAAGCCGCAGAGGAAGAGCAACCACGAAATGCCAATCTCAAACGTGTCTGCTCTTGGTCGCTCTCCCGTCGGGAATAGTAACTCAGTGAGTTTCTTTCCGTCGGGATCGAACGTCAGTTGGGCGTTCAAGCGTGGATTTGCCGTACTCGAGGTGGGCAGGTAGAAGGAGCTAAGGTCGACGGGCTCCCCCCCTCGCACGAGGAACGCTTCAACGAATGGGGCGTCGACGACTTGGACGCGTTTTTTCATCCGAAGATATCCCCCGTGCGATGCCACGTCGCGCTTCGCGAAGCGCATTGAACGCCGAATCGACGGACCTGAGGCTGGCCGCATGATTACGTTGAGGCGGAATTCGTCGGGTCGGGCGGACGGGGGTCCCATGACCGTGATGTCATATGTCCGGCCCCGAACCTCCTCGATTTTCTCGATATGGGAGTACGCTGGAGCGGAGACCGTGACGGTCGCGATCGACCCGCGCGCGAATTCGGCTCCTGAGTAGAACAGCGATTGCACGACATCGTCCAGCCCGTTGAATGGCTTCTGATGCGCCGTCAGGGCTACCGATGCCCGGTCCAACTCTTCTTGGGAGACGAAGCTACCAATTTGCTGGCCACTCCCTTGAAGGACGAGCGTCTGGAAGTCGCTCATCACGAAGTGGTACTGGCGCGCCCAGACCCGTTCCACGAGCCGCATGCTGTAGTAGTACGGCCTGGGTTGGTTCGTCGGAGGCTCAGGACAGTCAAGCCTAGCATCCCTACTGCGTACTCTCAGGCGGTCGTGGAGAAGTCCTTCGACCAGTTCCCCAAGTTTCGAGAAATCGGCTATCTCTTGGAGGACCGCAAAGTGGTTACCCTCATATTCCAACTCCATAGGCTCGTATTCGTCGGGCCTTCCGGGCAGCAATCGGATGCTGGCGAGGATGCTGCGCCAATCATCCCCCTGATGGAAACAGATGGAACGGGTGTCAATCGCTCTCCACGTTGGCAGGGCAGCGCGAACCCGATCCGCGAACTGTTCCACCGCACTAGGCTTCTCGCCCACCGCGTGTGAGAGGGGGAAGGGGCCTCTTTATCGTTCGCGTGGTGGATGAACTCGGTGACCAGGTGGACCGCCTCCTCTTGACCCTCTGGGAGTGCGTTGGGCGATGTCCGCCAGCCGTACATTACGATTCCATAGGGTAATTTCTGCTCTCGGCAGACATGCCGATAGGAATAGCGATATGCGCAAGAGATATAACGGTGTAATACATCGGACGGCCCGGAGCGAAGAACGATGGCGGCATACGCGCATCCCGAAGTCTTGGTCGACACGAGCTGGGTCAAGGG
>Ga0137377_10003253_pt1 | contig 12507 bp, 11 predicted proteins | sample SagtaG_22_FD_104815 | JGI IMG/M metagenome (GOLD analysis project Ga0137377, IMG submission 104815) | Vadose zone soil microbial communities from Sagehorn Ranch, Mendocino, California, USA - Sage2_L_40_16 metaG | ecosystem: Environmental > Terrestrial > Soil > Vadose zone | place: USA... | reverse complement strand
TGGTTGACATCTTCGTGTGACCCAACTGCGCTTGCGCCTCTCTGAGCGTAGCTCCCGCATGTTGCAAGAGTGTGGCATGAGTGCGCCGGAGCGTGTGCCAGTTGAGCCAGGGCATCCCTAGCTTGCGGCCTGCTGGCTTCAGAAACTTGTGCAGCAGGTTCGTGTCGCTGTAGGGAGTGCCGTTGCGGGTGTGAAAGACCAACTGCTCTTCCGACTGCCGAATAGATTGCCCGTCGAATCGCTGTAGCTGACTTATGAGCGCATCTGGCATCGGAAGGATACGTCGGCTGCCTTTGGTCTTGGGCGAACCGATCAAGCCCCGATAGCAGGCTTGCTCGACTCGAATCTCGCCGGAGTTGAAAGCTATATCTCTCCAGCGTAGTCCCAAAATCTCTCCAACCCGCAATCCCGTGAGCACCGCGAGCAGAATCATGGTCCGCACTGGCTCGGCAAGCGCAGCGAGCAACTGTGGAATCTGCGTTGGCAAAAGCACGTGCTTTTCTCGCACGGCTTTCTTCTCGGGAAGTTCGACTCCGATAGCCGGATTGTCTGCCGCGAAGAAGCCCCACTTTTTGGCGGTTGCGAACAAGCTCGACATCAAGTTGCGGTAGTGATCGGCACACTCCCAACTCAGACCGCTCGCAATTTTGTGCAAAACGAACTGCTGTAGTTGCAGGGTGCCGATCTCGCAAAGACGAGAATCTGCAAAAGCAGGCAAAAGGTGATTGTTGAGTGTGCGGCGATAACGTTGCTGTGTGGAGAGCTTCAATGTGGGAAAGAAATTCGGGATGAAATACCGTTCCACGAACTCTCGAACTGAGATAGAGGAGTACGGTGTTATCTTCCCGAGATTCAGTGGACGAAGATGTTCTTCGGCGCCCTTCTGTGCCTGCCGCCTGGTCATGTTCGCGACGGTGCCAAGAATGACCGACTCTCGTTTTCTCGCGAGAGTTCCATCCGAGTTCACAGAATCCGCCCACCACTGCAACTCCCAAACTGGATTTCGTTTGCCGCGTTTGCGAACACTTCCTTTCTGATAACGTCGGCGAGCCATTTGTTTTTGCCAGCCTCCTAACTGGGCTAGCTCGCCTTGCTTTTCCGCGTTGGCAAGTATACGCATTGAGAGAGGAGTTGTCCCTAGTCACGCCGCAAGCTGCTTCGAAACCGACTCACGATATCGTTCGTACAGATCGCTCGAACTGATGCTGTCGGAAATTTCAGGATCAGCGTCAGACAGCCAGTTCCCGTATCGCTTCAACCAACGATTTGCGTTGCGATTGGTGTGGAGGTTTAGCCACTGACGAAACGCGTGCAAGCCCCATTCAGGGATGACGGAACGTGCCCACATTACGGACATGTACTGGTTAAGATCGCTGAAATCGTTAGGCTGTGGCGGTAGAGCCGCGTGGCTCAATTCCAAGTTGCCGAAGGGGTTAAACTCCGGCGCATATCTGCGCAGCTCTCCTAATGTGCTGACGTGGGCTGTTTCGGTCTCACGTTTGATCGTAATTTGCTGCGCGATTTTCCCGCCTCCAATCTGCCTCTCTACCCGCGTCAGGACCGTGTCCGGCCAAACTCCATAAAAGCTATGAAAGTCGGGGATCTCGGCCGTTCCCGCCTGCTTTCGCAATTCCTTATGCTGCTTTTGCCACTCTGCAACCTTGTCATAAATGCGAAACAGGTTCGGACGTTTTCCCAGGTACAGCGTCTGAATTCCTCGTTGCCCAAGTTGTTGGTATTCGAACCCGGTGCCTGCATTGTGAAAACGCTTGAACTTCGCGCGAACGTGAGAAAGAAACCAGAGAACCGAAACCCCAGGAACGTCCGCGGCAAGATCTACACGAATGATTTCCAGGAAGGAAGGATTGACGGCGAAAATTCTGCTTACCTGATCTGCCAGGTAATCAAGGCTGCGAATGCCCGTGTCGATCAGTTCAACCTTGTGGTCTCCCTTACCAAATTTGCAGTGCGTGTGGAGTATGGCGTCGTGTCCGTAACGCCTGAGGTCAGCAACTCCTAGGTAGTGCCGAGACGCATGAAACGGACCTTTGGGATCGTTCCGAAGCTCGGCGAAAAGCCCGGAAAATTCCGGCGTATAGTTCGCCGGGCCGGGCACACGAATATCGAGCTTGTCGATCATGGCCATTTTTGGCGACACTTCACGTGTTCACGTTCCAACAAAGCGGTACGCGTCCAACTGACGCGAGTTGCGGGCTATTAGACAAGCCCGCAACTCGCGCATGTTCTCAACAGCCGGTGGCCCTTCACCTCATAAGGGCTGCTTCGCAGCCCCAAGGGGGCTTGCTGCCCCCTTGACCCCCGCGACGAACTCTTTGAATCCTTACCCGGCAGGGTTGGGCAATCACGAAGCGCGACGCCCCTCCGGCGTCGCGCAAAACACTTCACAAGCTGCTGGTGGGCGGGCCTCGCGTGCCGGTTCAAGTCGCGGGATGTATGGTTCGTCATTCCTACAGCGCCCGCTCATATAGGTGCGCGAAGCCCGGCCCGTGCAAAAAATGTCCGCTTGCGGGGAAAATCAGGTAGGATAAAGCAGTATTCGAAACCGCTTAGGATTCCACCTTAAGCACCGCCAGGACGTGGCCACCCCTGGCGTTCTTTTTCACCGCAAAAAAGAAAGCAAATTACCTCCAGTTTTAATGTCCTCCGATTCGGCTTCAGAAGTTCTCAGGAATTGCAGCCGCTCAAGTCCGCGCGGGGATATTCGATATGCAATTCGGCCGTAAATTTCTCCGCGCAAAAGCAATCCCTGTTTGTACAGGCGAAAGAGATAGCTGTAGACAGAACTGCGAGCGCGGTATCCGCGTAGACTCTTGCAGACATCATCTGGAGTCATAAATCGAGCGTTCGCGGCGAAGATCTCCAAGACCCTAATTTTGGTCATGATTAGCCACTAGCGTGTAGCGACCTCCGACCTGCTTGAGTCTCAATCTCCCGGTGAGTCCTGCGTACATAAGCGTACGGATGTAGACCGAGGAGGATAGTCGCAACCGCCTGCAGACAGGCCGAAGTCGAGAAAGAATTTCGGCAGGCAGCCGGCAATCAATCTTGCCGTCCAGCAGTTCTCTCACATCAGTCAGAGGTGACAGATCTAGCCCGTCTTGAAGCGCAATATCGATTATCCAGGCAACACACGCGGAGAGTGACATTTTCCTCTCTGCAGCTTCCTCTCGTACCGCGCGGGCGAGCACTTCTGTCATGCGGATTGACAGGACTTTTTTCATAAGCCTCTGAAACCATTGCTCACAAAATCCCAGGAAACCGGAAGCCTTTACTGCTGCGGTGTCTTTCAAGTTTCTTTTGGAGCTCCTCCGCTCGTTTCCGCAAACCGGTAATAAACTGGGGCGGGGTTCTCTTGCTTTTCAGTGCGGCTTTAACGCCGCGGAGCTGATCCTCAATGCTCAGTTTTCTCCGAGCCATCTTCTTCTTCTCCTTCGTAATTCTCGGGGTCTTGGCCGAAACACTCTCGGAGGCGTTAGCGCTTGCCCGAATAGTGAACACAGACGACAGCGGAAAATGCGAATAGCTGAGCGGGAGACGCTGAGCTCGAGTCCGTTACTGCAGAATGGGCAAAATGCCTGTTGCCCTTGTTTTCTCGAAACCTTGGCTCTTATCATCTGCAACGTGTGATTCTGCCGCCAGACGACTCGCTTTCTGCAAACCGTGAATTCAACGCAGAATCAGCTACTTGCGATGAACGATAGTCTCTATCGTCGCCTGCCTTACCAACATGCCTGCAGCCTATGCCGAGCGTCATTTCGCACCAAACGAGGACGTCAGGCGCTGTGCGAGACTTGCGCGATTACCATCCGAACTATTGCCCACGCTGTGGAAGCGGAGCTTACGCCGCTGATTCATGAACAAACCGCAGCGAGCGGGCAGCGAGAGAGGGCTATTCAGAAAGTGCGGGACAGAATATTAGGCTGCAGTGAGTGCGGTTGGACTGGCAACTTTCGTGACTATCGCCGTAGATTGGACAAAAAACCCTACCAAATTCCGAAAGAATCGGCCGGGCGCCAGGAAGCAGTCACGATGGCAGAATGGATCGCCAGCGCGGCCGCCTATGCGTATCGATTGCTAGTGCACAAACGTGATCGCCATTGGAAGAAGAAACAACGCTACCACAAGCAGCACAAGGATCCCATCGGGTGGCATGGAAACTACCTTCGAGAAGTGGTGGCTTGTGCTCTCTGCTCCGAGTGCCGAAGGCCGATAGGACGGCGAGGGAGTTTTCAACTGGAAGGCGCTACCCTCACTCATTCAAGGTGTTGAGCTGAGTGCGCTTCGGGCCGAGTTGAGCGTAAATCCGACAGGCCCTGGCCTCGTCCGTTGGACGGGGCTTCCGCGCAACGAAATGCCCTACGAGCTAGTGGCTAGGATTCAAGACAGCATCGAAAGGGATAAAACGACACTGGAGATGAAGTGGCGAAAACGAGATGGTATGGTCCGCCGTGTCGCAAGCAAAAAATGAAACTTACAGGTTGGTCTGCGCAAATGTACGTGAGCGAGCCGAAAACGGTCGAGGACAAGCAAACTGCAGGGAACGACGATTGGCCGCCATGAAGTCTTGCGGGTCGCGGTACAATGAGTATGTTGCATAGAACGTCACAATTTGCGTCGATCGCGTTATCGGTCATTGTCTTCGCGCTTCCGCTTTCGGCGTGTCTGACGCCGGCTGCACAGATGAGCAAGGAACAGCGGGAGTGCTGCCAAGAGATGGCCGGCCAGTGCGAGACATCTGTGATGCCGAGTTCGCACTCGTGCTGCCAGCACCCTGTCTCACATCACGCCGTAACTGCTTCAAAAATTCAAAGGAACGATTTTGGTTCAGTCGTTACTGGGCTGAGGGAAGCTGCTTCCCTACTGCCACAAGTCTTCACTCGGAGCAGCGCCACCTCATTCGAATGCCCGCCCGAAAGCCCTCCGCAAATAGTCATCGTACTTAGAATCTGATTTCTTCGTCGCCGTTGAAGTGCGAGGGCATCGTTGTGTCTTCGCATGCACTTCATCTCCAACGTTTGCGAGGAGAAATGACGAAGATCAGCAAAATCTGTGTGTTTGTTCTCTGGACCGCAGCGGCTTTCGCGCAGAACGCTCCAACGAGTTTGCAGTTGCTCATCGCAGAGACCCGGCAGAACAATGCCGCAATCAAAGCTGCAGAGCGCGCAATTCAGACCTCCGAATACATGCCTAAACAGGCGTCGGCGCTGCCAGATAGCGAAGTGATGGTCCAAAGCTTTACTGTGGGCAGCCCGCGGCCATTCGCCGGATACAGCAACAGTGACTTTGCCTACATCGGATTTGGCGCATCGCAGGAGCTCCCTTATCCGGGCAAGCGTGCGCTGAGGGCAAATGTGGCGCAACATGAGATCGCAATCTCACGCGCAGAGAAAGATGCGGTCACGTGGGATGTGCTCACCCGTCTTAAGCTGGCTTATTTCCAGCTAGCGGCCTCTCAACAACTGGTCGGGATACTCGACAAGAATCGGCAACTTGCGGACGAGATCGAGCAGGCTGCAGAAATCCGTTATCGCGTGGGACAAGGAACGCAGCAGGACGTGCTCCGGGCCCAACTGGAGCGCACTAAGCTCCTGAACAAGATTTCCATGGAGCGCCGCGAGAGCGCTCAGGCCCAGGTCGTTTTGAAAGCAGTGCTGAATCGCCCCTCCGAATCAAGTGACATTGTTCCCGAGCCCCTTTCCTCCCGCCACATCTCCGAATCTGCCGCGCTCTTGGCAAAGCTCCGCCAGAACAATCCTGAGTTGCAGGTAAGCGCGGAGCGAGTGTCAAGAAGCCAAGCCGCAGCAGCACTCGCCAAACGCGAGCAAAAGCCCGATTTTGGCGTGCAGTACATGTGGCAGCACACCGCGGACACCTTCCGCGACTATTACATGGGCACGTTCTCAATGAAGCTGCCGAACCGTTCTCGCGTGCGCGCCGCGGAAGCCGAGTCGCGGGCCAAGCTCAGGGGGGCCGAAGCCGAAAAAGAATCCCGGCTGAAGCAAATGGAAAGCGACCTGGGAGAACAAATCGCGATTGTTGAAACTTCGGAACAGCAACTGACGGTTTACGAACAAGGACTCATCCCACAAAGCGAGTCGGCACTGAACGCCGGCTTGGCGGGATATCGTGCGGGAAAACAGGACTATCAAGGCCTGCTTGGCTCGTACAACGACACGCTCCGCCTCGCAATGGATCGCGAACGCACGCTGGCTGAGCATGAAGCCGCTATCACACAGATAGAGCGCCTCATCGGGGAGGAACTGAAATGAATTACCGCAAACTTTTCATCGTCGCAGTCGCGCTCAATCTAGCGCTGGCCATTGCCGCGTATTGGTTCTGGCGATCTTCGCCGAGCGCAAAACCAGCGGAGAACGCTGCGGCAGAACATCCGCCGATGGAGGGGTTCACCCCAGCCGCAACTGAGAGCGCCGCTGTGACCCTTGCTCCAATCGAGCTGTCGCCGGAGCGCATGCAGAGCATTGGGGTCCGCACGGGGCAAGTCGAATACAAGACGATTGACTCTGAGATCCGCGCGACCGGTACGGTGGACGTGGATGAGCGGCATGTGGCCTACGTGCAGACCCGTTACCCAGGCTGGGTGAAAGACGTCTTCGTGAATGCAAGTTATCAGTTTGTGAGAAAGGGAGAGCCACTTTTCACAATCTACAGCCCAGAACTCCTCGCGAGTGAGCAGGAATACCTGCTCGCTAAAGCCTATGCTGGGCACCTCGGCCAGAGTTCGGTCGAAGGCGTCTCTTCCGGTGCAGATGCTTTGCTCCGTGCAGCACGCGAACGGCTGCTGCAGTGGAATATGTCGGAGCAAGACATTTCCAAGCTAGAGGCGAGCGGGAAACCGCTAACGAACTTCACATTTGCTTCCCCGGTTTCCGGCTATGTGATCGAGCGAATGGTGCTGCCAAACGCCTACGTGCAGCCAGAAATGCGTTTGTACTCCATCGCCGATCTCTCATCGGTGTGGGTGAACGCGCAGGTTTTTCAGCAGGATGCCGGCAAGGTGAAGCCGGGAGATCCTGCTGAGATCACGGTGGACGCGTACCCCAGCCGCTTTTTTCACGCACGCGTTGAACAGGTGCTTCCGCTGATTGACGCAACAACCCGCACTTTGCGCGTGCGACTGGCGTTGCCGAACCCCGGCCTCGCGCTGAAGCCGGGGATGTTCGTGAATGTCCAGCTGCGTGCTCCGCTCGGACGCCAACTGCTTGTTCCCGGTTCAGCGGTGGTGCAGGCAGGAAGCCGTCAGCTCGTGTTCCTGTCGCGAGGCCAGGGATCGTTCGAGCCACGTGAAGTGCAGCTCGGGGCGCGTACTGAAGAAGGCTTCGTTGTGCTTAAAGGATTACAGGTTGGTGACACGGTTGCGGCCTCGGCCAACTTCTTGATTGATTCGGAAAGCCAGCTCCAGGCTGCAGCCGGCGCCTACACTCCTCCACCGCCTGGCGCTGGAGCGGCAGCAGCGATGAACGGGCCGGAGCAACAGGCGTCGGCCGAACTCACCACTGATCCATCGCCTCCACACAAAGGCAAGAACCGCGTACACGTAAAACTCACCGCATCTGATAGCAAGCCGCTCGCCGGAGCAAAAGTAACCGTTCGCTTCTTTATGGCTGGCATGCCGGAGATGGGCATGGCAGAAATGAACGTGCCCGCCCAGCTCGGTGACCAGGGCAATGGAACTTACACGGGCGAAGTGGAACTCGGCTCTGGGGGCACTTGGCAAGTGACGGTTTTTGTAGAGCAAGGCGGGAAAACAGTTTTGACCAAGCGGGTGAATCTGACCGCGACAGGAGGGATGTAAGCCATGATCCCTCGTGTGATCGAGTGGTGCGCACGAAACCGATTTCTTGTCTTCATTGGCGTTACGTTTCTGCTGCTGGCCGGCATATGGTCCCTGCAAAGAGTTCCGGTCGATGCCCTACCAGACATCTCCGATGTGCAAGTGATTGTGCATACCCCATGGCCGGGGGAGCCTCCGAGTCTCATTGAAGACCAGGTCACGTATCCCATTGTTACGACTTTGCTCGCTGCGCCCCACGTCAAGGCGGTACGGGCCACGACCATGTTCGGCGACTCCTACGTTTATGTCGTCTTTCAGGATGGCACAGACATCTACTGGGCCCGCTCGCGTGTCCTCGAATACATACAGCAACTCGGCGGAAGATTGCCCGCAGGCGCCGCGCCAATGATCGGGCCTGACGCAACTGGCGTGGGGTGGGTGTTCGAGTATGTCTTGATCGACCGCACTCACCAGCACAGTCTCGCCGACCTGCGCTCCCTGCAGGACTGGCACGTTCGTTATCAGCTCGAAACCGTGCCCGGAGTTGCGGAGGTGGCGACCATCGGCGGTTTCGTCAAGCAGTATCAGGTGCAGCTCGATCCCAACAGGCTGCTCGCCTATGGCATTCCACTTTCTACTGTGATTGACCGCGTGCGCGCCAGCACGAACGAGGTTGGCGGGCGCGTGCTTGAGATGAACGGCGCGCGCTACATGGTTCGTGGACTTGGATACTTACGTTCGCTTAGCGACTTGGAGAATGTGCCCGTCACGGCTAAGAATGGCACGCCCGTGCTCCTGCGGGATCTAGGAGCGGTCACCTTTGGGCCTGAAATCCGCGAAGGCGTCGCAGAGTGGCAAGGAGAAGGCGAAGCTGTGGGCGGGATTGTGGTGATGCGCTACGGCGAGAATGCGCTCAACGTAATCAAGGGAATCAAGAAAAAAGTCGCCGAGATTGCGCCTTCGCTTCCTTCTGGGGTCGAGATCCACGCCGGGTATGACCGGTCCGGGCTGATCGAGGAATCCATCCACACTTTGAAACGCGACCTTCTGGCCGAGTGTGTGATCGTAAGCCTTGTCACCATCATTTTTCTTTTTCACTTCCGCTCGGCACTGATCCCCATTCTCACGTTGCCGGTCGCTCTGCTTGGCGCATTTGTGCCGATGGACCTTCTGCACATCAGCAGCAACATCATGTCCCTGGGTGGCTTCGCCCTTGCTATTGGTGTACTGATCGATGCGGCCATCGTGATTGTCGAAAACGGGTATCGGCATCTTTCCGAAGCTGGCCAAGTTGCCGAAGGCGAGCGGCGGCGGATTCTCATTGATGCGGCCAAGCAGGTCGGGCCGGCGTTGTTTTTCTCACTGCTAATCATTGTGGTCTCATTTTTGCCGGTCTTCTTGCTGGAAGCACAGGAGGGCCGCATGTTTCGGCCGCTGGCCTGGACTAAGACTTTGTCCGTGGCATTCTCATCTTTCCTCGCAATCACGGTTGTTCCTGCCCTGATGGTCTTATTCATCCGCGGGCGGCTCCGGCCTGAATCGGCAAACCCGGTGTCGCGATTCACGCAGGCTCTGTATCTGCCCGTCCTCCGATTCGCCTTACGCCGGCCTTGGCTGACAATTACCCTCAACCTGATTTTTCTCGCTGTGACAATTCCGCTCGCCTTCCGTCTGGGCAGTCAGTTCATGCCGCCGCTGTACGAGGGATCGTCACTCTACATGCCGACTTCGCTCCCGGGAATCGGCATTACCCAAGCCACGCAGCTCTTGCAGGAACAGGATCGGATAATCCGCAGTTTTCCCGAAGTGGACAGTGTCTTTGGAGTAGTTGGCCGTTCTGACAGCCCAACCGACAATGCTCCGCTCGACATGTATGACACGACCATCATGCTGAAGCCGCGCGAGAAGTGGCGCTCCGGCGTGAACTACGAAAAGTTGATCGCTGAAATGGATGCGAAGTTGCAATTCCCAGGACTCTCGAACACATGGACGATGCCCGTCCAAAACCGCCTCGACATGCAGCTCACAGGCATCAAGACACCGATCGGCCTGAAGATTCAGGGAACAAACGTGGAAGGAATTCAGGCGGCCGGCGCTCGCATTGAGCAACTGCTGGCGCGCCTGCCTGACGCGCGCGCAGTTTTTGCAGAACGTGTCTCGCAGGGCTTCTATCTCAATATCGATGTCGATCGCCTCGAAGCTGCCCGGCATGGAATGACAGTCGAAGATGTGCAGCGGGCAGTACAGTCCGGCATCGGCGGCGAAGACATCGCGCAAAATGTCGAGGGCCGGGAACGATATCCAATTAACGTGCGCTATCAACGCGATTTTCGGGACACGCCTGAGGAACTGGCTCATGTGCTGGCGGAAGCACCTACTGGCGCGCAGGTGCCTCTTGGCTCCGTCGCGCACATCTCGTTTTCGCGCGGTCCGGCAATGATCCGCGACGAAGAGGGCCAGCTCACAGGATACGTGTTTATTGACCTCAAGACGCGGGATTACGGCGGTTTTGTGGATCAAGCGAGCCAACTGTTGTCCCGAGAATTAAAGCTGCCGGTCGGCTTCACCTACCAGTGGTCGGGAGAATACGAGTTTCAGTTGCGCGCAAGAGAACGGCTAAAACTGATTGTGCCAGTCGTTTTCGCAGTGATCCTTCTTTTGCTCTATCTGGTATTTCGTTCCGTGGCCGAAGCCCTGGTTCTTATCTTTCCAACTCTCTATGCAGTTAGCGGAGGCCTGCTGCTGCAATGGCTTCTCGGTTACAACTTCAGCGTTGCGGTCTGGGTGGGCTACATTGCATTATTCGGTATCGCTGTCGAGACCGGAGTTGTAATGGTGGTGTATTTACACGAGGCGTTGGATAGGCGAATCGCTTCAGGGAAGCCAGTGACCGTGGAATCGATTCAAGATGCGGTGATCGAGGGCGCGGTTCACCGGCTTCGGCCGAAACTCATGACCGTCACGGCCGTCTTGGCCAGCCTTGTGCCGATTCTTTGGGAAACCGGTATTGGCTCGGATGTAATGAAACCGATTGCGGCTCCAATCGTGGGAGGGATGATCTCATCCACAATTCACGTCTTGATTCTGGTGCCGGTTTTCTTCGCGCTAATGAAAAAGCGGGCGCTTCGGAGCGGGACACTGATTCAGAGATAGCCTTTGCCTTCAGGAGTTGTGGCCTGTTTACAACATCAGCTATGGCAAAAATATTCTTCAAAATAGGCTTGACTCCGTACCATACTACGGGGTTTAGACTGGCTTCGTGATGAAAGGAACCAACGCGAAGCCGCTCACGATTGGCCGCCTCGCTCAGGAAGTCGGGATCAACTTGGAAACCGTGCGCTTCTATGAACGAAAAGGGCTTCTGCCCAAGCCGCCCCGTAGCACATCTGGTTATCGGCTCTTTCCAGCAGACGCGGCTCGGCGGCTGCGATTCATCAAACGCGGTCAGGAGCTTGGCTTTTCGCTGAGCGAGATTCGTGAGCTGTTGACCTTGCGTTTGTCTCCGCGCACGACCAGCACAGAAATACGCAAGCGAACGGAAGCGAAAATCAATGATATCGAAGGCAAGATCAAGAGCCTTGAGTCAATGCGGAAATCGCTACTCAAACTAGCGCGGTCTTGTGGCGGCTGTGCTCCACTTTCCGAGTGCCCCATTCTGGAAAGCTTGGACAGGGAGGATGGATGAACAGAACGTGGAAGCAAAGCTTGATGACGATTCCCGGTGTGGGTGTATCGCTGTTGCCGAAGCTGGCTTGTCCATTCTGTTGGCCCGCTTACGCTGGTCTTTTGAGTTCGGTTGGATTGGGATTCCTAATATCGGCCCGGTACCTGTTGCCGGTTACAGCGGCCTTTCTGGTAATTGCTGTTGGAGCATTGGCGTTCCGGGCGAATCGTCGGCATGGCTATGGGCCTTTCGCGCTTGGTCTGTTTGCCGCTGCGGGAGTATTGGTTGGCAAGTTTTGGTGGGAGTCAAATCCCGCGATGTACGGGGCAGTAGCGGTGTTGGTAATCGCTTCGCTGTGGAACGCGTGGCCTCAGCGAGCGGCTGTGCCGGACTGCCGTGCGGAAAAATCACTCAATTAGGAGGAAGGTTAGAATGATGGCAAAGAAAATTGAAGTGTTCAGTGCTGAATGCTCAGCTTGCAAAGAAACCATCGAGACGGTAAAGCGTCTTGCGGGATCGAACCACGAGGTCGTAGTCCACGATATGAATAAATCGGACGTCGCAGCCAAGGCGAAAGGCTACGGAGTACGAAGCGTGCCCGCTGTTGTTATTGATGGCAAACTTGCTTCTTGCTGTGCGGGGCGCGGGCCTGAGGAGCATGTGTTGAAATCAGCCTTGGCGTAACACCAACGAAGGGTCGGGAACTGAAAGGGCCGGATTGCTTCCGGCCTTTCCCTTTTCGACCGGGTTACTATCGTAAAATCGCTATTACACTAAGAACGAACTGTCGGAAGTGAAAACTCGTCACCAACTCGTCACCAAAACTAGGCGGGTTTCGATCTCGCTTACGGTTTCAGAAAGCGGAAAAGCAAGGAAGCTAGAGGGATTTACGAGTTGTACCGCAAAATTGACACGGTAGAGGTCTGGGGTTCGAGTCCCCACGTGCCTACCATCCTGTTTGTCATTAAATCTCTGATTGCTGGCGACTTCCATTCGCCTTCCGCTTTCGTCTTTTGCTTATGCTCCTGAG
>Ga0137377_10003252_pt1 | contig 12509 bp, 14 predicted proteins | sample SagtaG_22_FD_104815 | JGI IMG/M metagenome (GOLD analysis project Ga0137377, IMG submission 104815) | Vadose zone soil microbial communities from Sagehorn Ranch, Mendocino, California, USA - Sage2_L_40_16 metaG | ecosystem: Environmental > Terrestrial > Soil > Vadose zone | place: USA... | reverse complement strand
GTCGAGGCATGGAAGTCGATATTATGCGGCATGGTGTTGGTGTCGGGATTGACCAGCGTCAGCTCGACGTAGTCGCCCTCATGCACCACCATCAGCGGACCCGCCTGTTCCGTTTCGATGGAATCGAAACGCGGCTCTGGGCTTGATTCGATGCGTTTTCTTGACGCGAGCCGGTTAAATTACTTCCGCCTTCGGGGCATAGCGATGGCGCGATCGGGTCGCCAACGACCCGACGCTGACCTATCTGTCGCCGCGCTGAGCATCGGATCTGGTCCGTCTGCGTGGAGAGCCTGTTGGGTGATTTTGGCGGAAGGGTGTTTCGATGCTCGGCAATGGCTCCTTGGCCGCGGCGAGAATCCAGCTTCGGAATGCCTCGATGGCAGGATCACGCAGGCGATCATCTCTGATGACAAGTTGATAGTCATCGGCCCGCAATTCGGGGGCCGCGATTGGGCAAACCAGACGACCGGCTGCGATGTCCGCTTCAATCAGGTGCAGAGATCCCAGAGCGATGCCCAGGGCCATCGACGGCAGCTTGAAGGTGAAGGTAGACGTGATCCAGCTCAAGGTGTCGAATCGGCGCCAAGCCTGAGACGCCCGCTGCCGAGAACCATTGCGGCCACGCGGAGCGCGTCGTTGTGGAATGCAACAGAACGTGCCATCGCAAGTCGCGCGCGATTTCCACCGGACGGTCGCGCAAGATTTTTGGGCTGCAGACAGGAAGCCGCCGGTCCGGCATCAGCGTCTCGCAGTGAATTCCGGACCCTTACTCCACGCCCGAGCGTATGCCGATGTCGAAAGCGGTGCCAACATAACGGAGCTTGCGCGACGTGGTTGAAATTTTCACCTCGACGCTCGAATACGATTCCTGGAATCTCGAGAGCCGCGGCAGCAGCCAACGCAGGGCGAAACTCGACAGCACGTTGACGCGAACGATGCCAGACACGCGGCGCGCGGATCGAGGCTCTCGAAGTCTGCCGGTTGCCGACGTCAGGCGCGAGAGTGCCGCACTGACGTCTGTCAGGAGGTCCGCGCCATGGTCCGTCAGCGCGACGCCGCGCGCGCGTCGCTCGAACAGCGGGACGCCGAGCCAGTCTTCCAGATGCCTTATCTGCTTCCCGATCGCCCAATGGGTGACGTGCAAATCTTTCGCTGCTTCAACAAAGCTGCCGCGCCGGGCCGCGGCCTCAAAGGCTCTGATCGCATTAAGGGGTGGCAATTCATTTTCGACCATGTGTGAGTTTTTCTCCCGTCTAACGAGAAAATAGCTCAGTTGAAGCTTCGCCGCTACTGAGCTATTCCAGCCAGGCAAAAGGGAAATAGCCGCAAGCTTGGATCCATCTTGGAGGAATGCTCTCCGCTGGGAGCCGGAGAGTGAATCGGATTGCTGATGATGGCGTTAGAAGCAAACGGCAGAAATGCGGATGCCCGGGCTGTATCTCGCGGACGGACGCTCTGGACCGCCTGTGCGGCGCACGCACTGCATGACGGCTACACCGATTTGATCTATCTCCTGTTGCCGATTTGGCAGGCCGAGTTTGGGCTCGGCTACGGTGCGTTGGCATTCTTGCGCGGACTTGCCGCCGCCACCATGGCGGGATTGCAGGTGCCGGCCGGACGGGCAGCGGAGCGTTTCGGTGGGCGCACCACGCTGGCTCTCGGTACGGTACTGGCGGCGATTGGCTATGTGCTTGCAGGCTACTCGGCCGGGTTGGCCGGATTATGCGTTGCGCTCGTGGTGACCGGATGCGGATTGAGTACGCAACATCCCATTGCGTCGGCCGCGGTTTCGCGCGCCTATCAAGACGACGCACGCGGCCCCCTCGGCACTTACAATTTCGCTGGCGATGTCGGCAAGGCCGCAATTCCGAGCGGGGCGTCTCTTTTATTGGGCTTGATGTCCTGGTACCAAATGGTGTGGTTTCTCTCCGCGCTCGGCGCGGTCGTGGCGGTGGCCGTGGCGATCTTTTTTCCGGCCAACCTACGGCCGGTTTCCCTGGGCAAAAAAGCCAAACACCGCTGCTCCGGCGCGCATGGAGGATTCACGCTACTCCTGACCATCGGAATCCTGGACTCCAGCGTGCGCATGGGATTTCTGACGTTCCTGCCGTTCTTGCTGAAGGAGCAAGGCGCATCCTTATCGACGATCGGCTCGGCGCTTGCCTTGGTGTTCATTGGCGGTGCTGCCGGGAAGTTTGCATGCGGCTGGCTGGGGGCACGGTTCGGCGTACTCGCGACGGTGCTCCTGACCGAGGCGGGCACGGCCGCCGCAATCCTTTCCGTCCTGATGTTACCGCTCGTCCCGGTGCTAGTGCTTTTGCCCGTTGTCGGCCTCGTGCTCAATGGCACCTCCTCGGTTCTCTACGGCACCGTTCCGGAACTGGCGCCATCCGGTCGCACGGAGCAGGCGTTCGCAATCTTCTATACCGGCACGATCGGTGCCGGTGCGGTAGCGCCGATCCTTTTCGGGATGTTGGGTGATGCGGTAGGGGCACAGGCGGCCATGATGGCGACGGCAATCACGGCAGCTGCCATTTTGCCGCTCGCGATCGCTTTGGCGCAGCGACTCTCAGGCAGAGCACCGGCTCGCCGCGACTGACGCGCTAGTCCAAGCGTTTGCCAACGAGAATGCAAAGGTCTGCGTTTGGCACATCGCGTCATTTCGCTGTGCTGCAGAGTTTGGCAGCCATCGGCGTCATAGCGGACACCGGGCAAGCCGCACCAAACACGTCGCATGATGAATACGTAGCCATTTGCAGCGCAGCAATGCTCCGGAACCTTGCGCCGGGACAAACAGCCCGCCGCGCCGGCCGCGCTATCATTCAGGCCAGAATGGAGAAGCGCATGCCCATTGGATTTGACGATCTGGTCGACGACGTCATGACTGGCGTGCCCGAGACGATCCGTGTATTTCTGGAGTTCAAGATGCGATGCGTCGGTTGTCCGATCGCATGCTTCCACACCGTGGACGATGCCTGCCGCGAGCATGGCGTCGACCGCGACAGGTTCCTGAACGCGTTGCGCACGGTCGTCGCGGAGGTTATGGCTTCCTCGGCCCGCCGTCGCCGCGGATTTCTTCGGCGAGCGCGAGCAGCCGATGCGGTTCGCGCAGCACGATGCGTTGCCGCCCGCCCTCGATCAGTCCTTGCTGCTCCCAGGCGCTGGGGACGCGGCTGACCGTATGCAGCGTGGTCCCGGTCATCTGCGCGATATCCTGGCGGCTGATCGGAAAATCGATCTCGACGCCATGCTCGACCTTACGCCCGGATTGCTTGGCGAGCCGAAGCAGCGCGTGGGCGACGCGCTGTTCGACCTGTTGTGTCGACATCTCGACCACGCGGGTGTGGGTTTCCTGCAACCGGCTGCCGACGGTCTGCAAGGTGTTGGTCGCAAGCGCCGGATATTTCGCAACCAGGCGCGGCCATGCCGCCGACGGCCACGACAGCACGACACTGTCATCGACGGCGGTGGCGGTGGCGGGGTAGCGCTGCAGCCCGATCGCCATCGCGACGCCGAAGGTTTCGCCGGTCGCCACATAGCGCACCACGATCTGCTCTCCGGTCGGCGTGGTCTTGCTGGCGCGCACGTGCCCGTGCAGCAGCACGAAGAATGAATTCGCGTCCTCGCCCTGTTCGAATACCGCGCTGTTCTTCGGAATCCGCGTTGAGCGGGCTTCGCGAAGTATCTCGCCGAGTTCGTCGGCGCCAAAGCCTGCGAACATCGGCAGATGGGCAACCAGCGAAGGGTCGATCGTGGCCATGTTTCTTCCGCGGTTCCAGCGACTTCAACCGAATCCAGACTGCGATTGTGTCTCCCGATCAAGCGGAAGTTTGCGCTGGCGCAACGAGCGGCTGCGGTAATCCCCTAAATGATCGCCGGATCAGCCCTCTTTGGTGAGAATCGATGGACAACGACCATGCGGCGCCGTTCGAGAAACCTTCGATCCGCCACGAGGTGAATGACGGAATGGAGCGGACGTCATAAATGGCAATTCCCCGCTTTCGCGCGCACCAGGGCTGGGCGCTTCTCGCCAACGGCTTTCGCCCGTTCTTCCTGTTTGGTTCCCTCTATGCCGCGCTCGCCATTCTGGTCTGGCTGCCGGCGTTCTATGGCGAGATCACGCTGACGTCGGCGTTCGCGCCGCGCGACTGGCATGTGCATGAAATGCTCTACGGCTATCTGCCGGCGGTGATCACGGGATTTCTGTTCACGGCGATCCCGAACTGGACCGGACGGCTGCCGCTGCAGGACACGCCGTTGCTGGTGCTGGTCAACGTCTGGATCGCCGGGCGGCTTGCCGTGACGTTTTCCGCCGAGACCGGTTGGCTGGTGGCGATGCTGATCGATGCAGGCTTTCTGTTGCTGGTCGCCACGGCAGCCGCCCGCGAGATTCTGGCCGGCCGCAACTGGCGAAATCTCAATGTCGTGGTGCTGGTGTTGCTGATGCTCGCGGGCAATGTCGCGTTCCATCTCGAAGCGCATTTTCACGGCGTCGCCGACACCGGCATCCGTATCGGCATCGCCGTCGTCGTGTTGCTGATTTCGCTGATCGGCGGCCGCATCACTCCGAGTTTTACCCGCAACTGGCTGGTGCGCGAAAATCCCGGCCGGCTGCCGGCGCCGTTCAGCCGCTTCGACGTCATCGTTCGTCGCGATCGGTGCGCTGGCACTGGTCGGCTGGATTGTCGGCTCCGCCAGTCCTTTCACCGGCACAGCCCTCGCGATCGCCGGATTGCTGCATCTGGTGCGGCTCGCCCGCTGGGCCGGGGATCGAACCTGGCGCGAGCGGCTGTTGCTGATCCTGCATGTCGGCTATGCCTTCGTGCCGATCGGATTCCTGCTCAATGCAGCTTCGGCCTTCGGCCTCGTCGCAGGCAGCGCCGGCATTCATGCCTGGATGGCGGGAGCCGCGGGCATCATGACGCTGGCGGTGATGAGCCGGGCCACGCTCGGGCATACCGGCCAGCGACTGACCGCGTCCGCCACGACGCAAGCGATCTATGTCGCGATCATCGTCGCGGCCCTGTCGCGGATTTGCGCGGTGATCGAGCCAGACCACAGCGAACTGTTGCTGCATCTTGCGGCATTTGCCTGGGCGGCCGCCTTCTTCGGATTCGCAATATCGTTCGGGCCGTTGCTGGTGGGCGCCGATCGGCGCAAGGCCGGGCCAAGCCTCGCTGCATAAGCCTGCCCGCATAACGCTCTTGTCAGCCATTGCCTCGCGATGGCAGTATTGCCCCCTCGAGGGTTATATCGGACATCGGCCGTGCGGCATATCAGGATATGGGTGTATGACGGCATTCTGGCCTCGGGCGTGGCCGGATCGATCGACGTCTTCACCGCGGCCAATGCTGTTTTGGCGGAAAGGGCCGGGCAAAGAAATGGCCAAGAAAGCGGCCAAACAAACGGTCAAGGAAACCATCATGGCCGCGGGATGTCGCCGCTGTTCGAATGGCGTATCGAATCGCTCGACGGCAGGCCGGTGCAAACCGCGTCCGGTCAGACCATAACGGTAGACGGCCCGATCAGCGCCCGAACTTCCGCTGACGCGGTGATCGTGACCGGGCCCTTCATTGCCAATATCGAGCGGTTTTTTGAGAAGCCGGATCTGCTGCAGCCGTTGTTCTCGGCGTTGCGCCGCCAGCATGCGCGCGGCGCGTTGCTCGCCTCCTATTGCACCGGCAGTTTCATCCTCGCCGAGGCCGGCCTGCTCGATGGCGGGGTGGCGACGACGCATTGGGCCAAGGCAAAGGCTTTCGCCAAGCGCTACCCCGAGGTGGATTTGCGCGTTTCCGAGATCTTGACCGAGCAGAACCGCATCCTGTGCAGCGGCGCGGTGACGACGTCGCTCAATCTCGCCTTGCGGCTGGTGGAGAAATTCGCCGGCGCCGAAATTGCCGCGGCGACGGCCAGGATGATGCTGATCGATACCAATCGCGTCTCGCAGGCCTCTTACGCGACCATGCCGGACCAGCCGCTGCATTCCGATGCGCTGGTGGCGCGGGCGCAGCGCTGGATGGAGAAATCCTTAAGCCGGGGGTTCAGCCTGACCGAACTCGCGCGGCATCTAGCGGTCAGCGAACGCACGCTCAACCGGCGCTTCAAGAAGGCGGTCGGCGAGGCGCCGCTGCATTACCTGCAAACGCTGCGCGTCGACGTCGCGAAACGGCTGCTTGAGACCAGGGGCCTGAAGGTCGACGCCGTCAGCGAGCGTGTCGGTTATAGTGATCTCTCGACGTTTCGCCGGCTGTTCAGGCGCGAAACCGGACTTTCGCCGCGCGAATATCAGCGCCGCTTCTCCCGCCGCCATCCGGGCCGTGGCGCATCGCCGGTGCCCGCGGCGCGATCGGCCCGCTAGCCGGTCAAGCTTCCAGGTGGACAAGGCTTCGAGGGGACATGTCCGTTTCTCCTCGGAAGATGGCGATACTGCCACTATCGGCTGGACCCGTTGAATCCTAAACCGTGCATGGACAGACCGCCCGACGATCGGGCGGCGGGTCGTGATGCAGTGAACGGAGAAAGGGTCTGCCATGCCGATGATCGATGTGTTGATTCCCGAAGGTGCGCTGAAACCCGAGGCCGAAGAACGGCTGATCAAAGAACTGACCGATATCCTGATAACTCATGAGGGGTTCGATCCCGCAAATCAGGTCGCGCAAAGCGTGTCCATCGTATTTCTTCATCGGCCGGCGGCGGTGTTCGTCGGAGGTCACCGCTCGGCATCGCCGCGCTACCGCATCATTCCGACGGTGCCGGAAGGGCAATACACCGAGGCTTCGCGCAAGGCGCTGGTCAAGGACGTCACCGACGCGGTGGTGCGGGCGGACGGCGGAAAATACGAAGATGTCGCACCGCGCGTGTGGGTGTTCCCATCAGAGATTCCCGATGGCCAATGGGGCAGCCGCGGCGTGATCCGCCCGCTTCCGGATATCCAGGCGTTCATCGCCGGCGAGCACGAACGAAAAATTGGCGAAGAAAGGCTTGCACGGCGTCGTCGCGTCAAGGCGCTGGCGATGCTGGAAGGGGCGCTTGACGCCGCCCGCAAAGGTGCCGTTGTGGACCCGCAATGACCGACAACGAGCGGTTCAAGCTGGCGGCCATTCAGGCGGCGCCCATCATGTTTGATCGCGATGCGTCGACCGGGAAGGCGTGCCGCCTCATCGGGGAAGCCGGCGCGATGGGGGCGACCATCGCGGGTTTCGGCGAGACCTGGCTGGGCGGTTATCCGTTCTTCGCGTTCGCCGAGATGCGACCGCTGACATGGCGGGCGATGGCGGAGTATCTGGCGAACGCGGTGGAAATTCCGAGCCCGACCACCGACCAGCTTTGCGAGGCCGCAAGAATGGCGGGCATCGATGTCGTGATCGGCGTGGTCGAACGCGACGCCGCCACCGCCGGAACGGTCTATTGCACGCTGTTGTTCATCGGCAAGGAGGGCAGGATCCTGGGCCGGCATCGCAAGATCAAGCCCACCTTTCACGAGCGTTCGGTGTGGGGCGATGGCGATGCCGTGGGTCTCAAGACCTACCAACGGCCCTACGGCCGCATCAGCGGTCTCAATTGCTGGGAGCACAATACGATGCTGCCGGGTTACGTGCTGGCGGCGGAGGGAACACAAATCCATGTCGCGGCCTGGCCCGGACGGGAGCCAGCCGCGGCGCCGCCTTCGCCGGCGCCGCTGTGGCCGCGTCAATTGCTGCTGTCGCGCGCCTTCGCCTCCCAGGCGGCCTGTTATGTCATCGCGGCCGGGGGCGTGCGCCTGAATTCCGATACGCCCGAGCGCTACCAGGAACTGTCGATATTCGAGCATACCGGCGACAGCTATATTATTGACCCACGCGGCGAGATCATCGCGGGTCCGGCGCGGGGCGAAACGATTTTGATCGCCGAGGGATCCATGGAAGCCGTTCGCGCCGCCAAGGCCTTGTCCGATATTGGCGGGCACTATTCGCGGCCGGATCTCTTGCGTCTCTTGGTCGACCGCAATTCGCCTGAGCGGGTAGCCGAGCACCGGGGGGCCGCCGAGGTGGAAACGCGGGCATCGTTGCTGACAATTTGAGCAGACCGCACGTATTATCCGTTCGACGGTAGGCATCGCTCATGCCTAGTCTTGAGGCTTGGTTTTGGTCAGTGGAGATGCTGCTGGATGCGCGCGGTTCTGGACTATTGCAAGGATGGGACCGAGCAAAGCGTATCCGCCGGCGCCCTGGTCATCCATGAGGGACAGACCACCGGGCACCTCTATGTGCTGATCGCGGGACGGCTCGAGATCGTCAGGGGCGACACCGTCGTTGCGGTCATCACCGAACCCGGCGCGGTGCTGGGAGAAATGTCGGTCCTGCTCGATCAGCCGCATACCGCGACCGTGCGCGCGGCCTCCGATTCAACCGTTTACGAGATCGGCGATGCGGCTTCGTTTCTGCGCGAGCAGCCGGCGGTGGCGCTTCTGATCGCGCGGCTTTTGGCCCAGCGGCTCAACGTCGCCACCACTTATCTTGCCGACATCATGCATCAATATGCCGGCCACGGCGATCACCTGGCGATGGTCGGCGAGATCCTGCAGAGCATGATCAACCTGCCGCCGATACAGATCTCGCCAGGCTCGGATCTGCAATCGGATTCCAGGCTCTGAAAACCGGAACTGGTGCCGATCGCCAAGGGGATCCTTATCAATTCCGAGTACGGCTCTGGGTATTTTTGACAAGCTGTCGACGGGAGCTAACGCGCGTATTTCGAACGGCCTGCGTCAGCATCTCGTACAGCTCTTTCTTGGTAAAATTGACCACGACCTTTTCTGGTCGCGCTACCCGCCGCGGTGGCATCTGCGGAGTCGGGGACGGTTCGACCTGCGGGAGTGGCTTTACCGGTCTTGCTGGCAGAGTGCTACGGGGCGGCAGCCCCAGACGCTGGACCTTGGCACAGACCGCATTGCGCGAAACCCCCAAGCGCCTGGCGCATCGCGAAGCGCTATGACCATTGGCCCAAAGGGTCTTGAGCTGTTTAATCTTGGCGGCATCCCATGCCATCGGTCACCTGACGATCACACCGTTTGCAGCCAGCGCCGAGAGGGCGGTCGGCTTTTGCGTCAGCGGAAATTCAGCGGGCCATCGTAACAGTCTACCGGTGATCTCGCAATCATGAACGATCACGGCAATAGCGGCACCGAACCTATCGGCAGGATACAACAGCAATCGCTGTTGGCGCCTCAGCGTCCTCGATCCAACGAACTATTTTGGGCGGTCTTCGGGTTCGCAGCTAAGGGGAAACATAAAATGGAGCTGTGCGGATCGGATCAGCGCTTCGATGCTGCGATCAAGCGCGAATTTCCAAGCGCGAATTTCCAAGTGCGAATTTCCAAGTGAAAATTTCCAAGCGCAAATTTCAAGCCTCGCGGATTCTCGTTTGCATCACCTCGATAACGCTGCAACCGCACAGATGCCGGTGGTCGTCCTTGGCGCGCTGCATCGGTTCGAGGTTGGGCGCGCGCTGACGTTCACGACGGCGTGCATCGGCTCGCACGCCGGGCCACTCAACCTTGTCACTCGCAGATCTGCCGAAGCATGCCGAACGCCGTCGAGGACCCAGGCTTGATTGCCTACACCCACCTGGACACTTACGCCAGCGGGCGGAGTTCGGAAGCCTCGAACTCTGTGGTGTTGCATTCTTTGAAGTGCGAAGCGATTTCCGCTTCGGCAAGATGCTCCCACTTCTGTGCTTCGATTAAATATTTCCAGCTATGTAAAGGGTCGAACACCGCGAACTGACGGAAAAGAGAACCCATCGCGCGGCAATGTCCAATGTCTTCCATTGCAAGCCCCCCTGCTTGATATCCACAGCTTATTCCGCCTCTTGCGTCAGAGTCATTATGATTATTCGAAAGAACTATTTTGGCTGAGCGGGCAACGTCTCTACCCGTAAAATCACGGGGACTGGCGCCGGCGCATGTCATCGGCGATGAGATCGAACAGGCCTGTCACCGCAGCAGCGCGTTGGAAAAGCGGCCAAGCAATAGAGGCGTGGTCAGCCGTGCCCAAGCGTTTGCGAAAACGTTGCGCAGATGCGCAGGGAGAAAAAGCCCCTCTGAGATCTCGCGCGCGTATTCGCCTTAAAATACGCTGTCGGACAAACCGCTCTATGTCGGTACTCCGGGACCGGGCGCTGTTCATGGTATCAAGCGCGCCCGCGCCAACAACAGTCAAAGGGAAGGAACCCGCCAGTTCATTTTGCGTCGGGCAGCCGTTCACCTTTTTAGGGACTTCGCCTTGACGTCTGTGGAGGGAGCGGTCGCGGAACTGGAATGATTCGCCACCGCGATGGATAGCGTGATCAACACGATCATCTGAACCGCGAACACCGCCAGGATTGCTGGCCAACAGATGCGGTAATCTTCCGAGTGAAAGTCCTCCGGTTGTAACATCGTTGCCTCCGTCTCAGGATCGGGGTCGGCGCCGTGTTAGCCCCACCGTCAGTCTGACGATATGAAGTGCCTCACATTATTGGGAATTCCGGTTGGGCCCCTTGGTGCCAACGGAGACCTTTGAATTTATGTCGCGACTGGTTCGCTGGGTCCAATTGGCGGACTAAAAACCGGATCGGCAATCCGTCCCAAGGATGCAAGCCACGCCGGAGGATGGATGACCGGCGCGGCCGGCCGTTGCATTGGCGCGTTGAGGTCGATGAATTGCTCGTCGCCGGCAGCCAGCCAGAAAGCCGTGGCGTTATCGATATCCAGCACGATATGCACCGGCGGCCGGCCGGCCTGAAGCCCGGCGTTGAACACCCAGGTGGCGCCGAGCCGGTCGAACCAGGAGCCTTCGGGAATGAACGGCGATTGATGCACGTGGCCCGAGATCACCATCGACGGCTGATAGTTCTGGATCCATTGCGCGAGTTCGACATCGCCGAAAAAGCGTTTGCCGCCCCAGCTGGTCGGAGAATTCGCCGGCGGCGCGTGATGAACCCAGATCCATCGCTGCGGCCGCGCCGCGGCGGCCTCGCGTAGCTGATCGTCGATGCGCTGCTTGACCAGCGGCCCGTCCCACCATGGGCACACCGTGAACAGCGTATCGCCGATCGTCAGGCTGTCGCCGTCGCAGGCGATGCCGAGCTCGCGGACGTCGCCGATCCAGCGCGCGACTTTCTCGCCCTCGGGACTGCGATCGTCGAGGTCATGATTTCCGGAACACAGAATGACGCGGGTCACGCTGGAAAGCATCGCCAGATATTTTTTCACGACCACGATCTGGGCGCGGAAGTCGACATAGGATCCGATGTCGAGGGCGTCGCCGGCAAAGATGACGAGGTCGAACTGCGGCGCCGCGCTGAGCAGCCAATCGAACTGCGGCAACGAGTAATGCAAATCGGCCACGACCAGGCAGCGCATATCTAATCAATCCGGATGCTCAAGAATCAGGCGATATGGAGAGGCCTGTATTCAAACAGCCTGAAGAGAGCAAAAATTGTGCCGCGAAATCCCGTTGGATTGCGACAGATACCCGCAGGAACGCTCTCGTTGTGACCGGGTCAGGCTTTCGCCATCGCATGCACGAAGGTCACTTCGATCAGCGTGCCCGAATGCGGACCGGTCTTGATGTGGAAATGCGCGCGGTTGGCTTCGACCAGCGCTTTGGTCAGGGAAAGGTTGACGCCGCCGCTCTCGGACGCGTGGTCCGACGGTGCCTGGGTCCGAAACGGTTCCATCGCGGCTGCAACTTCGCTGTCGTTGAGCCCGTTGCCGGTATCGCGGACCCGCAATACGACCTCGCCGAAATCCGACAGCGCAGTCGAGACGATGACCTGTCCGCCGGCATTGGCGAGATGGATCGAGTTGCCGATCAGGTTCAGCGCGATCTGACGCAGCGAGCGGGTGTCGGCGAGCACCGGCGGCAGCAACGGCGCCAGCGACGTCCGGATGATGATGCGTTCGCGATTGGCCTGCGGCTGCATCACCGCGACGCATTGCTCGACGAGATCGTTGAGGTTCTGGTTGGAAAAGGTGAGGTCGAGCCTGCCGGTTTCGATCCGCGACAGATCCAGCAGATCGTTGATGATGGCGATCACGCGTTCGCCTGAAGTTCGGATGTCCTTCATGTATTCGATGTAGCGCTCGTTGCCGAGCGCGCCGAAACGCTCGCCGATCATCACTTCGGCGAAGCCGATGATGGCGTTAAGGGGGATACGGACCTCGTGGCTGATCCGCGCCAGCATGTCGGCCTTGGCGTGCGCCGCGCTGTCGGCCGGCCGCCGCGCCTGTTGCAGTTCATGCTCGCTCTGCTGGCTTTGCGAAAGATCGCGAAACACCGCGAAGAAATTCGGACCGTCGGGCCGGGTGCGTCCCATCGTGATCGACAGCGGAATGATGCCGCCCCGGGATACGCGGCCCAGCACGTCGCGGCCGTGATCGAGCAGGCTCGCGACCTCGGCGCTCTTGATGCCTCCCAGATAATCCAGCACGGTGATCTGACTCTCCGGCGCGAACAGCTCGGTCAGATTGCGCTGCACGAGGTCGG
>Ga0137377_10003251_pt1 | contig 12510 bp, 16 predicted proteins | sample SagtaG_22_FD_104815 | JGI IMG/M metagenome (GOLD analysis project Ga0137377, IMG submission 104815) | Vadose zone soil microbial communities from Sagehorn Ranch, Mendocino, California, USA - Sage2_L_40_16 metaG | ecosystem: Environmental > Terrestrial > Soil > Vadose zone | place: USA... | reverse complement strand
CGCTATTGTCAAACACGGACATCTTGTTGACGCCGCGAAGGAGGACATTGGTCCCGCGGCTGTCGTACAAATTCCGCCCAAGCACAAAGAACCCGGTCGTCTCCCTGGTCGTGTGTCCCAGGAGTTTTCCCCAGGTGAGAGGCCCAACGATCCCATCAACGCTCAACGCGTTGTTGCCTTGATATTCTTGCACGCGGGCCAATGTCTTCGGCCCGAAATTGCCGTCAACGACGAGAAGCGGCAATGCCGTCGGCAGGTGCGAGTTGAGCTGCTCTTGAAGAAACTTGACATCGTCACCAATCGAATTGATGTGGAGGATTCTGGGCATACCATTGCTCCTTGAAAAACACTAAACCGGATATCTACTGGCGGCTCACGAAGCAGCTCCCCGAAGATTTCACGGTCATCCACAGCGACACTTGCTCATATGAAGGGTTACTCATATTGATAGTTTTCATTGCGATAAAACTGGTATTGTCAACTTGGTCCTTTTTGCCCGAAGGGGTTGGCCTGATGAGGATGCTCGTTGCCCTTTGCAAGCGACCTCTTGGCTTGGGAACATGGGAAAAAGTCCTGCACTTTCAATTAAGTTGACAATACCCTGCCGACCAGAGGCAGTGGTCGTTTCATATCCACAAATCACCTTTGAGTCACTTAACGCTCTCTATGGGAAAAGACGCCATTCCTAAAAGAGAAGACGCTATCAGTTTGGTGTTTTAGCATATGAATCATAACACTCTTCCTTATAAGTTGTGTTGCAAAAAATCAGGGGAGAACACGATGGGTGTGAAGCCTCACTCGTGGGTTGTGTTGCAAAAAATCTCGGAGGAAGGTGATGGGCGTGAAGTCCCACCTCTTGTTCAGCTTAGGCCGCCACTCCAAACAGGCCGAAGATGAACGCCACTTGCCCCATGACATCTCCTTTTTCCACACCGCGCATCTGTCCCTTGCGAATCATATGCATCACCTCGTATCCCTGTAACGTGTTCCCTGCCGTTTCAGGGGAGAAGAAGCCGAGGCCAGGTTTGACGCGCCGTTTGATGAAGCGGTGATCTTGTTCGACGATGTTGTTGAGATACTTGACTTGCCGCAGTTCACAGCTGTCGGGAAGAGCTCCCTCTGCTTTCAGTTCCTTCAGGGCTTTTGGATAGGCCGCGTTTTTATCGACGGTGATGACCCGAGGAGTGGTGGTATGAGATGCAGCGAGCGTTTTCGAGAAGAAGGTTTCGGCCGCTTCGGCATCTCTGGTGGGACTGAGCAGAAATTCCAGGGTATTGCCTTGCGAATCCACGGCGCGATAGAGATACATCCACACTTTTTTCACCTTCACGTACGTCTCATCTACCCGCCACGAATCGGTGGTCGCCTTCAGATGCGGTCGGCTTCGTTTGTCGAGTTCCGGGGCATAGCGCTGCACCTAGCGGTAGATCGTGGTGTGGTCAACGCTCGATCATCATTTCCTCAAGGTCGCGGTAGCTCAGCGAATAGCGAAGATACCAGCGCACGCACAACAGAATGACCTCGGATTCGAAGTGAAGCCATTTGAATGGATGCTGCTCGCTCATGAAGGGAACTCCTCTGCTTTCTTAAATCCAGCAGAGCTTACCATAGCATCAGTATTTTTGCAACAGAACCTTCAAATGTGCTTGCGTACTTTTTCCACGCTAAGAATAGAATTACTGTTTATTCCACGCTTACGATAGACCGCACAACTTCTGCGATTTCCATCGCTTCCTCGGAAAGGAATGAGCACGAATCCACCAAAACTGCTAAATTCTCCCTCGGAAAAATCCGTTGCTCTTTCGGAAAAGGTCCCAAAATCCTTCGGTATCTCGGAAAAAGTCTTTGATGGCTTTTTGGGCGAAAAAGGACTTTTTTGTTAAATAGTCGAGCAGACCTTCGGAAAAATCCATCAGTACCTCGGAAAAAGTCTGAAGAGAGCATTTCACCGTCGTTTCCAGATGAAGCAAGTACTGGGGGTTAGGATTCCGCAGTGAGTGTCAGTTTGTCCTACAATTAACCTCATCAGCAGAAAGAAATCCCGAAGTGAGTGACACCAGCCTCCTATTTTAGGCAAGAAATTGTACCCTCCCCAGTTGGTGTCAACAACGCAGTAATTTTGTCACAGGGAAGGTCGCGGAACCGACGGGCGTCGAACCATCGGTCGCCCCTGGCACGCATCCCGCTGGAAAAACTCTTCTCTGGTAGAGGTGATCTCCTGGTCTACCGGGAACACGCTGCCACTTCCTCACACCGGGATGATCCGTTCACCTCTGCCCTTGGCGATCCGCTGCTTGTGCCTCTGTCTGGTCACCCTCAAGCCCTAGCTGATCCCCGCTGGAAGATCCCGCCCTCCGAGTGGGCAACTGTGCTCCAGCGGGTCGAGCAGGGAGAACCGCTCCGTCACATTGCGCGTGATTACGGTGTGTCATATGAGTCGGTCCGGCGAGTGCTGCGTGCAGCTTGTCGTCGCTAAGTGGGACATATGAGCTCGGATCACCCATCTGGCCAGTAGAACACGCTGCGTCTGCATAGGCAGGCAAAGGACGGAGTTGGTCCGTCGAGTGCTCCCGGCGTCTGTGACACACTAGCAGTGTACTATAGCAGGGTGCAGCACACACGGGAAGCACCTGGATTACGGACGGGAGCCAGGCGGGAAGCAGATGCGCCTCATGGTGCACTCAACTGTTCTATCGATCGTCATAAGGACGCGCGGCGTGTATTCTTCCAGGTTTTCGATCGATTGTTGCAAGTTGAGTAACCAGCAGAGGGGAGTATCGCCTCACGAACACCTAGTAGTATAGCAGGTGAAAACGGGTCGCTCTGGAAAAAGGCGGATGGCACTTGGGGAACAGATGGAAAGGTCGTCGTGACCGAGACAACCATTCCATTCCTGCAGGATGCGAGACCCTGGGAAGAAGGCGGGAAAAGACGGATCGCACCGGCGACATGCGAGGGTGAAAACTGTCTCTTTTGAGAAAGGATGTGCTACATTGCTAGCACTAGGCTGTTTATGCTGAAAGCGGAATGTCCATATATTCCGCCTCGGCCTGGGACTGCGGGAGAGGCAGATGTTCTTCACGCATCATCTGAAGATGTTCTTGTAAGGCTTCTTTCATCAGTTGCTCGACTTCTTCTCTCGTATCTCCAACAGCAACGCAGCCTGGCACATCAGGAGCATACGCGCCATACGAGTTTTCGCCTTTTTCGATGATGACCAAGATTCTTGCCATCTCACTCCTCTTTCTCTAGTTGGGCTTGTTTTAAGACACTGAGCAATGTTCCGACAGGCATGTCCTTGCCAGGATGCCCAGAGACCGTTACTACTCCCTTCTTCGTCGGATGCTTATCATGTCGATGATCTCCTGTGCTGGCTACCTGCCATATCCGTCGGCAAAATGAGGCTTTGAGAACGCCCTCCCACGTCTCTCGCTGCTTGTCAATTCCCGAGGTTGAGAGTAGAATCGGCATGCATTCACCTATTCATCTTCAAACAAAAAGGAATCTTACACTGTGCATAGTTTTCTTATCTTTATCAAGCAAATGACAAGCACGTGCCTCCAGTCGCTCCACCACCGCTTTATTGATTGGACCAAACCATCCACTACCTCTCTCCTATTGGGAACTGTGGCTGACCTTGCCAGGAGCAAGTCCGAACTCGTGGCAGAAAACGCACTGCTCCGACAGCAGCTTCTCATCCTGCGTCGACAGGTGAAACGACCAGCCTGCACCAAAACGGATCGGATGCTTCTGCTGCTTCTAGCAAGGGTGGTTCGGACCTGGAAGCAGGCACTTTTCATCGTTCAGCCTGAGACGCTCCTGCGGTGGCATCGGCAGGGCTTCAAGCTCTTTTGGAAGTATAAGTCTAGGGCAGCTTCTACCAAACCAAGAATATCCCCAGAGACCGTGGCCTTGATCAAGGAGATGGCAAGGGACAATCGACTATGGGGAGCTGAACGGATCCGGGTGAATTGCTCAAGCTGGGTTTTCATGTTTTCAAACGCACGATCCAGAAGTATATGCGATGTGCGCGCCCTGCAGGACCCCGAGGGCAGACCTGGAAAACCTTCTTACACACACATGCCGAGCAGGTCTGGGCCTGCGACTTTCTCCCCGTCATGGATCTCTTCTTCCGCTCGCTGTTCGCCTTCTTCATCATCGAACTGCACTCGCGCAAAGTGATCCACGTCGGCGTCACACGATATCCTACCGACGCTTGGACTGCACAACAGCTTCGAGAAGCCACCGCCTATGGTGTGGGACCGAAGTACCTCATCCGTGATAACGATGGCAAGTTTGGGGTGGGCTTCGCGCGGCTTGCTCAGACGAGTAACATCGAGATTCTCAAAACTCCTTATTACGCCCCGCGAGCGAATGCCATCTGTGAGCGGTTCCTGGGAAGTGTACGACGTGAGTGCCTCGCTCATCTGCTCATCCTCCATGAGAAGCAGCTTCACCGGGTGCTGGGTGCGTATGTGCACTACTTCAACCATGCCAGGCCGCATCAAGGGATCAAGCAGCAGATTCCCGAGCAGAAAGCTGGATCGGCGCTGCCAGATCTTGAAGGCGGCAAGGTCCTCTCCCTCCCGATCTTGGGTGGGCTCCATCATGATTATCGAAGAAGTGCATAAGTTCTTCCGAATACCCGAAGATGTGACTGCCAGAGGCATGCGTAGAGTGCCTCCATGTTCAGAGCATCACCATGCAGTTTCTTGTCATTTTCCTTGATGAATGGAACAAACAAAACAGATAGATGCTTTATAGCACATGAGTTTCTAGCTGCAAGAGCAAGGATATGCTCCCTATCCTGACTTAATTTGATTATAAGGGATCAAATGACATGGTAATTGAGGAGGTAAACTGTCGTTTTTTCGCTGGATATCATATGTAGCCAGCACAATGGCCGTCAAGAGCTGTTCCTCGGCATGACCGGCGATCAAGCGGGCACGAAACTCACTCAGCATGGAGGCATCAAAGCCGGGATCAGAGAGGTCCAAGCTAAGCGCATATTTAACGTCAATACGACCCCGCACCGCATCAGCAGCTTGTCGATCTGAGAGCCCTTCGGCAAACTGGATAATGGTGACCAGTGCTAAGCGCCAGGGCGCTTCTGCGGGTTGTCCGTTGTTGGGAAATAAGTGGGCGAAAGGCTCATCTTCATAGATGGTGCCCAACTCATCGCGCATATGCATGTACACGTTCCCCTTCGGATTGCCCGCGCGGGCAATCCGCGCCGTTTCTTCGGGCACTGGGCTGATCGGTTGTGGCTTGAGTGACATCGCTTTTCTCCTCTCTCGCTTCTCTTGATCGTTTTTGGCTATCATACCAAACGATGTCACCTTTTGCCTCTTCGGCACCTCAATGGGGGTTCGCCAGCAGTATCAAATTAGGGAGAGCCACCGTCTTTTTCACTCAATTTGGGCCTCTAAGTATTGCTGTCCTGGGGCAAGAGAGCTCTTGATCCGGCTCATGGCTTCTCCCGTTTGTAGTAGTGGCAGTCGCGTTCTGGCTTCACTGGGACGGCTCGTACTCGTAGGCACCAATGTCGCAGGTAGCCCCTTGTGGTCGTTTCACGCCGCGTTGGTCAGTGCCGATGGTATTAAGAAGACAGGCTTTCAGTGGGATTCGGTCGATCGCGGGACTCCCTGGGAGCAAGGCCAGGGTTGGGGTCGGCCCGCCGTTGTTTCGCAGCAAAAGGTCAATCTTCACGTCGGTGAGGTTCTGCACGGATACGTCGGTGCGATGCTGCTTGAGTGGATCGGCAAAGGTCACACCGGAGGAGTCTTGGATCAAGTTGTAGCCATCCGAGGTGAGCTGCCCGGTAATCTCTGGGCCGATGGGAGCGGCGTTCCCAGCAACCAGACTGTTTCTCATCGTTACCTGGCTGGGTTTATTATGGTGGCCATTTTCTATGGCAAGACCACCACCATCGCCAGTGGCAGTGTTGCCGTAAATGGTGCAAAAGGTTATGTCAACTTGTCTGCCGAGAACAGCGAGCCCACCACCTCTTTGGCCTGACGTGTTGCCAACGATCGTGCTGTTGGTGATGGTGATAGTGAGCGTGCCACTTGTGTTATTGTTGATGCCCCCGCCAACGCCCGATGTTCTGTTGCCCGAGATCGTGCTGTTGGTGATAGTGAGTATACCCTGATTGGAGATGCCACCACCTCTTTGGCCTGACGTGTTGCCAACGATCGTGCTGTTGGTGATGGTGAGCGTGCCACTTGTATTATTGCTGATGCCCCCGCCATCGCCCGATGTTCTGTTGCCTGAGATCGTGCTGTTGATGAGCGTAAGCGTGCCGTCATTTTTGATCCCGCCGTAACTGCTTCCAGAAACCGTACTATTGGTGAGGGTGAGCGTGCCCCCCTTGGCGTTGAAGATGTTCCCGCCACCAGCCGCCGTGATGCCCGAGACTGTGCTGTTGGTGAGGCTGAGCGTGCCGTAATTGGAGAGCTTGCTGTGGTAGGTGGTGCCCTGGCTCTTGAAATTCTGACCGGAAAGGGCGACGGTTAGATCGGAAATGGTGACGGAGGCCTCCCTGAACACAAGCACGCCATGACTACTATTGCCACTGCTGATAGTGAGCAGATGTGCCCCTGGACCACGAATCGTGAGGTTTTTGGTCATGTTGAGATCGTCGCTCTTCAGGATGATGCTTCCCCTCACGCTGGCGTCAAAGGTGATGGTGCTTCCAGGTCGAGCGAGGATGACGGCCTGGCGGAGGGAGCCAGGCCCCGAATCATTGAGTGTGGTGACCAGGGTCAGGTTGGGAGGAGGCTGCAGGAGGAACCAACTCGCCAGTCCTGTCGCTGACAGCAACAGGAGCAAGATGGTGATCACGCTGGCCTGATAGCGCCTTCGGCGGACGAGGCTCGCTCGGAGAAAGGCGGCCTCGTTCCTGCTTGGCATGTTGCGCTTGGCGCACTCTCTCGCTTCTGCGAGTTGGGATCCCCGATACAGGCGGGCCGCTGGCTTGCCGCGCCGCTCCCATTCTGCCGCATCCTGGCTCATCGTCTGCTGGAAGGGAAGGTCCTCACGCGCTGCGCTGAGCCAGTCGGCCATGCGTGTCCACTCGCGAATCAGCGCCTCATGGCTGACTTCAATAATGGGCTTCCCGGCAACCTGCCCCGTGGTCAACAGACGCGCAGCGATGAAGGCCTCAGCCGTCTCTTGCAGCAGACGTGTCTGGGTGGGATCCACGAGGGATAACTCTGAGAGAGCGGCACGGCGGAGGGTGGTCTCCTGCTCCGTCGTTCCCGGATCGATCAGGCGCAAGAAGAGAGTTCGAGCCAGTTGGCGATGCTCCTCGGAAGGCAATGCGGCATACGTCGACTCCCCCTTCTGGGACAATGCGCCTTTGACTCTACCGATCTCATCATAGGCCTGCAGCGTCAATTGCTGCCCGTTGCGCCGCTGGAAGAGTTGATCGAGGGTGAATTGCAGCAACGGCAAAGCTCCCACCTGTCCCTGGACCTCGAACAGGAGGTTCCCAACCAGGTCGCCCTCGAAGGTCAGTTGCACATCGGGAAGAGCCGCCGGGTGTTCGATGACGGCTCGCAGATCGGTGAGGTCCATGGGCAGTACCAGCCGATGGTGGTTCTGGATGAACTGGGCCAGTTCTGGGTACTGGATGGGGCGATCGTAGAAGTCGGCTCGTAATGTCAGGATGACGATCAGGGGCCCACGTGGTTCGGTGATGGCGGTCAGGAGCAGGTCGATGAAGCAGCGCCGCTCCTCTTCAGAAGTGGTCTGGGTGAACAGTTCCTCAAACTGGTCAACCAGGAGCACGACGCGCGTCCCCCGCCGCTTTGCCAGCGAGGTGGCAAGCAGATGCAGACCCCGTGCCGAGTCATCCTCCAGGTCTTCGCGAATGGCTTTCAGACTTCTCTCAGGCAGGTGCTCCGCAAGGACCCGTGCAAGAGACTCGATCGGGTGCCTCCCTGGCACGATCGGATCCAGAAAGGTCCATGATTCGCTCCTAGGCAGCCCGCCAGCTTGCAGACGTGGAAGCAGACCCGCCATCACCACACTCGATTTGCCTGATCCACTTGGCCCGACGACTGCCAGGAGTCGTGAGCCCTGGGGGCGCTGCTGTTCTGCGAGCAGCGATGTATTCAGTGTAGCAGTGAGTTTGTCAATCAAGGTGTCGCGCCCGAAGAAGTCATGACAATCTTCCTGGCGGAAGGCATTGAGGCCCTTGTATGGGTTCCGCGGCTCGATCTGCAGTTCCGCTACGTTGTTGAGTGCAAGAAGGGACGGTACGGTCTGGTAGGAAGCCAGCGAAACCTGTTCGAGCGCTATAGCAATCTCATGCAGCAAGGATGGATGGGGTCCCTTGCGAGCATCAATCGTGGTATACAGTTCCGCATCATTTCTAGGGAAGCACTCCTGCCATTGTTCACCAGCGATCCACGCCGCGCAGACGGGCCGTTGGTAGGTCCTGGCGAGCTGAAGTGTCTCTTGGACGTGACGGGAGGATCGTGCTTCGGGGGAGACAATCAAGAGCACCGCCTGGGCTGCACGAATCGCCTCTTGCAGAGCTTTTCTTCTGTTCTCCGTGCTGTGCCTGCTGATCTGACGGCTGCTCCAAACGGTGACCCCGCGAGCCTGAAGATCCGTCTTGAGGGACAGCACGAGTCTATGCTCAGCATCCGCATAGGAAGAAGCGAGAAACACGCAGGGAAAGGTGGGTGGAGTGAGCAGGTCGGGATGATCTAGGAGCAATCCAAGTTCTTCAGTATTCTTTCCAAAGAGTTCACAGAGCTTCTGGCAAAGTTGAGGACCAGGGGACGTGATGCCACGTTCCCACCTTCCTACCGTCTTGGGATCTCCCCCAATCTTTTCGGCCACATCCGCCTGTGACCAACCCCGTAGCTCCCGCTCGCGCTTCAAAAGTTGATTGGGTTTTCCCTCAGAAGCTCTTCTCATGGCATTACTCTTTCTTCCTCTATTACCCACGGGTTGCGCAACGAGATGCACTTTTCAACGAAGTGGCTCCAGACCATGCTTCGTTGCATTCGTCTCATCTCCGGGAAAGCAGCACTTTCCCATTATTGCCACCAGACCAGCGGTGTGAACCACATCCCTGGTGAGGCCGATTCATGCAAGGTGGTAATCTCGTTGCGCAACCCGTGGGCCCGTCGAGTGAGTCTCTAGCTTGGTTTAGGTGTAATACACAGTGCCGGTGAAGACCGCTCCTTTCATGGTCAAGTGGAACCTGTCGCCCTCCCTGGCAAACCAGTCGTCAAAGGACCCGTAGGCGCTCCCGAACTTGAAGACCACCTCGTTTGGCTTCCATGACAACACAATGATCCCGATGCAGTTTCCAGCGGGAGGTATACCGGAACCAGCCTGCCAAACCCTTGTTTTGTCGAGGAAATTGAACGTTGTGCCATAATCATCACCATTGTTTTTGTAGGGGCCACAGTTGGTGGTGCTATTGTCATGCCCGGTCGGGGGGTTATGGCCAAAGGGGTTACCGTGCCCCGTAACAGTGACCGTGGGCCCGGGCTGATCGCTGGTGCCGGTGAATGCGACTCCTGTGATTACAGAGGCATTGCTTGCATTGCCTGCAGCGAACGTATGTGTAACAGCTCCAACTAGAATGGCCCCCAGTACAGAGCCACCTAAGAGCAGCGCAATACTAATCCGACGTAAGTGTAGCATGGTTTTGCCTTTCATTGTCAAGTAAAGTTCCTCATCGGTAAGGGCTTGCCAGCGCACGCGATTTCGTCTGGGAAACAACCGTAAAGACCAGGTACTCATGGAACCTGCTCCGAGCTACAGAAGTACGCTGCCACCTTTCGTTTTGTGTGAATGGTAGAGGATGGAAGGTAAAAGCGGATGAAGATGTGGTTAAGAAATAGTAGTAAAGCAGCACAATCGGTTATGGTTTCTCAGTCCTATTTCAGCATGTATCTTTTGATGTATTCTCTTTGTGGTAATTAAGGCGAAGAGTGGTTCTTCTCACGGGTTGCGCAACGAGATGCACTTTTCAACGAAGTGGCTCCAGACCATGCTTCGTTGCATTCGTCTCATCTCCGGGAAAGCAGCACTTTCCCATTATTGCCACCAAACCAGCGGTGTGAACCACACCCCTGGTGAGGTCGATTCATGCAAGGTGGTAATCTCGTTGCGCAACCCGTGGGTATTACAATGCATCGAGATAAAGTATCGCTTATGTCTATGTAAGTGATTTCACAAGGCAAAACGTATGGTGACAAAAAAACCGAACATAGTAGTACTTCATCTTGAAAATAGATAGGATGAGATGCCCCATAAGTGACACCTCAATGACCCCCAGATGACATTCCATTAAAGTGTCTTTCCTGGCATTATTTAAGCAGGTAGTTAAACCGGCACGAGCCGAGTTCGGAAGACTATCCACAAAAGGTAATCGATCAATTTGGGAAAAGTAGATGCAACTGATGTAATTCCCAAGCTGATGTTACAAAGCATTTATTCGGTGTTGTATGTGGGATGTGTGGCGGGTTATTTCAGTAGAGGTGATAATATGAGTCAGTTTCGTTCTACAGATTTTCCGGTGTCAGGATATCCTAATCGATTCAACCATGTGATGCAACATACGCTGCGCAGCTTACTGTGTCCAATTACGCGTCCGAAGTCATTTGCTGAACTATTGCATCAGGTTGAGGAAGTGACTAATCCTCACCGGTTGACAAAGGTGATCAATACATTGCAGAGCAGACTCTGGAATCTTCCTGCGAAAGAGCAGACGCTTCTGATGGAACGATTGGCAGATGTGCTCACTTTGCATGTGCTTCAATCACCTCAGGTCACGTTACAATTAGAGTCGGCAGGGTGGTTACGTATGCTCGTTCAGGCTGCATTGCTCCGACAACCGCAGCAGGTGTTTGTGACATTAGTTACAGCAGCTGTACGTAGCTCCACTATAGATTATAGAGGAGGCGTACATGAGCTAGGAGCCTATCTCCAAATGGTCTTCGACTGCTTCTGGCCTTTCCGTTATCCGTATGCCGCGTTCAACTGGGAAGTGTTCCCCACCAATGAAGTGTTTTACCCACTCGCCCCGCTGCTCTCCGAAGGGGACGACTCTATTCAAGATACGTTACTCACCATCTTTGCAGAATTGCCTACTCTGGATGATGCGCAAATTGAAGAGCATTTACTTCCCGTTGCTCTTCAATGGTCAAAGCATGCCGATGCTGAACGACGACAAAGAATCACAGATATTCTTGCACGGATGAGCCATAGCAGCGCTCAGCAAGCCCTTTACCGGTTGCAGTCAGATGTCGATCCGGTTGTGAGGGCCAGAGCACGCCGTGCTGCTGAAAATGTGCGAAGAGCGTGAAGTACAACAGCACAATCCGGTTTGGTCACTGCTGTTTCGGTCCTTTATATTATGTATTGCTCCATTCCTCAAAGGCGATAGGAAAAGAGACGGCGACGATGACGAGGCGTCCTGGCAGGGCGTCCCCAGACCCAGGGTTTGGCCCGCAGATTGAGTTGAGCAGTGGCGACGCGGGTGGCTTGCTCAATCTCCTTGGGGTTGGCAAAGCTCTGTTCGGAAAGCGCATCACGTCGGAAGAGGCGCCACCAGCCCTCTTGCAGATTGAGCCAGTTTTTCGGCTAACATTTTTATGGTGATAAGTTTTAATGGTAAGATTTCTCGGGTCTCCCGCACATGTGATACTGCTGGCGAACCCCTTTAGCCGCTTTTAAGTGACAGGGCGAAGCACCCGAACGAAAGCCGGACATCTGGTTTGAGCATGGGATTCGCCCTTGAGCCAGCGAACCACCCGAACGATATTCATAGCAGCAGCGGTTGCCAGATGCTGGAGATGCGTTTTGACGATCTCATAAGAGTGCCCTCCTAACGATAGCAGCATCGATCGCGGGTAGTGGCTCATTTGAGAAGGATAGCCCGGTCTAAATTATAGCGGTAGAGAAAGAGGAGCAAACACATCTCGTGCATCGCTGCCGACTTGGAAAACGACAACGTCATACGGACAAAGCGGGCCAAGCGTTGACGCAACGTGTTATTCCAGCGCTCGACATGGGCCGTTTCTCCCGTCTCTTTTCCTACAGCGGTGTGTTGCTCCTCAGGGATCACCGCCTTGTAGGCTGCCCAGAAGTCGGTGAAGCAATGCCCCTGACGATAGAGGTCTGGAATGCTCTCCCACAATCGCTGGCACGTCCGTTTACTCCGATCCCCAATGGCATAGCCAACCACTTGACGCGTCTTGCGGCAAAGGGCGATCCAAATCCAGGAGTCATTGGCTTTTTTGAGCACAAACGACCACAGTTCGTCCAATTCCAACGTGGTGGAAGTGGGATCCTCTGGATCCGGGGCGAGCAAGGTGGTACGTAAAGGAGGAAGCTCAGCTACTTTTTTTTGATCCAACTGGACACGGTCGCCCGAGAGACCCCAAACGTGCGGGTGAGACCACGCAGGCTACTGCGTTCTTGGTAGGCGTGCAGAATCTCCTCGCGACGAGCTTCTGGATAGGCATTGGGCGTCGGATT
>Ga0137377_10003248_pt1 | contig 12519 bp, 16 predicted proteins | sample SagtaG_22_FD_104815 | JGI IMG/M metagenome (GOLD analysis project Ga0137377, IMG submission 104815) | Vadose zone soil microbial communities from Sagehorn Ranch, Mendocino, California, USA - Sage2_L_40_16 metaG | ecosystem: Environmental > Terrestrial > Soil > Vadose zone | place: USA... | reverse complement strand
GATGCGGGAAGATCACCGCGAACTTCGCCGCCAGGACCTGCGCTGCTTCCTGTTTACCGCCCATACCACAGCAGCATGCCGCATTCCAGGAGGCTACGGTTTATTCTTCTGCAACTCCTTAGCGGGTGGCGGGCGCTTCTGCAACAGCCGCAGATGATGGCCTCCTGGTGCCGGATGTTCTTGACCTGATCCAGTCCCTGCGCTGGCCGGGAAGGCAGGCAGAGGTGTCCCGTGACAGCCAACATGTCATCCAGTACCTGGGAAACGACACGTTCTTGGCACGCAGGAGCCCGGGTTTGTGACAGCCATCATGTCATTTCCGGAGCCGACGGGCTGAACGGCGGTAGCGCCGACCATCCACCACTCCGCCTGGCTGCAATCATCGAATGGCCAGAGAGCCCATGCCGGGTCAGCCCCGAGCAAGTGACTGGGGAGCCCAGGTGCTAAAGAAGCTTGTCAACCCGCACGGTGGTGACCACGTCTGCTTCCACTTTCGTACAGCACCCGGTAAGTGCCTACGCGCAGCCTGCGGTAACTGCCACGGACGAACGCGTCCGGTGGTTCCGGGTTCTCAGCTAAAGCCGCGACAGGCCGCGGAAGCGCTCTGAGGTGACACCGCGTCCGATACCCGCACTGAACGCCACGGGTGCGCGCGATGGGTTTAATGCGCGCTATTCGTGTGAGAGCGTGAAGGGACTAGACGCAGCGAACCGAAGGGATCGCGATGACGGCTTCCCGGTCTGGCTGGCGCATGATTACCACGTCGTGCTTCGCCGCGCTCGGCGCGGCAATCGTTGCCGTCGCCGGGACGGTCGCTGGCCCGGCCGCCGCCGGTCAGGCCGCGGTGGCCCGTCCTGTCGCCGTCCGGACGGCGACTGCCGCCAGGATGGTGCCCGAGAAACAGGCGGTCGCCGTGGGCACTGGCGGCGCCGTGGCCTCTGATGACGTGCAGGCAACACAGGCCGGGATCGAGGTACTGCGGCGCGGCGGCAACGCCGTAGACGCCGCCGTCTCGGTAGCCGCCGCGCTGGGCGTGACCGACCCGTTCGTGGCCGGGATCGGCGGCGGCGGCTTCCTGGTGTATTACGACGCCCGTACCCGGCAGGTGTACACGATCGACGGCCGTGAGACGGCACCGGGAAGCGCCGGACCCAGCCTGTTCATCGACCCCGCCACCGGCAAGCCGCTGGCGTTCCCCACTGCCGTTACCAGCGGCCTGTCCGTGGGCGTGCCGGGGACGCTGATGACCTGGCAGCAGGCGCTGCAGACCTGGGGCACGATCGGCCTGGCCGCCGCGCTGCGACCGGCCGAGCAGGTCGCCAGGCGGGGATTCCCGGTGGATGCCACGTTCCGCGAGCAGGTGCGGGAGAACGCGTTCAGGTTCGACCAGTTCTCATCCACCAGCGCGCTGTTCCTGCCGGGTGGCCAGCTGCCGGCGGTCGGTTCGGTCTTCCGGAATCCCGACCTGGCCGCGACCTATGCCGAGATAGGGCGCCAGGGCGTTGCGGACTTCTACGGCGGATCGCTCGGCGCCGAGGTCGTGGATTCTGTCCATAACCTGCCGCTCGCACCGGGCGCCGCCCTTGTGCCGCGGCCCGGCCTGCTGCAGTTGTCGGACCTTGCCGCCTACCGGGCGCCGCTGCGCGTGCCGACGCACGTGAAGTACCAGCGCCTGGACGTCTACGGCATGGCCCCGCCGTCCAGCGGCGGCATCACCGTCGGGGAGTCCCTCAACATCTTGTCCAACTTCAGCCTGCGTGACATGACCCAGGTACAGGCCTTGCATCATTACCTGGAGGCCACCCGGCTCGCCTTCGCCGACAGGAACCGCTACATCGGTGACCCGTCATTCGCTGACGTGCCCGAGCAGCAGTTGCTCTCGGCATCGTTTGCCCGGCAGCGCGCCTGCCTGATCAACCCGGACCAGGCCCTGACCAGCCCGGTCCCGCCCGGCGACCCGTTCGCCGGTTCGGGTGGATGCGTCCCGGCGCAGCCGGCCGGGGCAGGTCAGCCCAACGATGGCACCAGCACCAACAACCTCGTCGTCGCGGACCGGTGGGGTGACGTGGTCTGCTACACGAACACCATCGAGCAACTCGGCGGCAGCGGGATCGTCGTTCCGGGCCGCGGCTTCCTGCTCAACAACGAGCTGACGGACTTCGACTTCGCCCCGGTGCAGGCAGGTGTCCCGGATCCCAACCTGCCCGCGGCCGGGAAGCGGCCACGGTCGAGCATGGCACCGACCATCGTGCTGCGCGACGGCCAGCCGTTCCTCGCGGTGGGATCCCCTGGCGGCGCGTCCATCATCACCACCGTTTTGCAGATCCTGCTGAACCGGCTTGACTTCGGGATGACACTGCCGCAGGCCATCGCCGCCCCACGTGCGTCCCAGCGCAACAGCGCGGTTACCCAGGCCGAGCCGGCGTTCATCGCGCTGCCGGCGACGACGGGGCTGCAGGCCCTGGGCCAGAGGTTCGCCATCGTCGATACGTCGCCGCTGAACCCGTCGATAACTATCCCCCCGGACATCGGCGCCGCGTCCGGCCTGGAGTTCCTTGACCAGGACCGGGTCCTGGCCGCAGCCGAACCCGTCCGCCGCGGCGGCGGCTCCGCCGCCGTTGTGCAGCCGGATTCCTGAGCGTCCCGCCCGCCGGGGGCCGGTCATCGCCACCGGTTGCTGGTGCGGTCTGCGACGGTGAGCCACACGACATGATAACTGTCACGATGACACGTGAACCGACGAGATAGCTGTCAAACGACATGATGACGGACACGGGACAGGAGGCGAGATATCCGCCTACAGCTGGTCATGACCAGCTGTCCGGTAAGGGCGATTATGTCAACCTGGGCGCTAGCCGAGCGCTAGCATTTGCTAGCAGGCTGAGGTTTGCGCCGGGGAAACACCGGGTAGAGCGGTGCCGCGTGACAGCCGTCAAGCGCGCTATCAGAGATAACTTGCAGGAGTCAGGTCCCGCCATAGGGCCATTCTGCAGGAGGACCCGCGAGTTATCGGAGATAATTGTGTATTAGTTGGGGTAGGCGATAACGGTTTTGGTGACTCCGGTCACAGTGGTCGGCGTCATTCCCTGGCGGCCAGCCCGGCGGCCCCGGGGTCGGGCGGCCGAGACCACGGGCACGCTCGCGGCGGCCGCCGAGCTCGGCAGCATGCCTGTCTCGTTCGCGCAGGTCGGCGGCACCGGGCCGCCGAGCTCGGGACCAGCCTGGCCGCCCGCCCCACACATCCGGACACCATGGATGATTCGGGACGAAATAGGATAAGTCGGACACACCGACAAGCACCCTCTCGTGTCAGTGGTATTTTCCGCTATTCCGGTTAGGTTTTACGTAAATGGCACGGTTAATGCATTCCGCGTATTACGGGAAAAATGGACGACGCGAATTCCCTAGGGCGGATTCTGCTACGAATACTAGCAATGGTGCAGGCAGCCGGAGGTATGTGAGTCAGTCCACTCATTGGCGGGCGCGGGTAGCCGCATTGTCCCGTGCCGGGGCTGACGGGACGGTGCTTCGCGCGGCCCGGCGTGAGCTCGCCGCCGCTAACGTGCGAAGGGCTGTCGACAAGCAGCGCGCGGCCCTGGATCTGCCGCCTGTTACCGATGACCTCGCCGTGGTCCTAGCGGCGGCGGCGTTCCCCGAGGCGGCGCAGTCCGCTCTGTCACCGCGGGCGGTGTGTGGGTAAGGCCGCCGAGAAGTTCACCGCCCGGGCTCTTGGCCGGGTCCTGGCCCGGAATGTGGCTGCTGGCAGGTCCGCGGAGTATCCGGAGCTGCTGGCGGAGACTGCCGCTGAGCTCGCGGCGATGCACGAGCGGCTGAAGCGCGATGCCCGGGCGCTGCGGCGTGCCCGGGAGCAGGTCCTTGACGCTCAGCTGCGGATCCCGGCGGCGCGGTCCCGCGGCCGCCGCCGCGGCGATGCCGGGGCGGAGTTCCTGGGCGTTGACATGGCGATGGGCCGCCGCGGTGGCACCCGGAGCATCCCGAGAACGATCTCTAGGAGCGAACCATGGCGTTTATCGCCGCGCCTCCCGCGGCCGCCCCCGCTGTCTTGCCCGCTGCGTACGCGGTGGCGGCGAAGGCCAAGCTCGAGCGTGACCGCAAGTCTTACCGGGCTTCCGGGATGTCGACCAGCGGGAGTATGAGCGGGCTCTCGGGCAGCGGGCCGCCCGGGCGATAGCGGACGCGGAGGAGAACGTTCGGCTGTTCCGCGAGGACGTGGACGTGCTGGAGCCGGAAGCCGCAGCCGCGTTGCACGCCTGCCGGGGCGCTCAGGACCGGGCGCGGGAGGCCCGCGAGTACGCCAGGCAGTGCCGCGCTGATCATGAGCGAATCAAGGATGCGGGCCCAGGGGCCGGCGGGACGGCGGCCGCGGAGACAGACGCGCTGATCCGGGCCGATGCCGCCGAGGAGACGGCGTACCACGCGGAACAGGCGGCGGGGCAGGCAGAGGCGGAGCTGCGGACGGCTGACGATGAGCTCACCAAGGCGCGGGAGGGGCTAGCCGGGGCTGAGCAGATGCTGGACCGGGTGAGGCAGCAGGCCGCGGTGCCGGCGGGTACCGCCCCGGTCTCGGACGTGACGATGAAGGCCTGCGCGGGCTTCATGCAGTCCGATGAGGTGTGGGACCAGTTGGCGGAGAAGGACCGGTTCCGGGTCCGGCAGGCGGGTGAGCCGAGGGACATGATGTCCGACGCGGAGTTCCGGATGACGCTCCGCCAGGTGTTCGGGGGCGGTGCGCTGTGAGTAGCAGCAGGAAGAAGCTCCGCGCGAAGATGGGCGGCCGGGTGATCGACGGGGAGATGACCCTGGCCGAGGCCCGGGCCCGGTTCAACCTCAAGATGGCCCGGCGCGGTGAGCCGCCGCTGGAGCCGCTGGCCGCCGCGGTGGTCAAGATGGCCGGGTCGTCGCCCCGCCAGGTGTGGGAGAACTACAGCGACCCGCTGGCCCGCGAGCGGGCCTGGGAAGCCATGGCGCTGAAGTCCGCGCCGGCGGACGCGCCGGTGCCTGCCCGGCCGGCGCATTACTGGACTCCTCGCCAGCAGGGCCTGCTGAACGAGTACCGGATGAACCCCAGCCCGCAGGCCCGGGAGAGCGCCCGGGCGGCGCTGGAAGCCGAAGGGATCGTGATCTAGATGCGCACCAGGTACCAGGTGGACCGGCAAGCCGCGGCGGTGGCGCTGAAGACCGGGATGCCGACGCCGGGACACGCGGCCGCGGAGGCCGGGCTGGCCGCCGACGAGGCCGGCCATGAGGCCGGCCATGAGGACCAGGCCCGGGCTGCCAGGCGGCGGCGGGAGCGTGTCCAGCACGAAGCGGAGCCGTACCCGGATGAGGTGCCCGACGTGGACCGCTTCGACGTGGGCGAGCTCGGCAAGCTCCACACTCAGGCGGTCGACGTCCCCGAGGGCTATCCGCCGATGCGCCTGGTGGACGCGGAGCAGTTCCGCCGGGGACCCGCCGCGGCGGGTCACGCGGCGAACAGTCCCGGTTACGCGGCGCCCGGGCGGCCGGTGCCCGTTCCCTCGGCGACTCTGGCGCCCGGCATGGTCACCCGGCCGCTCCTCACCGATGGCCGGTCCCGGCCCTGCGCGCCGGAGGCCTGCTGATGGCTACCGGGGCCGGCGCGGCGGCGCGGTGATGCGCGGTGTCCGCCAGCACGAAGCCGGCCAGGCGGTTTGACGCTTCCCCTCAGGTAATCCGGTGGCGCGCCCAGAAGGCGCGGCAGGAAGCCGGGCGCCATCGGGGCCCTGGCCGGGACCGTCGTTACACGTGGCCCGCGGACCGGGATGCCGTCGTCGCGGAGGTCCTGGCCGCCGCGGGCCGGATCCCGCCGCCCGCGAGCAAGGGCAGGGAAGGCGGGCGCCGGTGAACGGGCCCAGGCCGCCATGCCGCCGCTGCGGCGTAACCGGCGGTGACATGACCGTGCTGTGGCGGGCCGCGGCGGACGGTTCACTGGCGCCGTATGCGGCCCAGTGCCGGCCCCGGTGCCAGCACAACACTCCCGCCCGCCAGGACAGGCCCCAGGCAGCGCGGACGATGACCGCGATCCGGCCCGGCCGGTGCCCGGCATGCCCCCGTGACATCCTTCCCGGCGATGTCATCGCGCGGATCGGGGACTCGAGCTATCACTACGAGTGCGCCCCGGCCGAAGCCAGCAGGGACCGAACATGGCAGCAGGAGCGGGCCAGGACCCGGCGAGGGGTAGTCGTATAGAGCGACCTGACGACAACGGTCAGGCCGGTGTCACCCCGGGCGCCGCACGTCGGACCAGGCGGCTCCTCAGCGACCCGCTGAGCGCGGTCTGCGCGCTCCCCCGCCGCGCAGGCCGCCCGAGAACGGCGGCCGCGCGGCCGCGGCCTTCCGGCGCCGCCCCTCGGCTACCCGTTCCCGCCGTCACTCCCGGCCCGCCTGGCCTTGGGTTCCGGCGGCTTGATTCCACGCCACCAGCGCCCGGTCCTGATCACGCCGTAGAGGAAGACGCCTAGTGCGACGGGGTCCTGGATGTCGGCCACGAGCCCGAACCGGCCGTCGTGATGCACGATGGCGAAGAGCATCACGATGACCGGGCCCCAGGCGAACAGGTTGGACAGGGTGCGCGAGCACAACATCGCATCGGCCGGCCGCCACGCCAGGGAAGCAGCATCCTGGAGCCGGTAGCGCACTGCCGCCATTAGGAATCCGCGAGCGGCGTGGATCTGGTCCTTTCTCGCGAGGCCGCATCCTGTTTCGCCGGATAGGTGGCTCCGCCATTCATCGAGCAGGCTGCTGCGCTTCGGCCCGGCTAGGAATGCGGCCAGATTCGTTAGCCGCTGCGGTGATGCCACATGGCGGCGAACCCTATGGGTCCTGAGCTGGCGAGTCCGTTCCCTGCGTTCCTGCTCGGGGTGAGCCAGTTCGTGACGCCTGCGCTCTAGTTGGCAGCGTAGGCGCTCTTCCCGTGCAGCCGACGCGAGCCAAGGGCCCACGTCATTCATGTGCTTGAGATGGTCGATGTGTCTCAGGAACTTAAGCCAGGTCGCCGTAGCGACATCCTCGGCGTCGGGCTCTGCCAGATGGTATTTGCTGATGACATCGAAGACCGTGGGGGATAGAGATCAACAAGCTCTTCCCACGCCTTCCGGTTCCCACTAGCGGCAGCCTGCAGCAATGCTTTCACATCCCGCTGCGGCCGGCGGCTCACGCTGCCCCTCTGGCGTGCAGGGCCGGGCTCGTCCACGCCTTCCGGCGAGCCGCACGGGCGGACAACGCTTCCCGATAAGCGACGCGGCCGGCAGAGGTGATTTCGTAGTAACGGCGGCGGGGCCGGTCTGCCGGGGCTGGTTCTTCCCACTTGTCCTCGATCCATCCGGCTTGCAGCAGTCGGTCGAGCGCCGGGTAGACAGTGCCGGTGCCGTAGCCGGTAGCCTCGCACAGCCGCAGTCCCCAGGCTGGATTGTCAGGCGGCGAATTGCTGATCACGTCGAGGATGTCCATGATCACCGCTGTGAGCCGGATCTTCGTGGCGCTCATAGGGGATACGGTACGACGCAGGATAACCCTATGTCGAATTTCGGAAGACCCAGGCGTGTCGCAGGAGGCTAACCGCGGCCCGCGTACGCCGCCCGAAGGCGGCGGCCTCCCCGCAGCGGACCGCCGTCGCCGCCCCTCCTCGATCCACGCCGGGATCGCCTCCGCATCGGCACCCGCCTTGAGGCACAGCGCCGCCGCCTGGCGGACGAGCGGCTGGTCGAGCTCGCCCTCGCCGGTGCCCTCGAAGATGCCTGCCACTTCGGCCAGCAGGTCGGCGCGGCCACCCGCGAGCTCGGCCAGCGCGGCCACCGCGGCGCGCTCCTCGTCGGCGGTGAGCTCGCGCCACTTAGCGCGGTGCCTCGCCTCCCCCGTCAGCTGCGCGACGAGGATACGGTCAGCCTGCGGGCGAGAGTCGACCATGCATTCGAGTATCACACCAGGTTCCTGTGGCCGCGCGTCAACTCCCGCCGTATTCCTGGGCGTCCGAGACGGCCGAGTCGAACTTCTTGTTTGCGGTGCCGGTCTCGCCCTTGGCTGACAGGAAGTCCTTCACGGCAGCCTCGTTCTTCCCGTCGTCCGCCTGCCTTGTCCCGGCCTCGGCTTTCCCGGCGACCTTGACAGCGTCGGCCAGGAACGCGCTGTCGGCCGCGCGCATCCCCGGCACGCAGGACGGCGGGAGATTGCCCTGCGCGGACTGGGCATCGGACTGGAGCGACCCGGCCGCCGAGTCGATCTGGGACGCGTCGGATGAGGTGTCGGCTCCGTCGGTGAGGTCCTGCGCCCAGGCAGCAGTGGCGTCCTGCACCGCACTCAGGCCGTCGACGACTGCCTGCATTGCGTCATCGTTCCCGTCATTACGCCATACGGCGAGTTGCGCGGAGCACGACTGTGGAGTGGATGAGGCCGGGGCGTTGATTGCCGCGAGTTCCTGGCTGGCGCACCCGGCAGTGGCGGCGATGGCGGCGATGGCGATTAAGGTGGCTGGCCGGTTCATGATGTTCCCTCCCTGCGCGGCCCGATCGGCTGCGCTCCCGGTGAGGAGACGCGCAAACGGGGGCAATAGTGCGCAGGGGGTCGCGAACCGACGCAGCCCTGTGGCCTTCCCGTGTCCCGGCGCCCCTATCCAGGCTTGCCGGCGACTCCGGCCAGCACATACGCCGGGCCTGGCGGGGTCACGGGCGCGTCATGCCAGCCGCCGCGCCAGCTCTGCGCGGCGACCAGGCCCGGGGGGACGAGCTCGAGGCCGGCCAGGAAGCCGGCCAGCTCGACGGGCGTGTGGTTGTGCACGTCGGCGGCGGTGTACGCCTCCCGCAGCTGATCCCACAGCGCCTCGTCGTCGCACCGCCCGCACGAGATCACCACGTAGCTGCCCGGTGCGGCCCGGCCGGCGTACGCGGCCACGACCTCGCGCGCCTGCCGGGCGGGCATGAGGTTCAGCACCAGGCCGAAGATGAGGCAGGCAGGCTCGGCCATGTCGATGAGCCCGAGCCACGCCGGGTCGGCGAGCACCGCGGCCGGGTCTGTCACATCCGCGCCCACGGAGGCGCTGCCGCCGCCGTCTGTTACCAGCAGCGCCCGCACGTGCGCGGTGACGATGGGATCGTTGTCGACGTAGACCACGCGGACGGAGGGCATGACGGCGCGGGCCGCGCGGGCGGCTGAGGGGTGCGTGGGCAGGCCGGTGCCGAGGTCGGCGAACTGCCGGATTCCCTGCCGGGCCGCCCACTCGGCGGCGCGGGCGATGAACGCCCGGCTGTCCCGGAGCGCGCCGGGCAGACCCGGGCAGATCTCCGTCAGGCGGCCGGCCAGTTCCCGGTCAGCGGCGTAGTTGTCGTGACCGCCGAGCAGCGCGTTATGGACGCGGGAGACGTTCGGGCGGGTGAAGCCCATCCCCGGGTTATCCACGTGATTCCGCCGTGGCGTCCTCGCTGATGACGCGCTCGACGGTGCGCACCGACACGCCAGCGCGCTGTGCGACATCCGTCTTGGCGGCCTTGCGTGTCGCTACGTCACCCTCCAGCAGTCGCTTACGCAGTGCCGGGTGCCGCTTCAGGATGTCGCGCACCTTGTCGCTAGCGGAGGTACCCCGCTGTCGCTGGCGACTGTCTCCGGTGTCGTCGCTCTTGTCGCTGTCCGGGTCGGGACCTTGTCGCTCGTCGCCGTCATCCTTGTCGCGGTCGCTGTCGCCGTCGCGACGCTGATCGAGGTCGCCCGTGTCGCTGTCGCTGTCGCCATCCGGCATGTCTGCGGTCTCGCTTTCTGTCGCTGTGATGGCAGGCAGGGCGAGCGCCTTGGCGGGGTCGTTCTCTCCGCGCCACGTGGCGCGGAACATGACGCGGGCCGATCGCAGCGGGTGCCATGCCCAGCGGGTAGTACCGAGCCGGACGGCGTGCGGCTCAATCAGGCCGCGGGCCTTCAGTGCGTCACGAGACGCACGACGGGAGTGCACCGACCAGAGCCACGGCGAGATCGCCGACATCATGCCGAACGTGACGGCGGCGACATCCGGCCGCCAGCCAGGCAAAGCGAAATGACTGTAGTTCAGCGCGCCGATAACCAGCGCCATGCCATAGGCAGCTAGCCGGAGCCGCAGCGCCGAATCGTCGGCCAGTTGAGCGAGGTGAGCCTGCCATGCCAGGTAGATGGCGATCGACTCTAGGGCGAGCGCGACAAGTACCGCCTCGGCAAGGAGCGGCACGTGGACGCGCCAGAATCCGAGCTGCGCCCCGAACGCGACAGCGTTGACGAGGACGACGGGGATGGCGGCGAGCCAGCCGCGGTGCGCGACGGCGCGGCGGATGGCGGGCCGCCACCGGTCAAGCCAGTCCGGCTGCGGCCATGGCGATACGGCGCCGCCCTGGCGGGCCTGCAGCGCTGGCGGGACGGTGAACGGCACCAGCGCGGGCGCGTGGCCGTTGGCGGCGACTTCGCCGTCAACGGGAGGTGGGAGCTCGCCCATGCGCGCCATCGTGCCTCCTGTCGTTGATCGTCTCGGGCGGTATTGCCGATCCGCCATCTCAGTCACGGCAGCGTCACCTGACGGCTAGGTGCGCGCCCGGCGGGCCGCCCGGGTGACGACGCGCCGGGCCTCCCGGACGGCCTTGTCGGCATTCCGGTGCCTCTTGTCTTCCGCCTTGAGGCCGCGCAGGATCTCGCGCCTCATCGGGTAGGGCTCGCCCGTCACGGGGTGGCACTGCCTGGGTATCAGTCTCATGGTCATTTCCCTATGGTGGTTCGCCTTGATGTTCCTGTGAGCTTCACGCCGCCTCCCATGACACGCCGCCGGTCAGGAAAATCTCCTCGTACGGGAGCTTCCCGCCGTCGTGCACGAACTCGTAAGGCTTCTCGTACGCGGAGGCCAGGTCGTCGGGGACGCGGCGCAGGCAGTTCGCGGCGTGGGCGAGGCGGTCCCCGCAGTCGTCGATGATCTCCAGGGCGGCCTCGCAGTCGGCGATGACGGACCTGGCCGCGTCGAGGGCGGCCTGCGCTGCGGCCCTGGCCTGCGGATCCGCCGCCGCGGTGAGCCGCGTATGCGCGCGGGCCGCCTCCTCGCAGGCGGCCGCAAGGGCTGTGCGGCAGTCCCGGGCCATTCTCCGGGCCCGCTTCAGCAGTTCTGCGGCGTCGCCTTCGAGTTCGGCGGCGTAGCGGAGCAGCGTGGCGTCGTCGTCGCAGGGCGGCACGTCGGCCCACAGTGAGGTGAGGACGTCGTTCCCGGTAAGCGCCAGCGCGGCAGCGACGAGGCCGTGAGTGGCCTCGGGGGTGACGCCGGCCCGCCATGCGCTCGCGCAGGTGATGGCGGACCCGGTGCCGGGCTCGCGGATGTCGTCGGCGAGCAGGTGCGCCCGCGCCGTCCAGGCGGTCACCGGCTCCTCCGGCGGCGGAAGAAGGTCCACGTCCCTGTGGTCCCGCGCTTGTCACCGCGCAGGGCCTTGATCACGCAGGCGACACCGAGGGGCACGATGAACACGCAGAACGTCATCCCTGTGAGCCCGTACTGGCATGAGTCCTTCGTGTGCGGGCAGTACGTCGGTGATCCGGGGATCTCCGACACGACGAAGATCATGAGCGCGCCCGTGGCGAGCATCGCGGCCATGGAGAGCAGGTCCCCGATGCGGCGTCCCAGGAACAGCGCGCCGACGGCGGCGGCGGCCAGGGCGGCGATGACAGCGCCATGATTGAGTGCGTGTGATCCGGTCATCGGCCTCTCCTTTGCCGGCGCAGAGTAACCGGGAAACGTGCGACAGGAACGTGCGCGCACGTTTCCCCGCACGTTTCTGGGCCTGCGTATATGGGGGGCGCCGCACGTTCCGGCCGCACGTTTTCACCTCTCATTTCGCGAGACGAGCGCGTAGTCACGATCCGTCACCGCCCGCCTCTTGCGGGGCGGCGATCCAGCGGGCGCCGCGGCCCTTGCCGGCGAGCAGCGCTAGTCCCTCGGTGCGCAGCCGCTCGAGGTACGTGCGGGCCGTCCACTTCGACACTTCCAGCGTGCGGGCGACCTCGCTGATGGTCGTTCCCGCAGCGAGCAGGCGCAGCAGCACCTCCCGCGCCTCGTCCGGGATGACGGTGGCCTCCCCCACCTGCCGCCACCGCTCGGCCGCGTGGGCGACGAGCTGGTCGTGCGGGATGTCCGGCATGGGCTCGGCGGCGGACTCGGCGAGCAGACGGCGCGTCTCGTCGTTGCGCTTGCCCTGCTCGATCCAGCGGCGGTGCAGCGGGTCGTTCGCGTGGAGGCTGTCCAAGTGGTCCTCCATGTCCCGGTCGTAGGCGTCGAGGGCGGTCGCCGTGGCGACCGGTGCGGGGGCGGTGTCAGAGGGGGCCTGCGCCGGCGCGTCGGGACGCGGGTGAGCGACAACAGCAGCGGGTCCCCGCTGGTCACGGGCCCATCTGGCGTACACGTCGGTGCCCAGAAGATTCTCATAGGAATCTCCGAGGAAAGTTTTAAGCTCAGGTTTAAGGTCAGGCTGGCGGTGGGCCCGTTCCACCACGAGGCGG
>Ga0137377_10003247_pt1 | contig 12519 bp, 14 predicted proteins | sample SagtaG_22_FD_104815 | JGI IMG/M metagenome (GOLD analysis project Ga0137377, IMG submission 104815) | Vadose zone soil microbial communities from Sagehorn Ranch, Mendocino, California, USA - Sage2_L_40_16 metaG | ecosystem: Environmental > Terrestrial > Soil > Vadose zone | place: USA... | reverse complement strand
GTTCTAAGAAATCTCTCCTCTAGCTGGTCGAGACTTGCTGGCCAGATCGACCGATACAACGCGCTCATGCGTCGAGGCTACGCCGCTCGAAAGCAAGACGCCCCAATGATTCCGCCGATTTGATCAATCGTGAAGCCGCTATAGCTTGGGGTCGCGGCCGCCCGCATGCACATGACCAGCTGATGGCCGACTGGGCGGCGGCCTATTGCGAGAGGCCGCCGACCGCGACAAAGAACAATGTGGTGTCGCTGCGGGCCTGAATTTACATTAGGCCGACGAAGTCTCGCCACGTCAGATTGGGAAGGTCCGGTAACGCGAGTAAGACCGTTCGCATCAGCGCCGCCCGTAATTTCCCGTGTTGGACCGCCGGAGGTGTCTGGGGAGATCAGGTATTGATTGAACCTTTTGCCGCTCGCCTCGACCCACAAACATATACGGGCCTGCATGACCCGTCCCCTGACTTTTTAGCCGCCGGTGGCAAGTTGCCGGCGGCAACTTTTATTTTGAAAATCGCGTGAGTAATTTGGGAAGGGCCCGCGGCGACCAAGGTTGGTCCCGCTATTTTGACGATCCGATACTGGCCGGCGACGTGGAGCTTCGAACTCTCCGCGACGCCGGCATTTACGTTCTGGCGCTACCACCCGCCCAGGCCGAGCGCGAGCACTGGCAGGTTGCGATCGAGCAACTAATCTCTGCCGCAGAACAGGGCGGCATTGTCATGATGGCCCGCATTGCCGTGTTGAAGGCGCTGAACCATAGCGCGCCTGATCCAGCACCGGCACCCCGTCGCCCGAAACGCAAGAAGCCCCGGCCTTGATGCCGCGGGCCTCACTGGGCGCGCGAGGGCCACCCTCGTTGCAGCAATTCACGGTACGCGAGCGCGCCGCACAAGTCGAAACAGTCAGTGCAAGACTGCCGCTCTCCTCCGCTAAACCGGGAAGGAGAGAGATAACCAGAGCGACGATCGCTATCGCCGCAACGAGGGCCGCCTTTACCGTTCGCGCGGCAAGGACTCCCATGCCGAAAATATGGGTTCCGCTCCCGAACCTCAATAGCCCGTGGATAGGGATCAGGGATTCCCGTAGGCCGTTGTGCAATGTAGTGGCTTGGGTCAGCTGAAAGCCTCTTCTTGGGAGTACGCGCAAAACAGGTGGTTCACGACATCAGCTCAAGCTCGGATTTGAGTGCGACCAGGAAGCGAGCGGCTTCGCCACCGGTCACGATGCGATGGTCGAAGGTGAGCGACAACGGCAGCACACGCCTCACCGCAGGCTGGCCGCGATGCGCGACCGCTTGCTGGGAAATCCGCCCAGCTCCTATGATTGCCACCTGCGGTGGCACGATGACCAGATTGGCAAACCGGCCTCCGATCATCCCGAAATTCGACAGTGTAATGGTCGCGCCGCGCAGCTCTTCAGGGGGTATCGAGCGCGCGATTGAGTCATCCCGCAGGCGGTCGATGCCGGCCCGCAAGTCCGATACGCTGCGCTCCGCGACATTGCGCAACACAGGAACGATGAGGCCGCCCTCAGTATCGACGGCAATGCCGAGATCGACGCGCGCGATGAGGCGTCGTTCTGCCGTGCCGGAATTATACCAGGCATTGAGAGTCGGTTCTGCCTTGCAGGCGGCAGCGATGGCCCGCACCAGGCGGATCGTCACGTCCTCGCCCGTCGGCCAATCGTCGATGTCGGCTTCATCGGTTACGGTGGCGGGGACGATTTGCGCATGGGCTGCTGTCATGCGTTGGGCCATCGCGCGCCGCATGCCTCGCAGGGGCTCAGCGCAACCGGCTTGGGACATACTCTTCGCAGCCCGTTCAACATCGGTCCGTGTGACGGTGCCGCCGGGTCCCGTAGCCTCGACGCTCTCAAGATCAACATCGAGTTTGCGCGCGAGCGCGCGCACGGCTGGAAATACCTGAGGCTGCTGCCCGATCGGCCGCTCGGAGGAGATTCCGGCCGCGGGCGGACGTTGGCCGCTGCCAAGTTCGCCGACAATTGTGCCAGTGTCCTGTTCGGCGCCTGCCGCAAATTCGACGAGCGGCATGCCGACCTTCACGATATCTCCCTTGGCGCCAAACACGTGGGCGATGCGTCCGCTCGACGGCGACGGTATTTCAACGACTGCCTTGTCGGTCTCGACGGAAACGAGCGGCTGATCGGTGACGACGTGATCGCCTTCGTTGACATACCAAGTGACGATCTCCGCCTCTTCGAGACCTTCTCCTAGATCCGGCAGCATGAACTGGCGCATAGGACAAAGTCCGTTGAGATTTAGCTGAACTGGCACACCTTGCGTGCCCCGGCGACGATGCGTTCGACCGAAGGCATATAGTATTGCTCGAGGCGTGCCATCGGGATGACGGTGTCATAGCCGGTGACGCGGGTTACAGGCGCGAGCAGCGAGGACAGGCCATGTTCGGCGATAAAGGCTGCAATCTCGGCTCCGAATCCGCCGGTGTGTGCCGCCTCGTGCACGATGAGGCAACGTCCAGTCTTCGCGATCGAACCGAGCACGGTGCTTTCATCATAGGGCTTGAGCGTGGCAAGATCGATGACCTCGGCAGCGATGCCTTCGGCGTAGAGCGCATCGGCCGCGGCCATGGTCTCTTTCAACACCGCGCCCCAACCGATCAGCGTGATGTCGCGACCTGCCCGCAGGACAAAGGCACGATCTAGCGGCAAGGCTTCGCCATCGTCCTGCACCTCGCCTTTTGCCGCGCGGTATAAGCGCGTTGGCTCCAGAAACACCACCGGATCGGGATCGCGGATCGCGGCGAGGAGAAGTCCATAGGCACGTTCCGGCGAAGAAGGGATGACAACGCGCAAGCCAGGAATATGGGCGAGCATCGCCTCGGTGCTTTCGGAATGATGCTCGGGCGCTCGAATTCCGGCCCCATGCGGCGTACGCAGAACCATCGGACAGGTGAGCCGTCCCTGGGTGCGGTTACGCATTCGGGATGCGTGGTTCACCAGTTGATCCAGGCAGGGATAAATAAACCCCATAAACTGGATCTCGCCGACGGGCTTTAACCCCTGCGCCGCCATGCCCACGCAGAGCCCGCTGATCAGGAGTTCAGCAAGCGGCGTATCGAGCACGCGCTCCGCTCCAAAGCGCTTCTGCAGGCCCACCGTCGCGCGGAAGACGCCTCCGTTGACGCCAACGTCTTCGCCAAGCACGACCACATCGGGATCGTCCTCCATCGCGCGTCCGAGCGCCAGATTGACGGCTTCCACCAGCGTTACCTCAGTCATCGTGCTCTCCCGCGAGTTCACGGCGCTGTGCGGTATAGACCTGGGGCAGATCGGCATAGAGGTGATCGAACATGGTTTCCGGACGGCGCGGTGCCGTTGCCAGATAGCGCTCGACCGCCACCTCGACGCGCTCATGGCACTCGGTGGCGAGCCGCTCTTCGTCTGCTTTGCCCCACATTTTTTGACCAACAAGATAAGCCCTCAAGCGGGCAATCGGCTCTTCTTTCCAATGAGCCTGGACTTCGTCAGCCGAACGATAGCGTGAAGCGTCATCGGAGGTTGTATGGTCGCCGAGGCGGTAAGTGACCGCCTCGATGAAACGGGGGCCTTTGCCGTCACGGGCTGCGGCAATGGCCTCTTCGGCAGCGGCGCGCATCGCCACGACGTCGCTGCCATCGGCCTGCTCGCCGGTGAATCCTGCGGCGATAGCTTTCTGCGCCAGCGTTTCGGAACCGGTCTGCAGCTGCAACGGGACCGATATGGCCCATTGATTGTTGGTGGCGACGAACACGACAGGCAATTTGTGCACGCCGGCAAAGTTCATCGCTTCGTAGACGTCGCCTTTCGAGGTGGCGCCATCGCCGAACAGGCACACGGCGACACGCGGCTCCTTGCGCAGCTTCAAGGCATAGGCGACGCCGGCGGCATGAGGCGCCTGAGATCCCACGGGAACGCAGAATGGAAAATCGTGGAGCGGTCCGGAGAAACGATTGCCCCGTTCGTCCCCGCCCCAAAATAGAAGGATCTCTTCAAGCTTGACGCCGCGCCAAAGCAGCGCGCCATTGTCGCGATAGGAGGGCAACAGCACGTCTTCTTCCCGCATCGCACCGGCTATCCCAACCGATACCGCCTCCTGGCCGAGCGAAACGGCATAAGTCCCAAGCCGGCCGGTGCGCTGCAATGCAACAGCCTTCTTGTCAAAGAGGCGCAGCAGCACCATGGCCCGGTAGAGCGCGATGAGCAGGTTTGCATCGGAGGCGAAGGCGGGGAGCGGCCGGGCTATCGAGCCGTCTGGCGCGAGGTAGTTGCGATGGCGCACCTCAAAGCGCGCGATCACGGGGAGATCTTGGTTTACCCTTCGGCTGGCCACGCGCTCACTCCGGAGCGATTGTACCTTCTATAGCTATTCAGTTAGTGTTTGTGCCGAGTCGATGCAAGACCACGGCGGGTCCGCCTTGATGTGCTCCCGGTTGTTGCTGCACTGTAGGTTTGCGGGGATCGATCCAAACGATCGTGGAAACGATGCAGCGACTGTGGTATGGGAGAGCATGGCAAATGGTCAGGTTGTCCTGGTAACAACCGAGCCGTTAGGCAGCCCACCGGTTCGCTCGGTCTTTTTCGTGGCCGAAGGAGATTCGGCCAAGGCCGTGGCAATCATTGCGGCCATGATGGCGCCGAATGAAAGAGTTGAGGCGTACGGACCGCTTCCGGAAGTTGCTGTCAAAGCACTCGGATTGAAACCCGGTGACTTCACGCACGGGTGACCGGCGCCCGGCGATACGAAAATAGGGCTTCTGCGATAGTGGGATCGCGTTGTAGCGCTCCCCCGCTACGGTTTCCCACTATTTCCTACGCTACCCTACGATGTTCCGCGATGTCCTACTCCGGACGGTTGCGGTTGGAACGACTTTTCCCTCGAGCATTTCTGCCATGCCTGACTTCTTCGTCGCTATAATCACTCACCAGTGTTGTGCGGCATGATCTTGATTGTCGCAGAACGGGCGCGCGCGCCGATCATGGCGTCGAGATAGGCACTGCCGCGGTACTTCGCGCGATACGCTTCGTCGATGCGATCATTGACCGGACCGTCGACCGGTTCAAAATCGACGTCTTTTGTCATTCCGGCTGCAATGATCCGTCCTGCTTTCTGCCGTACCGCGGCTTGGTACCAGCGCGAGTTCGGCCCGTTGTAGCCGCGCACATAGAGGCCGTTCTCGACCGCGACACACCAGATCCATGTCGGGGTGCCGTATGTCACTCCGTCGTCCCGGAATGGCGAGATGTGCAAGTCATCAGTCTCGGTGATCTTGCGCAGCTTGTCTTCAGACCAAGTGGTCATTGCAAAACGCTCCGATTAAAACGGCAATGCTCGGCGACCTACGAGCGGTTCCGCGAAAACAGATCACTTGCGGTATTGTTTGTCGCTGACCTTTTCCATCCAGTCGACGTTCTTACCGTTGAGCGATTCCGTCATCGCAATATGCGTCATGGCGGTCGTCGCTGTCGCACCATGCCAGTGCTTCTCGCCGGGCGGAAACCAAATGACGTCGCCGGGATGGATTTCTTCGATCGGTCCGCCCTCGCATTGCGCCCAGCCAAGACCGCAGGTGACGATAAGGGTTTGACCGAGCGGATGGGTGTGCCACATCGTGCGGGCACCGGGCTCGAAAGTAACTTGACCACCGCTGAGGTGTGTCGGGTCACCTACCTGAAACACCGGGTCCACGCGCACAGTTCCGATGAACCAGGCTTCGGGGCCTTTGCTCGAAGGCCGTGAGCCGTTGCGTTTGATATCCATCGTTCTGTTCTTTCTCTCGGTAAATTCTTGTCCTGCCGGACACGCGGCAAAGCCCCGACGCGCGGTCGCCAGCGCCACGCCACCCGCGGCCGCGAGCAAACCCCTTCGCGTCATTGCGCGCCGTGTTCCACCGCGCCGCCTTTGCAAATTGGGAGCCAAAGGTTCGATCGATCCATGCGGAATTCAGTCTACCTCGCGAGACCCTGCTGTCGTGGCAGTCGCCTATGCTGGATTTAGCGCATGCGGCTATGGAGACTAGCCGTTATAATCGGCATGGACTTAGAAACCGGATCGATAAATGCAGCGCGGCAATCTCGATGATCTCTCGGCCTTTCTGATCGTCGCCCGCGAGGGCAGCTTTACAAAGGCGGCCGCCAAGCTTGGCGTTTCACAGTCCGCGCTCAGCTACACCATCAAGGAGCTCGAGGCGCGTCTCAAACTGCGCCTGCTGACGCGCACCACGCGCAGTGTCTCGCCGACGGCGGCGGGCGAACGGCTGTTGCGCAATGTCGGTCCGCGGCTCGAGGAAATCGAGGCCGAGCTCGCAGCCTTGAGCGAGCTTAGCGAAAAGCCCTCCGGCACTATCCGCATTACCGCTACCGAATATGCAACCAACGCCGTGCTGCTGCCGAAGCTTGCAAAACTTTTGCGTGCGTATCCGGACATCAAGGTCGAGATCATCTGCGACTACGGCCTGACCGACATTGTCACCCAACGTTTTGACGCCGGTGTGCGGGATGGCGAGCAGGTCGCAAAGGACATGATTGCCGTGCGCATCGGACCCGACGCGCGCATGGCGGTGGTTGGGGCTCCCTCCTATTTTCGCAACCGGCGGGAGCCGAAGAAGCCGCAAGAGCTGGTCGAGCACAATTGCATCAATCTGCGCCTGCCCACCCATGGCGGATTATACGCCTGGGAATTCGAGAAGGGCGTGCGAGAACTTAAAGTTCGGGTCGAAGGCCAATTATTCTTCAACACGACGACCCAGATGCTCGGTGCGGCGCTCGCGGGGCTGGGCCTGACCTATTTGCCGGAGGGCCTTGTGCAGCCGTACATCAACAAGGGCCGCCTCAAGCGGGTGCTCGAGGACTGGTGCCCTTCCTATCCGGGCTACCACCTCTATTATCCAAGCCGGCGGCAGCCTTCCGCTGCCTTCGCGCTGTTTGTCGAGGCGTTGCGGCACCGGGACTGAGACTGGCAGCGTTTGGCGCCGCCGTCACCGCGCCTTCGAGCCGAGCGCGATCGGAATCGTTTGGACAAGCTTGAGCGACCTGACCATTTTCTCCGTCGTCGCCTTGTATTTTTTAAAATGCGCGGTTTCCAGGTGCGACCTGTACGCCTCCGCATCCCGGTAGATTTTGAACACCCTCACGCGTGCGGGATTATCCTTTTCGGAAACGGCGTACAACACCAGTACGCCCGGCTCGACATGGGTGGCGGTTTCGATCTGCTCGGTTACCGCGGCTTTATAGTTTTCAAGCTGCGCGGGATCGATTTCGATCTCCGCCACCCGCGCATATTGCCTCTGCATGTCATCGGCAACGGCCGGCCCGGCGGCGAATGCCGCCAGGGCGGACGCACCCAGAACAAGAAGCTGATTGACGCTCATAGGGACCCCCTGACGGTTGAGGCGCGAACGCCCGCCCTCAGCGTATCGTATAGCCGCCATCCACCGTGAGCGCATGGCCGATCATCAGGCTTGCCGCCGAACTGCACAGCCAGAGAACGGCGCTCGCGATCTCCTCGGGGCGGCCAAGCCGACCGATCGGCACGTCTTTCAACATCGCGTTGAGGGCGTCGGCTTGGGTTTCCATCATCCTGTCGAGCATCGAGGTATGGATGATGCCCGGACAGACCGCATTGATGCGGATGCCCCTTGCGGCATAGTCCAGCGCCGCGCTCTTGGTCAGCCCAAGCACCGCGTGCTTGGAGGCCTGGTATGTTCCGCGCTTAGCGCCGCCCACGAGACCTCCGATCGAAGAGCAGTTTACGATGGCACCGCTACCTTGTTTGAGCATCTGGCGCAGCTCGAACTTCATGCAGCTCCACACGCCGCGGAGATTGACGCCTATCACCCGGTCAAAATCTTCCCGGGAAGCATCCGCGGCTTCTGCGATGACATTCTGAACGCCAGCATTGTTGTAGGCTGCATCGAGCCGCCCGAACGTGGCAACCGTTCGGTCCACCATCGCTTCCACCTGAGCGTCATCGGCGACGTCGCATTTAATCGCGAGGGTTTTGTGCCCTTGCGCAGACAGTTCCTCGGCGGCCGAATGCACGGCCTTCTCATTCGTGTCGGCCAACACCACCGAAGCGCCCGATTGGGCAAAAGCCTTCGCCGTCGCAAGACCCAGTCCGGATGCGGCGCCGGTAACGAGGGCAACCTGGTTTTCAAACGATATGTTCATGACGGGTTCCTCATTCGATCTGGTTCTAGTGGGGGCGCTTTGCGAAGACTTCCTTTGCGACAGGCATCGCCGAAAAGACGTTGGGCCAGCCGACATAGAAGGCCAGTTGCGTGATGGCCTCCGAGGCCTCCGTCTGGGTCAGGCCGTTATCCATCGCCCTGTTGAGGTGTGGCGTAAGCTGCGCCGTCTGCCCGTTGGCGATCAACGCGCTGACCGTGACGAGACTGCGGTCCCTCGGCGCGAGGTCCGGGCGCAGCCACAGGTCACGAAACAGCACGTCGGTCGTGTACTGCACGACACCCGGGAAGGACGAGCCGAACTGTTCCTGGACGGCCGTCGCGCGCTGCGCCTCCGCAGCTTCGTTGATCGGCAACGGCGTCACGGGGACAGGGGGAGGCTGCTCGGCGTCGATGTTGCGGGCGGCAAACACGTCCTTGGCAACAGCGACCGCCGACATCGCATTGGCCCAGCCGGCGTAGAAGGCGAGGTGGGTGATGATCTCGGAAATCTCGCGCGGCTTGACGCCGTTATCGAGCGCAAGATTGAAATGATACGGCATCTCGATGGTCTGGTTGCGCGCGATCAAGGCCGCCAACGTGACGATGCTGCGGTCGCGCGGTGCAAGGCCCGGGCGCTTCCATACGTCGCCAAGCAGACGGTTTCGTGTGTAGGCCTCCAATGGCGGAGCGACCTTGCGCACATCCTCATACGTCAGCATCGGCTTTGATCCGGTCATGGTGTTCTCCTCTGCGCGGGCCGGTGCCACCGACACCAGCGAAAGCAATGCGATTGCCGCGGTCTGAAGCTTCACGGGGGATCTCCTGTCGTGGACACCAAATGTGAGTTGCGTTCTGCCGGGGCGCGGTCGCATTGAGCAGGTGCAGCGCGATGAAGGCGCTGCCAAGCACGACCAGCGTGCTGGCGAGATAAACCGAACCCAGTCCTCTGCCTGCAACCAATCCAAGCGCCGGACTGGCAAGGCCCAGGGAGAGATCGAGACAGACCGTATAGGCGCCCACCGCGAGACCACGGTTCTGCGGTGGCGCGCGGCGGATTGCCTCGACGCCAAGTCCGGGATAGACGAGGGAATAGCCGAGGCCGCTTAGGCAAACGCCTACCAAGGCCGCTGCGGACGATGGCGCCAGCCAGATCAGCGCCTGGCCCGCTGCTTCGATCAGGATACACGCCAATGCAACCTTCGCGCCGCCGATCCGGTCCGGCAGATGGCCGAACAGCGCGCGTCCTGCGATAAAGGCAACGCTCAATGCCGTGAACGCCGGCCATGCCGGGGTCCATCCTCGCTGGGCGAAGAACAGCCCAATGAAGGTGATGATGGCGCCGAATCCAACCCCGCTGAGGGCGACGCCAAGTCCCGGCAGCCATACGGCCCCCGCGACCTTGATCACGCCAGCCGACGTATGAGAGGTCGCTGGCGTAGGGCGCATGAAGGCGACAAGCGGTAATACGACAAGTGGGATCAGCGTTGCCGCGAGCGCAAGCGCCGCAAAGCCGTAGCCCGCGTAGAGGGCTGTGCCAGCCGGAGCGCCAACCGCAAAAGCGGCGTAGAGCGACGTGCCGACCCAGGACATGACCTTGCCGGTGTTCTGCGGGCCCATCAGCGCCAGCCCCCAGCTGAGTGCTCCGGTGACGATGAAACTTTCCGCGACGCCGAGCACGGCGCGGCCGAGCAGAAGAATGCCGACCGAGATCACCGGCGATGCGGCGAAGCGAAGCGACAACAAATAGAGCAGCCCCGATGCCGCAGCGGTCAGAAGGCCGGTGAGGATGGCGTACTTGGGGCCCCTTTTGTCCGCGTGATGCCCAGCCCACATTCGCGAAAAGAACGAAAGCCGCAAACTGGCTGCCGGAGACAAGTCCGACGACGAACGTGCTGAGCCCCAAGTCGAGATGTACGTGAAGCGGGAGCACCGGCATCGCCAGGCCGATGACGAGATACGCAACGAAGACGACGGCCATGATCGGCATCAGCGCCGCGGCCGATCGGTCCTGGCCGGCCATGCGGTCAATTGCACCAGGTGCATGATCATTCTGCTTCATGATTGATCACGTTCGGCTTTCAGCGAACGAATGTCCCTGTCGTTGAGAGAGCGGTTGTGCTCACGAGCCGATCCGAGCGATCGTCGTTCGCGAGGCTTGTTATATGAGACAGCTCGCCATGCGATTAGATGGATGAATTCGCATGGACTTATGAAGCTGGCTTATGAATTGAACCGCGGACCTAAGTCTTGGGTGTCCGCGATTGAGCAACTGGCGGCTCATGAGACAAATCCAAAATTAAAGTCCGCGTTTGAAAAACAGGCGGTGGCTTATCGAAGACTAGCGGCTAAGCGGGCGGCTGATCTCGGCCTAAAAGCGGCTCGCTCTGCCTTCACCTACTACCGCATAGACGCCTGCAGCCGCGGAGCCGAAGGTCAATAGCGCCAGATTTTGGCTGAAATCTCGGGCGTTTGATGCAATAGATGCATAAATGGAAAGAAACCAGCTAAACGATCTCGCCGCCTTCAAGGTCGTCGCCGAGGAAGGCAGTTTCACGCGCGCCGCAGCGAAGCTGGGTATGTCTCAGTCGGCTTTAAGTCATGCGATGAGCATGCTGGAGAGCCGGCTCGGCGTACGGCTGTTGGCGCGGACGACGCGCAGCGTCGCTCCCACCGAGGCCGGCCAAAGGCTGTTGCGGATGCTGCGCCCCGCGTTGGCTGACATCGAAGCTGGTTTGGCTTCTCTGGGCGAGTTACGGGATAAACCGTCCGGCAGCCTGCGGATCAGTATGCCAAAGCCCGCCAGCGAATTTCTGATGGCGGCGCTGTCTCGGTTTCTGCCGGCTCATCCAGACGTGAAGGTCGAGCTTGTCAGCGATGAAAGCTTCACCGACATCGTGGCAGGCCAATGCGACGCAGGCGTGCGCTTGGGCGAGAGCATCGACCAGGACATGATCGCCGTGCGGATCTCCCCGGACATTCGCATGGCGATTGTCGGATCTCCGCAGTATTTTGCGGATCATCCCAAGCCGAAAACGCCGCAAGACTTAGCGTCCCACTTTTGCATCAACTATCGCGAAGGCCGTGGCGGCGGTTTCTACGCCTGGGAGTTCGAACGGGGGGGGCCGGGCGCTGTCGGTCCGGGTCGAGGGCAACTTCGCAGCGAACGACTCCGACTTGACGCTTGCGGGGGCGCTCAGAGGTTTGGGTCTTGCTACGGTCTTTGAATATCAGGCCGCCGATCACATCGCGGCGGGCCGCTTGGTGCGCGTTTTGGACGATTGGTGTCCGTCGTTTCCGGGCTTCCACCTGTACTATCCGAGTAGGCGGCAGACGACGCCTGCTCTCGCGGCGCTCGTGGACGCGCTTCGCTATCGCCGGTGAAGGAGAGCCCGCGGGAGCAGGTGGCTCAAGCTCAGACGCGCGCAGGCGCGAAACGGCTATTCATGCACCGGATCGATAGGCCCTAGCTGATTTCGTCGTCTAATCGATTTTCGATCTCCCACTTAAGTTAGGGTCAGCGGTGCCGTTCCGGCGCCGGCGGTTGCGTAGCGACGGGGCGTTCGGGCCTTCTCGGCGCTTCGTGAGATGGACAAAGCTGCGAGGAAGTTGCCCTTCACGGCATCAAGGCGCGCAACTGCAGTCTGTAGAAACTTCCGGCGCAATCGAGGCCACGTCCGGACGGTTCGACGTCCGGGAGAACGCGTGACGATGCTCAATCGTCAGAGCTGAGGGACCGATCGATGGACGCGAACAAGCGAGCGAACGAACCATCAGCGGGACAGCGCCGAGGGTTTAATCGTCGCGAAGCTTTGACGAGGACCGCTCTGGTCGCAGCAATGCCCGCCGGGCAATTGGCGTGGGCCGCATCGTCGGACCGATCGACAGGGATCAATGACAAACTTCGGAATGGAGAAGCTAAAATGAAGATGCGCAAACTCGGAACCATGGAAGTCTCGGAACTTGGGGCGGGATGCATGAGCATCAGCGCCAACTACGGTCCGGCGACTGACTGGAAACAGGGCATCAACGTCATTCGCGCCGCCCATGAAAAGGGCGTCACATTCTTCGATACCGCCGAGGTCTATGGTCCGTATGTCAATGAAGAACTGGTCGGCGAAGCGCTCGGTCCCATCCGCGACCAGGTGAAGATCGCGACAAAGTTCGGTTTCGCGATCGACGGGACAATCGGTCGCGACAGTCGGCCGGAACGCATCAAGCGGATGAGGGTGGTGAAGAGGCGGATGTCCGCTTCCGTTAGATTGTCGCCCAACAGAAAGTGCCGATCGGAGAGCCGTCGTTCCAGCCATTCCAGCGTATCGAACACCTTCTCGACCGCC
>Ga0137377_10003243_pt1 | contig 12521 bp, 10 predicted proteins | sample SagtaG_22_FD_104815 | JGI IMG/M metagenome (GOLD analysis project Ga0137377, IMG submission 104815) | Vadose zone soil microbial communities from Sagehorn Ranch, Mendocino, California, USA - Sage2_L_40_16 metaG | ecosystem: Environmental > Terrestrial > Soil > Vadose zone | place: USA... | reverse complement strand
GCTAAGAGCGCCGCGCCGCCGCTCAAGATGGGCGGCACGGGCTCGAGGCGCGAGGACCACGTCCTCACCGTGTTCTTGGAGAAGAAGACCGGCGCGAAATTCGCCTATCTGCCCTACAAGTCGGGCGGTGAGGCCGCGACACAGCTCGTCGGCAATCACACCGCCTCCAACGTCAACAATCCGTCCGAGAACCTCGAAGTCTGGCGTGCGGGTCAGGTTCGGCCGCTGTGCGTATTCGACAAGGAGCGGATCGAATACAAGGCCAAGGTTACCAGCGACATGTCGTGGAACGATATTCCCACCTGCAAGCAAGAGGGTCTTGACGTCCAATACTTGATGCTGCGCGCCATGTTCCTTCCAGGCAAAGTGACGCCGGAACAGACTGCGTTCTACGTCGATCTGTTCAAAAAGTTGACGCAGACCGCTGAATACAAGGACTACATGGAGAAACAAGCGCTCAAGCCGATCTTCCTCACCGGCAACGACATGTTAAAGTTCCTGGAAGAGGACGATGCGCTGAATAAAAATCTGATGACCGAGGCGGGATTTGTCGCAAACTAGCGCGCACTATCATCCCCCGCGAGAGTGAGGCATCCAGCATCCTCCACCGCCGCAACTGGGAGCGGGAGCGGCGGCTTACCGGATCATCCGTTTCGCGGATGAACGACCGGGGCGCGCAGGGATGCTGAAAACAGACCAATGGCCACACCCGAAACTGAAATCGTTGTCGAAGACCCGACCGCGCCGTCGGATAATTCGCCGTCGGTGGTCAGCACCCGCACCGTCGATATCGTCGTTTCGCTGCTGCTGCTCGCGTTGGCGGCGCTCCTTTGCTTCGACAACTGGCGCACCGGGATCGCATGGGCGCCCGACGGCCCGCAGGCCGGCTACTTCCCGTTCTACCTTGGCCTCATCCTTGCCGCGGCCAGTCTCTACGGCCTCATCACCTCGTTGGTAACGGGCGCGGGCGCCACGCAGACATTCCTCACCCGCGACCAACTCCGCCGGGTGATGCAAGTCTTCATCCCCACGCTGCTGTTTTGCCTGCTCACGCAGTGGCTCGGGCTCTACGTCGCAAGTTTTCTCCTGATCGCGGGCTTCATGCGGATCATTGGGCGCATTGCGCTGTGGAAGTCGGTGCTCACCGCGTTCCTATTCGCAATCATCATGTTCGTCACCTTCGACGTTGCGTTCGACGTCATCATGCCGAAAGGCCCGCTCGAAGCGGCCTTCGGCTACTAGGCTGGTGCCCCGAACCCCAAGTCCGCGCAGATCGTGCTGCAAGGGCGGTTGCGAACTTCGGGTTCAAGGGGGGCACTAGAATCATAGCGTAGCTAGCGTCCCTTTGATTCCGAAGTTCGCATCAGAGGGTTGCGCGAAGGTGTGCGAACTTCGGAATCGGAACGCTGGTCGCGATGGAAGCCTTCGGCCTGCTGCTTCACGGCTTCGCCGTCTTGCTGACGTGGAAGACTCTGGCGGTAATGATGGTCGGGCTCGTGCTCGGCATTTTCGTCGGCGTATTGCCAGGACTGGGCGGGCCGAATGGCGTCGCGATCCTGCTGCCGCTCACGTTCACGATGGATCCGACCTCGGCCATCGTCATGCTCTCCTGCATCTACTGGGGGGCTCTGTTCGGCGGCGCCATCACCTCGATCCTCTTCAACATCCCGGGTGAGGCATGGTCGGTGGCGACCACCTTCGACGGCTATCCGATGGCGCAGCAGGGCAAAGCGGCCGAGGCGCTGACCGCGGCCTTTACCTCGTCTTTCATCGGCTCGCTGGCGGCCGTCCTGCTGATCACGTTTCTTGCTCCGGGCATTGCCGCGTTCGCACTGCAGTTTGGCCCACCGGAATTCTTCGCGGTCTATCTTTTGACGTTCTGCTCGTTCGTCGGCCTCGGGCGCGAGGACAAGCACAAGACCGTCATTTCCATGACGCTCGGCCTGTTGCTCGCCGGCATCGGGATGGACACGGTGTCCGGCACGTTGCGCATGACTTTCGGCTGGAACGAACTCTTGCGCGGCATCAATTTCCTGGTCGCGGTCATCGGGCTGTTCGGCATCAGCGAAATTCTGCTGACCATGGAAGAGCGGCTCGCGTTGCGTGGCCATACCGCCAGCATCAGTCTGGGCGTAGTCCTCAAGGTGTGGAAGGACCTGCCGCGTTATTGGGTGACGCTGCTGCGCTCGTCGGTCATCGGATGCTGGCTCGGTATCACGCCCGGCGGGGCGATTGCCGCCTCGTTCATGGGCTATAACCTCGCCAAGCGCTTTTCCAAGGACAAGGACAGTTTCGGCAAGGGACGCATCGAAGGCGTGTTCGCGCCGGAAACGGCGGCGCACGCCTCCGGAACCTCGGCGCTGCTACCGATGCTGGCGTTGGGAATTCCCGGCTCCGGCACGGCCGCAATCCTGCTCGGCGGCTTGATGGTATGGGGGCTCAATCCCGGCCCGTTGCTGTTCGTCGAGCACAAGGACTTCGTGTGGGGGCTGATTGCGTCGATGTATCTCGGCAACGTCGTCGGCTTGCTGTTGGTGCTCACAACGGTGCCGGTGTTCGCCGCCATCCTGCGTGTGCCGTTCTCGGCGATTGCGCCGATGATCGTGGTGTCCTGCGCAATCGGCGCCTACGCCATCCAGAACGCCATCTTCGACATCTGGCTGATGCTGGCTTTCGGCGTGGTCGGCTACGTGTTCAAGAAGATCGGCATTCCGCTGGCGCCGTTCACGCTCGCGTTAGTGCTGGGCAACCGCGCGGAGGACGCTTTCCGCCTGGCGATGATCGGCGCGAGTGGAGATCTGCGCGTATTCTGGTCGAACGGGCTCGTCGGCTCGATCACCACGCTGGCGCTGATGCTGCTATTGTGGCCGCTGTGGGGCCCATTGTTCCAACGCGCCAAGCGGCTGTGGCGCCCGGTGGGCTCGCGCGCGGCGTGATTGTTCCGCCAACAGGCTCCCATCGCGGCGATGCCGCCTGCGTGATCTACGGCCAATGTCGAGTTGCGGCGCCTAGAATCGATCGCGCGCTAAGCTGCACTTCGCTCGCGTCGCAGTTGACCAATCGCGGCGTTAGCGAGCCGCCACAAATCGCGCTCGCCGTTCTGAGCCAATCGCGCGAGACTCTGCACTAGCCGAGTGCGCATTTCCTGGGGATCCCCGTGGGCGAGCTCGGGATCGGTTTTGACAAATTGCCACGACTTGTCGAACGCGGCATTGACCAACTCAGCGATTTTAGGGTCGAGGTTCGCATCCCATGCCATCGCCATCAACTCCTCCCCTTACACGTTTCTTTCCCTATCTCACGAGGAGGGGTGTCAGTCCAGCGCGCAATCCGATGCTGCGCTGCCAAAATATGCTGCAGCGCCCAGCGGTCGCCCGTCATTTTCACGGATTTTGAAAACCGCGCGGGAGGGACCGCTAAGCCTGTTCCGTGATTCTGCGCCCCGTCCAGCGCCGGTAAGCCCATTCGCCGGCAAATGACGCCGCGGCGATGAGGATCAGCGCGGCGATCGCCCGGGGCTGCTCCTGGTAGGTATACACGCAGAGGATGGCGAACATTGCCAGGCAGGTGAGTAGCGAGAGCCAGACGACGATCGCGCTCGCCCCCGTCTGATCGAGCACCTTGAGGTGGCCCGCGTTCACCGCGGCATAGATCAAGAGGAAGGCGGCGCTTCCCATCATCGCGATGCCGGAGAGGTCGAAGATCAGCATCACCACCACGACCAGGGCGGCCGTGAGGAGCAGTCCGCCGGTCGCGTCTTTCCATTCGGTCCGCGATAGACCGGCTGGCAGCTCGCCATCGCGGGCGATCATGTAGCAGACGTTGGCGGAGCCAAACAGCGTCGCATTGATCGCCGAGGCGGTCGAGAACAGGGCGGCGATGGCGATCAGCCGGAAACCGAATTGGCCCAAGAACGGTTTGGCTGCCTCGGCGAGGGCATAGTCCTTGGACTGCTCGATTTCGTAATCCGACAAGTTGCCGGTGACGGTCAGCGAAACGGCGAGATAGAGGACGATCACCAAGATCACGCTGGTGTAGAGAGCCCGCGGCAGCATCTTTCGGGGATCGCGCATGTCGGCGGCCGCGTTGGTTATGAGCCCAAAACCTTCGTAGCCGATGAACAGCACGCCGGCCCCGAACAAGACCGACTTGGCCTCGGGCCAAAGCTCGGGTGAGAGGTAGCCCGGCCTGATGAAGCACAGGCCCACAGCCGCAAACAGCACGAGGATCGCCACCTTGACCGCGACGATGACGGTTTCCCAACGGCCCATGAGCGTGGCCCCAAAGGCATTGACCAGCGTCAGCAGCACGACCGAAGCGACGGCCAGCGATTTCAGCAACAACGCGGACGGCGCGGTGGTGACAAAGGTGGCGGCGTAGCCGCCGAAGGCCGTGGCGTATAGAGCCAGCGAAATGATGTAACCCGCCCACATGAACAGGTTCAGCCCGCCGGCGAGCACGCCATCGCCGAAGCTCTTCACCAAGAAATGCGTGGCACCGCCGGCTGAGGGGAAGGTGGCGCCGAGCTTGGCATACGAATAGGTCGACAAGAGCGCCACGACCCCTCCGATGGCGAACGCCAGCCACATCGCATTGCCGGCGGCGTGCGCCACCACGCCGAGGATCGAAAAAATCCCCGCTCCCACCATTCCACCGATACCGATCGAAACGGCGGCCACCAGGCCGATCTGTCCCGATCCCAGCCCGGCAGCAGACGAGATGTTGGAAGACTTGGCAGGGGGCATGGGTCAGCTCATGGCTCGATTTCGAGTGAGCATAGCTGATAACGTCGCCGAGGTCCGACATAATCATCGGGCTCGTTGCGGGCATAACGATGTGGCAAAACGCGGTGACATCGAGATTGCGCTGCGCCGGTTGGCGCCCCGAATCCCATCTCACGAGTTTGAAGCCGTGGTCGACCACGCCGTCGACAGCCCCGGCCTGAACGTCGCCTTACCGGAAACCGCAGCATGGTTGTCGCTGGTCGCATACGTGCGCCATATGTTCACGGATTACGATGAGCTCTTGCGCGGGGGCTACGACCAGGACAGCGCCAGATTTTTTGTAGGCGCAGATATTGCTGCAATCTTGGACAGCTGGGGCGTACGCCGGCGCCTGACCTCGCAAGACTGAGATGGAGCACGGGCAGGCGCGCACCGAGTTCACAGCATCTAGCGCGCGTCAACTCACCGCTAGCGGCGCCAGCGCGTCGATGTCGGTGACCACATCGATGACGGCAGGACGGTTCGCCGTGAGCGCCCGCGCGATGGCTGGACCGATGTCGGCCGGCTTGTCGACCCGAATTCCAACCGCGCCCATGTCCTCGGCGATGCGCGCGAAGTTGACCTTGCTGAAGGTCCACATTTCCCGCGCCTGCTCGGTCTGCGTCCCACCATAGACGCGATCGAAGCCGCGCTTGGACTGGTTGCCGCTCGAATTGTTGTTGATTACCGTGATCGCGTTGATGCGCCAGCGCGCGGCGGTCTCGATCTCGGCGATGTGGTACCAGAGACCGGCGTCGCCCGTGAACGTGACGACCGGCCGGTCGGGGCATGCGCATTTTGCCCCCAGTCCCGCCGGGAAGGCCCAGCCGAGGTGGCCGGCGCTGCGCATGTAACTTTGCTTAGGGCTGGTGAGATCGTACATCCCGCCCATCCACATGCCCGCGTGGCCGGTATCGACCACGACGATGCCATTGTCCGGTACGTGCCGGGTGAGCTCGGCGCAGATGCGTTCGGGGCGGATCGGTGCGGCGTCGGAGGTCAGGGCCGATTGATACTTCGCCGACCATTCCTTGCAGATTTTTTGCGCGGCCTCGACCCAGGCTTTGCGTTTGCCGGCGCTGGCGCGGTCGGCCGTTGCAAGCATGCGGGCGAGCGTGACCTTGGCATCGCCGTTGACGCCGGCGAGGAGCGGATAATTGCGGCCGATCGCCTCCGGATCGATGTCGATCTGGATCGCCGGCGTGCCGATCTTCGGCACCGCCCAGAAATGCGTGGTCATGCCACCGGTCTCGGTGCCGATGAAGCACACGAGATCGGCGCCATTGACCACGCGGTTGGCGCTCTCGCGCGAATAGGTGCCGACGACGCCGACCGAAAGCGGATGGTTCCCCGGTATCGCGTCCTTGCCGTTGAGCGAGGTCGCGACCGGGATCTGCAGCGCCTGCGCGAGCGCCATCAGTTCGGCGGAAGCGCCCGAGGCCCGCACACCGCCGCCCGCGACGATCACGGGGCGTTGCGACTCCTGCAAGTGCTTGAGCGCGGACATCACGCTCGCATCGTCGGGGGTCGGACGGTACGGCGGCACGCGCGCAAACTGCGGCTCGCACAGCGGTTCCATCTCCGCCTCCTCGCCGTCGATCTGTCCTTCGTTGCCGCGGAATTGCAGATGCACCGGCCCGGGCGTGCCCGAGGTCGCGACGCGAAACGCCTGCCGCACCATGTCGGGGAAGCGCGCCACGTCATCGACCGTGGCGTTGAACTTGGTCACCGGCTCGAACGCCGGTACGTCGTCGATCTCCTGGTAGACCTTGCGGAACTTGGTCTTCGGGTCGCGCCCGCCGGTCATGGCGATCACCGGCGAGTGCGCCAGCCAAGCGTCGCGCAGGCCGGCCGCGAGATTGAGCGCGCCGATCACCTGCGCCGCGCAGATGCCGGGCTTGCCCGATGCGCGCGCGTAGCCGTCCGCCATATAGGCTGCGGCCTTTTCGCCATGGACGTGAAGACGCTTGATATCGGTGCGACCTTCCATCACGGCCATGGTTTTGCGCAACACCGCCGGCACGTGGAACACGTGGGTGACGCCGTAGCCCTTGAGCATGTCGGCAAGGCATTCGGCCCCGCTCATTTTTCGGTTGTGTCCGAGCATGGTGAACCTTCCGGCCTACATGGGGGAAACGTCAGTGGTTCATGGCGCAAGCGTTAAGGCGGATCATGCCGCGGCAGGGCAAGACTCCCCGCGCGATGCAGCCAGGTCACGGAGGTGAAGGCGCCGACCCACGATCCAAGCGCCGCAAATGCGACGTAGACGGCATTGTCAGTGTAGCTGATCACCGCAAAGGCCGACAGCATATACCAGATCGCACTCCAGTTCGCGGCCCAAATCCGGCGCCTGCTGGTCACCGCGGCGTTAAAGAATACGTAGGCCGCGTCTGTCGCGGCCGTGGAGGCAAGGACGCCGATAGCGATCAGCGGATTGATGGCAAGGTTCATGTGTCTCTCTCGGCGATGTCATTGAGGTGGTTCTGGCGGCGCACCGAACTTGGGGGCGCCGTCGCTGATCACTTGATCGCCAGCGGATTGGTCGGCGATCCCACCGCGCCGGTGATCGGGATTGCCGGTGCGACAAACATGAACTCGTAAACCTTGTCGGCAGCGCAATCGTCGGCGAGATCCTTCAGATAGAAAATCTCGCCCATGGTCATGCCCATGATCGGGATCGTGATCCAGTGCCAGGGCTGGTTGATGCCGCCTTCGGTGTTGTTCGGCCGCACCTCGCAGCCCCAGGTGTCGCTTGCGAGCGCCGCAAGCTCGGTGCGAGCCACCCATTCGAGCGTCTCGAAGGCAAAGCCCGGTGCGTCTCCGCCGGGATAGCCGTCCCAGCTCCCGACCTTGAGGCAGCGCTCCATCTGGCCGGTGCGCACGATTACGTAGTCGCCGCGCCTGACGGTCACCCCCTGCGCTTCGGCCGTGCGGTCGAGATCCTGGCAGGTGATGCCGTAGCCATCCTCGAGCGCCTCCTTGCCGAGCGCGCGCGCGACGTCGAGGAAAACGCCGCGGCCTACCATCTTGCTCTTGGTCTTCTCGATGCCGCACTTCTGCGCGCCGGCCGAGGTCACTTCACGGCAATCGTAGCCATTCCACATGTGGCTTTCATAGAAGACGTGGCCGAGCCCATCCCATTGCGTGCCGCACTGGAGCGGCATGGTCACCATATCGTCGGCGGCGCGGATGCCGCGCTTGTCGAGCACACCGGAATAGGCATCGGTGCCGGTGCGGATCATGGTATGGATCGGATTGGTGCGCCCCATCGCCGGATAATTGCTCTTGGCGCCCTGTGGACCGGTATGGTCGAAGTTAAGCGCAAGCGAGATGACCTTGCCTTTGCGCACGAGCCTTGCCGCGGCGATGATGTCTTCCGGACGCGTATAGTTGAGCGTGCCGATCTCGTCGTTCGGCCCCCACTTGCCCCAGTTCTTGTATTTCTCGGCCGCGTCGCGCAGGTCCTGGCGTGTGATTTTCTTGGACGTCATGGAGATTCCTTTTTTCTGAGAGGGCTCGAAGAGCTTGCTTCCGGTGAGCTCGAGGCGCTGTGGGCAAGGCCGCGGGACTGGGTGTTTACTGCGCGGCGCGCAAGGGCGATGATAGCAGCAACGAAAGGATCGAGGGAGGACGTCATGGCGGCGGCTTTGCGTGCTCTCGCCTTCATCGCCGCGGTGTTCTCGCTCGTGGCCGCTACCGGCGACTCGTGGGCGCAGACTTACCCCACACGGCCGGTCCGACTGGTCGTGCCCTTTGGAGCCGGCGGTCCGACCGATGTGATCGCGCGCATCGTCGCGCAGAAATTGTCGGAGATCTGGGGGCAGCAGGTTTACACCGAAAACATTCCAGGCGCCGGCGGTAACACCGGCGTGGCCACAGTGGCACGCGCGCCGGCCGACGGCTACACGATCCTCGTGGTGAGCACGGGCTTCATGGTCAATCCGAGCATGTATGCGAAAGTCCCGTATGACCCGATCAAAGACTTTTCGCCGATCACGTTGGTCGCCGCCTCTCCCAACGTCGTTTCAGTCAATCCCAGCTTTCCCGCCAAGACGCTCAAGGAACTTGTCGATCTGGTGAAAGGTCATCCCGGCAAATACAGTTTTGCCCAGCCTTCCACCGGCTCGACGCCGCACCTCGCCGGCGAACTGTTCAAGCAACAATATCAGCTCGACCTCGTGACCGTGCCCTTCAATAGCGCTGCGTTGGCGATCAATTCCACCATCGGAGGCCACACCCCGATCGCGTTCACGGCGCTGCCGCCGGCCATGGCCAATATCAAGGACGGCAAGTTGCGCGGGCTGGCGGTACTCAACGCCAGGCGTTCGCCGGCGTTGCCGGACGTGCCGACCAACGCCGAAGCGGGCGTTCCCGATCTCGAGAGCGACACGCTGACCGGCATCGTTGCACCGGCCGGCACGCCGAAGGACATCATCGACCGCTGGCGCGGTGACATCGCAAAGGCGGTTGCGACCTCCGACGTCAAGGAGCGTTTAGAAACGTTGGGTTTCGCTCCGGTCGCCAATATGCCGGATGAGTTCGGCGCGCGCATCAAGCTCGAGATCGCGAAATGGAGCAAAGTCGTCCACGATGCGAACATCAAGGCCGATTGAGCGCCGCTGCACGAGTCGAGCCAGGACCGTCGCGCGCCGAATACCCGAGGGTGGAATGATCTCCGGACGGCAAAGAGAAAGCATCAAGCTGAAGGCGATCGTGCTCGGCCTCGCCGCGCTTATGATCGCGGGTGCGAGCTTTGCGCAGACATCCGGCTACCCCAATCGGCCCGTGAAGATGATCGCGCCATTCGCGCCGGGCGGGCCGGTCGACGCGGTCGCACGTGTGCTCGCGCCCAAGCTGTCGGAAGGTCTCGGCCAGCAGTTCTACGTGGAGAACCACCCAGGTGGCAGCGGCAATATCGGCACCGCGCTGGCAGCGAAGGCGACAGCCGACGGCTATACCATCCTCGTCATCAGCAGCACGCTCGTCGTCAATCCGAGCCTGTTTGCCAAGCTCGGCTTCGACACCACGAGCGACCTTGCGCCGGTATCGCTCGTCGGCGTATCGCCGCAAGTGCTGCTGGTGCATCCCTCCGTTCCGGCGGCCAGCGTGAAAGAACTCGTCGCCTGGGTGAAAGCCAGCCCAGGCCAGTTGAGCTACGCACATGCCGGCCTCGGGACGCCAGGCTATCTCGCCGGCGAAATGCTCAAGCAGGCCTTCGGGCTCGATCTGGTCGCCGTCTCCTTCAATGGCGGCGGGCCCGCGATCACCTCGACGATCGGCGGGCATACACCCATCCTCTACACCTCCATTTCCACCGCCGCCGGGCACATCAAGCAAGGCACGGTGCGCGCGCTCGCCGTCACCGGTGCGCGGCGTTCGCCCGCCCTGCCCGACGTGCCGACGCTCGCGGAAGCGGGCGCGCCTGGTCAGGAATCCGACATCATCCTCGGCGTGCTGGTGCCGGCCCGGACACCGCAGGACGTCATCGACCGCTTGCATCGCGAGATCGTCAGGATCGTCGCGCTGGCGGACGTGCGGGAGCGCCTTTCAGCGCTTGGATTCGAGCCGATCGCGAGCACGCCCAGGGAATTCGCCGACCGGATCCGATGGGAAATCGACAAGTGGGCGAAGGTCATTCGTGCGGCCGACATCAAGGCGCAATGACGGTTCGCAAAGCGGATGATTTTCAGCGCGTCTTGGGACTGAGCAACGGCCTTCCGGCGGGACCGAGGACACTGGTATCATCCACGCTGCTACAACTTTGACATCGGGAATGTCGGATAAATGACTGCTGCGGATCTTCATTGCGCACGCGGCTGTGTGCTCGTTGCGGCGCTTGTTCTTGGCGCCGCCCAGACTGCCGCCGACGGATTGCGCGCCGGCCAGTGGAGGACGGTCAATTCCCCTGAAATCGATGGCGTCGCGGGTCCGGTTCAACAAACCACCCGCTGTCTGACGCCAGAGGCGGTCGCCGATCTCGACAAGACGTTCAGCCCCATTAGCCGCACGACGAACTCGACCTGCGAGCGGGTCGAGCATGAAAGCACGCCGCAGCGGCTGAAATGGCGGCTGCAATGCACCGGCCAGATCGACATGGACGTGGCGGGAGAATTCACGTTTGACAGTCCCGAACACTACACGGCCATCGTCACCGCGCGCTCATTCATGCTGGGCCGCCTCAAGCAATCGGTACGCACGTCGATCGAAGGCCAGCGCGTAGGCGATTGCCCGTAGCGGCTTGCGAGATGGAGGGCGAGTGCGCTAACTCTCAGGTCGCCGAGGGTCCTAATTGCAAGCGTCAGCCAAGTGAGTCGCGCATGGACGCAGTCCTTGCGCCTTGATTGGAGGACATCATGAAGGCGTTGATGCGGTCGCGGATGTCGCTTTTCACCGCCGGTGTGGCAGCGTTCGCAGGCGGGCTCGCGTTGTTGATCTCCAACGGCGAACGCATATCCGAAGCCGCCAGACTCGCGTCGGCGAATGCCGCCCCGACGAGTGCCGAACCCGCCTCCGGATGGAACGATCTGGATTTCCTCCTCTGCCACACGCCCACCAAGGCTGCCAGCGCCATGACGAGCGGCATGATCCGCTTGGCCGCGGCGCAGACCGAGGCGCCGCAGGCGAAAACGAACGCCGCGTCGCCCGCGCTGGCGTTTGCCGATACCGATCCGCCGATATGGGACGGGCTCGGCTCGCTCTCGTACAAAGTCACGACTTCGAGCCCGGCGGCGCAAGTCTATTTCGACCAGGGACTGCGGCTGACCTATGCCTTCAATCACGAGGAGGCGCAGCGCGCATTCCGTAAGGCGCAGAAGCTCGATCCCGATTGCGCCATGTGCTTCTGGGGTGAGGCGCTGGTGCTCGGCCCCAACATCAACCTGCCGATGGCAGAAGAGGCGGTGGCGCCCGCCTTCGCCGCCATGCAGAAGGCGCGCACGCTCGCCGCCAAGGCAAGCCCGCGCGAGCAGGCGCTGATTACGGCCTTGTCGGCGCGATACGTTGAAGACCCGAAGGCGGATCGGGCACAGCTGGATACCGCCTATGCCGCCGCCATGGCCAACGTCGCGGCGCAATTCCCGGAGGACAACGAGATCGCGGTGCTGTACGCGGAAGCGGTCATGGATCTCAGTCCGTGGAACTACTGGCAGCCGGGCGGACGAGAACCGAACCCTCAAAGCGCGCCGATCGTGCCGACTTTGGAGCGCGTGCTTGCCAGGAATCCCGACCATCCCGGCGCGATTCACTATTACATCCACGCGGTCGAGGCGTCCGACCGGCCGAAGCGCGCAGAGCCCTACGCCGACCGGCTGCGTGGCGCCGTTCCCGGTGCGGGCCACCTGGTGCACATGCCGAGCCACATCTATTACCGCGTCGGCCGTTATCTCGACGCCCTCGGCGACAACAAGACCGCGATGGCGGTGGATGAAACATACCTGGCTGCGAATGAGGTGCCGATGGGCGTCTATCGGCTGGGCTATTACCCGCACAATGTGCACTTCGTCATGGCTTCGGCGCTGATGGCGGGCGACGGGTCCTCCGGCATTACCGCGGCGGAGAAGCTGCGCGGCCTCGTCCCCGACCAGGCTGCGCTCGCCATCCCGGGCGCGCACCCGGTGAAGGCAGCGCCGTACTTCGCCCACGCCCTGTTCAGCCCTCCCGACACCATCCTCGCGCTGCCCGATCCCGGCAATGCCATTCCATATGTCAAGGCGATGTGGCACTACGCGCGCGGCATAGCATATGTGGCGCAGCGCGATT
>Ga0137377_10003238_pt1 | contig 12528 bp, 10 predicted proteins | sample SagtaG_22_FD_104815 | JGI IMG/M metagenome (GOLD analysis project Ga0137377, IMG submission 104815) | Vadose zone soil microbial communities from Sagehorn Ranch, Mendocino, California, USA - Sage2_L_40_16 metaG | ecosystem: Environmental > Terrestrial > Soil > Vadose zone | place: USA... | reverse complement strand
GCGTTGGTCATTTAAGATGCAATTCCGCGAAGGCCGCATCTTCGGTTCAGACGCCGGTTCGCAACGCGGAAAAATTTCCTCTCCGTGAGTTCTCGCATGATCGAAGACTTATCCCTTTACCATCATCCCGTCAGCAAGCTGTTTCCCCGCCCAAACACGCGCAGCGACTGGGACCGCTATCGCCTCAGCGAGGAGCATCTCGAGTTTTTCCGCGAAAATGGCTACCTGAAAGGCGTGCGCATTCTGACCGACGAGCAGGTGGAAGCTCTCCGCGCGGAGTTGGAGCTGCTGATGGATCCGGCGCATCGCGGCCGGCATTTATTCCATGAGTACCATTCCAACGAATCGACGGACCCGAACCGCGTCGTTTTTCACGCCCTCGGCGCCTGGCGCGTTATGCCCGGCTTTCACGATCTGCTTTGGAACCCCGCGTTCCTGGCGCCGGCATCGCAGTTGCTTGGCGGTCCGGTGCGCTTCTGGCACGACCAGCTTTTCTGCAAACCGGCGCGGCATGGCGGCGTAGTGGCCTGGCACCAGGATTATTCGTACTGGACCAGAACGACGCCCTTAGCACATCTCACCTGCTGGATTGGTCTGGACGATTCCACACGCCAAAACGGCTGCTTGAATTATGTTCCGGGAAGCCACAAGTGGCCGGACTTGCCCAAACCGGTTCTGACGGGAGAAATGGACGGCATCCGCGACAGTCTGCCGGAAGAATTGAAAGAAAAATTCAAGCCTGTGGCCATTGAATTGAAAAAAGGGGAAAGTTCGTTTCACCATGCGCGAACGATGCACGGCTCGCGGGCAAACGATACGCCCGCTCCGCGGCGCGCCACGGTGATCAACGTTTTTCGCGATGGCGTCATGTCGAACACGAATGAACCTTTGCTCGTGGGAGTTCCCGTAATTCCTCGCGGAGAAAAAATGGACGGACAGTTTTTTCCGCTGCTGTTCGAGCCAACTTAAACGCCGATGATAGTTCCGGAGTCGTCCACGTCGATGGAAGAGGCGCGCGAAACTTTTGGAAGGCCTGGCATGAGCATCATGTTGCCGGAAATGACGACGAATCCGGCGCCAGCGGAAAGCGAAGCGTTGTTGACGTTGAGCGTCCAGCCGGTGGGAGCGCCAAGGCGTTTTGGATCGTCAGACAGCGAGTATTGCGTTTTGGCGATGCAGACTGAGAATTTTTCGTACCCCCATTCGGTGAACTGCTGCAGCTTGGCTTTCGCTTGCTCGCTGAAATTCACGTCGTCGGCGCCGTAAATTCTCTGGGCGACGCAGCGGATTTTTTCCGTGAGCGGTTCGTTCAAAGAATAAAGAGAATGAGCGGTCGGCTCCGGATTTTTCTCGATGGCGGCGACAACTTTTTCGGCGAGCTCTTTTGCGCCGGGTCCGCCTTTGGCAAAACCTTCCGAGAGAGCGCTGGTAACTCCGCGCTCCGCGCAGTACGCGGCCAAGCGATTTAGTTCCGCGCCGCTGTCCGCAGGAAAACGGTTGATGGCAACGATGGTTGGCACTCCGAAGGTTCGCAGGATTTCGATGTGTTTGCCGAGGTTGGGCAGGCCGCGTTCAAATTCGCCCTCGCCTTGCTGGCGCATGCTCTGCACCGTAGTTACCAGAACGGCGGCGGACGGCGTGATGCCAGCCTGTTGCATGACAATGTCGAAATATTTCTCCGCGCCGAGATCGGAAGCGAAACCACATTCGTTTACAACGTAATCGGCGAGACGCAGGCCCATTTCCTGCGAGATGATGCTGCTGGTACCGTGCGCTATGTTGCCGAAGGGACCGGCGTGCACGAAAGCGGGAGTGCCATCGGTGGTTTGCACGAGATTCGGAAGGACGGCTTCCGCGAGCAACGCCATCATGCCACCGGTGGCGTGCAGATCGCGGGCGGTGACCGGTCTTCCATCGCGGGTGACGCCGATGACGATTGAATCGAGGCGCTTGCGCAAGTCCTTGGGGTCTTTGGCAAGCGCGACGATGGCCATGATTTCCGAAGCCGCGGTGATGATGAAACCGGTCTGGCGGCCAGCACCTTCTTTTTTACTGTCGAGAGAAACATGAATGTGGCGGAGCGCGCGGTCGTTCATGTCGATGGTGCGCGGCCAGGTGATGCGGTCGGGATGGAGACGCAATTCGTTGCCGTGAAAAAGATGTCCGTCAATCAGCGCTGCGAGCAAATTGTGCGCCGAGGAGATGGCGTGAAAATCCCCATGAAAATGAAGATTGATTTTCGCGCTGGGCTCGATTTGCGAGAGGCCGCCACCCGCGGCGCCGCCCTTCATGCCAAAAACCGGGCCGAGCGACGGTTCGCGCGAAGTGATGATGACTTTTTTGCCGATGTACGCGAGGCCCTGCGTCAAGCTGATGGAAGTGACGGTCTTCCCTTCCCCCGCGGCCGTGGGCGTGGTCGCGGTGACGATAATCAGTTTCCCGCGGCGCTTGAACGCGGGATCGGAGAGCAGTTCCAGCCTAACTTTGCCGCCATGCGACCCCAAAAGTTCCAAATATTTTTCGGGAAGATCGAGTTTGCGCGCTACGGCTTGAATCGGAGGAAGAGTTTTTTGCATATGAGTTTGTAACACTACAGCGAAGCGCTCTGACGCAGGGAAAACAGGATAACACAGTTGCTGTGTGGGACAACTCGAAGCAGGCATGCGTGGCTGGCAGAACGGGCGGGGCAAGCCGCGCCCGCAGCGGTTGAGAAGAGTTACGAATTGTCAGGTGCGAGACTTAGAAAAAATGTGCAACGCCGGTTCACCGGCCAACTATGTCCGCGGAGATTAGGTCGTGAACTTCCGCGTTAAGGTTTATCCGAGGCTGGTTTCAGCTCGGCTGATTTGGGGGTTGCAGTCTTGGGCTTGGCGGCAGCGGCGGCCATGACCGCTTTCGGGTGCCAGAAATCGGCTGCGACTTTAGCGATCTCTTCCACCGGATTGCTGAGTTCGGGCGAGAAGCGGTAAAGCGCCGATTCGCTGCCTTCCACAGTTTCTGCGGTGACCTGGAGGTACTTCTTGAAGCGCTCTTCGCCAAGAATGTCGCGGAGCGTGGGGTTCTTATCGAAGCCGCCGAGCGAACTGCGCAGCGTGGTCACATAGAATGTTGTGCCCTTGCTCCCTTCGACGACCTGGGAAACAAGTACAGGCTGAGTGTTCGCGGCTTTCTCCCCGGCCTCTTTCGCTTCCTTCAGTAGCGCTTCGAAGTCCGCGATATGCCCGGGGCGAACGTGCACCGCAGTGGTGCGCAGTACCCTGGATTCGCCGATGAGTTTCGCATAGGAATCCATATCTGAGGGAGCCTTGCGGCTCAGGTCCGGCCGCCGACGCCGCAGTTCCGCATGGGACCATGCCACACAGCTGTCCCAGTCTTTCAACATCTTCAGGGTAGCTTCTTTGCCGAAAGCCTTGTTGGCCGCCTGCATGCCGGCTTCGCTGAGTTTGTCAATGTCCGCGTAATCTTGACGCAGACTTGTGAATACGTACATGCCGCCCTCGCCATACAATGTTTCCGTGGCGAGCCAGCGGTCACCGCTGAACCGGCGATTAGCGTCGACCCACTTTTTAGTGAGATTCTGGAAGTCTGCGATTTTCTCCGGCTTCACTTTAACCATGTAAACGTCGAGATAATCTCCCTGCGCATGGACCGTCGCGGGCGCCGCAAGACACACGACGACCACAAAGACCCAAATGGCTCTCTTGAACATGATTTGCCTCCTTATATTTCAGAGACCTTGGGGAGGGTAATGAAACGGACGCTACACCCAGGAAAAGGCAGTGTCAAGAGCGCCTGCCCGGTCGGATTTGAAGGCGCGTTACCGGAAGAACTAATGGCTTGGTTCGAGGATGAGTTTCTGGATGCGCCAGTTCAAGAGTTCGGCGACGTAGAGCTCGTCCGCGGAGGGACAAGCGATTTCGTGAATCCAGCCGAATTGGCCAAGCTGTTTGCCGGATCTGCCGAGGACGCCGAGGACTTTTCCATCGAGAGAAAGTTTGTAGATGCGGCCGGGAAAAGCGTCGGAAGTATAGAGGACTTGATTTGGTCCGGGCGTGATGCAGAGAGTCCAGGGCGCGCCAGGAGACATCGTGCCCGTGGTTGACGTGGGTTTGTTGCCGATCGCAGGACGAGCGTCGGCCGGTGCAGGAACGTCGATCGTGAATTGGCGTAGAAGTTTTCCGTCGGTATTGAAAACCTGGATGCGACGATTGCCGCGGTCAGCGACATAAATATTGTTCTGGGCATCGACGGCAATGCTGTGCGGAACGTTGAACTGGCCGGGCTGATCGCCTGGTTCGCCCCAGGACTTGACCCAGTTGCCGTCCTTATCGACTTTGGCGATGCGGGAATTGACGTAGCCATCGCTGATGTATGCGTTGCCGGAAGCGTCCCACGCAACGTCGGTGACCTGGCGGAACATGCCGTCGACCGGAGGAAGCGGCGGCTTGACATGCTTGAGGGGCTCGGTGCCTTCGTCGGAAGCTTCCTGCTTGCGGCCAATGACCAAAACGACGCGTCCTTCGGGATTGAATTTGATCACCATGTCCGAACCTTTGTCGGTGACCCAGACGCTGTCGTCCTTATCGACTTTGACGGTGTGAGCGAAGGACCAAGCGTAAAGATGATGGCCGATTTCGCGGAGAAATCTTCCGTCGGGCGCAAATTCGAGAAGTTGGGCGGCAGCGGCGGCGTAGGCGGGGCCGGTGGTGTTGCCGCGGGAGAAGACGAAGACGTGGCCCTTGGAATTGACGGCCACGCCGGTCGTTTCGCCGAGATAAATATCGGGCGGAAGTTTTAGAAAATCCGGGACGGAGTGGAAGCGGATTTCGGGCGGTTGCTGGGCGAGAAGAGGAGTGGCAGCGAAAACGAGCAGAACTAAAATGGAGCGTTTCATGAATCCACCTCGCGCGTTCACGAATTTGTTCCCGCATCATACGCGGGTTTGGGGAATCAGTCGCCGGTTAAGAATTTGTATTGGGCGGGGGTAGCGGGACGACGGAAAGGCGGCCCTGGCGAACAAGCGGAGAATCGGCGAAGAGCCTATTGGATTTGATTTGCGCAAGAGAGATTACGTTGGCGAGCGGTTTTCCGGCTTTGATTTCGACGGCAGGATTTTTGGGATTGGAAGCATCCACGGAAACGACCGTGGCAGTGCCGACGGCGCTCTTGTGGTCGCCGGTTTCGTAGATGATCAGCCTGTCGCCAGGCTTCATACCGCCAAGATTCCTCAAAGCCACGGGATTGTGAACGCCGTCCCATACAGTGACTTTGTCGCGCTGGAGATCGGCAAACGAGTATTCGGATGGTTCGGTCTTGAGCAGATAGTCGGACATTGAGGCCTCGCTATTGGTTGGTAGTGCCCGAACATTTTACACGCGTACTTACAAGAATGGAGAATGAAACGCAGAGACGCAGAGAACCGAAAGAGGACAGACAGGAATGTCTGTTCCACATACTCAAATTGTATACGGCGAGCGGTCAAGTTACTTCTTCTTCGTGGGCGTAAGCTGGCGCATCGATCGACGATTCTGTGAATTCTTAATGAGCAAGGCAAGGCGCTTGCGTTTTGTTTCTTCCTTTTTTGCGCTAATGACCCAATACGTTGTCACCCTCTGGTACCAAGGAGGTTGAGCACGGAAAAATTCCCAAGCGGGCTTGTTAGCACGGAACTGTTTCGCTTGTTCGCGCGTGAACTGGGCGCTCTTCCTTTGCTCGTAAGAGTAGATGGCCGACTTTTTTTCGTTGCGAGCAGCAAAAGCCTTGAGGCCGGCGGGATGCATCAGGCCCTTTTTTGTGAGCTCTTGAACATATTTGATGTTGATCGCGCTCCAGGTGCTGGTGGGCTTTCGCGGAGTGAAGCGAATCGTGTAGCTGGTTTCGTCGATGCTCCTGCGAACGCCGTCGATCCAGCCGAAGCAGAGGGCAACTTGTACGGACTCGGGCCAGGTGATGCTGGGCTTACCTGAGTCTTTTTTGTGAAAGCCGACAAATAGTTCCTGGAATTTGTCGTGATGCGATTCGAACCAGGCGCGGAAGTCGGCCGGGGTCGGGAAGAATGTTGGTTTTGGCGGCATGGGTCCGACCGGATTAAAGTCTGCAAAATCGTAGCATCGAAGATTAAGGCTGAGGAAGGGGCGTGGCAAGCCCCGCCACTACAAAGAATAAGAGCGGAGTCACCGGAGGTCGCGGATAATTTCGCGGGCGGCGTTGGCGCCGCTTGCGCCCGTGAGGCCGTTGCCGGGATGCGTGCCGGAGCCGCAAAGAAAAAGGCCGCGAATGGGCGTCTTGTAGCGCGCCCAATCGAGAACGGGACGCATGGTGAAAAGCTGATCGAGCGCAAGCTCGCCGTGGAAAATGTGGCCGCCGGTAAAACCGTAGGAGGTTTCCAGATCCTTGGGCGTGATGACTTGCATCCCTTCGACCAGGCTGGGGAGATCCGGTGCATAGTTGGAAAGAGTTCTGATGACGACGGCTCCGAGTTCCCTCCGATAAAGGTCCCAATCCCCTTCCTTCAACTTATAGGGCGCGAATTGCACGCATGCGGAGAGGATGTGCTTGCCTTCGGGCGCGAGTTCGGGATCGAGAATTGTGGGAATGCAGACGTCGAGATAGGGCGCTGGAGAGAATTCGCCATACTTGGAGGCATCGAAGGCGCGCTCGAGATAATCGATGTCGGGCCCGATATGGATGCGGCCAGAGAGCGCTTCGAGAAAACCCTCCGTAGGATCGAGCGCGGAGAAAGTGGGAAGAGCGCCGAGAGCGAGATTCACTTTGGCGACAGTGCCATTCGAACGGAAATTCTTGAGGCGATTGGCGAAGGTGGGATCGAGCTGGGATGGATCGATGAGCTGGAAAAAAGTGCGCTTGGGATCCAAGCCGGAGGCGACGGCGTGGACAGCGATCTCTTCGCCGTTGGTGAGCACAACGCCCGTGACCGAGCCGTCCTTGATGCGAATATGCTGGACTTCAGCATCAGTGCGAATTTCCGCGCCAGCTTGCTTTGCCGATTCGGCAAGAGCACGCGTGAGGCTACCGAGCCCGGCGCGTGGAAAAGAAGCCGTGCCGACGGGATGGGTATCGGAAGCGGAACGAAGAAGAAGGACGGCAGTGGAGCCTGCGGACCAGGGGCCGAGAGCCGTGCCGAAAATACCGCGAGCGGCGATGACGGCGCGGATCAGCTCGGTTTCGAAAAATTCGGAAACGAAATCTGCAACGGCCATGGGCGCCCAGCGCAGAAGATCGAAGATTCCCTTCTTTCCCAGCATGCGGACGTTGCGGCCGGTTTTGAACAGTGTCCAGAGGTCCTCGGGGGTGGGCTTGTCGATCGCGGGCGGCGTAATGGAAACAAGCTGGTCGAGGACGCCGGTGAGATGGTCGAGAGCATCGGCAAATTCCATGTATTTGGCGGAATCCCGGGCGGAAATATTCGCGATGCCACGAGCGGTCCTGGCGTTATCGTTCCAGAAAAGGAGTGAGCTGCCATCGGGCTTGGGGGCGAAGATGCGCGGGCCAGGATAGAGTATTTCGCACCCAAATTTATCGATTTCCATGTCGCGCGCAATCTCCACGCGAAGCGGGCCGAGAGTGTGGGCGAGCGTCGAGGCTTTGAAGCCGGGATAAAATTCCTCAGTAATGGCCCCGCCGCCGACCATTTCGCGGCGTTCGAGGACGAGCGGCTTGAAGCCGCCCTTGGCCAGATAAAAAGCGGTGATGAGAGCGTTATGCCCGCCGCCGATGAGAACGACACGCTGTCCGAGGGCCATGTTCAGTTGGCCGCCTTCGATGCGCCCGCAGTTGAGGGCGAAGAACCGGATTTTGTTCGGCGCGCCAGCGAACCGAGCGACCATTCCTTCAAAATGACCTGGCTGGCGATGCGGCCGTTGGCTCCCATGATGCCGCCGCCCGGGTGGGTGGCGGAGCCGCACATATAAAGGTTGCGGATGGGCGTGCGGTAGTAAGCCCAGCCGGCGACCGGGCGAAGGAAGAAAAGCTGTTCGAGAGAAAGTTCGCCCTGAAAAATGTTGCCTTGGGTGAGGCCGAATTCGCGCTCGAGGTCGAGCGGGGTGAGAATCTGACGGCCGATGATGATGTCTTTGATGTTGGGCGCGTACTCGGCGATGGTGTTGATAAGGTTGTCGCCGAAGGCTTCGCGCTGATCGTCCCAAGTGCCTTCAGCGAGTTTGTACGGCGCGTATTGCACGAAGCACGAGAGAACGTGTTTACCGGGAGGCGCGACGCTAGGATCAGTGACACTTGGAATGACCATATCAATGTAGGGGCGGCGCGAGTAATGGCCGTACTTGGCGTCGTCGTACGCGCGCTCCATGTATTCCATGCCGGGAGAAATGGAGATTGCGCCGCGAAGATGCGCGCCCGGACCGGGGAGGCATTTGAAATTGGGAAGCGCGTCGAGCGCGAGATTGACTTTGCCGGAAGAGCCGCGGAATTTGTAGCGGCGAACGCCTTCAAGAAAATCGCCCGGCAATTCGCGGGGTTCGAGAAATTCTTCGAAGGTGAGATGCGGGTCGACACTGGAGGAAACGACTTGGGCGGAGAGTTCTTCGCCATCCTGAAGGACGACGCCGCAAGCGCGGCCATTCTTTGTGAGAATTTTGGCGACAGGCGCTTTGGTGCGAATCTCGACGCCAGCTTCGCGGGCGGCATCGGCGATGGCGTTTGAAATGGCGCCAGTTCCGCCGCGGCTGAAACCCCAGGAACGGAACGCGCCGTCGATTTCGCCCATATAGTGGTGGAGGAGAACATAGGCGGTGCCGGGCGAGCGAATACCGAGGAACGTGCCGATGATGCCGGAGGCGGACATCGTCGCTTTGAGGACATCGGTCTCGAACCACTGGTCGAGAAAATCGGCGGAGCTCATGGTCATAAGCTGGACGAGTGTGTAACGCTCGTCGGAGGAGAGCTCGCGGAAACGCTGCAGCAGGAAGTTGAGCTGTTTGAGATCTTTAGGATTGAGCGTGGTGGGATCGGGCGGAACCATCGAGAGCAGGGGCTTCACGAAGCGGCACATGGGAGTCATCATCTTGGAGAATTCGTCGTAGGCTTCGGCGTCGAGGCGGGAATGGCGGCGAATGTCGCGGATGGATTTGGCGTGGTCATTTACGCGCCAGAGATAGTCGCCGTTGGGCATAGGAGAGAATGTGCCGTCGAGCGGGAGGATTTCCAGACCGTGACGAGGTAGATCGAGTTCGCGAATGATTTCGGGGCGAAGGAGCGAGACGACATAGGAACATTCGGAAAAAAGAAAGCCGGGGAAGATTTCTTCGGTGACGGCGGCGCCGCCTAGGACGTGGCGGCGTTCGAGGACAACGACCTTCTTTCCCGCCTTGGCGAGGTACGCGGCGTTGACCAGGCCGTTGTGGCCGCCGCCGATGACGATAACGTCGTAGTGCTGCCCCATTCGGTATGACTCCGGTATGACGCAAGAGAAAGATTATAGCGGGAAGCAAGGACGGGCCATTTTACTGAGACGGGGGATGGGGCACAAGTCCGGTGGGCGAGGCGCAGACTAGGATTTGAGATGGCGCGCCCGGCGTGATTCGAACACGCGACCTCTGCTTAGAAGGTGTGGCAAACACTTAGATGATATGTGGCCTGCCTTGTTCTTCTACGACTCATGATTTCGGTCTGTTCTGCTCCCAAAGTTGCTCCCACGAGGCCCTGAAAGAATCGGAGCTTAGTTGCACGTGCCGGTCGTACACAATAACTTAAAGTGAGCCGATTTCTTTCAGTCTCGCCATGACAGTGGTTATCCGCTCTTGACTGGCCGAGGCCGGCGCTAGATGTCCCGGAAGTGCATCCCGGAACCCACGCGCGCCAAGCAATTTTGTGATCTCCTTGGCGAGGTAGAAACGCACATCGCTCTGGGCTGCTTTAATTTCTCCAACAAGTTCTGCCCTACCATCCACGACTGCAATCAAGTCTTCTAGGTCACGGCTACGCGGATAATCATTCTTTCCTCGGTCACCAAAGGCCTCCAATTTCGACGCGCAAAAGTATACGGGGCTGACCATCAAGATCGTTAGGCCCGGCTCCAACTCACGTTCCTCCGGTGTTTCCATCGCGGATTCATACCATCTGTTTTTGAACTCCAAAATTTTTCCGTCGAGCCGCATCGCATGTTGTTGTTTGTTGACACCAACGGCAAAGCGGAGCGCCTTCCCGCGTGTCCTTGCGAAAACCAAGTGCCTTCAATCTCTTAGAAAATTCGGCGTATCCGACGTAAGAAGTTATCTCCGCGATTGCATCAAAGTCGTATGTCGGTCGCACTTCTGCAGCCGCTTTGTCCGTGATTAGCAAAGCTGTTGTGCAGCCACCGACAAAAACTAACTCTCCGAGAACCGGCTTCAGCAGTTTGGCAGCATCCACATGGAGCTGGAAATTAGGGTTGGCCATGAGTCCCCCGTAGCCGATGTACTAAATCGCGCTCAGCAATTTTTCGCTCGCGCGCGTCCATCCCGAATAGCATCTACAAGCGCTAAAAATTGATACAGCATGGGATCGCGTAACGCCGCCTGCGGAACACTTTTATAGAGCGGCTCAAGCCCAACACTCCGGGTATTTCCCTCATGCCAGGGCCACACCGGTGGAAGGTCGCTTGACATCGCGACCTCACTCTTGAGAGGTTCAGCTGCATATGAAGTCGGAATACCTCTCGTCACCTCGCCGTGTTCGGCCGGAAAGACATATTTCAGTCCGTGTACCAAGAATTCTTCAAGCGCAGAAATGTTGGGTCGCTCTTTCGAGTTTGGTCCATGCAAGAGTCGCGATGCACGAAGTCGCCCTATGGCTCCATGCGCTTCAGACGGACTTAGGCTGAGATCATTCGCAATGATTGACATTGCCGGACGAACGTCGGAAGGTGCCATGGGCGTGTCTTTCACACGTGGCGGTCAAGCGTCGGCTCCTAGGGCCGCGGGCACTTGCATCGGGACAATGAAGTTGCTGGCGAGAAGATAGGCGAACAGGTGTCCGAGAGGCGGCGCGCGACGGAGTTGGGCGGCAGAAACCCATCCGGTCGTTTCACTCCATTCCCAACCGGAGGCGGAAGCAGTGTTGAGCCATTGGCGTAGGTCCGCGGCGGTCATGGGATAAGCGTAGATGCGGGCGTTCATGGCGAATAGGCGCGCAAGGGCCCCCAGAAGGTTGCCTTCGAGATTGCCGTAAGGGTCTTCAAACGCCCGAATGATCAGGGAAAGGCCGACGCCGAAGCGCACAGGCGCCGTTGTATAGCGGTTGACGAAGGCGGTCATATGGTAGAGCTCGCGCTGGCGAAAAAGCAGCACGTCGCCGCCAGCCACGAGAAGGGCGTCGATGCGGCGAAGCAAGCCGGGGATGTCCGGAGGCGCTTCGTTGGGCGCGGACGGAGCGGCCGAGAGGCAGAAAAAGCCAGCGGGCGCCGAGTTTTTTTCGCCCAGCTCATTGCGAAGCTCCTGAATGGCGGAAGCCAGTAATCGCGCGTGGACCTGCGAGTGAGCGGCATCCACGTGGCCAAAGTAGCCGGGCGCAAGCACGACGGCTTTCTTGTAGAGAGCCTCGGTAGGGGCAACAGCGGGGCCCTTGGATGGGAAGAATACAGCTTCAGCCAATCCCGCAGACACCAGGTAGGCGAGGAGGGTACGGCGGTCCCAAGTCTCGAATGCGGGCCCGCGAAGATCGATGTAGTCGATTTCGATGCGTTCTTTGACGACGTCCTGTGCCACGCCTTCCAGAAAAGATTCCTTGGTTTGCAATTCGTAGAACGCAGAGTAGATGAGATTGACGCCGAGAATACCGATGGCTTCCTGCTGGAGGATATTGGCAGGATCGCGCATGTTGATGTGCATGAGGATATCGTTGGGAGGGCCGCCGGGCTGCGACTGAAAGCGGAGACCGATCCAACCATGAGAATCGTTGGTCCCGGCGAAGTTGCGCGCGGAGACGGTATCCACAAAGGAGAAGAACCGAGTCCGCGGCCCGCGCGTCTTTTCTAATTGGGTGAGCAGCTGGGCCCACTCGTTGTCCAGCATGGCTTCGAGGCGTTGCTTCGATACGTAGCGCGAGCCGGAACCGTAGAGATCGTCGCTGACTTCTTTGTCGTAGGCCGAAATGGTTTTGGCCACCGTGCCGGAGGCGCCCCCTACTACAAGGAACCAGCGCGCGACTTCCTGTCCGGCGCCGATTTCGGCGAAGGAACCGAAGGTGGATGTATCAAGATTCAGGGTAAGAGCTTTGTGGTGAGTGTCGGGTTTTTCAGCGGAAGGCATAGTCAGGCTCCGCTCGGGCGACCTTTTAAAGTCCCTGACGAGCTAGTGAAACTCGGCGCGCGAGGACGATTCTAGCGCGTCCACGATAGTCCACAGACGGTATTCCGCGACTTTGTTTGAGGAAAGCGGCCGCCCCACCTGCGGAGCGGACCATACATTTCCCTCCGCGACATCTTTCAGGACTCGCTTCCCCAGAGACAGCTCGACCACCAGCCGCTTCAGCTTGCCGGTCACGTCAGCTCTCTCCGACACCAAGCGAGTACCG
>Ga0137377_10003229_pt1 | contig 12536 bp, 11 predicted proteins | sample SagtaG_22_FD_104815 | JGI IMG/M metagenome (GOLD analysis project Ga0137377, IMG submission 104815) | Vadose zone soil microbial communities from Sagehorn Ranch, Mendocino, California, USA - Sage2_L_40_16 metaG | ecosystem: Environmental > Terrestrial > Soil > Vadose zone | place: USA... | reverse complement strand
CTCAAATTTACCGAGAGAACGATTGCCTTCTGCCACTTCGCGCTCACCCTGCAAAATATGAATCTCTACAGACGTCTGATTGTCTACGACGGTGGTAAATGTCAGGCTGTTGCGCAACGGAATAGTCGAATTCCGATCGATAATCTTAGTAAACAATCCGCCGCGCGTCTCCAGTCCGAGACTCAAAGGCAAAACATCAAGCAATACAATGTCTTTGACTTCTCCCGTCAACACACCGCCTTGAATCGCTGCACCCATTGCAACAACTTCGTCGGGATTTATTTCTGCGGAGGGCTTCTTGCCAAAGATTTTCTCCACAGTGCGTTCGACAATCGGCGAGCGCGTCTGGCCACCGACCAGAATCACCTTATCGACGTCGTTAGGCTGCAGCTTCGCATCCTCGAGCGCCTTGCGACAGGGCTCAACGGTCTGATCAATCAAGTCAACGATTAAACCTTCAAACTCGGTGCGCGTGAGGGCCTTGTTGAAGTGTTTAGGACCGGTCGCGTCTGCGGCGATGAAGGGAAGATTGATATTGGTCTCATTCGATGAAGAAAGTTCACACTTTGCCCGCTCGGCTACTTCTTTTAACCGCTGCAGCGCCAGCCGATCCTTGCGTAGATCTATTCCGGTGTCCGTCAGAAACTGATCGGCCATCCAGTTCATGATCCTCTCATCAAGGTCTTCGCCACCAAGAAAGGTATTCCCTGATGTGGACAGCACTTCAAAGACACCGTCGCTCATCTCCAGAATCGAAATATCAAACGTGCCACCACCAAGGTCATATACCGCGATGCGTTCAACGCTATTCTTTCCCAGGCCGTAGGCCAGGGCAGCTGCGGTCGGTTCATTTATGATTCGTTCAATCGTTAGCCCGGCAATCTTCCCGGCATCTTTGGTTGCCTGGCGTTGTGTGTCATCGAAATACGCTGGAACCGTGATAATGGCGTCAGTCACAGGTTCGCCCAGAAAGTCTTCTGCCGCCGCTTTCAGACGCTGCAGCACTATTCCAGACAACTCGGGCGGGCTATAGCTGCGTCCCTGGACACGGACACGAGCGTCGCCATTAGGAGAATCGACAATCTCAAACGCCGAGGTATCGCGCATGCGCTGTACTTCAGTAGAGTTGTATTTGCGTCCGATCAGTCGCTTCACGGCGTAGACCGTATTGGCCGCATTAGTTACGGCCTGGCGTTTTGCTATTTGACCTACCAAACGTTCGCCCTTATCTGTAAAACCCACCACACTGGGCGTGGTTCGGCCACCCTCCTTGTTGGGCACAATCTGCACTGCACCACCTTCCAGGACGGCAACGCAGCAATTCGTGGTGCCCAGGTCTATTCCGATCGCTTTTCCCATTTCGATTTAAACTCCTACCCTGCCTGCATCATTACTTCTTAGGAGCACTCAGAATCACTTCTTTACAGCTACCTTCACGAGTGCCGGGCGAATCAACTTATCGCCTAACCTAAAGCCACGCACGATTTCCTGGATAACGGTATCGGGTTCGTAGTCGTCGCTGGGTTCAGTGACGACAGCTTCATGGACATGTGGATCAAAATGTTCCCCCTCAGCGGGAACGGGCTTCACACCTAATGCATCGAGCACCCCATTCAGTTGCTTATAAATCAAATCCACGCCGCTGAGAAAATGCCGAAACTCATCCGACTCGGTGGCTTCAACCGAAGCTTCAGTCTCCAGAGCCCTTTTCAAATTATCGAGCACCGGCAGTAACTTGGCTGCGATATCGGCCACCACACGATTGTAAGTTTCGGAGCGCTCCCGCTCCATTCTCTTGCGGTAGTTCTCGAAATCTGCCTGCCTGCGAGCCAGGCTATCTCTTAGTTCTTTGACTTCGCTTTCCAGTCGTTTCAACTCGGCCCTGGTCGCAACCAGTTCTGCAACCTCGGGACCGCCCGCGCTTAATGCAACATCTCCGGAGCCGTCTGCCTGGGGGAACGGCTGAACAGGCTGATCATCCTCGTCAAAAGCTTCCTGCGCGGGCGCCGTCGCTTCGTTGTCGGAGCTTATCTGGTCCGTTAACTCCTGATCCTCATCTGAATCGTCGGCCGGTCCTGATTCAGATGTAGGCTCTGGGATGGTTTCAGTGTCCGCATCGAGAAAGCTGATCGGAATGCGGTTCGACTTGTCACTTTTTTTATCAGGAGCCATCAGGTAGTGTCGATTCTCTCAAAAATTTGGTAGGTTACAACTTCGTGGCGGTAATATCCCGCCCGTACCTCAGCATCAACCGCGCGCCTCTTCGTTCAGTCGGCGCTCAATGAGCCGCGCCATGTAGTTTACCATAGCCATAATGCGCGAATATTCAATCCTCATCGGACCTACGACGCCGAGGGTGCCAAGATGTTCACTTGAGCCAAACCGGTAAGGAGCAGTAATCAAGGTGCAATTGCGCAATGAGGAGATGGGATGTTCCCGGCCAATAACGACATGCACATCTCCCAGCGTTGCATGCTGTTCGCGAGAAAGACACTCATTCAGAATCTTGATCAAGCGAGACTTCTCTTCAAAGGTTCGAAATAACTCACGCATCCTCTCCACATCAACGAAATCCGGCTTGCTGAGGATATTTGAGGCCCCATCAACGTAGACGTCGGCGCTGCTCGACTCCTCCCCTTCCAGGCTCATATCACAAAGCAGGATAGCATTCCGGAGCAAACGATCGTAAAGGGCCTTCTCCACTCTCATTAGCTCGAGGATCTCAGCACGGATGGTCATCAAGCTCTTACCTGCGAATTCGGTATTCAGGTAACGCGCGGTTTGTTCGAGCTCCTCCTGTGTAATCTTATCTTCCAGGCGGATGATCTTGTTGTGAACGATATTTGAGGTTGTTACTAAAACGACCAGGATCCGGTTATCGGCCAGCTGAACAAATTCAATGTGACTCAGCCGGTTTTCGGCCAGCGAAGGTGAAACCACTATGCCAACGTTCTCGGAAAGTTCTGAGAGGGCATGCGACATCTTTTCCATTATGCGATCAGACGAAGTAGCTGAATCAACGCCGCTGGAAGCGAACACTTTGTCGATCGCGCGCAGGTCAGCGCGCGAGAGCCGAGCTTCTTCCAGTATATTATCCACGTAAAAACGATAACCCTGATCGGTTGGCACTCGACCTGCCGACGTGTGCGGCTGCTCTACAAGTCCCGCTTCCTCAAGTTCTCCCATGACATTCCTGATCGTGGCCGAACTCCAACCGGGGCTGTTGGAAAATCTATCTGCGAGCACAAGTGATCCTACCGCCTCGCCGGTAACGAGGTGCTCCTTGATCACGGCAGCAAGCACGGCCTGCGCGCGAGCGTCGAGACTATTTTTTTCCGAGGATGGGACGGTTGGATTGCGACGAGGCATCAAGTTTTCTGGTAAAGGCTATTTCCCCGTTGGGCTAATCCGGGGATCTGATCAACGTAAAAAGTCAGCAAGCTGAGCAAACGACCACCTTCCGGCAGTATAAAGGAATCATTTGTCGCCCTGCAAACATCTGCGCAGCCGAGATGTGCGGCGCGAAGGCGTCGATAATCCAAACTCCTGCAAAGATTTAACTGAGACTCTCGAGGTGGATTAATCGCCTGAGTAAAGTACCTTAGAAGAGGCGCTTCACCATTGTCAAAATGTATCTTTGCACAGAAAATGGCCTGACGGATCTGCCTGCCTGGTGAGTCAATTTTGCGGCTTTTTCTGAGGTTTTTGCGCCTGTCCCCGGATCAATTGACGCTCGGCAAGACTTCTCCGTAATATGAGCCGTCGCCGAAGGCTTTCGAAACCCATCCCCTCGGGTCCAACAGCCGGAGCCAGGAGTCAGAAGGTTCCTGCCTCTTCCTGCATCGGTACTAAACATTGAAGGGCTATAGACGAAGCGAGTTGTCAGGAGTATTGGGCAATGACTGAGGTGAAGAAGTTTTTTTCTGATGCTTTTCACCACCTGGGAAGTAATCGGGGCGTCCCGGTAATCGACGTGAGATTCTATCCGTATGCCGGATTACGCCATACGATCAGGGTGCGTTCAGGGCAAGTCTACGTGCGTCTATCGGATATTTGTAAGGATAGCCCTCCTGAAGTGATGCGTGCGCTCGCCTTCGTGCTGGTGGCCAGGTTGCTTGGAAAAAAAGTGCCGCCGGTTCATGATCGAACTTATCGCGACTACTCCTTAACACCCCAGGTGATGCGCTCGTCAGATATCGCCCGCCGACGCCGCGGACGGAAGATGATTTCCAGCGCTCAGGGCAATGTCTATGACCTCGAGCGGATGTTTTCCAAACTGAATCGGAGATACTTCGATTCCAATCTCGAAAAGCCGGCGCTGACCTGGTCGCAGCGCAAGACTCGCAGCATCCTCGGTCATCACGATCGCGTGTATGAGACGATTACGATCAGCAAATCCCTCGACTCGACTCAGGTTCCCGAATGGTTCGTGGAATACATTCTTTATCACGAGATGCTTCATATTAAACATGCGGCCCGGATGATCAACGGTCGCCGTTATTACCACACAACCGCTTTTCGTCTCGATGAACGCCGCTTTGCCAGGTATGAAGAGGCGCAACGCTGGCTTGAGCAAGTGGCTCGTCAGCGTCGCGTTCCGCGGGCACGTGCGGCCTGATGAAAAATCTCGATAATCGATATTGGAACCTTTAAGACAGCGGCGCGTTTAAGCAAGCGAGGTAGGTGGGCTCCTCAAAAAGGCGGCTAATCCGGGATGAGATTCTCATCCCAGTAAAAGCCGCCTTTTATTGTGTACGACAACGGCAGAATTGCAGGTTTTCCCGGAATTGCAGTGGCAGGTAGCTGCTGGACAAACTCCCCTGGCCCTCGCTAGACTACGCGTTTCAAAACACGGCCCGGATGTTTACTGTAAGAGTTCAGGAATAAAACAATAGGCCCGCGGTAACAAAAACCCTTATACGGAGACTTGAATAAAGTTTATGGCTATCCCAGCGACTCAAATTCGGCGCGGCATGATGATTCTTTTCGAGGGCGAACCCTGTAGGGTTATTGAATTTCGACATCACACGCCGGGCAATCTGCGGGCGATGGTTCAGACAAAACTCCGAAACGTCAAGACCGGGTCATCCTTTGAACATCGCTTTCGCTCAGCAGATACGGTAGAACGCGCCATGCTCGAACAACATGAGATGGAGTTCATGTATTCCGACGGATCGCATCATCATTTCATGAATACGGAAAACTACGAGCAGGTCGCACTTAGCGGCGAAGAATTAGGCGACGCGGCGCAATGGTTAACTCCCGGCCTCAGGATTCAAGCGGAATTTTATGAAGGCGCACCGATCGGTATCGACCTACCTCCGTCGATGGAGTTGATTGTCACGCGCACAGAGCCTACGATGAAAGGCGCTACCGTCTCCAATGTGAATAAGCCGGCCGTACTCGAAAATGGAGTGACGGTTACGGTGCCGCCATTTGTAAACGAAGGAGACCGCATCCGCGTCGATCCCACCGAAGGGCGCTACATTGAACGCGCCAAGTAAACTGACCGTGCCGGACCGATAATCTTGTTGCGGGGAAAGGCACGTGCAGTGAAATAGAAGAGATTTTCCATTTATCATTTCTCAGTTAACATTTTCATTGAAGGCAACCGGTAAGAAGCAAGAGGTAGTCCGCTAGATGACAAATGAAAATTTTGAAATGAAAAATGAAAAATCTCCGGTCTTGTTCGGATCATTTTTGGGCTAAAAAGGACCCGGATAGGCAGGATGCCTGTCCTACCCATGTACTTCGTCTACAGCCTTCTCCTGTGTCTGGGCTCTCTAATATTACTGCCGCGTTTTCTTTTCGACGCTTTTCGTCATGGCAAGTACGTCGCAGGCTTTCGCGAGCGATTCGGCTCGCTGTCATCCATAAAAAGCAAAGGCCAGCCGGTCGTTTGGATTCACTGCGTTTCTGTGGGCGAAACGCAAGCGGCGCGTCCCTTAGTGAGAGCGATACGGAAACGGTTTCCTAACCAGCTAATCGTAATTTCGACCATAACGCTAACCGGACAGAACCTTGCGCGCGAGATCTTTAGCCAGGACGCAGCCAAAGTGTTTTATTTTCCTTTTGATTGGCGCTGGGTAGTGCGCCGCACATTGAGGGCCATTAACCCGCAGACCGTTTTGGTGCTGGAGACCGAAATATGGCCAGGTTTTCTGCGTGAATGCAAACAGCAATTGATTCCAGTCGCCATCGTCAATGGCCGTCTCTCGGAACAATCATTCCGGCGTTACCGCATGATCAAACCTTTCATGAAGCGAGTTCTAAGCTCGCTCAGCGTCGCAGTAATGCAGACAGAAGCCGATGCCGATCGACTGTGCGCATTAGGTATGGATGCGAGTAGAACTGTTGTGGCTGGCAATCTGAAATTCGATGCCGCAGCCGCGCCAGGCGGACATCCGTTGACCGCGGAATTTCGTGAGCGCTTCCAATTGGCTAACGATGGTGATCTGATTCTGGCCGCCAGCACGCATGCTTCCGAGGAAGTCCTCGTTCTCAATAGCTTCATGCAAGTATGGTCGAGGTCTGAATCGAAATTGCGTTTAATAATCGCACCGCGTCATCCGGAGCGTTTTACGGAAGTCGCAGATTTGCTGAGGGCTTCGGGATTGCGCTGGACTCGTAGAACTGCGGCTCCAGATGCCGGCGATGGCCAAGTCGATGTAGTTCTCCTCGATAGCATCGGCGAGCTAAACTTCGTCTATCCCCTGGCTTCAATTGTTTTCGTCGGTGGAAGTATTGCGAAGACCGGCGGACATAACGTCGTGGAACCGGCTGCGGTTGGCGCGGCGGTGGTTGTCGGTCCCCACACTTATAACTTTCAGTCAATCGTGGAAGCCTTTGTAAAGGCGGGCGCCATTATTCAACTACCGCTGATGTCGGACTCAGCGGTAATCGTTGAACTGGCAAACGTGATCTCGGATTTGCTTGCTGACCCCGACAGACGGCGTGAGCTTGGCAGTTTCGCGCAGGCCCTGGTAAACGAAAACCGCGGGGCCACCGAGCGCACGCTCGAATCAATAAGCCCGTTACTCTCAAATCCTGCGACCGTAGTCGAGGCGGTCGATTCACTGAGCGCCACCGGTGGCCTTCTCCCATGAAGCCCTCCGTAGCCTTAATACCTCTCAGCGCCATCTATGGTGTGATTACCCGGACCCGTCTGGCCGCTTATCGGCGGGGCTGGTTTTCTGTTTCCAGACTGGCCGCGCCAGTGATCAGTGTAGGCAATCTGACGACTGGAGGAACGGGGAAAACGCCAATGGTGGAAAAGGTTTGCCGCGTGTTAGCAACCGAAGAGGCCACCGCGCGTGCTCGAAAAAGGAAAAGGGTCTGCGTGCTAACGCGAGGTTATGGTCGAAGCAATCCAAACACTCAAGTGGTAGTCTCAAACGGAGCTGAACTTCTCGCGGGTGAAGAAGAATCCGGCGACGAACCCTTTCTTCTTGCCGGCAATTTGCTCGGGACCGCCGCGGTCATTGCCAATCCAAATCGAGTGGCCGCTGGTGAATGGGCCATTAAGAACTTGCAAACTGATTGTTTTGTGCTTGACGACGGTTTCCAGCACCTGCCTCTGGCGCGCAATTTGGATCTGGTGATTATCGATGCCACAAATCCCTGGGGCGGCGGCTTGCTTCCCTATGGAAGTTTGCGGGAGCCACCTTCCGGCTTATCGCGCGCAGATTGTATCGTGATTACCAGGGCGGACCAGGTGACGAATCTCTCTACAATCAGAGAAGCGGTCGAGCGATCGGTTGGTGCAGTGCCGATTTTCTCATCGCGAATGGTCACGACAGAAATTCGCACACTCGACGGCAAGCATATAGATATAGAAACCCTCCGTGCTCAAAGGCCAGGAGCATTTTGTGGCGTAGGAAATCCGAAGTCGTTTTTTGATCATCTTAGTCGAGAAGGCCTTGCGCCCACGTTCAGTCGCAAGTTTGGCGATCATCACAAGTATACCCAACCAGAAGTCGATGCCCTGGTTAACGAGGCGAGGTCCCACGGCGCCGAAGTTCTGATAACCACGGCAAAAGACGCCATCAAGCTTTCAAGATTCCGCTGGGAAATTCCTATTTACGCGCTCGAGATTCAGATCTCAATCGAAGAAGAAAACCGTTTCATCGAAATCATCAAAGAGGCCGCTGATCAAAATCGCAAGCAGTAGCGAGCGGCCAACGGGAAGCTGGCGACTATGGCAACACGGGAGGTGAAGCGCTCGGTTGTGGAAGAGAGGGCTTAGGTAAGGGTGGCTTAGTCGCCGTTGGTGTTAGTTGAGGCGCCTCGACTTCTACCGAACGAGTCGGTGAAGGTAAGGGCAAAGTTCCCTTCCTGGTATTTGGGTTCTGATTTGCATTGTCATTCGCGTTGAGATTCACGCCACCAATGTCGTTCGGATTCTCACTGGGCTCGGCCGGGGTCGAAGTATTTTTGTTGCTGTTTGCGGTGGCTGATTGGTTTGTGGCGCCACCGGCAGGAATTCCAGCTTCCGGCTCGCCTGTGGCTGGTTTCACAGGTTCCACCGGGCTGCTGTTTGGATCGGCAGACAACGTTGGCCCAGGCGTGGTAGCGTTTGTCGGTTGAGAATTGCGCGTAAAGGCGTAAATAACTCCAAAGATAACCAGCAAACCGATCATCGAAGGAATTAAAACTTTCCAGGGATTGAAACTGGTGTTTGGAGGCGGCATTCGAGTCGTCGTAGCCGGCGCAAATGCTGGAGCACTCGGCGGCACAATCGCTGGTTCCATCGGTCTGGTAACTCGGCGCCGTACCAAGGTCTCTTCGTCAGCATCGTCGATCAATTGTCGAGCAGTGGAATTCCCTAGTGTGCCGCTGTTCGCAGTTGATGAAACACCGGCAGGTTCCATTCCCGCTGCAATCGTAAAGTCTTCAACCAGCGCGGCCGCCGTCTGGTACCGATCTTCCGGCCGCTTCTCGAGTGCGCGCGCCACCACGCGAGCAACCGCCTCCGGCACGTCATTTCTTTCCGCCAACACCGAAGGTGGGGGCTGCTGTAAATGTTTAAGCATGATGGACGTCGGCGAATCGCCAGTGAAGGGCACGTGTCCCACCAGCATCTCGTAAAGAATCACGCCTAACGAGTAGATGTCAGAACGCGCGTCGATATCCGGAGACTGTGAACATTGCTCCGGCGACATATATTGGGGCGTGCCAATGACGAAGTCCGGAGCCGTCAAACTGGGGTCATAAGCGCCTTCGGGCTCTTTGATTTTCGCGATCCCAAAATCCAGCACCTTCGCGTAGTCAGTGCTCGAGCTGCTGAGCAACATGATGTTATCGCTCTTGAGATCGCGATGGACGACGCCTTCCGCGTGGGCTGCATCAAGGGCGTCGCCTACCTGCCGAATGATCTCCGCCGTGCGTGGCAACGGCATCGGGCCTTCCTTGCGAATGACTTCCTTGAGTGTCTTTCCGCTCAAGTATTCCATCACCAGAAATACGACGCCATTTTCAGCTTCGCCAAAATCGGTAACGCTTAAAGCGTGCGGATGGGAAATCTTCGAAGCGGCACGTGCTTCTCGAGAAAAACGCGCCACGATTTTTTCGTCAGCGGCGAGTGACGGGCGCAACACCTTGATGGCTACGGTCTTGTCCATCAACACATGCCGGCCACGATAGACCGTACCCATGCCCCCTTCACTGAGGCGTTCTTCAATGCGATATTTTCCAGCCAGAGTTTGACCGAGTAAGGAATCGTCTGTCTTCTCCAAGGCAACACCATCAGCAGGGCACAAGGTAATCACATCGGAATACTCAACTCCGCATTTCGGACAAGCTTTCATCGAGAGGTCACATCCTCGCTAACTTTATCTAGTACAGATATTCTGCTGTCATTAGTCACCAATATGTGGAAACACCTGAATGTGTGTCCTACTTTTATCCGGAGACTACGCTTCTTAGGGAGAATACAAAGAGCGTACCACACGGGTTTAGATGCAGCAAAAAGGGATGATGTAACGCTAATTGTTAACTTGCGAGGAAACGAACGGATGCTTGACTTACGAATGAAAACAGAAATGCGAGCGAGGCCCGAAAGACCCGCTCGCATTAACCTTAGGCGGCTAACCAGATTTCCTGGTTGTTTAGACTTTCACGAACACAATCACCAGTGCAAACAGAACCAACGATTCGATCAGCGCCAGTCCCAGAATCATCATTGTCTGGATTTTGGGTGCTGCACCCGGATTTCGCGCTGCGCCTTCGCAAGCTGCCGCGCCGATGCGGGATTGTCCCAGCGCGCCGCCAAACACGGCAATCGCAAAACCAACGCCCGCGGCAATCGCTTTCAAGCCGGCGCTGTTATCGACGGGCGCTGCCGCGTTGCCGGCTTGCGCAAAGGCCGACATAGTGCTTAGCAACACGCCAATAAGAACCATAAATAGCAAGTTGAGTTTTCTCATTCGGTTTCTCCTGTCGAGGCCAAAGGCTCAGACATCAGTGAATGCTTAACTGTCACAACAAAGCGAGCCGGCGGTTATGATTTCGCCTGTATCCGGTATCCACCGCCCCTCGAACAACGGCGCTCCAGCGAGACAGACATTCGCTTCCCAGGTAATAGTTATTAGGTGCCGGCCTTACTTTCTGTTCCTGGTGGCATTCTTTCCAGGGTCTTGCGCGCCAACGTATGCGGACGCGTTGTCCGCACCGCTCGACTCGCGGCGACGGTTGGTCTATCAAGAAACTGCCAAAGCTGCGTGCTTCGTTACCACATGACTCGCATCGATAATTTCGGCGTGCTCCGCATGTTCCTCGTCGTGTGAGTCATGTGACACTTCGCTCAAATACAGTTGAGAGAGCAGAATAAAGACAAACGTCTGCACAACGGAAACAAACAAGCTCAGTAAGATCAATACTACGATAAACAAATTGGGTACGATAAAGGACGTCCACGGAGCTTTTAAATGAGTAATCGTGTGGAACACTTTTTCATCGGCAAACATATTGCCGAATAAACGTATGCCAAGCGAGAATGGCCGGATAAAATTGCTTATTAATTCAATCGGGAAAATCAACCAAGAGATCCACCAGACCGGACCGGCAAGATGTTTAAGGTGGCCAAGCAATCCATTCTCTTTTATGCCGATCCAGTTGTAATAAAGAAACGAAGAAAGACCCAACGCGAAGGTCACGCTCGTTGCAGCAGTTGGAGACATAAAGAGCGGGAACAATCCCATCAGGTTGGAAACAAGAATTAGTACGGCGAAGGTCATAACTACAGGAAAGTATTTCAATCCCTGAGGTCCGATGATGTCTTCCAACATGCTGCGAACTGCGAGCACCCCGACCTCGAGCGTCTGTTGTCCATAGCCGGGTTCTTCTTCAGACAGCTGGCCTTTAAGAATCCAAATAATCACTATGCTGAGTATGCACGCGATCACAAACATCACCGTGTACCACGGGATTGCGTTTTCCGGAGTGTAAGCACCAAACACTGCTTCCGGCGTTGTATGAAACCTGGCAAAGAATTTTTCCCAGAACGGGTAGGTATAATTCATCTCAAACCTGTATGCCCACTCGCCAAAGTAGTGATTCACAAGTTGCACGATGATGGGAGCCTGCTCGACTTCCTCGGCCTGTTCCGCGCCCTTTGCCGCAGCTTCCTGTAACCAGAACATCAACTAGTTTCCTCTCGGTGAATGAATGCGAAATAGAACTCTCGAACAGCTTCTACAAACATGGCCGCTACAAAACTGCATAAGCCGGCGATCATTGCCGTTAATGAAACGAGATTGAATTTGTAAGCTAGAAAGACGGCTGTGGCGATAACAAAATATCGGAGAATGTATCGCGTGATCTTTAACTGTGGCTTGGATCCGTGCGCAATGACACTGAAAGCCGCAGCGGTTGAACTGCCCAGCCAGTGATGGTTAAGCAATGAAAGGAGGCCACCCAACAACAGACCTGTGGTTACACGCCAGTGGGCAAAGGGCACACTGGCAATGACCGCAAGCACCACCGCCAGGGCCATGCTGCGCAAAATACGTTTCTCAAGACTGAGATTGCCGCTCTGTGAAAACATATCTAACCCAGTTTCCTGGATATCATCTTATCCAACCGGCGTGAGCGGACCATCTCGCAAGAAGCAATTGCGGCTTCCTTAACCAGTTCTCAGTCCGATTGGCCTCCCGTCACGAATGAAAGAATGAGGAAGAGGAGGCCAAGCACCATGAACCCTACTCCTCCGATAATCAAAACTGTTTGACTGGCCACGATGCCAATCACAAGCAAAATGACGCCTAGGACGATGCCGGCAATCCACGCGGGCCGTCCACTAATTACGACACTTGGCATGGTCTCCTCCTTAAGGTGAAGCGAAGGTTAACCCCTTGTGAGTTTGGTATTTCTTTCGTCCGCAAAGCTGGCGATTCTACACACGAAATCGCCTGATTGTCGAGTTCTGCTGTTTTGCGGGTAGTGGTTCAGTTTGAGGCCGGAAGTTCAGAGTCCAGCCTTTAGGCTGCCGATTCGGCACGCAAACTAAAGTTTGTACTCTAAACTGCATCAGTACCTAT